>Ga0268280_1000366_pt1 | contig 40409 bp, 38 predicted proteins | sample saktaG_9_FD_190139 | JGI IMG/M metagenome (GOLD analysis project Ga0268280, IMG submission 190139) | Saline water microbial communities from Sakinaw Lake, British Columbia, Canada - sak_2011_5_24_40m | ecosystem: Environmental > Aquatic > Non-marine Saline and Alkaline > Saline ...
GGCGGCAAATATGGCCAGCAGCCAAAAGACCTTATCATTCACTGTAGAAATTTGCAATTTATGCCTTCGATTAGAAAAGCGTGTATATAAAAGGCGCGATCGCGGATGACTCGGTGAATATTATCAGTAGACCTAGAAGAAGCAGCAGAACGATTATCGGCAACAACCAAAATTTTTTGCGTGTTTTTATGAAGTCCCAGATCTCATTTAGTAAGGAAATTTTACCCATTTATCCTCCTCGATTTTATAAGTTACGTCTTACCTAGAACTGCTTCTCCAACTGCTCTTTTACCGCCTTCGACGCAGGTCTCCTTACCCAATAGGTCGATGCGCTCTTATCTATTTTTCTTTTGAGCGGATCCTTGCCCAAGATCTTCATCGCAACAGCTATGGGCGTAAGCAGTAAAAAATATATTATTGCAAGAATGACCCTCGTATTGAACCATCCTATGGCATGGGCAATCTTCAAAAATATAGCATAAATATATCTTAACGTTCTTGGAGCGAATAACCCGGCGCACAGAACAGCTAGCCCCGTGCCGCAAAACCACTGCGCAAAAGCTATTCTATTCTTCATAAAGTGTATAGCGCCGAATACCATCAATATGCCGGCCAGCGCCATCCCAAACTGCCTGAGATCTTTTAATTCGTCGCGTTTATTTTTCATATCATCCTAATCCAGCTCAAAAAGGTTGACCTCTTCAATACGCACCTTGCCGGGATCCTGCATTTTTTTATCAACTAGATAAGGGCCCATCACAAGATAGTCCATATTGGTCCTCATGAAACACCTATATGCATCTTCCGGAGAGCAGACTATAGGTTCTCCTCTCACATTAAAGGATGTATTAATCACCAAAGGGCAGCCATGATCTTCATGGAATCTCTTTATTAGATCGTAATATATCTGATTGTCTGCCCTTTTAACCGTTTGAACCCTTGCCGAATAATCGACATGTGTGATGGCGGGGACTTCCGATCGTTTCATCTTCAATTTTTCAAATCCTTCCGAATCGTCCTTTCCAGGACTGTACGTCCTCTTGCCTTCTTTAACCGGTGAAACTAAAAGCATATATGGGCTTTCGCATTTTAGGCCAAAATATTCTTCTGCCTTCTCTAATAAAACTGTAGGTGCAAAAGGCCGGAAGGATTCTCTAAATTTTATCTTAAGATTTATCAGCGACTGCATCTCCTGGGAGCGAGGATCGCCAAGTATACTGCGGGCGCCGAGAGCCCTTGGGCCGAATTCCATTCTTCCCTGAAACCAACCGACCACTTTCTGGTCCGCTAAAATATCGGCAACTCGCTTGGCAACGTTATCTTGAGGTATCTTTTCGTATGGAATATTATTTTCCTTAAGGTATATTTCGATATAGTCATCCGAAAATGACGGCCCTAGAAGGCTGGATTTCTGCAGGTCTTTTTCCCCTGCGGTCTTTCTGGCTACCCCATTATACTCATGCCATGCTATAAGGGCGGCGCCCAGCGCTCCTCCCGCATCCGAAGCGGAAGGCTGTATCCATATCCTTTTAAAAGGCCCTTCGCGGAGCACTTTGCCGTTAGCGACACAATTCAGCGAAACGCCCCCCGCCAGGCATAGATTGTCCGACCTTACCTCTTTATGCACATGCCGTACGATCTTCATAATGGCCGTCTCCGTGACGACCTGAATCGATCTCGCCAGATCCATATGCCTCTTCTCTATCTTGCTCTCTCGTTTCCGCGGAGCCCCTCCGAACAGGGCATCAAAATTCTTATTGGTCATGGTCAACCCCGCACAATAATTAAAATATTTGAGGTTCAACCTGAACGAACCATCCTCTTTTAGGTCTATAAGGTTCTCTAGTATTTTGTCGACATAAATAGGCTCACCGTATGGGGCAAGACCCATCAATTTATATTCGCCTGAGTTTACCTTAAAACCGCAGTAGTATGTAAAAGCGGAGTACAATAGGCCCAAAGAGTGCGGGAACCTTATCTCTGAGTAAAGTTCGATGGAATTGCCCTTACCCTTGCCGAAACTTGCCGTAGCCCACTCTCCGACGCCGTCAATAGTAAGAATAGCCGCCTCATCGAATGGCGACGGATAGAAGGCGCTTGCAGCATGCGAATGGTGATGCTCCGGGAAGAGTATCGTCCCGTTAAAATCCAGCTCCTTCTGTATATACTCTTTGATGAAAAGTTTTTGCCTTATCCACGGCGGCATAGCCTGTATAAATGACCTTATCCCAAAAGGCGCGTATGAAAGATATGTTTCGAGCAGTCTTTCAAATTTTATAAAAGGTTTCTCGTAAAAGGCGACTATATTCAAATCGCACTCTTTGATCCCCGCTTCTTTCAGACAATAGTCTATGGCATTTCTAGGAAAACTTGGGTCATGCTTCTTCCTTGTAAAGCGCTCTTCCTGTGCCGCGGCGATTATCTCACCGTCGCGCAAAATCGCGGCTGCGGCGTCGTGATAAAATGCCGATATTCCAAGTATATAATTAGGCATACCTGATCAAAACCTCTTCTATCTTTTTTACAAGAGCCATTGGATTTTCAATAAGATCTGTTGCGCTCCAGGCGTCAAGGCAATACCTCTTCATGTAATCGTAGGCCAAATACCCATATCCGCTGTCTCCCCAATCGTCTCCCCAGGAGTTTTTGAACTTGAAGAGTTTTTTAATATCATCGTAGCCGACTATGCATATAGCATGACCGCCTTGATACTGATCGGACTTCTTTGGCATAGCAATTACGCCGGTTTTAGAGGCCTTATCCGTAAACCATGACTCATAGACATCGACACCTGCTATGAACGGGCCGTTGATGACCAGGCTTCGTCTCATCTCTAATATCGTCTTGATGCGAGCGTAGGCTTTTACACGATACTTTGTTGCTGCCTTATCCGCTCCCTGTTTCGGCTTATTTACCTGATGTGGTTTGTATGGCCAATAGCTTTCCGGAGGTGTGCCGTAATTTAATAACATCTTCATCGCCACTCTCGGATAAGTACCCTCTTCTTCCGGACTGCCATCGTTTAACTTGCATAGACTATAGATATATCGCGGAGAAAGCTTAAGCATTTTCTTGTATTCTTTTGAGTCCTGATACTCTTTTATTCCTACAACGCTCGCAAAAGCAACGCAAGTCCCCTCGTCTCCTTGATTTCTGACTGGCGTCATTTTGAATGTATAATCAATTGTAGTGGGCAGCGGAATCGGCGGCAGTACCAATCCCATCGGGATATCGCGTAAATCCTTAATGTCTTTAAAACAGCCTAAAGTTTTTTTAAAATTCATTTACGGCCCCACCTGGCATTCAGTTTGATAAAAAGAGAATCCCAGGTCCATCCTAATAGGAATGCAAAAAGCGGCATCACCCAGATAAATTGCCTTTGTATAAACCAGTAACTATGCATTATGTCCGAAAAGAAAATAACGCTGATGGGAAAAATGACGATAAAAGATAAAAATAATAACTGTTTATATCTATCATTATGGTGAAGGATAAAGGGTACCAATGCGCCCGCAAGTAAAAAATACAATTTTTTGAACCCTATCAAATTGCAGAATATGCCCTTTAAAAAACCGATTATATTGTATATAGGGTTGGGTATATATTGGAAAGCGTCTATCTTAGGCACGTCATAACGTAAATGCGGGCCAAGGAAGCTAACTATTAATAGAGGCATAGCAAGACATATGGTAATAGCCCCGAGAGGAACAGCGTTCTTTACACAGATCTTAAAACTTTTTTCCTTATACTTAAACAAAATTACTGTAAAAAAACAGCTGCTAAATATTAAGATGCCATATGCATGGAAACAGATCACCAGAACAAAAAAAATGATCGCGCCTATTTTTTTTGCAATGTTTGATATAAAATCCACATCTGCCATCTTTTTAAGCAAATAAAATGTGGCCAAAGCAAGTGTTGGTAATACGGCATATGTCCTTATTTCAGTAGCGTGATTAATCAATGTCCCATTGAAGCATACAATAGTAAATGTAATGATATAAGCCCATGCCGATTTAAAATACATTTTACAGATGAGGTACAACAGATAAAAGCCTATGATTGTTGCGATAATATGCGGTATTGCCAAGCCAAATTTATTATACGAAAATATTTTAAAAAACGGGTAGATAAGATAATAATCTCCCGACAAATATGAACAGTATTCAAGCTCCGGCAACCCTTTTAAAAGCTCGAAAAAAGTCCCTTTCATCTGCACTAATTGATATAACTCATCGGTGCCTAATGTGCGATCGAATAAAACCAATATCCTCAGGTATAATGCGTATACGCAGATAATAGTCACGGAAAAAGGAATAAACATTTTTCGAATATATTCGCCTCTGGATTTTGACATTTTAATCATCGCTTTGTAGCTTTAATTACTAGTTGACCGCCGAAATTATTAACTCCGGGAATACAACCAAATATCTTATCTGTTATGAACAATAATTCCCGCGCCGCTGCGTAACCTATAAGATTAAAAAGATGCGGAGGTAAAAAAGTACTTGTGTATATCTTTGAACTCATACCGCTACTATTTATTATATTTTCTATCACTTTGCGCTTAAATACCGGGCTCCTCCCGGCTTCCTCATTCCATAATTTATGGGTCTTCATCAAAAGATCAAATACGGGACGAAGCGGAGATGCGTTATTTTCTAAGGCATAAAATACGCCCTTGGACTTAAGAAGCTTTTCGACATTTAAAATAACGCGCGTGGGATTATCCACATGATGCAGAACACCAAAAGAGATCACCGCTGAGAATATCCCCTCTTTCAAAGGAAGTTCTTCCGCATCCGCAAGAAAATATGTTATATTATCAAATCCGGCCGCATTGCTTTTAAGTATGGCCCTTTGTAGCATACCGAAAGAAATATCCGTGGCGATAACGCGTTTGCTCTTTCGAGCCAATGGGATGGTACATCTCCCTGTCCCACACCCGATATCTAACACCACGCCATTGTCCGGCAATCCATCCGCCCACCTTTTTATCGTATTTTGATCGCTGGCCCTCCAAAAAACTGAGAGGCTGACAAGATCATCGTATGAACCCGAGTCTGCATCATAAAAATTCACCTGCTTCAGCTTCTCTCGATTGGCGATGGACCTAGATGGCAACTTATAATCACCAAAGTTGAATTCTTTTTGCCATGTATTTATAAAATCCAGCACCTTGAACTGTTCGTAGTAACTTTTGTCCAGAAAAAAAGGAACGTTTTTTGAAATCGGATAGAATGTATTGCAGAATCTACAAAAAAATACACCTTCTCTTATATTATCCCCATTATGTTCTTCTGCTTCAAAAACCTTTAATGTGATGTCCTTTTTGCATAAAAGGCAGCAAAACAGGTCCTTATCAATTATATTCATTACTTAGGACCGGCTCCTTCGTTATGCTTTGAGTAGATAGACCTATGGTGCGCATCTATAATAAAAACCGGCCTTTTGCGAGTCTCTTCTAAATTTCTCCAGACATATTCGCCCAGGATACCTAGTCCCGAAAAAAGCATTCCAAACATAAATAGATTTATAATCATAAGCGATGGCCAACCCGGGATGCCCTTTAACCATCCCACCATGTAGGCCAGGATGATATAAAAAATACCGGCAATGCTGAATCCTATCGAAAATATACCGATTATAGTAAAGGCCCGTATCGGGACCTGAGAAAACGCCATAATGGAATCTATAAAATAGTTGATTTTTTTGAGCAGCGTCCATCTGGATCTTCCTTTTTTTCTCTCCATCCTTGTATATGTAACCTCGGCTCTTTTAAACCCCATCCACAATATCAAGCCCATGATCGTTGTGTTTTTTTCCTGCATTGAAGTCAATATATCGATAACGTGACGATCTATAAGCACAAAATCGAAGCCTTCTTTGGGCATGCTCTTTGTCACGAGCAGACGAAACACTCTATAGAATATCTTGGCAAAAAAGATAGTTAAAAATCCTTCTCTGCGACCGTCCCTGACCGCGATAACAACTTTATTACCCTGCTGCCATTTTTTATGCATAAGGCCGATCAGTTCGGGAGGATCCTGAAGGTCTGCCGATATGATAACGGCGCAATCACCCGCACAATGGCTCAATCCGGCGAAGCATGCAACAAATGAACCAAAATTACGGGAAAACTTGATTCCTGCAACTCGATTATCCTGCAACGCTATATCGCGTATGATATCAAAAGAATTATCTCCGGATCCGTCATCCACAAAAACTATTTCAAGTTCAATGGACTTATCGAAATCGGGGAGCTTGCATAGCCTGGTATACAGCTCTTTGAGGCTCTCTGCGTTATAATAAACCGGAACTACTATCGAAATAAGCGTTTTATTCCCTATGCTTTTTCTATCAACCACGCACGATACCCCTCCTCCCTGCAATGCTCTTTATCTTCATACATATATGCTTCACGCTATTGGATGACAGATATGGATGAATCGGCAAACTTATTATCTCATCCGCCGACCGTTCTGCACAACAAAAATCTCCACGCTTGTATCCTAAATCCATATAAGCCTTTTGCAAGTGTATGGGCAGCGGATAATGGATCAAAGTATCTACGCCATTTTCTTTGAGATAGCTCTGGAGGGCCTTTCTATCCCTAACCCTGATAACGTAAAGATGAAAGACGTGGTAAGACCCCTCTTTCTGCATTGGAACCGTACAAACATCACCCAGCAATTTATTGTACAGGTGGGCTATTTTTCTTCTTTGCTTGTTCCACCTATCAAGATAAGCGAGTTTTACTCTTAACACCGCCGCCTGCAATTCATCTAATCGGCTGTTGATTCCTTTAATAGAATAAAGATATCTATCCCTTTGACCGTAATTTCTCATCATTAAAAGTTTTTCATAGAGCTTTGCGCAATTGGTCGTTATGGCACCGCCATCGCCAAAACAACCTAGATTTTTTGTGGGATAAAAACTAAAGCAACCGGCATCTCCTACAGATCCTGCCTTCAACCCTTTATATTTCGCGCCATGAGACTGGCAAGCATCTTCGACAACTTTTAAATTGTACTGTTTTGCCAGAGCCATGATTTTATCCATATCAGCCATCTGGCCATAAAGATGCACCGGCAAGATCGCCTTTGTCTTTTTTGTAATAGACCTTTTTATTTTTTTAGTATCCATCAAATAATAGTCATCTATATCGACAAATACAGGGGTTGCTCCCGCCATAGAAATGGCAGAGACTGTTGGCATTGCAGTATTGGGTACCGTTATGACCTCGTCGCCTTTCCCGATATTTAGTGCCATTAAAGACAGGGCTATTGCATCGGTTCCAGAGGCGCATCCAATGGCATAAGTGGTACCGCAATAGCTCGCAAACGCATTTTCGAAAGAATCGACCTCTTTACCTAGAATATACCAGGCGCTCTTCATGACACGACGAATAGCTCCGTCTATCTCAGTGCTAAGGCTCCTGTATTGTTCTGATAATCCGGAAAATGATATGGTGTCACAGGAACGCATCATACTATCGAAATTACCCCTCTTTTGCATTGGTATGATAAACCACATGAACAATTCATGACTTTGTTCTTTTTTAAAATAAGCTTCTCCTTACATGAACATATGTAGCCATGATGTTGTGCCGGATTTCCATAGACCAACTCATAATCTCCTACATCTTTTGTGACTACGCTCCCCGCACCGATCATCGCGTATCGTCCAATAGTAATACCCGGCAAAAGTGTAGCGCTAGCCCCTATACTTGCACCTTTCCTGATAATAATACGCGAGGAATATTTTCGATAAACCTTACTCCTGGGATATAGATCGTTTGTGAAAGTGGCGTTAGGTCCAAGAAAGACATCGTCTTCTATGCGTACGCCATCCCAGATATAAACGCCCGATTTTATCGTTACCCTGTTGCCTATAATAACGTCATTTTCTATAAAACAATGTTCGCAAATATTGCAATCGCTTCCTACCCTAGCATCCTCCAGTATGTGCACAAAAGCCCAGACTTTGGTACGCGCGCCGACACTTTTCGTATCCACGATTGCTCTGGGATGACTGAAAAAAGACCTATTAGCCATAGCTTTCACCAATAATGTTTTTTGTATAACCTGTAATATTCAACTGTCCTCTCCAAACCTTCTTCCAGGCTTATCTTGGGAGCCCACCCTACCATCCTCTTGATCTTGGTTATGTCAGAATAATAATCGCCCGGTTCCTGCGCTTTTCTTTCAGGCGTAAAGTCCGAAAATTCCCAACTACCGCTTTTTGCGACCTCAACAACCAGCTTGGCCAGCTCAAGGAAACTCGTCGGTTTATCAATACCGACGTTTAGTATCTCCCCAATCGCTTTTTCACAGGTTCCAGTTATAAGAATAGCATCAATGCAATCATCGATATACAAAAAATCCCGCAAAATTTTCCCATCACCAAAAACCTTAATGGGTTCATTATCAATGACCTGACGCACAAACCAATTGACGACCCCAAAACGGGAATGTTTCATTTGAGAACGCGGACCATAAATGTTGGTCAGGCGCAAAAGTATCGTTTTTATACCATGAATGTCATTATAGACCTTCATGATTTTTTCCGCCGTGAGATTTGAGATCTCATATATCCCTTTTGGATTGGTCGGAGCAGATTCGTTTACGGGTAAGCGCGTTACCGGGCCATACTGCCCCCTGGTACCTGTCTTAATGATCCGGACTTTCGGATTATGCTTTTTACAGCATTCCATAAGTATAGCTGTGCCCTTTATGTTGTATTCGATATCGGGGAACGGATTGTAGAGGCTCATAACATGGCAGACCTGTCCGGCGCAATGGAATATGTACTCTTTATCTTTCACAAGGTCACTCATTGAGCTAACATCCATTATATTGGAAAAGGTGATCTTAACCCTATCTTTGATAGGCTCTACATTAAACGGGTTACCTCCATAATCGGGGATCATTGCATCGAGAAGCTCAACATTTGCGCCTAATTTAACCAATTTCAAGGCCAGGCTGCTTCCGATAAAACCAAGGCCGCCAGTGATCAAAACATTCTTAGACCTATATTCGTCACTCATATGTATTGTCCCTACGCATCACGTGCAATACGCAGCCTTGCAACTGTTAAACCGCTCAATATCCAGAATAGAAAAGCCAGCTGCAGGGAGTATAAATCAGTATCGAAAAAACTACGAACAAGAAAACTGAAAATTCCGGATAATAATCCGAGCAATAGAAAATCTCTGGAAACCACAAACTGCTTAATACCCATGCAAACAATTGATGATATAAAGATCAGAAAGCTGACCAAGCTGAAGACCCCTGTTTCTGCCCAGATCTGTAAATAGCAATTATGTGCATACGATAGTATTGAGTTTGATAAATATTTTGGAAAATTGGCCATGAAAGTACCTACGCCAATACCGAAAAAAGGATGCTCATTGATCATCTTTAGCGCTGCCTGCCAATACCTCAGCCTGTCATTATCACCCCCGGACCTGAAGATAAAAAAAAGTCTCTCGTGGAACGTGGAAAACAAAAACATAAAAAAGATCACAAGAAAAATTGGCATCAGCCGTGTGAAATTCTTTTTGGCAAAAATAGATATAAAAATAAGTGCACTACCCAAGCCCAACCAGCTTCCTCGTGAAAATGTAAGGATAATCGCAACAGTCGAAACTATAGAGAAAACAAAAAGACCACAGGACTGAACAGAAAAAGAATTGTTAGCCAGCAATAAGGCAGCCGCAAGAGACAGAGCAACTGCCAGATATCCTCCGAAACCATTATAGTGGGCGAAGGAAGATGTCATCGCATGCTTCCCTCCGCTCATAAATGTAACGCTTTTATTCCGCAAGAATTCGACGCCAAAAAAATACTGACTTAGGCCCGAGAGGACCGTCAGGGAAGCGCCACATAAAAAAACAGACATCGCGCGCTTCATCACTCTCAGATCATAAATACTATCCTGGATAATAACGCAAATGCCTAAATATTGAAGCCACTTTCCCAGTAAGGCATGGATGCTTTTATCAAGGTATTGGGCGCTATTCAATAAAGAAAGCGCGTTAAAAATAAAAAATAGAAGAAGTAAAATATTTGGCCAGGATTTGATAAACTTAAAATCCGGTTTTATACTCTTGCGGATGACAAAACTAAAAAATGCCAAACCCGCAAAAATTTCAATCAAGGATATGGAAATTGGTATGAAAAACAGCATACCGTACAACGCGTATTCGCCTGTGATAGCGGAGATATTATAAAGCCTGTCTTTCAATCAATACGCCCCTTTCCCGTTCAATACTGCGGGGATCGTCCACAACAGTATCTTTATATCCAAACCTAATGACCTATTTTCAACATACCAGATATCCCAACGCATCCAATTATTGAATTTCAGATCGCTTCTTCCCTTTACCTGGGCCAGGCCTGTCATACCCGGATATATATTCAACCTGGGAATATGCTTATATTCCACCCTGTCACTTTCTTCAACAGGAAAGGGCCGTGGTCCAACAAGGCTCATATCCCCCTTTAACACATTTATCAATTGCGGCAGTTCGTCGATACTGTATTTGCGCAAAAACCTTCCTATGCTAGTCAATCGAGGGTCGGCCCGGATCTTGAAGATAGGACCTTCCACTTCAGATCTATCTTTCAAGACCTCTTTACAGTTATCGGCATTTTTGATCATCGACCGGAATTTATATAGATCAAATGCAATCCCTTTCCTCCCAGAACGCTTTGAAATATAAAATATTGGGCCGCGGGTTTCTAATTTTATCAAGAACGCAACCAACACGAATAGAGGTAGAAGTAAGATCATGCCCAAAATAGCCACAGATATATCCAGCGATCTCTTAGCAAAGTTTTCTGTAGAATGGGCGCTTTTTTCAAAATAGGTCATAAGAGGCATGGCGCCTATATAATTCAGTTTTACATGACGGTAGGGAAGATTAAAATGTTCAGGGACTATCCTCACAGCCTTGTCTAATTTTGTACTTTTCCGAATTATATCTCCTGTAATTTTACGCTCTGAAGGGATCGTAATGTAAATCTCGTCTATAAAGTTTTTGTTCGCAATCTGCTCAATATCGTTTATTCGACCCAAAATTTTAATGCCCCCCGCATCTCCTTCCTTTGTGTCATCAAGGAACCCGACTATCCTTATTCCCAGGTATGGGAAGGCCTTGATCTCCTCTGAAAGAGCCAGCCCTACTTCACCAGCTCCTACTATCAACACATTATAATTGGCATATCCTCGTCCGATCAAGTACCTGATATAGAGACGCTTTGCCGTTCTCCATAAGGAAAGAGTTAATAATAATGAAGCGGTTGTTTCGACAAATACGAGTCTGGAAAAAATGTCAATTTTTAGGATGTAGATGAACAATGCCGTTAATATAGAGGCATATAAAACACACCTTGCAACTTTCAGCCATTCACCGCTAATATTTAAGTATCTATCGGTATGATAAAGCAAAGCGCTCTTTAAGAAGAAAGCTAAAGTGATCCCCCAGAAAAAATAAGTCGCTAGATAATATCTGATGCCGGATAAATAATGCGGCACTAGATTAGAATTGGATTTAAAAGGCCAATAAAAGGAAAAGGCTATAAAGACAATATCTATCAAAAGATAGATAAAGTGCAGCCGGCTTCTCAATCTAAACATAGCGGGTATTATACCACAGCATTATACATTAGTCATCATATTGGCGTGGACGCTTAGGCGTTACTACTGCCTGCAGACTCAGTAGCTGGGTAAGACTAGAGATGATGAAAAACGTTACAAAAACGTATATTTATTCCAAAACACAATATGTGTATTTTTAACATTTTATACCTTCACCGTGTGATAGGATTGCTGCCTTGCTAGCAAAGAAAAAATATTGTTATTAGCGGATAACATACTATCGATCCGCCCTATAATAGATCTCTCTTTGCCGGGAAAATTAATTTTTATCTCTGGCTGAAATAAAACTTCTGAATATCGCTTAATAACTTTGTTTGAAAATATCTCAGCTATCGCTATGGCCTGCTCAGTTGATGCTCTTGCCAAATAAAACATGTCCGGGACCACGCCTTTAATATGGTATGATTTGCCTAATATCCTATAAAGTGTTTTCATTAAGAGTGATTTATTCAAGGAATAGCTTGCAAAGACTCCGCCGTATTTTAACACCCTGCGCGCTTCTTTTACCGCCTTAATAAAGCTTGGAATATGCTGTAAAGTTTGGACAGACCAATAACCATCAAATACATTATCTTCAAAAATTAAAGAGGTTGCGTCCCCGTGAATTAAAAAAACATTTTTATTTAACTGTCTCGCGAGAACTTTCGCTGCATGAACGAGGTTCTCCCTTATAAAATCCACAATAAATATAGAAACGTCCGGCCTTATATCTTCGATTCCCCTCCAATGCCATCCCCAACAACCGCCTACGTCAATAATAATCCCATGTTCTGGTATTTTTTTTAAAAACAGCTTCACCTCACGGTCCATTACCGGTATTGAATGATGATCTGATATTATATCTAGATAATCGCTGTTATCATCACAGGCGACCTTCTTCCGTAAAGTCATCTCTTCATTTTGTTCTTGATTAAAAAAGTCGTACCCATAAATATTATCACTGCCCACTTTTAATCCTTTAAGAACTTCTTTAGTTAACATCCAATACCTTAATTTTATAGGTTTAGTTTTTACCGTTTGACTGAAATCTTTTAAGAGCAAATATCCTAGAAAGCATCTCTGTTCCCAAATAGTATATGAATAGACTATTATTTACCAAATATCTGTGCCATAAGCGGTTAGGCTCAGTAATAAGCCGAAATAACCATTCAAAACCATTATCCCTTATCCAGCGCGGGGCCTGAGGCTTTGTTCCGGCAAAAAAATCAAAAGCTGCCCCTACGCCGACTAAAACAGGAATATCAACTTTATCTTTATGCTCATACATCCAGAGCTCCTGCCTTCCCCCGCCAAGTCCTACCCATAACACATCGGCGTTGCTACTGTTGATAGTCCGAACCCCATCTTCATCAATACAAACAGAGTCTCTGAATGGCGGAGAATAGCATCCCGCTATCCTTAAACGCGGAAATTTGCTTCGTAGACTTTTTAATAGCCTCCTAAGCGTTTCTTCGGTCGATCCGTAAAAAAAATTGGAATACCCATTTTTTTCGGAAATTTTCAGGAATTCAAACATAAGATCCGGTCCGTATGCTCTCTCCTTAAGAGCGTCACCATAAAATCTTGATAAAAAAACTAAAGAATAACCATCCGCAATGGACAGATCGCTGTTATTGACCGCCTCTCTTATCTTTGGATCATTTTTCGCTAAGACAACGGTATTGGCATTCGTGGTAACGATATAAGCCGTAGATCCTCTTTCTCTGATCCTGCACTCTACGAAATTAATTATATCGGGTATCTGTACTATATGGACCTTCAGCCCGCAGATAGTTACAAATTTATAAGGCGGCATCTTGGACAAAAACTTTTCTTAAGGTCAATAAGGATAATGGTATGACGATTGGCGAGAGAAAGAAGATGACCCTTCCTACAACAGGGGTACCGGCTATGGGGGCAAGAATCAGGGGAAGCAATAGCAGCCATAAGGCACGCTTGATAAATATTGGTTTATTTAATTTAAAGATCGCGTACAAAAAAAGCGCCCAGAGGAACATAAAGGTCTGAATGCCTTCTATTACAAAATAGACATTTAATTGCGCACAAAAACTGCTGACATAATGCGATAAACAACCGGGATCTAAAAGAGTTTTAGAGATGGTCCACCCTTCCGAATATTTAAAAATATTCACGAAAACAATATAAGCAACGATGCCGGGTAAGCAATAAAGCAATCTTTTTGAAAAAATCTTTCTGTCCTCAAGGATAACCAGTAATAGCAGAAGAAATGTTGTTTCCTTAGCGAAGACACCGAATAAAAAAGATAAGCCCAGTCCGATCGCGGAACCCCGCAAAACCGCATAGAAACCGGCTATCACAAAAAAAGCGGCCATGGAATCCACCATGGGTACCGAATAATAATTGACGACAAAAAAAGACGTAAAAAAGAGGAGCGCTCCTACGAAGCTTTGCCATTTATCAAAACCCAGATTTAGGCAATAATAGAAAAGTAAAAATCCGGAAAATGCGATGCAGATGATATTTATGATCCCGAAATTGAGTTGAATCTTTTTCTTTCCGACGTCTTCATAATACCTCGAGAGGAAGGTATCAATGTTCATATGCTCATTCAATAGATATACCAGCGATGGCATCAGAACCCTGTATCGGTACGGTTTGCAGACATCCGCATAGTCCATCTTGCTCATTTTCATGTAATACTGCGCGTCTCCGCATGCCTTATAGTCACTATCAATATCGTATTTTGCCATCGCCCAATAACAGATTGAAAAAGATATGCCCAAAAATAGTAAAAAAATGCAGATTTTTTCAATTAAAGGATTCATAACCCTGTCCATTAAGCTTCTTTCTTAGCGATAACCAGTATAGAGAGACCGAAATTTATAAATAATTTATCCAAAACCCTTACAAGCCAGACGATCCGGTCAAAAACAAAAAGTTGAATCGACGAAAACCCTTCTCTCTTTAGCAAAATAAAGTTAAGCCACCATGAAAAGATGCCTAGGCAATTGAAACATTCTATTTTCTCAATCTTAAACCCAGCGTTTTTCAGCAATATTTGCATGCTCTCTTTGGTATATCTCCTAAAATGGCCCAGCGCGCTGTCAAAATTACTGAATAACCATTTGTATGCGGGCACGATTAGCACTAATCTTCCATTGCTTTCAATAACGCCATGAATTTTTTCTAATACCTTTTTATCGTCCTCTATGTGCTCTAACACGTTAATACATATGGCTGATTCAAATTTAAATTTTTTAAACCTGTCCAATTCCTCATTTTCTATATCGCAGCGAAAGACTTCAAAGATAGATGATCGGGGGATCCGCTGTAGCAGATAGAATATCTGACTATCGGACTTCTCCAAAGCCATTAAAAATTCTCTATTTCTTATGAGCAGTTGGGTAATATTACCTATTCCCGATCCTAATTCAAGCACCCTATTCCCCAGATAATCCTTGAATTTGTCGAACAGATAATTATTGTAGCGTATGTTTCCCGAAAGTTTATCCAAAGCGCTATACTGTATTCCGCCTATCGGTCTGAGCCGCGTGTAGATCAACCACCAAATAACGACAAAGAAATCTGTCCATTTTATTTTCTTCCCTTCAGAATAATCTCTGCCGCTATATGAAATAGGCACCTCGTAAATCCTTAATCCCAACCTGAATAATATTCCGGTAATTTCCGCCTCAAATCCAAACCGCTCTGATTGTATAACAATGTCTTTGAGCACATCTGCTTTAAATACTTTATAGCACGTCATGAAATCCGTTAAAGTTGTATTGTAAAGTATGTTTGCCGTCAAATTCGCTATTTTATTACCGATGTAATGAGTGAATAAAAGGCAGCGATGGGCACCGATAAAACGGGAACCAAAAACAACGTCTGCCTTATTATCCAGAATGGGTTTGATTAGCTGGGAATATTCGTCGGGATGATATTCCAGATCTGCGTCTTGTATTACGACGATGTCTCCGGTTACAAGCCGTAAACCGGATCTGATTGCAGCCCCTTTGCCTTTATTTTTTTCCGTAAAAACCTTCTTTAAGCAAGGGCTTGATAATTTTTTTACAATCTCTCTAGTGCCGTCTGTTGAGGCATCGTCGATAATGATGATCTCTTTTTCAAAGCCAAGATCTACAGCCCCCACCCTCCTTATTATCTCTTCAATAGTGGCAACTTCATTATAGACCGGCACCAGAATGGATATTTTCATATCGCTATGTTACCATCTGCTTTTCGTAGTGTCCACTTTTTTATAGGCTCGAATTTTAAAAATTATTTCAATCAATGGAAAAGTTCAATAAATCACGCTTTAACAACTGATTCGTATATCTCATTTAACAAAAGATAATTTCTTTCGGGGGAATACTTTTCTTCGTAATCTTTTCTGGCGCAACGACCCATCTTCTCCGCTTCGGTAAAATTTGTCCAAAGATATTTTATTTTTGAAGCCAGGTCACTTTCGTCCCCTGCCGTAAAATGGAGCCCGTTACGTCCGTCATCCACGATCTCTGTCATTACGCCTATCCGAGAAGCTATCACAGGTACGCCACATGCAAACGCATCCAAAACGACCAGACCAAATGTCTCATAAAAACCTTCCGATGGGACCACTAGAAATCGCGCTCTCTTGATCAGGTCGTAAAGCCTATCTTTTGATAGTCGGCCTATGATTTCAATGGTATCGCCCAGCCCCTTATTCATTATTGTTTTTTTTACTTCATCAAGCAGATCGCCATCTCCTCTTATCTTTAACGGAACATCCTTTAAAGACTCCCAGGACTTCAATAAGGTCAAAATACCTTTTTCCGGTGAAAAACGACCGATAAAAAGAGCGTAATCACCGCGCGGTCCTTTTTTGATCCCGCCATCCTCCACGAAATGGGGCTTTACCCTTATCTTATCGGAAGGGATCCCTGCATCAATAAATTTTTTCCTATAAAATTCCGTGGAGGCTATATATATATCAACATGCTTTTTCCATGTCTTAAGCAGGCGATAAAAAGTTAACATCATCACAATTACAGTTGTCTGAACATACGACCCGCGGTAACATTTGTGTAAAATAGCCGGCCATGGCGGAGTTTTGTGCAGGCAATCCTCACAAGGGCGTCCCATCCGGCATAACGTCGCGACAGGACAGATTAGTCTTGCATTATGAAGCGTCATTACAACGGGGACTTTTTTTTCTACGCATGCGTAGTATGCTGAAGGAGAGATAAGCGGAAAGGTATTATGGAAGTGGACCAGATCCGGCTGGAAGTCGTTCAGTAATTTGGACATCCTCTCTTTTGAGGCAAATGACCAGATAGTATTAAACGCCACTCTTACCGGATTCATGGTTTTGATACATTCGTTATTCTCGGTATACTCCATTACATGATGGCCGTGCTCCTTCAACAGCTTGGACTCTAAAAAGAAGACTTCGTCTTCCCCACCGGGCTGCTGATGAAAATTATGTACAATTAATATCTTCATAATCCGCAATAAAGAGATTTTAACTCTCGGACCTCTTTTTCGATTGTAAATTCGGATCTTACCGTAGACTGCCCGCTCTTACCCATAAGTATCGCCTTTTGCGCATTTTTACATAAGTATATTATCTTTTCTGCGAATTTATCAGGGCTGGCAGTATCTACCAGCAGGCCATTGATGCCATCCTTTATGATGTCGCTTATTCCATCTATTTTTGAAGCCACAACTGGCCTTGATAATGCCAGCGCCTCAAAAAGGGCGTTTGGACAGCCTTCCCGAATTGAAGGCATAACAAATAGGTCCATCTCTTCTATCTCGGATAAGACATCATCTGTCCACCCCTTAAAAACTATACTGGAAGCAACCCCTAATTGACGTGCCATCATTTTTAACCTGGCCTCCTCAGGGCCTTTTCCTATGATCGTAAATCTGGCATCCGGAATTGACCTAAGGATCGCCGGTACCACGTTTACAAACCTTTCGATACCCTTCTCCTCGCTTAACCTTGAGATTGTGCCGATCAGGGGACTGCCCTGTATCAGCTTTTCAAACGGCCATTCCTTGTATCTGTACTTATCTGGAATATTGAATCCAAGATGTATTACCCGCACATTATCGGGATCCCGGAATCTTCCGGAAATGACTTCTCTGCGCAAGCCCTCAGAAACCACGATTGTCTTCACAAATAAACCCTTAACAATCATATTCATAGTTCTGTAAAAAATTCTCATTATCAACGGGGTATTCTCGGGTATGATCCTTGATTCAAACAACGCATATATATCATTGATGCCCGCCAATCTGGCTGCTAGCGCACCGAATATGTCTGACTGTATATCGCAAGTATGAACTATGTCGGTTCCTTTTGATATGAAAGCCTTCTTGAGTTCAAAGATAAACGGTATCACTAACCATTTATTAAACCTGGATAGAAAAACAATATCGTTCTCAAGGACCCCCTCCTTAAGCATGATATCCTTAAGCTCTCTTTCGATCGTGGAGCAAAAAAAGATAGTTACTTTAAACTTATCCCTGTCTAGATATTTGTATATATTCTTAAAGTGCCTATTCGCCCCGCCAAGCTGATTTAAGTTTGTGCAGATCAAAGCCAGTCTTCTTTTCTGTCTCTTACTATCCATAGAATTATATTTACGCAGACCCTTTCAAAATGTCCTTAGGGTTGAAATATGGGAAAACCGGCAGACATACCAGATGCCTGGATAAATATTCCTCCTTAGAGCCCTCCGGTAAATACGGCCATGGGAAACACTCTATCCCATTGCGCCACATCTTCGAAATAAATTCTCCTCGGTCCTCAACCAAAACCGGAAAAGACGAAGGAGTAACACCGCTGTTTAAAAAAGGAAAAACTATTTTTATACTCTCTTTTTTTCTGTCGGAAAAATATTCCAACCATCTACTATATGTCTTTCTTCTTTGCTCCTTGATGTATTCGAAATTAAAATGATTCATGAATAGATAACCGCATCTTGAAAATTTAGTAAAATAATTCTCTATATTATATTCTTCGCAAATATGCTTTACACGTGATGCTTCAAAATCAGTTTCTTTCATATCGCGATGCCCAAATAAACTTTTTGCGAGAAAACGTAGGCTTCTATTATTCCGCAGTAAATGTCCGGGGTTTGATAATCTGCCGGACAATGATCGATTATTAACTACAAGAGCCGCTCCATTAGGTATCGGCACCATCTTACGAAAACTAAAGAAGCTGATATCTCCCGTACTGCCCATGGGATTTCCGTTGTAAGAACTCAGGAAACTATGTGCGTTATCTTCGATTAAATATATTCCATGCTTATCGCATAAATGCCTAGCTATATCTATATCATTCGGAAAACCAAAGTAATTAACTATCAGCAGCGCTTTCGTATATTTATCTATTCTTTGTTCCAGGCTAGGCCATACCGGCTTTAAGGCATTATCCACTTCATAAAATCTTACCTTGATATTCATACGGTACATGGGGGATAAAACAACGTTACAAATGTAATCCGGCACCAAAACGTTTTCCGTTTCTTTGATCTGCAAAATTTTTAAACCCTCATATAGCGCAACCCTGCCGTAACCGAATAAATATACAAATTCCTCCCTTAGAGGATAGGGCAATCCCGATGCTTTTTTTAATGTCAAAATTTCCGGCGTAAAAACAGGTTCCCTGGGGATCTTTTTTAATTCTACCATTTTTTACCAAGCATCTTCTTGATGCCGATGTTTAATCTTTCAAACCTCAAATACGCCAGATATCCCATGATCGTTTTAGGGTGCATATTGAAGAAATATAGCGGTTCGATATTTGGGCTCCAATTCATCTTGTAATCTTCCTCTCCAAGCATAAAATCAAATTCTTTGAACTTATTATTAAAAGCTTTCTGCACGACATCGAATAATAGCAACCTGCCGATTGAATATTGGCGGAATCGATCGCTAAAAACAGGGATATAATAATACAATTTGTTATCCTTCTTGAACCCTAAATGTATTGCCGCAATCTCATTATCAAGCGTGAGATAATTAAGGCTGAGCCATCCTTTATCAAAAAAAGTGTGGCTGATCGATTTGAAAAAGCTCGCAACTGCGGAATTTTCAAAGACACTCCTGGCTTTTAAGGCCCGGTATCTGGTAATATGTAATTCGATTAATTTTTCAAGTAGCGCAGGAACGTCCGTTGAAGCACCCGGTTCCAAGAAATTAAGTTTATATTCCCCTTTAAAGCGCGACATCTGCCTTTTTGTATCCGCTAAAAAACGTTTCTTAAGATTTAAGCGATATTCATCCCATTCTCCGGTAATAGGCAAGTAAGGGGCTCCGTCTTTATGGGCTATGAGCGAAATGTCCACATTCTTTTTCAGGCAGATATTATTAAGCGGAATAAAATTTGGCGAATTGCGCTTTATCCCTTTTAATCTAAGCGCATCCCACTCCTTTGACTCATAGATCCTGTCTATGATGACCCCTATGATCCGTTCCCGCGCTTCAGAATCGCCTGTAGTGATTATATCCTCATAATCAGCCATCGCTGCGCTGATAAAACTCAATTGTCTGAACCCGCTTTTTAAGGATAGCATCAACGGCATTATTCCTATGACCTCGCATCCTTCGGAAACCACGATTATGAATAATCGGTTTCCGTTATTTAGATGCTGCCACCAAGAATATACCCAATCAAAAGTAAGGAAAATATTTTCAATGCCACTCTTGCTTAAGGCGCTATTCCAGTCTTTTTCCAGTTTTTGAAAATCAGAATTTTCCGTAATTATTTTTATTTCCATTTATTCCTTTTAAATTACCAGAGATCCAGGACACTAATCCTTCTACCTTTAATTTAAAAATCTCCGCGGTATCGTTGCCGCCGATACCTATTCTGTGCAAAGATAACATACTGTCGTTCTTAAATACCGGGCCCTGCACCATTGTTAACGCTACTTTATAACCAGCTCCTTCGACAGCCTTTATTGTATTCTCATTAAAATCCATGTTTCCCCCATAAGGGTACGCAAAACTAAAGATCTCTTTGCTCAGATTTTTTTCGATAATTTTCTTCGGCGCAGAAACCTCTTCAATTAAACCATCGGGCCCGAGAATGGATAGCAAGCAATGCGTATGAGTATGTGCTCCAAAATCAATATTATGCTCAAGCATTTCCTTCATATCTGCCCATGAAAGGGCCCGCGGATATACACCATCGTCTTTTACATCCAATAAGCCAGAAAGTAAATTCAACAGGTTGTCCGCTTCGGAACTAGTCACCTGCTTGAGTAGCCCTGATACGGTTTCAAAGAAAATTTTCTTTTCCCTCTTCCCATTTAATGTGAAATTGTACTCATTATCATCATATCTGAACGATAATGAATCCTTACTTGCATTGATTGCAATGTTCCTTAATCGCTCCCACCAAAAATTACAAATACCGCCAACAAAGGCCGTGGATACAAAAATAGTCGCCGGAATATCATGTTTACGCAAGATTGGAAATGCGTATCTATAATTGTCTTCGTAACCATCATCAAAAGTAATTGCAATCGAGCCAGCAGGAAAAAGATTTTTCTGTGAATTTGACTCCAATAACTCATGCAAAGAAATAATATTGTAATTGCTCTTTATATAAATAATCTGTTTCTCAAAATCTTCTGGGTCGACAATAATATCCCTTAAAATAAAGCTATCTACGTCGATTGGGGCTATTCTGTGGTATGCCAATATCGAACAATGTGGTTCCTTAAAAGCGTATCTGGACAGACGCTTTGCGCCGGCGTAATACAGGCCCTTATAAAACATATTCTTTAACATGCCCTTATTCCCCTTGAATAGATAGACTGTCTGGCCAATGCAATAGCCATTAAAGCCCAGTTTTTCCATGTTAAAGGATAGGCAATAATCGCTTTTTTTAGATATATCCTGGCGTTCCAGAAATCATTTACCTTCACGAACTCTTTTGCCGCGCTCCTCAAACACAGCGACCGTCTTTGCCTAATTAAATAACTGTAGCGCAAACCGGTCTTTCCAAGGTTCGAAAAGTGCTCTTCAAGTAGAGATAAGGTATTTGCGCAATGCCCCGATATGTCCGAGGAAACGCTTCCATTATGTATGTGATATTCGCCCAGCGCTTTTTGCAGATAAAATATCTTGCAATATTTTGACAGTCTCATCCAGAAATCGTAGTCTTCAACGCCCCTGAACTCTCGCTTTTCTGAAAAATAACCGGCTTTTTGAAGGTAATCCTTCCTAAATACGACTGCCGAGGTAGAAAGAGAATTGCCACGAAATAACAGATCTTCATAACTTTCGTATGGGCCATAGAAATCTACTTTTTCCGATCTTCCCTCTATTATGCGTCTTTCCCCGTGGCAAACCACCCCCACATTTGCGTCCTGTTCAAATACCTTGATGACTTCAGAAAGTTTTCCGGGATAATACAGATCGTCCGAATCAAGAAACGCGATGTATTTGGCCTTTGCTTGTCTTAATCCTAGATTCCTCGCGACGGCAGGCCTACCGCTGTTTTCGCTGCAATTGATAAGCTTTATCCGCGAATCAGCCTTCAGATATTTTTCCGCTATGGCGTAAGTTCCATCTGTGGACCCGTCATTTATTATAATAAGTTCCCAATCCTCATAAACCTGGCCAATTACGCTTTCTATAGTTCGGGAGATAAATCTTTCTCCGTTGTAAACCGGTATTAGCACAGTGAATGTCATATTTGATTACTCGCCGGGGAAGCGCTCAATTCTTTGGAGAATATCGTTCTGATAGAACTTAAAAATCTTTCTTCTGCCTTACCATCGAGCTTATAAAATGAGGCTTCTATAAGTTCAGGCCATTTATTTTTTAACCGTCCGAAACCCTCTCGTTCATAGAGCACCAAATCGATTGCCGCATTTAGTTCATCCGCGGTCCGCACGGCCGGCGCCGCCTCTATCTCAAAGATCACACTCATATTGATCAATGCGCCGGTATCGATGGTAATGGCCGGACACCCTAAGGCGATCGCTTCTTCCGCTGTCGTAGAGTACGAAGTAACCAGGCAATCGGATATTTGTATCAACTGATAAACGCTATCCTGAGAAACGGTATAATTCTGCAGATCATAATCTTTAAGAATCGGACCTATAGGATAGTTGGAATGAGCTTTAAAAACTAAAAAACAGTCGCTCCTTCTTTTGGATACATCCGAAACCATGCTAATAATATTCCTGCTGTCCTTTTCCGTATAGGTAGTGGTAACAAGCACGATTTTCTTTCCCGAAGGGAACTGAGTGTTAATACTGCCCTTTCCGAGCTTGAAAGACTCATCCAGGCGGAGAGATCCTACAGAAAAACATCTGTTTTCAGGATAGCCGCTTTTAATTAAAATGTCCTTCCCCATTTTACCGTTGAATAAAAAATAATCTGGGACCGGCATTTTATTTATATAGTCGCCGCGAAAGGATATCTCATCAGGCGTATATGAATACCAGAGTTTCATGGGAGTGATGCTTGCATGTTGATAGGCTACGGTTTTAACTTTACGAGCGCATTTTTTTGCGGCATAATACAATGCCCTTGAATAAGGGTACATCTCAAGGAAGGTTACGACCCCGCTGACATTATATTCTTTAAGGATCCTTTCCATAGACCCACTTAATAAGACACATTCGCAAATGCCCTTTCCTACGAACGAAGTCCTTAATTCATCCCGAAATATCTTAAAGGTACCCAGTCCTTCGAAATAAAAGCTATCCCTGAACCCTTTCTTCCTTTCAATAAAAATATACTTAGCTATTGTGGCTAAACCTAATGCCCGTAAAAGATCGGAAAATTTAAGATACCTTTCATAAAATATTATTTTTTCTCTTCTCAGGCGGCGGATATCTTTTAATAATTGGAAAATCGAGCCATGAAAAAAGGATATATATCTTGTCTTGAATTTGCTCGTCTTTTCAATCTCATCCGGGACTTTCAGGAAGTTCCTGTCCCTCAGCTTTCCATCAACATCTTTCAAGATTAACGGGTATAAAGTAGCAAATAGTAAAAACTCTTCTTTCCCGCGGTCGTCGTCTTTTCTATTTAATACCGTCTTTATGATCAGCATCTTAACCAAAGTACTTAACAAAAACTTCACTCTCGACAAAAGATGCCACAGAAGAGTGGCTTTCAGTCCTTTAGAAACATTTCTATTTTCTCCTTTATTCTTCAAAAAATATAAATTTTCAAATACGGGACTGCCTTCCGGATCTTTCTTTTGCATCTCTGTCCACCACCATAGCGAAATATCCCGGTTAAATTTAAATAGGCTCTTAAAGTTTTTGCCTTTATAATAAAAACGGCTGGGCCACTCCGAAATAAAATTCAGGTATTTTTCTCTTATGCTTAGAATATCATTTTTGTCGTACATGCTTTTATCTAAAGGTTTTTAAAATAGGACGAGAGCGTATCTCTTACCTTATCATCTAGGGCAAAACTGCTTTTTTTCATCCTCCCGGGCCCCTCGGTTAGGATCGCGGTAATCTTGCTGCCCGTATTCTTCTTATCCTTGGCTAAACTTTTAAAAAATTGGCTTAAATCTAAACTCTTTAAATCATAATCGGGCCAATTCTTCAATAGGATCTCCCGCATCTGCGAATACATCTCTTCTGAAATATATCCGAATTTACAAGACAAAAAATTACTGATATCCATGCCAACTGTAATTGCCTGGCCATGGCAAAGCTTATAATGTGTGATAGACTCCAGTGCGTGGCCGAAGGTGTGCCCATAGTTCATTATATTTCTTATTCCGGTGTCGAACTCATCTTTTTCAATTATTCTCTTCTTTATCCTGAGACTCCTGAAGATAAGCTCCTCCATCAGGGTGGGATCATTGAGGGATCTATCGTAAGTCTCCTGCATGTATTTCATGGCCCATTTACCATCCAACAGATGGACTTTTATGATCTCCCCAAGTCCGGAACGTATATCTGCATAAGATAAAGTCTTAAGAAAATTTGTGTTAAGAAAAATGCTGCACGGAGGATAGAAATTCCCGACCTGATTCTTATATTCATCGACATTAATCGAAGTCTTGCTGCCGATACAGCTATCGCTTTGCGACAAAAGAGTGGTCGGATAAAAAACCCAGTCAACACCCCTGTACAGTATCGAGGCTATAAATGCGGTAATATCCTGTATTATACCGCCGCCAATGGCAACAAGCGCGTAGCCCCTCTTCACATCGCTATCTATAAGCTGCCTTATAACCACCCTGACATAATCGAGGGTCTTGCGTTCTTCGGTTGCCTCAATTACAAGAAAAGGATATTTCTTTAAGAAACCTTCTAACTCTCTTTCATAAAGGTTCTTTACGTTCTGGTCGATTATAAGAAAGTATTTTTTTTCCGGCTCTGGGTCAAAGCCATCCTTGAGATTATCGATAAAAGATACGCTATAATCCTTGATCCTAGATTTTATGCTCAATCGCTTATACGTCGACATATCCGCCATCCACGATTATATTCTGACCTGCAATATAAGTGTTCAATTCACTGGCCAGAAACAGCACCACACGCGAAACATCTTCCGGCGTTCCCAGTCTTCGGGCTGGAATCAAAGACTTTAACTGCTTTATCTGCGAGCGAGTCAGGATATTGCACGTTAAATCAGTTAAGATAAAACCCGGAGATACTGAATTCACAAGAATATTGTAAGAGGCAAGTTCAACCGCCATTGTCCTGGTAAGGCCTATAAGCCCAGATTTTGTAGCAGTATAGGCAGCCCTCTTCTCTCTTGTAATAACCCCGAATATTGATGCAATATTCACAATCCTTCCGTAGCGGTTTCTTTTCATTATTCCGCCGACCTCCCTGGACAGGATGAATGGGCCGCGCAGATTGACCTTAACGATATCGTCCCAATCGGACAACGGAACGCTCTCAGCATAATCTATGCGGTTGATACCTGCGTTATTTATGCAAACATCTATTTTTTTTAGGTTCCCGACATCTGACAAGAACTTTCTTACCGAATTCTCATCCAGTAAATCAAGGTGGAAATACCTGATACGCTTATTTCTGCCCAATGCCTTATTCTTCGCCTTGACCTGGTTACTATCGGTACCAGTAAGTAGAAGCTTAGCTCCTAACCTGTATAGATTTTCCGCTATATTTTTCCCGATGCCGCGCGTTGCGCCTGTCACGATCACAATCTTGTTTTTGAAATCAATCTTCATATTTCCTCACCTTCCAGTTCACGAAAACCCGCTATAAGATTATCTACTGATTCCTTTTCCATCCTCTTACGGCATTCAATAGTATAGGAAGCTGCGTGCGGGGTAAGAAGGACCTGCGGATATCCGGTCAGCGGACCCGTATAAGGTTCCGTACTGAAACAATCGAGCCACGCCCCTGCTATACGTCCGTTGTCTAAAGCCTTTATAAGCTCATCTTCGTCTACAACGCCTCCGCGGGCGCAGTTGATTATAAAGGCTCCATGTTTTATTAATGCAAATTCTTTATCTCCTAAAATTTTCTCTTTGCCGCTAGCGTGCACGGTAACAATATCCGCTCGGGACAAGGCGTCCTCAAGGGAAAGTATCTTTATCCCATCTACAGCGCCCCTCAGATTGCTATCGACGGCCAGGATCTTACAATTAAAAGGCGTCAATAGCCCGGCGATCCTGCGCCCGATACGGCCGAAACCGATTATGGCTACCGTGCTTTCCCCAATCTGTAAACCTATTTTTTTTATCCATTGTTTGTTATGCAGCCCCCGATCCATCTGAGGTATATTCCTGACCAGAGATATCATGCCTCCTACGACCATTTCTGCCACGGCATTAGTGGGGGCATCGGGTGTATAAAATACTTTTATACCCAATTCTCGCGCCGCGACAAGATCAACATTACTTATCCCCGCACCGCAGCGTGAAATGACCTTAAGATCTGAATGCTCCAAAACAGCACGATCTAGCATCTCCAGACCGGCGATTATGCCATGTGTCCCTGGGAGGAAGCTCAAGAGTTCTTCGGTATTTAACTTTCTTGAAAACGGATTTTTTATAATCTCAAACCCATACTGGACTAATGCGTCAAGCAAGACGGGATCGGTCTGCGCAAATGTAGAAGGCGCTATCAGGATCTTCTTTTTTATGGTCATATCTTTTCTTTATATAATTTCATCGTAAGATACGACGTTATCATATGATCTAAGAACATGTGGATATCTTCGACCGGGCCATATTCTCCCTGCTTTGTTTTTATGTGCAATACGCGGTCGCACATCCCGGAAAGGCTGCCGCCATCAAATCCCACTAATGCGACAGTTACTCCTCCCGCTTCCTTGGCATGCTGGGCCGCCTTTACCACATTAGGGCTATTGCCGCTGGCTGATATAGCAACCAGGACATCGCCTTTTTTAAAAACATCCGCCATTTGTCCGGTAAATATATGGTCGTAGCCGTAGTCGTTGGCCAGAGCGGTAATGAATGACACATTGCTCGTCAGGCTCAATGTATTAAAACCGCGCGTATTGCTCTTTCTTCCCACCTCCGCCAGATCCTGCGCAAAATGCAGTGCCGTAGCGGCGCTTCCTCCGTTCCCGGCGAAAAATATGGTCGCCGAACGTTTCCTGGCTTCGGCAAAACAACTTACTATATCCTCTATCGCTGAATAATCTAGATTTTTTATAAGTTTTGTAATATATCGCGAATACCGTTCCATATATTCGGCCGGGCCTTTCCTATTATCGTATACCAGGCCCAAATCATCAGATAATGCTGTTTTTCCCACCATTATTTATCTCCTTTTTTCATAGGTTATTTTATGTTGAATTGCTTTTTCCAATCGTTATCGGCCCTGTATATTCGATAAATAGTGTTCATTGCGGCTAACGCTTCCCTGCTTGAGCCAAACCGAATAATTTTCTTACGGATAATCGCATCGGCAAATTCGTTTATCTCTTTCTTCCATGAATTATCTTCAAGATACACCCTGACCTCTTCTTTGGCAGCTCCTGTGCCAAACTCATTGCGCCTGCCTATCACAAGCTTTTCTTCTCCATAACTTTTAGACCCGGAGAGTATTCCCTGCAGCTCCATATAACCTTTTGTAAAGGCTATCTCCAGCGAAAAACGGTGTTCCCACTGTGTAGCGCTGGAATGCAGCATCGCCACCCTCCCTTTTTTATCGCGCATTATGGCGTATGCGTTATCTTCCACATCGTGTTTCCAATATCCGTTTGAAACATAACTTTTGACTTCAGTGAATTCTCCGCAGAAAAGTTGCATAAGGTCAACCATATGGATACCTTGGTCAAGTAGGATGCCCCCTCCGGCATATCTTCTTTCAGCGCGCCATCCACCGGAAAATGGGATTATTTTGCTCTTACCATATACCCCGCGTAAGTTTATAATGTCGCCAAGGCTTCTTTGTTTTATAATATGCAATGCATCCTGGACAGAATCATGATATCTATGATTAAACCCATATTTCAGCAAGACACCATTATTGCGTTTCTCCACTTTTATGACCCGTTCTATATCCGCGATGTTTCTTCCAGGCGGCTTTTCGCAAAACACGTGTAATCCTCTGCTCAACCCGGCGATTGTCACTTCACTTGCCAAATAATTAGGCAGACTTACAAACAACACGTCAATGGGTTCTTGCAAAAGTTCTTTATAGTTAGAGAAGCAACGTATGCCATCATCTAACAACTTAGGATCGCTGAAATTTTTATCGCATATGGCAATAGTATGAAAGTTTGGATTCTTATCTATAAATTCTCTGCGTTTTTTTCCAACAATACCATAGCCGGCGATCCCGACATTCAGTCTTTTTTTATTCATCTACGAATTTCTCTCATAAACGTTTTTACCAATCACTATATTTTGATGACCAGGTGTCGTTCCTAGCCAATACCAGTCCATAAAAACCCTCATAATCGAATTTCTTCCATAAAGGTTTTGTAAAATAGAAGATATTCCGTTTTGGATACTGCCAATATATCCTCTCTTCCACGACACCCCATCCGGAATGTTTGATCAAAAGCTTCCAATCTTCCGGGTTTAATTCAAATAAATGCGTGTTCTCAGCGCTTACATCTGCAGAATGGCCGGCCCTGATATGGTGCAGGCCCATACGGCTTTTTCGCATATACGGAACAGTAATGATCAAATACTGGGCCTTTGTCTTTGTCGCTAGTTCATGAAGGAAATGACTCGGGTCGGATAAATGCTCTAGTAGCTCAAAACAAAAAAAGATATCTGCGTCAATATTGTAATCCTGCAGATTTTCGGCCCTAGCACAAACCGCTTTAAAGCCTTTATCTTGAATTTTTTTAACAGCCTCCTGGTCCATATTGACACTTAAACATCGTATATTCTTATCTCTTGAGTACATCCTGGAAATATATTGCAGATGCGTTCCGGAAGAATCACCGATATCCACTATAGTTGCATCGCCTAATTTCTCAAGCACGTCGCGCAGGAGAGATATTTGAAATGCATGCAAGTATCTTACCTTCTTCATAAGGTATGGCTTATCGATCGTGAACGAAGAATACTGTTTGGATATATCCGGCACGATCGCACTTAGATCTTTTGATAGACTCTGTAATTTTTGCTCAGAAATAGAGCTGTCCAAGGATCTTTCCCATAATAATTCTATTATTCGCGCTTTAAAATTTTTGTTCATTTCTTTCTCGCCACCACTCTCATGTGTGAGCTCAGATTATTTTTTGAAATCCATTCCTGCAATTCTTTTTTGGTTTCCAAGCCGGATCTTTGCGCTATAAACTCCCATAATCTCCCCGCGTTGATACCGTCATTCTTAATTGCCCCCTCCACTATATCCCAATCAATCCTTCCAGGAGTGCAAATTTCTATAATCTCAAAACCGCAACGTTCTAGCAGCTGCCGTATTGAATCCGTATTAAAGAAATTCAAGTGGTGGGGAGGGGTGATGCTCTTTGATCTCTCCCACAATAATAACGTATCAAAGCCTTTGCCGTTCAATGTGGTAATAAACAGATGACCGTTTGATTTCAATAAAGCGTTGGCCCTTTTTAGGAAATCGCAAGGGTCGAATAAATGCTCGATCAATTCAAAGGCAGTCAGAAGATCAAACGTATGATCCATTGCCTTCATATCTTCCATGCAAACAGACTGCACTTCCAGGCCTTTTTCGCGGCAAAGTCTTGCCATGTCTTTTGATGGCTCGATAGCTATGCAGCGGGAATCCGGCACAAGCTTTCTGAATTCATCCAAAAATATACCAAATCCGGCACCTATGTCCCCTATTACCATTTTTTTCTCATCGCTGAAGACGTCTCTTATGTGCTCTGCCCGTGGCCTAAATATCTTTTCTCTCCTTGCATCAACAAATGGTTTAAAGAAATCTTCAACCCAAAACTTGGTCGATGGAGAATCAGCGTAAAACCGTTTAAGTACTTCGAGATCAGGTCTTGGATTTACGAATAAAGTTGAACAATTATCGCAGGAAACATATTTGAACCCATCTTTAGAAAATTCGGATTTATTTTTTGTGCCTGCACATGCAGGACATTGAACCTTTACGAAACGTCTAAAGTTAAAGAAATCCTTCACATCTTTTTTAACAAGCTCAATGTATTGTTTTAAAATTTCGGGGTTCCGTATCTCTTTTTCTTTCATCATTTATCCAGGTTTTTGTATTTATTGAAGACCTTGTCTGATAACATTATCTGTTCGACCGCTTTCAGGTCACTAACAGTATCGACACTTTGTGTTTTATGATCCGTCTTGACCATTTTAACCTTATACCCGTGTTCAAGCACCCGCAGCATATCCACCGATTCGATAATCTCAAGCGGCGTGGGCGCTAGCTCATTAAATTTGATCAGAAAATTCCGGCGAAAAGGAATTATCGCGATCTGTTTAAAAAGTTTAAAATTATACCCTTTGGCCATCTTTCTCGAAGGAATGGGTTCACGTGAAAAATAAAGCGCAAACCCTTTCGTATCGGTTACGGTCTTGACAATATTCGGATCGTTTTTTTCCTCACATGATTTTAATTCTCCCATAAGATTAGCAACATCTACCGAGCAATCGGCAAGAATCGCCTGCGTAACATGGTCTATCATCTCCGGACAAAGCAACGGCTCATCGCCCTGTATCATAACTACAATGTCCGCTTCTTTTCCTGTCTTCTTCTCTATCTTTAGCATCGCCTCGGCTGCCCTGTCAGACGCTCTTTTATGCTTATCGGATGTCATGATCACTTCCGCGTCGATAGACCGGCAGTATTGCGCGATCTCCTCATCGCATGTGGCCACATATATGGAAGATAGCACATTACTAAGTTTACTTCTATAATATACATGGCCGATCATCGGCATACCGCATATCCTGGCCAATGGCTTTCCGGGGAAACGGCTTGAGGCCATCCTGGCAGGTATAATGCCTATGATATTCATATTAATTCCTCATCTATTAAACTACAATGCCTTTAAAACTTCTCTGCATTTTATTCCAAGATACAAAGCGTCCAAACCTACCGCCAAAAAAGAATATCCTTTTTTCTTAAATCTCAATATCTCTTTAATGTCAGGTTCTACCACATGGAATCCCATAGGTTTATTTAATCTCCGCGAAACTTTTTCATAAGATAGGATGGCCTGTTTTAACCTCACGTCACCAAATTTTCCCGGAACCCCTAGTGAGCCGGATAGATCATACGGACCGACAATAGAACCGTCTACCCCCGGGGTCGTCAAGATCGATTCTAAGTTTTTGATAGCATCTACATGCTCTATCTGAACAATAACCACGCTCTCCTTATTGATACGGTCTCTATAATCAGGAAATGAAAAACCATAGCCTTGTGCCCTGGCTAATCCCACCCCCCTTTTACCAGCCGGTGGATACTTGACCGCAGAGACTGCCCGCAAGGCATCATCCTTCGTGTTTACCATGGGAACTATAACTCCATAGGCGCCTGCATCCATGACACGCTTGATAAGCGTCGGGTCATTAGCGCTTACACGAACCAGTGGAACAGTTTTACAAAGTTCGATCACCTGTATTAAATTTTGAACTTCGCCCAGAGTGATAACGGAATGCTCCATGTCTATCGTAAGCCAATCAAATCCTGATTTAGCCATAATTTCTGCTATCGATGGATGACCAAGCGAAATCCATGAACCTATTGTCCTTTTGTTCTTATTAAGCGCATTCTTAAGATTGATCATAATTGCCTCCTTTTTGTCTCCAACTAAAAGCCTGCTCTCTGGTTGGTTACTTTTCTAAGAACAGCGGAATCTTTGATCAACTCACCGAATGCGCCCTGGGCGACAACATTACCGCGTTCCATCACATAAACAATGTCTGCATTCTCGATAGTGCTTAATCGATGCGCAATAATTATGACCGTCAGCTTTCCGCTAAGTTGATTTATTGCTCTATTAACTTCCGCTTCCGTATGCCCATCAAGAGAAGAGGTTGCCTCGTCCATAACAAGTATCTCCGGATTACGATATAGCGCGCGCGCGATACCGATCCTCTGCCTTTGTCCTCCCGAAAGCCTGACCCCCCTCTCTCCAACCTTGGTTCTGGTCTTTAAAGGGAGCTCGTTAACAAACGATTCCAATTGAACCATTTTTATTACCTGCTCCAAGTGCTTATGGTCTATTTTTTCTTCAGGTACCCCAAAAGCGATATTAGCTTCCAGGGTATCATCAAGCAATAAGATCTGTTGAGGGACATAACCAATCCTCTTCCTATACTCTGCCATATTCCCTTCATTGACAATCTGATCCTTGTAGTACAAGCTTCCCTTTGAAGGCGTTAAAAGGCCCATAACGATATCTATTAGGGTGCTTTTACCGGCTCCTGTGGCACCAACAAAAGCAACGCTAGACTTTAACGGGATCGACACGTTTAAATTCTCAAAGATCGGTTTAGGCGCGGTTTTGTATGAGAACGTAATGTCGCTAAGGCGTATGCAATCTGTGCCGTCTGATCGGGAAGCGGCTTTGTGTTCCACGCCCGTTTTTTCCTGTGATCCTGCATCATAAAAAATGTCGTATACTATATCCAGGCTGTTCCTGGAAAAGTGGAGCAGGTTAAAGTTTGTATACACCTTATTAATGGAAGGTAAAAGCTTAAGCGAGGCGACCCCCATAACTATCATCATCGGCACTATCTGAATAAAACTCTGCTGTAGGTGCATGCTCACCAATAGAATACCAAATGCAGTAATAAACAGTACTGTCTCCAGTATATAGCGCGGTAATCCGGAGATAACATTAAAATTTACGATGCTCTTCGTATAATTTTGGTTGGCATGGGAAAATTTATCCACAAAGAAATTATGGACATTGTACACCTTTATCTCTTTGACTGCCTGTAAAGACTCAAGTGCTGTTTTAAACATCTGGTCACAGTGCTTCTCTCTTGCATGAGAATACGATTTGATCTTTTTACTAAAAATCAGATTCATGGTGGTCATTATCAAGAAAAATATCACAACTAAAAAAATAATTATCGTCGGATATGCCCATATCAGCAGCAGGAATATCCCTATTGTAACCAGCGCTTCAGAGATGATCAGTATGACGGGCGTTAAATAGCCGTTCGTAAACTGCCCTATCTCCGCGATCATGTTCTTAAATAGAGTCGAGGAATTATTTTCAAGATGAAAGGCATATGGCCTGCATAGATATGAGCTGAGAATATCACTAGTAAGGCGATTGAAGACATTATAAATGAATCTCTGCTGCTTCTGAAGCATAAAAACACCAAATGCGGCCTTAAAGACGAATAACAGGATCGCTGCCAGGACCAATATAGTCAAAAATAATAGGCTATCCTGAGTACCGCTCATCCGGCAGAAAAGTTCCCACAGATAGGAAGTTTTAATCTTCTCCATCTTCATGAAGCAATTCAAGGTCGGTATAATAATGCCTATCCCGAAAGTCTCGGAAATCGAAAGAAACAATGTGCCTATCGACAGAAAAATAAATTGCCTTATTTCCGATTTTGTTAAAATCAATTCTAGCTTTTTAAGCGCCTGCATTTTTATCCTTAGTTATTTGTTAAGCAGCTATTATCCGCTTGAACTCATCTTCCCAGGCATTTAGCGCATTTTCCGAAGTCCGACAAAATCTTTGTGAAAATTCGCAAACCGTGCTCTGCAGTTTAGGCTCATTCCACCATTCTTCAACATCATCATACACAGAATTAACTTTGTCCGCGGCGCTTTCCGGCGTATCATGAAGTATACCGACTGCACGCAGATTATTATAATAAGGCTCGGCTTCGGGCCGAATTTTTATACTCTCTTTATCCCAAAATAAAATCGTGGGCTTATTTGCAGCGAACGCCTCCAGTAATGTAGTCCCCTCATGGTCGGACACAAAAAGTCGGCAGTTATCCAAGCTCTTTAAAAAGTCGGTGTTGCATCCTTCTATATCTATTTCCGGAAATTCGGCTTTCCACCTATGCGAATAATCCCAACCGTAATCCGGCTGGAATATTCTGATCTTTAAATTCTTGAGCAATAAAGGTAAAATTGAAGAAACAAACCTTGGTTGCCAATCCAAATAATTTTTCACGCCGTAATTCATAAAAGACTGTATTATGAACGAATATCGCGGAATAGCGGTCGTTGTAAGCAATATGCCTTTACGGGCATTACTTGCGCCGATACGGTTTCTTCCTATTAATTTAGTCGCGAAAAAAGGAATGATTTGCGCTGCGTTTTCTTGCCTCTGCCATCCCCACGAATAATAACGGTCTGTTATTTTAAGCTCGTGTTCCTCGGCATACATGATCAGATCGCTTCCATAATTCCCGCCGTGTTGTAATCCAATCAATGTTGTGCCGTTTTCAGCCGAGAGCGCGGCCCACTGTTTAAATGGTTCGTCAAAATACCAGCCTATCGCGCTAAAAATGGTCTTAGGTCTGGGTAACGATGAAACGTGTTCATGAATACCTGAGTATCCTTCGATAAAACACTGCGGTATATCTAAAGGTAGTAGATCAGTCAGTAAAGCAAGAAATGGGTCATCAATTCCAGTCAGCCCCTTAAGTCCTTCTCTGGCCTGATTGTTTAGCGCAAATGAACCGGCGCTGGGCAAACTGTTATTAATAATAGCGATTTGAGATCGAATTTTGCTGTCCATTTCTTGTTCAATATTTCTTGGAAAATATGCATTTTTTAATATTATCTTGGTGTCTTTCCGGATCGACCGCATAGAGTCCTTCCTAAGCAAGATCTTTACAAGATCTTTAAATTGCTGTGTAAAATGGGTATTGGGTTTGGTTGTGACAATTTTTAAATTTTTACGCATAAAATCATTGGGCAATAGCCTATCGATGATCCTTGTAAAGACCTGTAAATTATACGCATCGTCAAGAACATGGCTGATAAAATCTGAGGTATCATTTGCAGTCACGAAAGAATCTTTTGCTAAGAGAATAGTGGAAAAACCGGGATAACGCTCAAGCACCAGGTCGATCAAAAGATAGCGGTCATAAATAATGCTTATATAATCGAACAGCCAGGTTCCTATTAAGATCCTCCAGTAACGTTGACTATATTTACGGCGATGGATCGAGTTTAGGGCTTCGGCTAATTGTGGGAGTATATGTTCATATATATTCTTTACATAAGAATAGGCCTCGGCTAATTTCTCGGAACTGCTTAACGGACCATCAATTACCTTATCCGGTAACAACTCCCAGCAGGATTTCCTGCTATATCTGCGGCACCAATCTCCCAGAAAAATAATTTGCTTAGAGATGTCCCAAAATTCCTCTTTTGCAGTCGTCGCTAAAAACACGTTTTCCATATTTTTATACATATTGCATATTTTCGGTTTTAAAAAACTCTTCTCTAATTTTGTTTTCTTCTATATATGTTTTGACCGCATTATCAAGTATATCGCGGTCAAAACCATCTAAAACGCCATCCATGTAAGTCTGTATAAACCTGCCCACGCGTTTCGAAGCGTCAAAATCATCGAAGTGATTAAATTTATTTCTCCATCGCGAAAAATCTCCAATTTCACCCTTCCCCTTACTCGCCTTAATGATCGCCTCATTAAACTCATCCAATTCAGGATATAGGATTTCTTGATCTTTTTCTTCGTAAAGCCGATTATGCAACCAGCCCGCGCAGTCCCAATGTATTGCTTTATAGCCATATATCCCGGCAATGATCCCCGCTGAATTCAAACCATAACATACGGAAAGATGCGCATTCATCGAGGCAACGATAGGAGAGGACAGCGGATCAAGAAATATTATCCTTTCCTGCTTAATAAGCTTTTCCATCCTTATAACTATCTCTTCGCCCCCCGACAAAGAAGACAGTTCACTAAAATACCAGTTTTTGCTCTTTACAATACCTCCCCAATTCAAATTATTCTCGATTAAATCTAATATGTTTAAATAGAATTTTACCAGGGTTTCCGGAGATTGATATACGTTATATTTAACAGAGGAATCAAAGATAGCAATTATGAAAGTTAAATCCCTGGATAGGCTATTTTCCGGTTCATTATTCTTATCGGTGGAAATTGCGCATAGGCCGGAAGGTAATATATATCGGCATGTATTCTCCTTTTGGCTGTAATAGTCGTAAAAGAATTTTCCCCAGACAAAAAGAACATGCATCGGATTCATTATAGGTATCCTTTTGTAGGCCGGGTAACTTGACCAATGGAATCCTATCATTATCCCCTGCGAGGCTTCTATGGCGGCGACTTGTGCTTCCTGAATCCACCCACACTCCTGATGTTGTATAATAATCTTCGTTTTAAAATTGCTAAAGACTGACTTAAAAAGGGAAAAGTATGTCTTATACTCAAACTGAAACACCTTGAACCATGCGGGCATGCCCGGGGAAGTAGAGCATAATGTCTTAAACAGTTCTGCCAGTTCGGTCAAATTGATATTTGCAATTTGTATTAGGGAACGGAAATGCAGATCTATCCATTTAATTCCTTGCCGTTCCAATTCTTCGGCAATCGTAGCTATGGGCGGATCGTCATCCCTGTCAAAATAGTAAACTATATCTAAACCGTCTCTATTTATTTCGTTCCTCCAAAACGCCAGATCGATCAATGATGCATTGCAGTATTCAACCCATATCGAAGGCTTTATTTCCTTGATATTATTCTTCACTTTTTTAAAGCTTAGCCTTGCAAACAAGATCAATGATAAATGATATATCGGACGCAAAAAATACCTAATACTTTGAAAATTAACTGGTGACTCAAGAATAGCATATCCCTTATCAAGGCAGAAATACCTGATTATTGAATTCAATGGATGCCGCGCAAAATATAGGATATTCCTCTCCCGGGAATCCGGTTTATAAAAATCATGTTCATCCTCTACCATCGTAAGAAAAGTTAGTCTTTCATATAGATAGTGAGAGAGATATTGCCTGACCATATGTTTTAGCCTGCTCGACTCGCCAGGAACATGCTTTTGACAGAAGTTATTCCAGCACTTATCCAGATAAGCATCCAATTTATAAGTCAGCGCATAACCCTTTTGATCTTTTGTACCAATGCGTAATTTGGCCGAATAAAAATTACAGAAAAGTCCGGTTTTCTGCATAAGGCGGAGCAACCCTTTTGCTGATCCTGAAATATTATACTCGTCATATTTAATGACGGGGCTGGAGAAGATGCCTCGCAAAAAAAGATAGCCCGCATCCAAGAGGTTCAGTCTTTCCACCCAAATTATCTTTTTCATATTTTCTTGTTTCGTGCTACGCTCGGTCATTGGCAAGAAGACCGATCCATGTTTTATAGATCTTCAATCCTTCTGTCGCGCTTTTTTCCGGATGAAATTGAACCGCAAAAACATTTTTCCATAAAATACTAGAGCAATATTCCATGCCCCCGTAATCAGTAGTAGATAAAATCAATTCTTTATTGTCGAGAAGGACATAATAAGAATGCACAAAATACATGAACTCTCCATCATCTATACCCATTAAAGGCGTATTTTCCCAACCTTTATGGACAGTATTAGAATTCATGCAAATTCTGTTCCAGCATACTTGCGGTACTTTATTTTTATTTCCATCTTCGTTATTTTCAGGGAACTTCACCACCCTTCCCTTTATGATATCCAGACCTTTATGGTTTCCAAATTCTTCACTTTCGCTCATCAGGAGTTGTAGCCCCAAGCAAATCCCCATAAACGGCTTACCGGTTGAAATAAAATCTTTTATTACAGGAATTAGACCCATATCCTCTAAACACTTCATTGCGTCTCCAAAGGCCCCTACACCCGGCAAGATCAACGCATCTGAATCGCGGATAACAGACCTGTCCGCGGTTATCACAGGATCAATGCCTGCATACCTGCATGCCTGCTTCACACTGAACAAATTGCCCATCCCGTAATCTATGATTGATGCTACAGGCAAAGGCCTACCGGGCATTGAGTAGCTCCTTTTTTTCAGTGTACCGGCAACCGATCCCATTCATAGTAAGATAAGATTTTATTTCAGATATATCCGCTGTTTCTATTTTGGAGAAATTGTTACCGCTCTTTAAATACTCGATGTTACCCTCTTCAATATATGATTCGCCCTCAAATACCTGTTTTTTTATCAAGCCGTAATGCAACATGGAAGCGACGCATACCGCATCAGCATTGCCATCCAGGATAACTTTTTTTATATCTTCGACCTTTCCCGCCCCACCACAAGTGATCACCGGTATAGAAACCGCGTCGGATACCATCTTCGTTAATTCTATATCATAGCCAATGCCTGCACCTTCCCTATCGACAGATGTAAGCAATATCTCACCCGCTCCGAATTCGGCAGCCTTGATCGCCCATTTCCTGACATCCAAACCAGTATATTCCCTTCCATTGTCGGTATAAACCAGGTAAGTTCCATCGGACTGCTTAATTACCTCGATAGAAACAATTATGGTGGATGAGCCGAATCTGTTTGCCGCTTCTTTGATGATCCCTGGGTTCTTTATAGCAGCTGTATTTAATGCGACCTTATCCGCGCCAACTCTTAATACGGCACGTATATCTTCTATAGTGCGCAATCCGCCGCCTACTACCAAAGGTATGAATATTTCTTTGGCGGTTCGTTCGATTATCTCATGCAGGCTGTTGCGATTATAGAGGCTGGCAACGACATCCATGTAGATCAATTCGTCTGCACCGGACTCATAATAATAACGGGCAAAATTTTCCGGTTTCCCCAATACTCGCAGCCCTTCCAGATGTATGCCTTTTACAAGGTTAGGACCCTTAATTTCCAGTTTGGGTATGATCCGGATATTCTTGAGCATTTTTTCGCCGTTCTCACTTATCATCAATTCCGTCCTTATTAACTGTGTGCCTTAATTTCCATTCACCGTTAACTTTTTTCCACAGGTGAGGCGAACGAAAACGATCACAAAGCTCCATAAAATTTGCCGGCTTCATTTCTATATAATCCATTATCTCTTGAAAATATCGATCCGGAAATTCTCCGTCAAACCGTTTCACCAGTGTAGCGCCTTCTTCGCGGTTAATATGTTTATTGCGAATCTCCTGGGAGGCATCGTAGGTAGCCCGCCCTATACCGAATTTAACAAAGATGGTATAAAAGTTAAGGTCATCGATCTTATCGTCGATGCTGTTATATTTACTGTAAGTGCCCTGCGTACGAAAAGGGCGGGCCTGAAAATTGGCATGCTCAGCGGCATAATAATATGCCTCCTGAGGTGTCCATCTGATGTAGTACCCAAGATAATGAACTTCGATCTTAGAGCGCTCGATCTCTTTATGGTCAGCGGGCAGATACGGCATGAGATCGGCCAGTTCAACTCTATACTGGTCGCGCAACTGCCTCACGCTGGCTCCGCCCAGGTAGACATCCTCTATATTATTGGTCGTAAAAAATGCCTTATCCCGTAAAGATGTGCTGTTATCCGCCAGTGGGTTGCCATATTCAGCTTCATTCTCCCCGTAAAAAATTAGAGGGACGTTATACTTGATGGCTACCTTTGGAGGGATATTCTTTTGCCCAAGGATAAAGGACTGAAAAGGATGGAGCAGATTTTCCATAGACAACCGCGTTAAGAGCTTTGCGACCCTGCCATTTTGCGTATAGCTGATATTATCAAAGCCTCCGACCTCGATCCAGTTCCTGAAATTTTTATATCCGTAATCGGTATACATGATCGGCGCCCAGGTCACAGTCAACGGATGCATTCCGTACTTATACTTCAAAAGGTGGGCCGCGTAGACGCTGTCCTTACCGCCGCTACCCGGCACAATACAATCATATTGGCCGTCCTTTCTGCGGTACAGGTCCAGAAGTTTAAGTAGCTCTCCTTCCCGTTTTTTCCAATCTATACCCTCTTTATCTTCAGCAAACCTGCAGGCATCACACATCCCGTCCTCATCAATATGCAGAGTGGCTTTCCTGCTTTGAGCGGTATGCCGGAATTCCGCCGTGGAAGAAGGCCGTTGATTGGACATGACACAATGTTTGCAAAAAATAACTTTTTGAGGAAGTCCGTATTTTACTTCCAATTTCTCTTCTGTTATCATGGTTTTATTTCCAATAGAGCAAAATGATGCAGCACCTGCGTCCCATTCACGATCAGCCTCGAAGGACCGCTTGTCCTGAATGTCCATGAACGCAAAGGGTCTTTTTTATTCTTAGGTATATCGATCTTTATCTGCCATGGTATAAACTTAAAATTAACTTTCAACATTTTAAGATAATTTCCGATAGTCTCGCGCGAGATGAGGTTCCATCCGCTCTCCCACGGCGCTTCGCACGACGATCGGCGCGCTTTGACCAGAACGTCGATCG
>Ga0268280_1000367_pt1 | contig 40270 bp, 39 predicted proteins | sample saktaG_9_FD_190139 | JGI IMG/M metagenome (GOLD analysis project Ga0268280, IMG submission 190139) | Saline water microbial communities from Sakinaw Lake, British Columbia, Canada - sak_2011_5_24_40m | ecosystem: Environmental > Aquatic > Non-marine Saline and Alkaline > Saline ...
AAGGTTGCCATTGTTGCTGTTATGCGCAAACTACTTGTCCGCTTGAATGCCCTGATGCGAAATCATCTTTTGCAATCTACAAAAAGTACTTGACTTTTAAGACAGTCGCTACGCTTATCCACAATCCAAATGATTCCGTGAAAATGGTTGGGCATGATAATGAACTCATCTAATTTGATGCCGAGCCTTTTAACGGCCGTCTCCAGCCAAGCTTTTTCGATGCATTTACCCTGTTCATTTAGGACCATCAAACCATCAGAGATATTCCCGAAGATGCACTCCTTTTGATAAGAGCAAATGGTTACGAAGAATGCATTGCCCTGGGTGTAATTGAATCCCTTCAAGCGGATAGAGCGTCGATGATGTTTTTCCCTATCAAACGGCATTGATTCATAATAACAGAAAGCTGGCAATTTCCGTAGGGGCACGGCGTGCCGTGCCCTTTGGTCGCGAAATGGACATAGATATTGGACAATATCAGGGGATAGGATGTAGGGGCACGGCGTGCCGTGCCCATTGTTTGTGAAATGGACATAGATATTGGACAATATCAGGGGACAGGATAAAGAACGGGTACGGCGTGCCGTGCCCATTGGTCGCGAAACGAACCCGGGGCGGGCGGGATTCGGTTGTCCCGGGGCAAGGCGCGACGGCAGCCATGCCGACCCGGCAAACGCCATGAACTGGTGCTTTGTCAGTTGTGTGCCGGATTGCAGAAGGACAGAAGCAAATTGACTTAAAGTAAAATACATATTACTATCTCGTTAACTAGTGAGAAAGAGTTTGTAGAATGAATGTACGCAATAAAATCGCGCGAAAATGGCGTATTTTTATCGAAAGCGGCGGTAGCCTGTTGGAGTCCCGGCATACCAAAATCGTGCACATCGAGTTTACATCGCGCTGCAATTTGAAATGTATATACTGTCCGGTTAGCCAGCCCGAATATAAAGCTTCGGATATGGAGCCAGACAGGCTGGTCAGAATCACGAATGTTTTAAAAACACGCCATTGCAGGATTATCGTTGTAAGCGGACATGGTGAGACGACCATTTATCCCCGTTGGACACAATACTGCGATGACATGCTCGATGCCGGCATGTCGCTGCACATCATCAGCAATTTCTCAAAAAAACTTTCGAATAACGAGATTCGCACATTGGCACGGTTCGAATCTGTTGAGATCAGCTGCGACAGCCACGATCCGGAGGTGTTTCGCAGCCTACGCCGTGGCGCCGATTTGCAGATAATTTGCACCAATGTGCGGCAGCTTGAAGCCGCTAGCGACTACCGTGGGAGAATGGCTCCATTGATTTCCTTCAGCTGCGTCATCTCTGACCGAAACGTGCTCCAGTTACCAGAGTACGTTGCATTCGGCAAGAATCTGGGGATCAACCGTTTCGCGTTCTGCAACCTGACGAAGTACGCGGACGTGGATGACGTTATTAATGCCAAGCACATCACCGAGATGGAACCGCAGCTTTTCCCCCGCATTAAAAAATCCCTGGATGACACTTTCCAATTTCTGAAAAAATCGCACATCGAGTTTTCCGTACAACAGGGACTTATTGATTCATTTGTAGAAAAAATGCACAGTGTTACTGCCGGCCATTCTGCGCTTCCCATTGCCTCCCTGCTCAACTCGAGTCAAGTTGATTCTGTGGCTATTGGCACAAACAGGGTGAACGCTCTACCATCTAAAAGTGAATCCGTACCGTCTTTATACGAAAAGCGCTATTCGTCCCTGCGTCCGGGCGATATGACCCGCGATTGCCTCGATCCATGGAGTTTTATCCTTTTTCATGCCAATGGGCAGGTGAGGCCCTGTTGCTGGCAGAATCCAATTATGATGCTGGGCAAGCACCAGTCCGCTGCCATTGTTTTCAACTCTCTACCCATACAAAAATTGCGCCGGCAATTGCTCAACGGAGACCTACAGGAGAAATGCCTTTACTGCCCTAGTCGGAGTTGGACGACACGCGTTGCTTTTCTGAAAAAAGTAAAAAAACATTTGTACCCAGGGCGGTATTGGCTTTCTTTCTTTGCTGCGAAAATTCCCGAGCTACCGATGTCTGAAATATCCGATATTGAGTTTGGCAAGGGTTGGTACCCGGAAGAGCAGGATTATAAAATTTCCGATCCAGAGCAACGAAGTTGGCGCTGGATTTCTCAAAAGGCCATATGTTTGGTGCGCAATCCAAAACACCAATCCCGGCTGGTGATCCGAGGTCATGTCCATCCAATAGTAATCGCAGAACAGAAGTTGAGTGTGTACATAGGTGAAACGCTCATGGATGAATTTTCCCTCCATGTTTCCCAATTCTATATAGAATATGAATTCCCCTCAGAACGGTGGGGCGAAGAGGAAACAGTCCCCATCATCCTGGAAGCCAGGCGGACATTCGTTCCGTCCCAATGTATTCCTGGCAGCAATGACAACCGTGAGTTGGGGATCCAAATCCATCATTGTGAGATTCGCAGTAAGGTATAGGCCGCCATCATCGTAATCATGCTCAGGAAGGTTACCGGTTTAAAAACGCGGAAGACTACAGCAGCAATTTTGTACGGCGCACCCTGCCCCTGACTGTTTCAGAGTAGCATCTTCTGACCGATCATGCCGATAATGAATCCAAAGCTGGCGCCGGTGGCGATGATCCAGTCGTTTTTCCTGGTTGACAACGGGGCGATGTCTTGGAAGATCAGGTACATGATGCCTCCCCCCGCAAATACCATGACCATCGCCACGGCGGTCGGGCTGTGCCTCAGGAACAAATGACCCCCCAGGGCGGCGATCGGTCCGAGAAGACTCAGCCCGAACATTAGAAATAGTGCTGCCTTGCTGCTCATTTTTTTTGTCAGTTCGATATAAGAGCCGAATCCTTCCGGAAAATTCTGCATGCCGATTAGGATCGCTAAAAAAAGTCCGAATTCCGGATCGTAAGTGAAGGTCGCCCCTAACGCCAAGATCTCCGGGATAAAATCCATCATCATGGATATGGCGATCCCCAGGGATTCCCCGGCCCTGGCGACCAGGATGTCGATCATCATGAAAGCAAGCGTACCGCCCAGGAACAACCCGATCAGTTCGCCAACCGACAAAATGGCACTGCCCCGAGGGACCAGGGCGAATGCGATCGCGGCGATCAAGGATCCTCCCGCGAAAGCAATGAACCAGTGATTTATTTCCGACCTGAGCCTAATTTTCTTTTTTTGAACAAAACTTGAAAGTAACCCCCCGGCAATGATCGGAAAGCCGGAAAAATAAGCTAACAAACTGATTTTTAGAAGATCATTCATATTATTAGTCCTCGCAGGATACGAATTCACCAAGGGAGACCCTACGGCCCTGGCTGCTGATCATCATGAAGATTCCTTTAATACATGCTTCAGCAGGATGTCGAACTCGAACTCCAGGTTCGGCGTCAGGACGCCCTTGGATAGTGCTTCCCTGATCTTGCGAATCTTCCAGAATTTCCCCTCGCTGATCTCGGAAGGATTGATTAACGGTTGCTGGTTGGTGCGGGTGACGAACATATAGACCAGCTCGGACTCGATATCGCTCTCCCATACATAGCGGGCCACGGGAACGGCCTGGAAGTCGCTCAAGCCCAGCTCCTCTTGGGCCTCCCTCTTCAAAGCCGCATCTACTTTTTCACCACTGCTAACGTGGCCGCCGACGGCCGTGTCCCATTTGTCGGGTTGGATCTGCTTTTGCGCAGAACGCTTTTGCAGGAATATGCGATCCTGCGAGTTGAGCACATGCAGATGGACGACCGGGTGCAGCAGCCCTTTTTGTGCATGGCAGGCACTGCGCGGCGCTTTGCCGCGCACGTTCCCCTCGGCATCGACGATGTCGAACCACTCCTCATCGGCGGGTTGCGCCGGCATGCCGCGGCGGCGCCAACGGTTGCGGCCCCACTCCAGCAGGAAGTAAAGGGCGAATAAAATATAGAACAAGCCGCCGGAGATAAAGCCCCAGGCACGAAGCGACATGGCGAAGGCGGCATAGACGATCAAAGCCGTGTGGCCCAGGAAGATGACAAGCAGGGCCTTCATGCTACGCCGCAGCGGCTGCATCTGTTCTTCGCCCAGGGGCAGGTTCTTCAAGTAGCGTCGGGACATGGCCAGCATGATGTTCACGGGCGAATAGACCGAGACACCCAGGACCAGGCAGAAGACAAGTTCCACCAAGGCCGGCTTCAGCTTGAAATAAATATCGTTGCGCAACAGCAGCGAAATGCCGCCCAGGGCTACGATCAGCAAGGTGTCCAGCAGGATGAAGCGGTCCCATGTTTTTTCCCTGAAATAAGAGACCGCCAGCTCGATGATGCCGGAAGCGACCGCCACCGCCAGTCCGATCTCGGTCCCCCACAGAGCGTCGGCGGCGATAAAAACCAAGAGCGGCAGGAAGCCGGGGGCCAGGGTTTTGAGCAGCTGCAGCCGGTTCAATGTCTTTTCTGGATGTACTTGAGCCTGTCCTGCAATTCCTCCAGGCCGACCTGCGAGGTGCCTATCTTTTCCACAACAATAGAAGCGGCGGCGTTGGCCAGGGCCACGGCTTCGCGCAGCTCGGCTCCTGCGGCCAGGGCCAGGGTCAGCACTGCTACGACGGTATCGCCGGCTCCGGTCACATCGAAGACTTCATGGCTGAAAGCCGGAAGATGGAAAATTTTTCTTTTCTTTTTGACAGCCGATATTCCCATACCGCCCCTGGTGATCAAGGCGAAATCTGTCTTGAATTTGTGGCGGATACGATTCAAGGCCAGGGCGACATCCTGGTCGGTAACTATGGGATTTCCCGCCATGGCTTCTGCTTCCTTCAGGTTGGGGGTGACGCCGGTCACACCGCGGTAAAAATCAAAATGGGGCGGTTTGGGATCCACAATAATGGGAATACGCAATGCGGCGGCCCTGGCCCTGAGCAGGGAAATCACTTCCGCATTCACCGTGCCCTTGGCATAATCCGATACAATGACGGCATCCATTTCTGCTGTATCAACAACGGCTTTTATCTGCTCCATAACTGTGGAACTCATATTGATCTTCCCTTCGCGGTCAACACGGACGATCTGCTGGCGCTGGGAAATGATTCGCGTCTTGACGATGGTCTGGTTGTCCGGGTCGCTGATAATCCAGTTGCCGTTTTCCTTCAGTTGGGATATTTCATCAGCATAGCTGTCCGCGCCTACTACGCCCAACAGCAAACCCTTGGCTCCCAACTGATCGATGTTGGCTGCCACGTTACCGGCTCCACCTAGACGTATTTCTTCGCTGTCGACCTTGACCACCGGCACCGGAGCTTCCGGCGAAATGCGCACAACCTGGCCAAAAATATAACGGTCCAGAATTACATCCCCGAATACCAGAATCTTTATATTGCCGAAGCGGGAACAAACTTCAGCGATTCTCTTTAATTTGAACATGGGCTTCCTCTTTAAGGTTCAAAAAAGGCAGGCTGATAAAATAAAAAAGGATGAATTTAATCTCACTGTCGCCGAAATTGTATTCAAACATCCCGGCGATCAAAAAACCGATAAAGGCAAAAAACACTGCGGCCGTGATGGCGCGCCAATCTCCAGTCCTTGCTTTCAGCAATTTCAGCAATTGCAGAATAATGAACAGGCAGGCCATCAGGAAACTGGCCAGGGCGAATATCCCCCTTTCGGCCAGTATCTGCAAAAAATTGTTATGCAGGTGCGGATTGATCTTTTCAGCCAGCGGATGGCGGTAGCGTTTTTCATTGCCGGCGATGACCTTTTCGATATTGTTGCTTCCCACCCCGGTCCAGGGGTAATCCTGGAATATTTTAAAGCCCGAATGGACCATGTGGATCCGGTCAAGGTTTGACTTGTCATGCAGATCCACAATGGACAGTATCCGGTTTTTCACTGGCAAAGGCGCCAACAACACCAAGATCAGCGCCAGAGGCGCCAGCACCAGAAAATATTTCGCTCTGAAAAAAATCAGAAACATCAGCAAGGCGCCGCCAATGCCCAGCCATGCTGAACGGGTCAGGGAGAAGACAATGGCAGTAAGCATAACGGCCAGCGCCCCGGAAATGACCAGCGACTGCTTTTTGTTCTTGCCTAAAAACATTATTACGAAAAAAAAGATGAAAGCGAACATCAGCAACCCGGCATAGGTCATCCAATGGGAGGTGAAACCCTTCAGGCGGTCCGACAGGACGATGCCCTTGTGCCAAACCGTGTAAATCCCCACCAGCGCCGAAAACACAGCCGAGGCAAGAATGGTCCATATGGACAACCAAACCCGCTTCCAGGTATTCAGCAGCCAGAGATAGATAGGGATCAGCAGGAAAATAAGCAGTTCCTTGTTGTCGCGTATGCTGACGGCCCGGTCAAAGGAAAAAACCGTGGCCAGCATGGTAAAAAAAATGTAGGCGGCAAAGAAATAGCAAAAAAAAGGAGGCCGCGGAAATTTTCCGCCCCGGGCCAGATAGAGAATGAAGAGCAGCAGGATCAGGGTCAGGAAAATATAGCAGCCGGCAATAGAGAAATTGATAAGAAAAAGGAAGGCCAGCAGCAGGGCAAAAGCCAGGTTACTTGATGAATTTGCTGACAGCTTCATATACTCTTTCCACATTGATTTGCCGCATGCAGTGGATTGTATCATACTTGCATTTTCTTTGCGAACAAGGCCGGCAGGCCCTTTCCAGTTGGATGATCTCTACCTGCTCACGGCGCCAAGGTCCGCTGATCTGTGCCAGGTTGGGCCCGTAAAGGGCGACCAGCGGGGTCGCAGTCAAGGAAGCAACATGCAATGGGCCCGAATCGGCCCCGACATATACCGCCGCACTTGCGATCAATGCCAGCATTTCTCGGCTGGACAGAGGGCCGGAGAAATCATAGACATGGGCGATCTTGGCGAGAATCGCTGCTCGGGCAATCTCCTCCCCGTTGGCGCCGATCAGAAAAACCGGGATGCACCGGGCACTCAGGTGCCGGATCAAGGCGCTGAAATTTTCCATGCCCCAATCCCGGAAACGGTTGCCGGCTCCCAGATGGATCACGACTTTGGGCTGGATATTCTGGACGGCGGCCACTGGCGAGGACAAAGGGAAAGCACGGGCATCAATGACCGGTAAAGGAGGAAGGACATCGATGGCAATACCGATCTTTTCCAGCAGCCTGGCCTGGTTGAAAACCGAATGAGTGGGATAGGGCGAACTTCTGCGGCTGACCAGGCGGTTGTAGGCCCAATTACGGTTAGGGGTGCGGTAGCCGATGCGCCGGGTCGCACCGCTGGCAAATGTGAGCACTGCGCTGCCGGGCCCGGAATGGAAATCGATGACCGTATTAATGCCCAAACCTTTGATCTGGCCACGAAAGGCAAGGATATCTTTCAAGCTGCGCCTGACAGGCACGGTTATGATGTGATCGATGCCGGGGATGATCCCGGCTATTTCAGCAAATCGCTCTTCCACAACATAATGCAGGCGGGTACGGGGGAAGCGGCGTTTAAAAAGTTCAATCGAAGGAATGGTGAAAATAATATCACCAAGAAGACGCAGGCGGATGAACAGCACATCGTCTTCGAATGGTTCACCTTGAACGCTTGACAATATATGTCCTCCAGATCGTGCGAGTGCCCGGCCGCAGGGTTAAACTGTATAAGAATTATACAATAATAACTTGGATGTATTGATTTTCGCATTTTCAGGGCGGTCTGTCAACGAGGCAGAGAAAATGGACTGTTCTGGTTGAAGCTTGCGAATCGTTGCCCCATGGTTGTCTCTGGTAATATCATTTGCTATAGGTGTTCTGCGCATATAAAAAGTATGCAATCCAAGAGAAACCATATCCCATAAGATTTTCTAAAGTTTTAGATTAAGATTTCCACAGTCCTTGACAAAATCCCTCGTTTGGTATGAAATTCCCGATTGTCATTTAAGGGAGAAAGTATAGGTTTTCTCGCTCTTGTTGCCGCCATGATCATGCGCCCGCACCAGAAGACGGTTTTTACCTCTTTGCAAATGCTTGAGATCTTTGATTAATATGTGTTTCCAATCAGGATCATACTCGGCATCGACAATCTGGCCATTTAAAAACACCGCCACCGTTCGTTCATCGATTCCCTTGCCCCGGTCACTGACATGCACCACCAGGCGCTGCAAACTTTGCAGATGTCTTGACTCGGGTTTGTGGAATATAATTGCCGGCGGATCAATATCCCTGAGCAGAGCGAAAATTCCGGCTGTCAGGACCCGGCATTTCATGTATCCCGGATCGTAGTCGGGCTGGGTGGCAATGTAGCTCCAATTTTTTGACTTGAAGCTGTACTTGAAAATTCCCAACTGCTCATGTCTGACTTCCCCGGCGGGGACCTTGAACTTGAAAAACACCGCGTCCAGGAAAGCGAAGTGGTCCGGTCCCAATTTGATCGGACCGGCCAGCAAGGGAAATTCCGTTTTCAGATCAACCCGCTCAAACAGCAGGACCTTTGGTTCAAGAACCGCTGTGGAACCAAACTCGGCTACGAAATCATGAAAATGGACGACTTGGGCAAATTCTTTTATTAAAAGAACCGGATGTAATATTTTTTGACTTTCTTCCACGCGCTGTTGGCCGTTGGACAATTCAAAACGCAGCAGCAGGCGCGGGTCATGGTTCAAAGGCTTGAAGCAAAAATACGCCCCGCCTGCATATTCATGAGCCGCAACAACCTGCTCACGATCACCCTGGATGATCTTGAGTTTCAGCAAAGTGGCCGGAACCGGGAGATCCTTGATCTTGATCACCACGTCATCCTGATTGACATAGGTTGAAAATTCAGTTCTCTGCATAATGCCGCTGTCAGTCTTTCGCACAGGATATTTTTTCTGCAGCCTGGAGGAATCGTTGCCGGTCACCATACGCAATGGGATCAGGGCCAACGCTTGGTTCTGCTGGCGGTCTTTGACGATGATCTTGATCTCGTGTGGGCCTGGAGACATTTGCCGCAATCTTTCCGCCAAGCGTACCCTTGTTTTTTCCAGGTCGAATCCGCTTTGGTAACTAAGATTAATAAAATAGGTGCCGGAGGTCGAATAGGCCATGTCATAGAGCATGCCCAACTGATTGTTGTCATTACGTGTCAAACGATCAAAATCAACTTGAAAGACCGGCGCTCCGTCCAGGAAGGCTTGCAAACTGTAGGGAGCAACGACATGGCCTACATCGGAAAGGTCAAGCGCATGCAAGGACAGGTCGAACGGCCCTGTAACCATTAAAGGTTCCTCCAGGGTGTACAGCGTTCTATTTTTTCGAAATTTAAAATAAAATTCTCCACAATCGTCATTGATCAAAGATAGACCGCGGCTGCGCAGCAATATCCCTTTCAGCAGGGGTTCGTGTGCATCGGGGGGGAGGTTGGCAATCAGGGACAACGGATTGATGGCCCGACCGAGTTGGTCGCGAATTTCCAGGTGCAGGTGGGGAAAGCCGGAGCCGCTTTCGCCGCTAAAAGCAATGACCTCGCCCCGGCGTACCGCCAGAGGCACCGGCAAGGCCCAGGTGCCGAAATATTTTTTACCGAGTTTTTGCTGCACCCGGGCGACCTGGGCTTCGATGTCCTCACGGAATTTTTCCAGATGACCGTAAACGGAATACCGGCCGTCCGTGTGGCGCAGGTGCAGGCAGCGACCATATCCCCGATCAGACATGGAGATGCGCTCGATCACCCCGGCGGCGACAGCCAAAACCGGAAAACCGGTTTGCCTGAATGTCCGCAGGTCGATGCCGGCATGGAAATGGTTGGACCTGAATTCCTGGAAAGTCGAGCTGATACCGTTGTTGATGGTCAGCGGCCAAACGTATGGCTTTTCATTATCCGGTGCTGGCTGCAGGCACAGCGTCGAGGTTGCGATCAAGAAGAATAGAAATAATGCTCTCATAAAGATGATATTTTATACCGGAATGGTTATAAATGCAAACTGCGGCCGGCAGCGGCCGGGGCCGGGAATGGCGCTTGGATTCTCAATTAAATGAACGACGCTCCGAGCCGGCCTTTCTCCTCTCCAGGAAAGTTTTGATATGATCCCGCACGACCTGGTGGGTATTGTCATCACGGAACAGTTTCTGCAGACCCGAGAGGCCCAGGTAGGGAATGATCTTTAAAAGGATCTTGATGGGCGCATCCCGATCATGGGCAACCGCTTCGGCCACGACCGGATTCTGGTGCCACTGGGTGGCGTCCAGTGCTGAATAGAAATTGTAGCGCTCAGTTGCGCGATTGACAAAGCGCAGCACAACGTCCTCACTGCAATTGCCGTTTTGCAGAATGGTTTGGATCAGCTGCGGCTGGTTTTCTTCAATGAAAGTAAGCAGCAGCGAGTTGGGCGCCATTTTTAAAAGTGAGATTTTCTCTCCCAGGGCCAGCCGTTTGTAGCGCTGGCTGAATTCCAGCTCGGCTTTTTTGCGGATAAATGGGTTGGCCTTGACGTTTTTAATGACCCGTACCAGGTCAACGGCGAAAAGTTTGCTGATGATGCCCAAAGAAAGGCTCTGGGGGAATTTGGGATGCTGCGCCAGGTGCAGCAAAATCCGGTATTCGTTTTTATGCTGCCGGTAGATATCTTCCAATTCCTCCTGGCTGATCCCGGCGCTCTGCAGTTTTTTAATGACTGTTAAAGGCGGCAGGGCCATTTCAATGATTCACCAGCAATATGAAAACAGTGATCCAAAGGATGATGTTCAGTGTAAAGGGCAGGTCGCTGTAGATGATATCGGTAGGACTCTCCCCTTCCCCCTTGGAATAAGCAAGAAATAAATAGCGAAAAATGCCGAAAATGACAAAGGGAACCGTGTAGTAAAGCTTGGCAGTATGAAATCTCTGTTGAACATCGGTGGAAAGGACATACATGATGTAAGAGATCAGGGTGGTGGCCGTGGCGATGCTGATCATCTGGTCCAGCATGCCCAGGTTGTAGCTCTGCAGGGTCTTGCGGGTGAGCTGCTCGGGATGCAGGCTTTGAATTTTCAGAAACTCCTGCCGGCGCTTGATCAGGGCCAGGAACATGGCCAGCAGAAAAGTGGTGATAAGTATCCAGGGATAAATGACGACATGGGTTACTGCTCCGCCGATCATAATTCGCAGCACGAATCCCAGGGCGATGACCATGGTGTCGATAATGACCACACTTTTTAAAAACAGCGAATAGAGAATATTCAGGCCGCTGTACAAAACGGCGATCAGGAAGAATTCGCGGTTGAAGTTTGCGATTAGCAGCATCATTCCGGCCAGCAAGGCAAAGGCCGCCAGCCCGGCGACAGGCACGCTCAAGCGGCCCGAGGCAATGGGTCGGTTCTGCTTTACCGGGTGCAGTCTGTCACGGTCACGATCCAGGATATCGTTGAAAATGTAGATCCCGCTTGTGACCAGACTGAAGAGAAAAAAAGCCAGCAGGCTTTTCTGAATGTAAGCCGGTTGGAACATGTGCAGAGAAAATATCATGGGAGCAAAAATGAAGACGTTCTTCACCCATTGCTTGATGCGCAGGGAAATCAGGATGTTTTTCAGCATTTCCATTTTAGCATTATAGCAAAAGTTCAGAAATTTGTAATTAGTGAGTAGAGATTATTGATTGGAAAAAATCAAATTTCAACTGTCTCGATTATTGCCTTTACTAATCACTATTTACTAATCATTATTCACTTAGAACTGTGCTTCTTGAAACACTCGATCAAAGCTCGAGTTGAGCTGTCTTGGCTGGATCCCGTTTCAGTATCACCTGCAAGCCGGGGGTATCTTCCCCGTCAGGGGCAGAGGTCAAGCCGGTGGACTTGACCGCCTCGCTTCCGTTCACATCCGTTTCCGGAGCCCAGGCCGCAGGCCCGTGCCAGTCCGATCAGCAATTCCATGGTCTCAGCCGTGACCGGGTGCTTGGAGTAATCCAGGCGAATGCCTTCTGCCTCAACAGCGAAACGTCTGCCGCATTCCGGGTCGGCGGCGAACAGGTCGCGCAGATGCAGTTTTTTCATTTTTACTGCGTGTTTGCCCAGAGCCTGCCACTCGGGCATCTTTTTCCTGTTTTGCCGGCCCAGGCGCCTCCTTTCCCCGCTTTATGCATTTTCCACCCGCCAAAGTCAAACGCACATGCTTCTTCACCTCCACATGCTTTGTAATGAGCATGAGCTGAGCTTGACGGGACCAGGCCAATGGGGTATAAATGCCCCATGGCGCAAGAACTGCTGTTTCAAACCAATTGCGGGGCTTCGGGAGACATGATCCTGGCCTCAATGATCGACTTGCTGGACGCCGGCGCTGAGTTCAAGAAGACCTTTGAAAACATCGGCCTGAACGTGACCGTGACCGTGGAAGACACGGAGAAAAACAACTTGCGCTGCAAGAAGGTCACAGTCGCCGCCCCCGCCACCGACCAGGCGGTGACCTGGAGCGAAATCGATGCTTTAATCACCGCCAGCCCTTTTACGACCGGGATCAAGGCCAACGCCTGCCGCATTTTCACCGCCATATTTGCGGCCGAAGCCGTGGTTCACGGCAGCGAACTGAAAAATGTCCACCTGCACGAGATAGGTGCCGCCGATTCGCTGGTCGACATCCTGGGATTTTGCTTTCTTTGGGAAAAACTGGATTGCTGCCCGATCTATTTCACTACTCTGGTGACCGGCCAGGGCAGCATCCAGACGCGGCACGGCCTGCTGCCTGTACCGACGCCGGCGGTGCTACGCCTGGTCCAGGGATTCAATTGCCGCAGCGGCGGCATCGAGGGCGAACTGCTCACGCCCACCGGCGCCGCCATACTGACCACGTTTGGACGCCAGGCTGATGCCGACCGCACGACCAAGCCGCTTAAAACCGGCTGCGGTTGCGGTCACAGAACCTTTGAGGGCATACCCAACCTGCTGCATGCCGTGCTGGAAGAAAGAGACGGCGCCAGCAGCAACAATCGCATCTGGGTGTTGGAATGCAATACGGACGATATGAGTCCCGAATTGCTAGCCGCCGCAGCCGATAAGCTCGTACAGGCCGGAGCTGTGGATATTTTTATCACTCCCGGCTTGATGAAAAAAGGCCGTTTGGGATGCAACTTAACAGTATTGTGTGGCGAAAATGAACGTGAAAAAGTGATCTCGGCCATTTTTCGCGAAAGCACGTCCATCGGACTGCGCCAGAGGCTGGAAGACAGGGTGATCATGCAGCGTGAGACGCAAACCCTCCGCGTGCAAGGCCGGGATATGCGGGTAAAAGTCAGTTCCTGGCAGAATTGCCCTATGAACGTCAAACCAGAATTCAGCGATGTTTGCCGCCTGGCCGAAGATTTACATATTCCGGTCAAGCAGGCCATGTTATTGGCCCAGGGAGCCGTAAATGAAAAGTATGGATATAGAAAAGATTAAAAAGGGAGTGGGCCTGATCCTGTCTGGCATCGGCGAAGACGCCGCCTCGGAAAGATTGCGGGAAACCCCGGCCCGGGCCGCCGCCATGTTCGCTGAAGTGCTTTCGGGCACCGGCAAGGATCCCAACGATTTTTTAAAATGCCTGACCGAGGAAAAGCACGATGAAATGGTTATCCTCAAGGATATTCCAATTTATTCCATGTGCGAGCACCACCTGCTGCCCTTCTCCGGCAAAGCCAGCATAGCTTACATTCCCAAAAAAGGCAGGATTATCGGCTTGAACAACCTGGGCTACCTGGTTGACTACCTGGCCAGGCGCCTGCAGCTGCAGGAGCGGCTGACCAAGCAGATCGCAGACTACCTGGTGCAGGCCCTCGACCCCATGGGAGTAATGGTGGTGATCAAGGCCGAGCATTTATGCATGACCATGCGCGGCGTGAAAAAACCCGGTTCGCTGACCATCACTTCGGCCGTGCGCGGCGTGTTCCGCGAAAACCTCGGCCCCCGCCAGGAAGCCATGTCGCTGCTGATGACCCCGGAAAACCGCTGACCGTTTTACTTTTCGTGAACCGCCAACTTTCGGGATTGAAAAATGTTTTTATTTCCATTAGAATTCATGTTTCATTCCCGGAATTTTTCGATTTGCCAACCTCCACGGCGGAGATGGCGAGCCCCGAACAAGGAGGCAACGCATGGAAGTCAAAGGCACGGTGGTCTACTCGATCCCAAAATCTCTCCTGGAAAAATACGGACAATACGGATTAAAACGCTGGCTTGAGCTGATCTCTCCCGCCGCGCGCCGGGTGTACAGTTCGAAAATCGACCTGGAGGCCTGGTATCCGCTGAGGGAGATCCTGATCGAGCCAACGGCCAACATTGCCCAACTCTTTTTCGACTGGGACATAAAAGCCGCGGCTTGGACGTTCGGACGCTACAGTGCCGAATTCAGATTCAAAGGAATGCTGAAGATCGCGGTCAAGATCGGCTCGCCTAATTTTTTCCTCAACAAGGCAGGAGAATTTCTGCCCTCTTACTACCGCCCCTGCTCAATTGAAGTCCCGGTCAACGAACCCAAACACGCGTTGATACGCGTCACCCATTTTCCGGAAATGGATAAAACCACGGAATTCCGCATCTGCGGCTGGACGCAGCGCGCTCTTGAGATCGGCGGCTGCAAAGACATAACAGTGGATATCCTTAAATCATTAACCAATTTCCAGCCGGTTTCCGAATACGAAGTGCGCTGGAAATAAAGCGCGGATTGCCAAAAACGATCAATAACAGGTTAGGGTGAACGGCATGGCCATGGCCGGGAAAAAGCGCTTGTAAACCTGCAGCCGGGCCTGCACATCCATAGGGTTCTTGACCTTGGCGTCGGCCAGTTCAAAGATCATGTCCAAAAAAGACTTCTTCTGCGGATAGATCTTCACCCCGAATTTTTCGTTCAACGGGATACGGGCCAGTTTCCTGGCTTCGGCCAGGGCTTCATTTAACCCGCCCAAACTGTCGACCAGATGCAATTTCAGGGCCGCCTGGCCGCTCCATACCCGGCCGCGGGCGATCTTGTCCACATCAGCTACGGCCATTTTGCGATTGGCGGCCACTTTTTTCAGGAACTCATCATAGATGCGCCGCATGTCGGCCAGGACCTTTTGCTTTTCCCGATCGGAAAAAGGCTGATAGTCGGAATACATGCCGGCGAATTCCGTTGTTTTAACGATCTCCTTGCTGATGCCCAGCTTGTCATAGAGGCCTTTCAACACAAACTTGCCGGAGATGATCCCGATCGAACCGGTGATGGTTTCGGCCTGGGCGAATATTTTTCTGGACGAAAGCGATATCCAATAGCCGCCGGAAGCGGCCATGTCGGACATGGATATGACCAAAGGTTTTTTCTGGGCCAGCAATTCGGCTTCACGCAGGATGACGTCTGAGGCCACGGCCGAGCCACCAGGGCTGTCGACCCTGAGCACGACCGCCTTGACGGCATAATTGTTGCGTGCCTGGCGCAGTTGTCCGGCCAAAGTATCGGCGCCCAGGATATCGCCGCCGAAAAGGGACTGGCCGCCGCTGCGGCCCATGTTGATCTCTCCGGATGCAAAAATGACAGCGATCTTCTTGCTGCCGCTGAACGGGAGAGGCGAACGGGTTTTGGCATAACTTTTAAAATCCACTTCCGGATATTTGGCCGGCAGGGATTGAAACATGTCATCCTCATAGCCCAAGGCATCGATCAATTTGCTTTCGACATATTCTTCATGGGGCAGCGGCGACCGGTCGAGAATCTTTCTGACTTCACGGCTGTCCAGTTTACGGTTGGCGGCAATACCGGAAATGACGGCCTGGTAGAGATCGTCAATGAGAGCCTGAGTGGATTCCCGGTGCGCGGGAGTCATGCGTTCTTCGGTGAAAGTATTGCTGGCGGTTTTATAATCACCGATATGGAACACCTCGGCCTGGACGCCCAGCTTGGAAAGGGTGTTTTTCAAGAAAAGCGCTTCGGCGCCGATGCCGCTGATTGAGAAGCTGCCGCCTTTGAACAGGATCACCTTGTCGGCGAAAGATGCGAGATAGTATTCCTTCAGGCCGCCGTCGACGATGAAGGCTATGACCGGTTTTATACTGGCCGCAAATTTTTTAAGCAGTTGGCCGATCTCTGCGATCTTGGCGAAACCGGTTTCCAGGTATTGCATGCGCAGCAGTACGCCCTTGATCCGCTCATCTTTGGCTGCCCGTTCAAGGTTATACCACAGATCATGAATCGATATGGCGGCACCCGACATACCCGGGAAGCGGGTGGGTGTTGTTTCGGCCAAGGGACCGGCCAGATCTATTTTTAAATAGGCTTTTTCAGGAACATAGGGTTCCTGGTTGAACTGCAGATAAATAAAACCGCCGATAATGAACAGGCCCAACAGAATGACGATGACCACCAGCAGGGCGATCAGCATGCTTCGCTTCATGATATGTCTCCTTGGCAGCAAATAGTTAAGGAATATTATTATACTGTTTTTCGCGAGGCAAAGTTTAATAAAATCAGGCTGGCAGCGGTTTTTTATCCAGAACGAAGATATTTGTCAGTAGGATCAGCATCCGGGACAATTCAGGCGTGGTTTTGCGACGACAAGGATCTATTTTTGCCGTGGAGGTAATTCAGGGCCAAAGCCAGCAAAATAACGGTGCCGCCAAGTAAAAGGCGTATCAGATCTGTCTGTTCACCAAAAAACAGCAGTGAGACCAAAACGGCCAAAGGAACCTTGACATTGTTGAAAACGGCCAAAATGCCGGCAGCAACGCGGGTGGCCCCGACATTCCACAGGAAAAATCCCAGCCCCGAGGCCAACAGCCCAAGGTAAAGAAGGACCAACACTTGGCTGCTGTTCAGTTTCAGAGCGAGCGATCCCGAAAACAGCAGCATGGACAGTGCCGCGGCCGCGGTGCCGCCTATGTAGAGCCAGGCGAAAACCTCGCGGTCTCTCCACTCCCGATCCGCGGGAATCACTCGTCGATAGAAGACCTGGCCCAAGGCGAAACAAAGATTGGAAGCCTGCACCAGGGCAAAACCAACAAGCAGGTCGGTTTTGCCCCATCCGGAATACACAATCATAGCGGTCCCGGCTACGGCCAGCAGCGCCGTCCAAAAATAGAGAGGCCGGAAACGCTTTTCCCAGAGATCGTCAACAGCGGTCACAAAGAGAGGCGTGAAAATGGTGAAAAGGGCCACCTGGTGGGCGGCCAAAAAATGGAACGCTTGGATATAAAAAACATACATCAAGCCGAATTGGATCATACCGATAAAAAAAAGGCGCAAGGTCATGACGACAGAGATTTTTCGCGGCCGCAGCAGGGGAAGAAATAACAGAAAAGATATGGCCAGGCGGACTAAGGCCACGAAGCCGGCATCCAGGCCGCCCAGGTATTTTTTGATCAAACCGAAAGAAAAGGCCCAAATGAATGAAGTGATCAGCAATAATAGCATGCCCCCGACTATAACAGATTCAGCCGAATTTTCAAAAATTAGCTGAACAAATGTCAGACGTCAATTATCCCCCCGGCTGCGCCTCCCCCCTTGCCACTATTGCCATATGGCACAATTATAAAGGGGGGAAACAGGGGGGATTTGCCTATCGTTGATTTTGGGGCCAATATCTGTTGCATCCTTACGATTTTTCATAACCACCCCACTTGCAAAACAGGGGAGCTTGTATTATAAATGGATTTAACCTTTAACAATTTTCACCATCCGCAAGGAGGATGCCATGATTAATTATGATCAATTTTTATCCAATACTGCCAGGGGCATGAAACGCTCGGAGATCCGCGAACTGCTGAAGCTCACCCGCAAGCCGGGCATCATTTCATTCGCCGGCGGCCTGCCCGCCCCCGACCTGTTTCCCATCGACGACATCAAGGAAATGTGCAAGATTGTCTTGGAAAAAGAAGGCAAAACCGCCCTGCAATACGGTCCCACCGAAGGCGACAACCGCCTGCGCGAGGAACTGGCCAAAATGATGAACAAGGACGGGGTGAACATCAGTAGCGACCATATCCTGATCGTCACTTCATCCCAGCAGGGGCTGGACCTGGTGGGAAAAATATTCGTGGATCCGGGCGATGTGATCATGATTAGTCGGCCTACCTATGTCGGTGCCATCCAGGCTTTCCACTCCTACGGGGCAAAAATGATGGGCATTGAATTGGACCAGGAAGGCACCCAGACGATCCTGCTGGAAGCAGAGATAGTCAAGCTTGCCGCCAAGGGCAGCAAACCTAAATTCATTTACGAAATTCCCGATTTTCAGAACCCTTCGGGAATAACCATGAGTCTGAAAAGAAGAAAGGAACTCATCCGCATAGCCGAAAAATACGACCTGATCATTGTCGAAGATTCGCCCTACCGGCAGCTGCGCTTCGAAGGCAAATCCGAGCCATCGCTGATCGGCATGAACTCCGAACGGATCCTTTCCCTGTATACCTTCAGCAAGATCCTGCTGCCCGGGTTCCGGTTGGGATGGATGGCCGGTCCCAGCGAATTGATCCAAAAAGCGGTGACAGCCAAGCAGTCGGTCGACCTGTGCTCCTCCCCGTTCAATCAATCTATCCTATACGAATACCTGAGCCGTGGCCTGCTGGAAAAACAGATCATTGTCATCGGCAAAGCCTATAAGGAAAAAAGGGATTTTATGCTGGACAAAATGACCCACTACATGCCCAAACTTCCCGGGCTGAAGTGGACCCAACCCCAGGGCGGTTTGTTCCTATGGGTCACCCTCCCGGAAAGCATGGATGCCGGCGAAATGTTCATTGCCGCTGTTGAAAAGCAGGTGGCCTACGTCGTGGGCTCAGCTTTTTACCCGGACAGCGGCGGCAGCAATTGCTTCCGCATGAATTTTTCCTATTCGAGCATGGCCGAGATCGAGGAAGGGGTGAAACGCCTGGCCCAAGTCATCGACACTTGGAAAGGACGCCGGGAGACTTCGATTATCACGCCGTGATGAAGAAAGGGTTCAGGGTACAGGGTACAGGGTCTAGGGTATAGGGTACAGGGTACAGAAAAAGGCAATAGACGAAATCTAGTAGATAAAAATCCGAAAAAAATTTGAGGCTATTCGCTGACCTTGAAGGGCAGCCAAAGGACGGGAGAGCCGCCTTTCTCGAACCAATCAGCGCCTTCACTGACCATATCAAATTTCAGCCAGTAATCACCACTGCGGCTGACAACAGGCAACTCCAGCTTCACTATAGCTTTATCTCCCCCGGCCAGGGGACGGGGCAGGAAAGCCCTGGCGAAATTCAATTCCAGCAGGTTTTTTTCTGCATCGTGAAGCTGTGCGCCCAGCCTGACCCAGCGCCGTCCTGAAAAGGCCTGGGTGATCCAGGTAGCGCCGCCGCGGTTTTTCACAGCAACATCCAGAACAATTTTCTGAGAGCTAGACCCAGTGAGACGTTTTTTCCCTACTTTGATCCTGGCGCTATACCGGGTACTTTTCAACGCCGAACCGATCTGGCTTGAATCCCAGATCTGGTAAAAGATCCTCTTCCAGGCCGGGCTGCCGATCCGATATTTTTCTGAAGCCGCACCGGCTGGATGATCGGTGATCTCCCAGGTCAGACGGTCGACGCCAATTTTTTTTGCCAAAAGCTTGGTCTTGGCCATCTGCCAGAAGGAGTCATTCCACTTGAACAAGATATAGCGCCAGTTGATGAACGGCACTTCCCGCCCCAGGCGCCTTTTCTCCCTTACCAGCGCCGCCATATTTTTCAGCAGTTTGGCGAAATCGCCGCCCTGGCGATAACGGCCATAGGCGCGTTGGTCGGCACCATCAACGGAAAACGTGACCTCGTCGATGCCCGATTCGGCCAAGCGCGTTATTTTTTTTTCATCAAACAGCAAGCCGTTGGTGCTGGTGTATAAATAAATATGCGGGTATTCTTTTTTTATATACTCTATCATGTCCAGGGCCTGGGGATGAACGAAAGGTTCTCCATAATTAAAGAAATCGAGGCGGATCAGCCCCGGGCCGATCTCCTCAAGCAGGAGCCGGAATTCTTCCCCGGGGAAAAACTTCCTTTCCCTGGTGGCTACCAGACCGGCTCCCGGGGCACAAACAGCCTGGAAACAGTTCAAATTGCAGACAATCGTGGGTTCGAAAAAGATCCTGGGGAGAATTTCCAAATCGACAGGTTGCTGAGGTATCGCTTCCCCATCTTTGAGGCTTTTTTTTAATCCGCAATCAAGGCAAAATCCGGAAAAACCGGCGTTCAACTCTTGTCTGATCTGCCGCACTTTGGCACTGCGCCAGATAGCGATCAGGTTGGTTTCTCGCAAATATCCCAGCGGCCTCTCGCCCTTGGGATCGGCGCAGCCGCAGACCACCTTGCCGTCACAAAGCACCACCAGGATATTAAAAATCCAATCGCAGGTGAAGCGTGTCACTTAGCCGATTTTGTTCTTGATTTCGGACATGATCTGCTTGGAAATGGCTTTCAGCGTATCCACCACCCCTTCGCCCTTGTAGGCGACGGCTTCGAGCACCGGCTCTTCTTTTCTTCTCAGCACACTGATCAGCTCGTTGGCCGGGGAAATATTGGGCAGATCGCGTTTGTTCAGCTGCAGGATATAGGGAATGGTAGCAAAATCTATCTTGTAATCACGCAGGTTTTCCAGCATGTCCTGGATGCTTTCGATATTGGCCTCATAGCGTTCGGTCTGCGAATCGGCCACAAAAACCAGGCCGTCCACGCCTTTCAGAATGAGCTTGCGCGAGGCGCTGTAATAGATCTGCCCGGGAACCGTGTAAAGGTGGAAGCGTACCTTGTAGTCCTTGATGGTCCCCAGGTCCAGGGGAAAAAAATCAAAGAACAACGTTCGTTCGGTTTCGGTGGCCAAGCTCACCAGTTTGCCCTTGTTGTCTTTCTTTATTTTTTCATAAATATACTTGATGTTGGTTGTTTTGCCGCTCAGGCCGGGACCGTAATAAACGATTTTAAAATTGATCTCTCTAGTGGAATAATTTAGAAATGACAAATTTAATCTCCAAAAATGCGATCGATGTCTTCATCGGAAACCCCTTCGAAGGGAGAAACGCCGGGGATCTTTTCGGAGGATTTCAGTTTTTTGTTGATGGTCTGGAAGACCTTGACCAGTTCCTCCATGGCGCTGCGCACCCGGAAACGGACCAGTCCCAGGTTGGAGGTGTTGTCAAAAATAACCACCAGCATGGTGCGTTCATTTACCAGTGAAATGTGCAGGCTTTCCTTAGCGGATTCGTTCAGGACGGCGGTAAAATTTTCGATTTTCAACATCTGGGCAATGCTGTTAATGGCGGCGACGCTGCCGGCGATTAATGAAGAAATGGAATTCAAGTTGATGTCGTCCATTTCTCCGGATGAGGCAATGCAATGGCCTTCCGAATCAGTGATGAATACGGCTTTGCCGCTGGTGTTGCTTTTTAATTTTCGAAGAATTTCCTTTATCAACACATATTCTTCATTATAAATTATAAAATTTTCTTGCATTTTTTATTCTTATTTCAACTCCTGGGCAAATGGGCATGCCATTTTTTACTCATACACATGAATTATAGCATTGCTGAAAATAAAACGCCACTAACATTTTTCATTAAGACCTCCTACTTTACTTCCAGGCGGCCTTCGATAGCCTTGGCGATCGTCACTTCGTCGGCATAATCCAGATCGGCGCCCACCGGCAGTCCCTGCGCGATCCGCGTAATGGTAATTTTATACTGGCGGAGAATTTCTGTCAAATAATGAGCGGTGGCGCTGCCTTCGGTGGTCGGGCTGGTGGCCAAAATCACTTCGCGGAAACTTCCGTTTTTGATCCGTTCGACAAGGCCGGAGATCCGCAATTCATCGGGGCCGATGCCGCGGATCGGCGAAAGGTTGCCCATCAGGACATGATAATAACCATGGAACAAGCCGGTTTTTTCTATGGAATGAATATTGAACGGTTCCTCGACCACGCAGATCTTTTCGCCGTCACGCTCAGAGTTGGAACATATTTCACAAGGTTCGCTGGCGGTGATGTTGTTACAGATCGAACAATAAAATATTTTTTCACGGGCCTGGACAATGGCGTCGGCCAGGGCCAGGGCCTTCTTTTTATCGGTCCGCAACAGGTGAAAAGCGATCCTTTGCGCCGACTTGCGGCCGATGCCCGGGATTTTTTTCAATTCCTCGATCATACGGGCCAGAGGTGGGGTGTAATCAATCATGACCGGATGGGGTTTGGCCGGGCCATAGTGTCACCAACCCTACAGGGCGCCGAAAGGAAAACCGCCGGGCATGCCGCCAGCCATTCCGCCCAAACCGCTTTTTAATTTCTCTTCGACTTTGGTCTGGGCATCGTTGACCGCTGCCAGAATTAGGTCTTGCAGCATTTCGATATCCGCCGGGTCCACTACTTCGGAAGCGATGCGCAGGGCTTTCAATCGCTTGTGCCCATCCATGTTGACCGCGACCATGCCACCGCCGGCATTGCCTTCCACGTTGATGGCGTCCATTTCCTCTTCCATGCGCTTGGCCATATTCTTGGCCATGCCCATCATCTGATTCATATCCGGCATTTTAGGCATCCTTGCCTCCCTTGACGCTTTCCACGGCAATCACGTTGCCTTTGATCTTATCTTTCAAGCTTTTGATCTTTTTATCGCTCTTCAGGTCCTGGACGATCCGGTTGTCATTCTCAGCGGATTTTTGCGGCTGAAGAACAATCTCCAAGCCGATCTCTTTGCCAGCCAGGACTTGAACCAACTCATGCAGGTAGGGCTTGTTCTCTTTCAACAATTTTCCGGCATTTTCAAAATTGGCGCCCACTTCAATGGCCAGCGCGTTGTCGCGCACGACCAGGGATGATGAGCTCAGCACCGAAGCCAAGCGCGGTTTTTCTTTTTCTATTCGCGTTTTCAATTCCACTATCCAATCGGCATCCCCGACCTTGGACGGTGGATTCTCAAGCGGCCTGGCCTGGGGCGGCGCGGTCGCCGTCGTTACGTTTGTCGGTTTCAGGTCCTTGATTTTTTTCAAGTATTCTTCGATGCTGACCAGGGCCGAAAAATAGCTCAGCTTCAAAAACATGTATTCCAGGATGATGGAAGGGTGCTCGGTATTGCGGATGGTTTGCTCCAATTCTTTCACCGCATTGAAAAACCTGAGCAGCTCCACTTCGTTGACTCCCTTGACGATCTCCTTGATCTCGGTGATGTTTTCCGGATTAAGATTGTGCAGTCGCTCGGCGTCGGGAATGGACTTGATAACGATCACGTCGCGGATAAAACGCAGGTATTCGGTATAAAAAAAACGCAGGTCGGTGCCGCGTTCGATCAGCTGGTTGATCTGCTCGATAATACCTTTGCGGTTCTGGCTGAAAACGTGCCGGGTCAGAATAATGAATGTTTCCTCGGCGATGATCCCCAATATCGCCACTACATCGTCATCCTTGACGTCGCCGCTGGAAAAGGCGATGGCCTGGTCAAGGATTTTTTTGGCGTCGCGCAAGCTGCCTTCGGCCGATTTGGCGATCAGGTACAGGGAATATTCTGATATTTTAATCGCTTCCTTTTGGCAGATATCCTTCAGAACCTGCTTGATGACCTCGAAGGGAATACGTTTGAACTCAAAATGCTGGCAGCGGGAAACAATTGTGGCCGGGATCTTGTGGAAATCGGTCGTGGCCATGATGAATATGGTATGCTCGGGAGGCTCTTCAATGGTTTTGAGCAAAGCATTCCATGCCGCGTTGGACAGCATGTGCACTTCATCAATGACCACAATGCGAAAACGGTTTTTCAAAGGCTTGTATTTTACAGTATCGCGCAGGCTGCGCACCTCGTTGACCCCGTTGTTGGAAGCCCCGTCGATCTCCAGGTAGTCAGCGGAATTGTCTTCGGTGATCTCCATGCATGTCTGGCACTGATTGCAGGGCTCGATGGCCGGTCCTTTTTCACAGTTCAACGCTTTGGCCAGGATGCGGGCCGACGAAGTTTTACCGACTCCCTTCATGCCGGAAAAAATCAGGGCCGGATATACCTTGTCCATGGCAATGGCATTTTGTAGGGTTTTGCTGATGCTGGCCTGACCGATCAGTTCGGCGAATTTCTGCGGCCGGTATTTTCTGGCTAAAGCAAGGTACATATTATTTTCTCATTTTAATAAGGCTCAGGAAAACCCGGACACCTGCGAAATTCTACTTATTGCTGCTACCTTTCGGTCCTGACAAGGTTCATAGGTTCGCACCGCCGGGCTCCTGAGCCTTGTTCTCTTTTTGGCCAGGACCTTTTGCGGCCCTGGAGGAACAGGCATCTTCGGAGAGGGTGGGATTCGAACCCACGGTACCGTTTCCAGTACACACGCTTTCCAAGCGTGCTCCTTAAACCGCTCGGACACCTCTCCAAACAAAATGTTATTTTATAATTAATTGGCCTGGAATGCAAGAGTTTAGCTGAACTATCGTGATGCGTGATGCGTAATGCGTGATGAGAAGCGGCAATAGTACTAAATAATCAATGAGTCTTTCTCTTTCACGTGACACATAACTAAGTTCTGTAATTTCATTCACGCATAGAGAAAAGGGCGGGGCCGCAGCGTGGATTTTATGCTTTATCCAGTGGCAAACCGATCAAGTTTTTCTAATAAGATTCCCAGTTTGTATTTCGCTTTTGCAGCCAATTCCGGCAAAAAATTCATAAAGTTCAGCAATTCCATATCTTTCTGGCCGCATTCTCTCCTGTCCCCACCCTTATCCCGGTACAGGTCCCAGAGCCAAATGACGGTCAGCCACTCACAAAGTTCGCTAAATGCCTCGCGGTTAAAAAACAGATCGTCCTGCTGACGATTGATCAGCAGCAATTCCTGAATTTCGCTTTCATTAAAAATTATTTGCAGATAGGCGCCGATGGCCGCAGTCACGGGCTTTCCCGCCCCGTCGCCAACTGCTTCCCGGTCAGGCAGCGGTTTTTCGAAAACACTGGCGATCCTGATCCTTTTTAACGTAGCTTCGCTCTCCGCTTCTGCAAATCCCCACCCTCGCAAAATATCCGCCGCGACAGCGTCGAGGTGCCAATCAGCAAAGCGAGCCTTCCAGTCCGGCGCTTGATCGGTCCCTACGGCAATCAGGCCTCGCAGGTAGATCCAAAGAACGAACAGCTTGCTTGTCCGTGGCTTTTTCATGAATACGCTCCGCAAACACCCTCCGGAAATCGTGGCCGGCGCCAGGGTAATTTTCTCGCCTTCTGCTCCGGGTCGAAAAACAGTCCGCAGCGTCAGCAGGTCCTCGATGACCGTCTCCGTTGTCTTGCGCCCACCATCCTTATTGTCGGCCTGGAACGCGGACTGCAACATCAGCACAGCGATTTTATTTTCAAGTTCCTGCCAAAGTTCGCCTTCCTTTTTGCTGCCCGGCCGCCCCTGAAAAACTTGCAATTGCCTGGCTAAAAGTTCAGGCTGGCACAAATCCCTCAGGGCGCTATGCAGGGGCAGCAGGGCCATTTCCCGGCCGGCCTTATCCAGGCTGGCGACGCCGCGTCCCTGCAGATAGGCAGCAAGCCGGGCCAGATGCCCGACAGAGTCTTCGGCCATTTCCTTGAAATCAATGAAGACGTGGGTCTGGTATGCTTTCAGTTCGATCGCCAGTCCCTGGGCAAACAGATCGCTGTTGCTGCGTATATACTCCAGCCCGGAGACCAGATCGTGAAAGACCACGAACCAGCCGGACTGGTCGCGCAGTCCCAGTCCCTGGCCGAGATTTTTGCGCCAAAGCGACCGGGCACCGCCGGGACGGTCTTCGCCGGCAAAGGCAGCTGACATGTTCACCCAGCCCGAGGTACTGGCAAAGCGGTTGTGAACCACCACCAGGCAGCGCTCGCTTCCATGGCGGTTGGAGAAAGCGATCACATTCTCGTCCACCACCCCGCCATTCTGGTAAAAATCATACAACATAAAATCACTCAGCCCGGAAAAAAGCGCCCGCTTGCGCAGCAGCGGGAAGATCTGCCGCTCGTGGCGGCGGATCAAATCATCGTCGGCGCGTTCATCCAGGTATGCCCGGCGGTACTCCATGCCGTATTTTTCAGCGAATCCCTCGATCTGGCCGTGGCCGAACATCGGCAAACCCGGAAGGGCGGCCATCAGGGTGCAGGCGCAGAAATATTTGTCATCCTTGCCAAATTGGGCCAAGGCGGTCTCTTCATCCGGATTGTTCATGAAATTGACGAAACGCTTCAGAATTTCAGGATTGAATTCCAATACATCTTTCAGCGAGGTGCGGAATTTGGCGTTCTCCTCATCTTTAAGGAAATTCATGAAGGCACTGTTGTATACGCGGTGCATACCCAGCGAGCGCACAAAATAGGATTCCATCAGCCAGAAAGCCTCGGCCAGCAGCAGAGTGTCGGGAATTTCCGCGGCCACGCGATCAACCACCTCCCTCCAGAATTCTGCGGGCAGCGCTTGATCAAAATGCTCCTGGGTCATCCCCAGCCCGGACCGCGAAGGGATGTCGCCGCCGCTACCCGGCCTGGGGAACCAAAGCCGCTGGAAATGCCTGCGGGTCAGGGTCATGGCGGCGTCAAAACGAATGATGGGGAAATTCCGGGCCACGGCCAGAATGGTCTGCATGACCGCCTCGCGGACATCGGGCCGCAGGTAGTTCAGCTGGGCCGTATCGTTCCAGGGCATGCGCGTGCCGTCGTTGCCGTGATAAATATAGCGCACCGTTCCGCTGCGGCGGTCCACCCACTTGAAAACCACCGCGGCGTCGCTGCGGTCATAGTAATGGTCTTCCAGGTAAATCGCCGTGCGCGGATCGCTGGAAATGTCCTCGCCGCTGAAACTGTATGCAGGAAAAGGGCTGTGATCCAGGGAAATGAACCATTCGGGATGTTCGCTTACCCATGGGGAATCAATGCCCATGTGGTTGGGAACCATGTCGGAAGCCAGCCTGATACCCCGGGCCCAGGCTCGCTGTTTTAAATTCTGTAAGGCCGCTTCTCCGCCCAGATCGGCGGCAATTTCATAGCGATATAGAGAATAAGCCGAGGCCATGGCTTCAGGATTGCCGCATTTCTGCTTGATGCGGCGCGAGGCCGGGCTGCGCTCCCAGATACCGATCAGCCAAAGCCCGCTGATTCCCCAGCTGGCAAGCATGTCCAATTCCTCGTCCGGTATCTGCTCCAGGGTGTTGAGCGGTCGGCCGTACTTTTTGCTGAGCTGATCCAGCCACACATACACGGTTTTGGCCATCAGCACCAGGTTGGGCATCCATTCCCGGTCAGCCGAAAACCTCTCAACCTCTTCGTGGTCAACGCTTCCCATCCCGGCAGTCAGGTTTGATAAACCCGCAGCCGGACCCGGACCGGGTAAATGCTTTTTTTCATCTTCTTTGATCAGGTCCAAACTGGAAAGCAGGCGGTCGGAATACTTGCCCAGCAACAGGCCCCATTTTTCGCTTATATAGCGAAGCTGCCCCGACAACGATTCGGGATAAGCCAGGGCGGGACTTCTGAGCATGTCGACCAGGTTCTGCCCATCCGGACCGAATGGGGGCATGTTGGCAAAGAAATCCTTGGCCGCGGCCATGAGCCGCTGATAATCCGATTCCTCGGCCAGAGCGCTGTCGTCGAACAACTCACGGAAGGGAGAAAAGGCCGGATTCAAATTCTCCAGCCAAAGCATGAACATCTCTTCCAGCACCGCTTGGCGGTTAAAAATTCCCTTGCTCGTCCCAAGCAAGTATTCCTCAACACCGACCTGCTCCTGATAGACTGCCTGCGGCGGAAATTCAGTGCAGAAGCGTATCAAAGTTTTGCGCACAATGCTGCCACCGAGATCTTTTTCCAGATCGGCCATGAACATTTTGAACACCTGCGGCCGGGCCTGCGCCTCGTATAGTGAAACTACGTAATGCAGGATCTCGTCGATCAGGCCCATGGCATTTATTGACCCGGCCCGGATCGCCTTTTCAGGGAAACGCGCCAGGTCGCGTTTTTTATTCATTTTCTGGGCAAAGATGCGTACGGCCTGGTAATCGGCCAGGATCACGTTGCTGGAAAGGGAAAAAAGAGCCTGGTTGAATTGAAAGCGGCTGCGACAGGCCCGGGAAACGTGAAATTCTCTTTCAGGTCCGAGCCGTTCTGGCCAAAGCAGATCCCCCAATTTGGTCAGCCTTATGCAGAAACTTATTGAACTTGAACTCGGCGTCATTTTCATTGCCAGCAACTACCGGCCGGCTTGACCTCCTTATTCCACGGGACACAACCATGCCAGGTTTTCACGATAGCATAATCCGGAAAAAAAAGGAATGGAGGGAGCGGGCCTCAGGTTGAATCCGGACCAGGCTTCCAGAGAGCGAACAGCAGCAGCGCCAGAAAGGCCATGGCAGCGCCGAAATAAAATGGAGCCGCCGGCCCGAAGCCGGCCCACTTCCCCAACCCGCTCCAGAGGATGCCGGCCAGGAGCGAAGCCGGCAGATCGGTGAGCCCGAGTACGGCATTATAGGTCCCGAAGGCCAAGCCGCGGGATTCAGGCGGGACCAGGTCGGCCACCAGGGCCTTGGCCGTACCATAGCTCAAACCGTAATAAGCGCCGTAGATAACATACAAAATGATGATATGCGCAGCGGAGCGGGCCTGGGCCAGTCCAAGGTAAGTCATGGCATACAGGGCCCAACCGGCCATGATGACGCGGCGCCTGCCGATGCGGTCCGACAGCTTTCCAGCCGGCAGCGAAATCACGCTATAGACAAAATTGAAGGCGATCAACATGGCGAAGATTCCGGCAATTGACAAACCGCGTTCCTGGGCGCGTAAAATGATAAAGGCGTCGGAAGAGTTGCCCAGTTCAAAAATTCCGATGATGATGACAAAATAACGGAACCTTTTCCCCAAAGGCTTGAACGCGAACCTGGGAAGCCGGCTGGCGCCGCTGATCCTGGTTTCCTTGGCTGCCAGGGCCAGGATAACCACAGCCGCCGCCGCCGGCAAAAGGCTGGCCAGGACCAGGATGCGGAAAGTGCCGGCCAGCATTTCGCCGCCGCCTTTTTGCAAGTACCAGACAATGGCCATACCGATAAGCAATCCGAAAAAAGCTCCTGCCGTATCTGCGGCGCGATGAAAACCGAAAGCGAAACCGCGCTGGGAAGCTGGAGTAGAATCGGCCACCAGGGCATCGCGCGGAGCAGTTCGCACCCCTTTGCCGATGCGGTCTCCCCAGCGGGCCGCGGCCACTACGCCCCAGGAATTGGCGAAATAAAAAAGCGGTTTGCTCAAGGTCGAGATTCCGTAACCCAAGACCGCAAGCAGTTTTCTTTTTTTCAATTTGTCGGACAGCCAGCCTGAATAAAGTTTTACAAAACTGGAAGTGGATTCGGCCACGCCTTCGATCAGTCCGATCAAGCTGGTTTTAACTCCCAGAACATTCTTCAGGAAAAGCGGCAGGGTGTTGATGATCATTTCGCTGGAAACATCGGTCAGAAAACTGGTGATGCTGACAACCCAGACATTCCGCGGAAGTTTGTTTGAACGTTTTTTTGTTTTTATTCGAGACTCCTTTTTTATAACCAGATTATGGATTATACAAAATTAATCTGTTTTCATACACAATTCCACAATACTATTTAATAATTTTATCAGGGACAGATTTAAAACCAATTGTTTTAATCCAAGGGAGAATTTAAATCTTCTGGGTGTTATGTAGGGAGGATTTAAATCTTCTGGTCGTTATGTACGGGCGGGTTTAACCCCCCTGAAGGGGGCACGAACCCTCCCCTATTCATTCACAATCAATTTACTCCATGTACCGATTCTGATACAATGACTGCGATCATGAAACATGGACCACTTTTCCTGCTTTGCAGCTGGCTCCTGGTGATCTTGCCACTGTCTGCAGTCAGCGACTCAACCGCAGCCGAAAAAGAGAGCAAGCGCATAACGTTGGCGGCAACCATTTTCCCGGTTGCCGATATCATCCGTTGCATTGGCGGTCCTGACATCCAAGTAGTCCAGATCCTGCCGGCCGGGGCCTCGCCCCATACTTTCGACCTGACCCCCGGCCAGGTAAGGGAACTGCAGGAAGCACAGTTCATTTTTAAGATCGGCGCCATGGATGACTGGATCGACAACATAGCCGACAGCCTGCCGCGAGCGGCTGTCATTTCCCTGCATAAGTATATCACCCTCAGACCAACGGCGGAAAAGGGACACGACCACGGCCCGGCCACGGCTCCCTTGTACGCGGAATTCGATCCCCATTATTGGCTGAACGCGGCTAACGGAGCGCTCATCGCTAAAAAAATTGCCTCGGTACTGGCCGAAGCCGACCCGGCCCGGGCCGCCACCTATGAAGCAAATTTGGCGGAGTACAGCAAGCAGCTGGCCGCTTTGCACCAGGAGATAAAAAAGGATTTATCCGGCCTTAAAAACAACAGGATGATCGTCTTCCATGACGCCTGGAGCTATTTTACCGCCGCCTACGGACTGGAGACAGTCGCCGTTTTTCAGACCTCACCAGGCCGGGAGCCGCGTCCCCGCGACATACAAAAATTGTATTCGCAGGTCAAACGCTTCGGCATCAAGGCCGTTTTTTCCGAACCACAACTTTCGATCGCCAGCCTGGAACCCATGCTGGAAGATCTTGGACTGGAATTGATCGTCCTTGATCCGCTCGGTGGGACCGTTGCCAACGATTCCTATGTCCGCATGCTGCGCCGCAACGCCCAAGCCATACTCGACGCCCTGGGCCGCTGAACAACGCAATGCCACCTGTACTGGAAGTAAAAGATCTGACCGTGCGTTTTGCCGGGTGCACTGCCCTTGAAGGCGTCAGTTTCACCATTGAAAAAGATGCGATCATCGCCGTGATCGGACCCAACGGCTCGGGAAAAACCACCCTGCTGAAAGCCATCCTCGGCCTGGTCCCATTCCAGGGCGAGATCAGTCTTTTTTCCAAGCCGGTGCGCCAGGTACTGCCGCAGGTGGGCTATGTGCCGCAACGATTCGCTTTTGACAGCACCTTCCCCCTGACCGTCGAAGAATTCATCAACCTTACCTGCCGGACGCCGGAAAAGCTGCCACTTGGCGGCGTTCTCGACCAAGTGGGCATGAAGGCATTCAAGGGCAAACTGATCGGCGAACTTTCCGGAGGGCAATTGCAGCGGGTCCTGCTGGCCCACGCCCTGGTGCACCGGCCCCGGATACTCTTTCTCGACGAGGCGACCAGCGGCATTGATATCGAGGGCTTGAGCGACTTCTATTCTACCATCCAGCGCTTGAACCGCGAGCACGGCGTGACCGTCATGATGGTATCCCACGAGATCAGCATGGTCTACAAATTCACCGACCGCATCATCTGCCTGAATCGCGACCTGATCTCCCACGGCGAGACGCGGACAGCCCTGACCAGGGAAGTTTTGCTTAAACTGTATGGCGACAGCGCCGATCTGAAAAATCACAACCATGGTTGAACTGCTGCAACTGCCTTTCATGCAACGGGCCCTGATCGCCTGCCTGGTCCTGGGCGTGCTGCTGGCCTATCTTGGTATCTTTGTCACTTTGCGTAAAATGGCCTTTTTCAGCGACGGCGTGGCCCATGCCGCCCTGGCCGGAGCTGCCATCGGACTGCTGACCCGTTTCAGCCCGTTGATTTCAGCCCTGATCTTCAGCATGCTTCTGGCTTGCCTGATCTACTGGCTCGAAAAGAAAAGCAGTCTTTCCAGCGACGCCATCATCGGCATCCTGTTCACCAGCGGCATGGCCCTGGGCATCGTGCTGATAAGCTTGCGCAAAGGCTACCAACCCGAACTGCTCGGCTATCTTTTCGGCAATATCCTGGCCATCCGCCGCCAGGACCTGGCCCTGATCGTAATCCTGGCCATCCTGATCATGGCCTTCATCATCCGCCACAAGCGCAAATTGACCCTGCTGGCCCTGGACAGGGAAATGGCCTACATGGCCGGCATTAATCCCGATTTCTACCAGCTGCTGATCTACGTCATGCTGGCCTGCGCCCTGGTGCTGGGCATCCGCGTCATGGGCGTCATCCTGGTCAGCGCCATCCTGATCGTCCCGGTTTCCACGGCCCGACTTTTCAGCCGCTCTTTTAAAATGCTGACCCTGTGGACGGCGGTGATCGCCGAGAGCGTCATGATCGGCGGGCTCATCCTTTCCTATTATCTGAACCTGCCCAGCGGCGCGGTCATCGTTCTCGTCGGCAGCACGGTGTTTTCCCTGACCTTCATCGCCCACTCCCTGAGCCGGAAACGAAGCCAGAAAAGACAAAGTCCTACAAAATAAATTTAGTATCACGCCATGATTTTTTTCTGGATAGAAAGATCCTATTTTAATGAGATTCTTGATTGGATTTGAGATAAAAAACTAAATAAAATGGCTCCTCAGGAGGGACTTGAATCCGCCACGGAGCAAAAGCTCCGGGCGGACAGGTCCGCCAGTCAACATTTTGCTCCGGGCGGACAGGTCCGCCAGTCAACATTTTGCTCCGGGCGGACAGGCCCCCAATCCGCCGAGGGGGAATGTCATGACTTCAATATGTGTTCCCCGCAGGCGGATTAACAGCCATCTGTAGAACTTTTAATAAAAAACGACGGCCGGAACCGCTTTTAAGGTACTTTTCTCGAATAGTTGCTTCGGATCGGCTTTGTAATTCTTCTGAATAGATCAGCTCCCAAGGCCCTTGATATCTCTTGGTAAACAGGGAAGATTTATTATCGGGATCATTATGTTGAATGATTCGTTTCTTTAAATCGTTGGTTTGACCGATGTATTTTTTATTTGAGTGAACGGAATGGATCACATAAACAAAAAAAGACAATTTCTCCCTCTAAAAAAATGGCTCCTCAGGAGGGACTTGAACCCCCAACCTAATGGTTAACAGCCATCCGCTCTACCGATTGAGCTACTGAGGAACCCTATTGTTTTAAATACCAAAATTATTGATTTTTGTCAATAGCGATTTCGTTGCGATTTTACATGAAATGGGACTTGAATCATCCCAATGGCGGACCTCCTGAGGAGCCATTATAACTGGACTTTCATCTCACCTTTAATTTTTCAAAAACCGAATCCAGGGCGACCTGCCAGGTCGCCCCTACATAAAGACAAAATGTAATATAACGAATTTCATATATTTCTTTTTTCAGCCATGTTAATGTTTTCATATGTCATTTGATTTTGAAAGGCGTTCCCGGCGATCAATTCGCCTGAAGGGATTCGATTATTCCAGCCCAGGTAAATATTATATAACGATATGTACCCTGAATCGGGAATGTTTGTTCGGCGATATCCGTGACGGGAAAATGATCATGTCTGTGGCAGGGGAAATCGTTCATCGCGAATGGCTTCATACACCGATAATTCGGCCCGGGATTGAATTGGACGCCTTTATCATCATGCCGAACCATTTACATGGTATCATTTCCATACGTTTGCGTAGGGGCGTTCCGCTGGAACGCCCTGTGGATGTTGGCGATGAGAATAGGGCGACCCAACAGGTCGCCCCTACCTTAAAACCAAACACAATTGGGGCGATCCTTGGTCAATTCAAATCCAATTCAACGAAAGAAATACGGGAGTCAGTATATCCGGGGTTTTATTGGCAGCGTAATTATTATGAACATATCATCCGCAATGGATCGGAATTAAGTCAAATAAGGAAATACATTTTTGAAAATCAAGCCAATTGGAACGAGGATCATGATAACCCAGTGAATTTTTAATCCCTGCGTAGGGGCGTTCCGCTGGAACGCCCTAATTGTGATTGACCACATATATATAGGGTGACCCAACACCTACGGTTCCAGACAAATTAGATCCGTCCACTTCGTGTCCGGAAAATTTGTGCTGCCCCAGCCCCTTCTCTTGGGAAGAGAAGGGGAATAAAAGCCCCTCTCTTTTGGAAAGAGAGGGGTTGGGGTGAGTTTGTAATTCACCAACTATTTTAAAAAACAAGGCGGCGAACTCTACTCTATTCCATAACCGTCACGAAACGGCCATTGGAAATTTCAAACGAAAAACCGTTCCGGAAGAACGTTCCATTTCAAGGGTTCCATTGAGCTGTTTGCTCAGCATCTTGATCAGACGCAGTCCCAAGGTTTCCGATTTCTCCCAGTCCAAGCCCGCAGGCAGTCCAATCCCGTTGTCGGCCACGGTCAGTGTGAGCATGCCGCCTTCCTGCTTTACCGCAACAGCGATTTCGCATTTGCCCTCACCGGCCCGGGGTTTGTCTCCCGGGAAAGCATGCTTATAGGCGTTGGTGATCATTTCGTTCAGGATCAGTCCGCAGGAAACAGCAATGTCCAGGTCTGCTTCCACGCCTGCGGCCCGCACTGAAAAGCGGATATCGCGTTCCGCTCCGAACTGAGCACGGATATGGGAGCTCATCGTCTCGATATAGTTTTGCAGGTCGATCCGGGCCAGGTCTTCCGATTTGTGGAGACTCTCATGCACCAGGGCCATGGCGTGGATCCTCCCTTCGAGTTCCTGCAGCAAAGGGCTGAACATTTCATTATTGGCTTTCGTTTCCTGCATTTCGATCAGGCCGATGATGGTCATCAGGTTGTTCTTGACGCGGTGATGCACTTCCTTTAACAGCACCTCCTTCTCCGCCAGGGAATTTCTTACTTTTTCCTCAGCCCGCTTGCGCTCGCTGATGTCCTGGTAGATGGTCTGAAACTGCTTGGCGTCGTTCCAGAATACCTCCTTGCGAAACACCTGGAGATGGCGAATTTCTCTGTTTTTCCTGACGATGGCGATCTCATATTCAGTGGGCCCGAACTTGTCTTCCTCCCGGATTTTTCTCCTTTTTTTGAATTCGGCATAGCTCTGAGGGGTATAGCGCTCCTTGAGTGGAATTTTATTTAGTTCCTCAACATTTGAGTAGCCGTATATGTCCAGAAACACTTTGTTGGCGTAAATGGTCTCGCCTGCGGCGCTTACGACGCGCACGCCCAGCGGCGAGTCATCCAGCGAGCGGCGGAAATTTTCTTCACTTTTCCGCAAAGTTTCATCTATTTGCTTGCGCGCCTGGAGCAGGTTCCACTCGCGCATGGCACGCTCCACGGAGTGTGGCATGCCAAAAAAAGCTTCCGGGGATTTCACCACATAGTCCAACGCACCAGCTTTCAATGCTTCCACCGCCACCTGTTCATTGCCGTAACTGGTCATGATCAATATCGGGAATGGTCCGGCTTCCGCCGGCGAGGTCAAAACCTCTAGGGCGCAGCCGTCGGGCAGGTTCAGATCCATGATGGTAACATCAGGCGGGCGGTCGGTCACAGCCTGGCGGTAGGCGGCTAGCGTGCCGGCCACCCGCACCTGGATATCAGGGAGAGCTGTTTGCAGGGCACGCTGAATGGCCGCGGCGTCGGCCGGGTCGTCTTCGGCCAGCAGAACGTTCAGAGTTCGGCGTTCGGAGTTCGGAGGTAAGCGTTCTTTATCTACTTTCATATTTATCCTTTGCTTTTTCCTGAGAGGGCGGTTCATGAACCGCCCCTACGCAAAAGACGATTTTTTTCTCCCAACTTCGAACCTCGAACTTCCTTAATCTTCACATCGAACTCCGAGCGTCCAACATCTTCCCTTCTTCTTCCTTCCCTGCTTCCTTTTTATAATAATATTCTTTCGCGCACTCGGGGCACATGGAGTGTGTGAATTGGGCTTCGCTATGTTCCTGGATGTAGATTTCCACCTGGCCCCAATACCCCTGGTCGTCACGGATTTTTTTACAGCCTGCGCAGATGGGCAGCAAACCGCTCAGGGTCTTGACCTTGGCCAAGGCTTTTTCCAGTTCAGCGATTTGATGTTTTCGTGCTTCCTCAGCCCGCTTGCGTTCCATAAGCAGGTCCCACTCGCGCCTGGCGCGCTCCACGGTGCACGGCATGATATCGAAGGCTTCCGGTGATTTTACAATGTAGTCCAATGCGCCAGCTTTCATCGCTTCCACCGCCACCTGCTCGTTGCCGTAACTGGTTATGACTACGACCGGGAAAGGGGCGGTTTCCGGCGGTGAGGTCAAAATTTCGATGGCTCGGCCGTCGGGCAGGTTCAGATCCATGATGGCAATATCAGGCGGGCGGGCGGCAACAGTCTGACGGTAGGCGGCCAGCGTGCCGGCTACCCGCACCTCAACATCAGGGAGAGCTGTTTGCAGACCGCGCCGAATGGCCGAGGCGTGGGCCGGGTCGTCCTCGACCAGCAGGATGTTCACTGGGAGAACCTGTTCCACGACAGCCAGTAGGAGCATAAGGCGTCCAGCATCTTGTCGAAGTTCCCGAAATTCATTGGTTTCATCAGGTAGCTTTCAGCGCCCTGGACGTAGGCGGCATCTATGTCCGAATTGTCGTCGGATGTCGTAAGCATGACCGTCGGAATCTGCTTGAGGTTCCCGTCATTTTTGATCCGTTGCAGCACCCCCAGCCCGTCCACTCCCGGTAAGCGTACATCCAGAAGAATCAGGTTCGGCCGGAGACTGGTCTCGGGGTCGGCGTAGGCGCCCTTGCGAAAGAGAAAATCCAACGCCTCCTGTCCGTCTTTTGTCAGGAAGAATCGATTCGCTACGGGGAAGTCTTTGAGCTTGCGGCGCACGATCTCGGCGTGGGCTGCATCGTCTTCGACCAGTAAGATGTTTATAGGCTCAACTTTCATGTTTTATTCTTCTTTGGGTTAAATTGAGCATTCCAACTCCGAATACTGAGGGCGGTTGCCATCCGCCCCTACGCTTTGGTTGACTGGCAGATGATTTTTTTCTTCCGACTTCAAACTCTTCATTCTTCTCTCCTAACTTCGAACTTCGAATCCCCTGCGGGGACAGACAAATCAGATCCGCCAGGATGAAGTTCGGAGTTAAGCATTCGGAGTTCGGCATTAGGAGCAAGGCCCTTGAGAATCATAAAAACATCACATTGCCTTTTTCTTCCTATTTTCATCTTATCTCCGTTCTTAAATCTTCACGCCGAACTCCCAACTCCCAACGTCTTCACTTCTTTATCCTTCACGTCTCCGTCGATCTTGGAAATAAGATATCCGCTTAAGTCTTCGAACCGCTTTTTGTTTTTTTGATAAAAGGGCAGCAAGAATTGGTAGTCCTTGATTTTACGTATTTCCTTGATTTCTTTGATTTTGATGTCCTGGGAAAGTCCCGGTTTGATATTGTGATAAGCGCCGATAAAAAGAATACTGGTTTCGCCCTCCTGGAGGGCCAGATCTATTCTTTGGGCGATATATACATCTCTTTGTCTTAAAAGCGCCTTCTTGGTTAACTTATACAGGAATAATCCGAAGATTTTCTCCGCGGTCGTTTTGGCGCGGATAATTTTAAGCAACCGATCCCGCTCTTTCTTCACCAGGGCGAGGTCTTCCGTCTTCATCAATATCGCCCCTCTTTGCAGGAGTTTTGAAACCAAGCGGTGATTTTTGCTGCCCGCTTTTTCGCCTTCCTGAATGATATGCAATCCTACTTCCCCATCCGCGACCATGCCGTCCTGGAAAATCTTCGCGCCGGAAACTTTGATCGAATCGAAATAAAGGGAGAGCGCATCCCAATAACCGTCGATGGTCCGCAGATGATCTCTCCACATGTTTTCGCCGAATTTTTCAAGGCCTCTACGATCGACATCTTCGGCCAGAGAGCCAAGATCGGCGCTCGTATGGATGATCGGAACATAAAGAAGAGTTCTCATACGTTTTAAGCTTTGCTTTTTAATTGATTGACTTCTTCCTCAAGTTCCTTGATTCTCTCCTCTTTCTCCAACTCCTGGGCTTTGGAGGAAAGATAAGAATCCGTTTGCCACCAATTGATCCCCATCTCCATAGCCTTATCTACAGAAGCAATCATTAACCTTATCTTTATGGTGATAAGTTCAATGTCGGCAATCCTGATCTGGATATCTCCGGCAATTACAATTCCCTTGTCTAATACCCGTTCCAAGATATCGGCAAGATTGGTAGCATTTGTGGCGTGCATCATTTTTTGTTCAGCCATAATCACCTCCTTTTTAGGTTAACTTTTCAGCCTTTATAATGATCTCTGCTGTTTTTTTGCGTAATTTTTCAATGAAATGGCAATTGCTACAATCCGATTTTTTACCATCGTAATCCGGGCAAGAAAGAAGTACATTTACTTCTTTCAGGAGTTTTTTAGTAAATCTTACCTTTTCTGATAATCCGTCAACCTTGTTAATTATATTTAAAATATCCTTGATTATGGACTCTTGTTTTTGAAATGCCGGGCAGATTTTCTCAGGGTGTTCTGCAAACATATTCCAGCCTCACATCAAATTCCCCAGCGGACCTAAATCCAAATTTAAGGCTTCATCTTCGATGCCAAATATTGCCTGAATCTCCTTTATCTTTTTTTTGACTGCTTTAAGGCTCAATCCCAATTTTTGGATTTCCGCCGGGGCAAGTGCTCCTCGCTTCACTCTTCTGAAGGCTTCCCTCTCCATTAGTTTTCTTATCAATTCAACCAGGGTCAAAACCAATTGAGCTAAACCTTGTTCTGTCTTTTTGGGACTGCCCAAGTCGATAAGTTTGGGAATATTTTCTTCCGCTCTTCTTATTTCTCTTTGCAATTTTTCTATGTACTCTATATCGTCTGCAGTAAACTCTTTATCGGGGTTACTAAAATTCTTGCCGGATAATTCTTCCGCCTTGGAAATGGAAGTGAGGATGAGCCGCAAGCCCAGATAAACAAGGTCCACATCGGCCACCCTGATCATTATATCGCCGTTGATAACCGCCCCTTTTTCCAGGACTTTATCCAGGGCGTCTACCAGGGTTACATTAGCGTTTTTATTAATCATGGTTTTTTATATGCTGTGAAGTTATAAACAGGCCAGGGGCCGGAATGTTCAAGATAAACCCCATTCGGCTGGACCTGTTGATTCAGTCTTGCAAATGCGTTTTTAAAATCTTCAACCTTCTCTTCAGAGATTAAATAGGCTGCGTTTAACACCATAGGCTCATCCCTGCCGGTCAGTTCTTTTTCCAAAATCTTGCCTTTGCTTAAATCAACGGCATACTTGCCCAGGCAGACGAATAAATCCTCCGTCAATTCGTTTAATTCTTTTTCCAGTTCTCCTGAAATAATCTCTTTTAGTTCTTCTTCCATAAAAAAAGCCAGGCCCTCTGGTAAATCGGCAATTTCTCTTTCTTTTTCTTTTATCATTTCATTTTGCTTTTTTATCAGCCGTTCAAATTTGCTTTTATCCTGCAGATAAGCCTTTACAGACCACTCCTGTTTATGGCGAATTCTTGCCAAAACTTCTGCAATCTTTGCATAATCATTACTTAAAGTCTCTTTCAGACTTGCTTCCTCTTTAAAAATTGTCCCAAACCTCATCGGTATCAAGCTTAAAATCTCTCCGTTATTGTTCATTGCTTCTTCAATGACAAGCTCGTGAGTAAGGGCCTTTTCTTTAATCCAGTGCAGATATTCGCGTGTTTTTTTTTCAATCGCTTCAGATGAGAATTCCTCCAGGGAAACCTTGCTTACCACCGCCTCTACATCCCGGAAAATAATGGTAAAGACCTCCCCCTTTCCTGCAATTCCCTTCAGGGCAAAGGTTTGATGCTCAGCGGTCTTTTCTCTTATACAGTAGAGGTATAGTCCTTCCATGCTTATTTTTCCTCAGGCTCTTCCTTATCCTTGCGGCCATAGGAAACAACTTCTAAACTAGCGTTGAGTTTAACGAAATAATAATTTCTGTCCTGAACTCTTGTGGGCAGTCCCAGGGCTTTAATAAATGAGCTTTCTTCATATACCTCAGCCTCACATTCCCAACCCTCACCGATCCTTGCCACCTTAATCAGCTTTACATCTTTTACTTTAAGAGCCTTTTTTAAAAAATCATCGACTGCCTTTCGTGCCTCTTCGATATTACTCATTTTCAATCCTCCTCTATTGTTTTGTTAATGGTATCCAAACGAGCCAAAAGTTCCTTCTCCTGTTTATTATACTCAGCTTCGCTTATCTCATCCATTTCGAATTTCAGTTGCAATCTCATAAGTTTCTCTTTAATGAGTCCTTCGTCTGAAAACTCTGTTTCAATGACCTCGTTGAACTTTTCGCCCAACCAGATTAACCCATTTAGGGGCGCCAGCAATATGTCATCAATTAAAAACATCTTTAATCCCCATCTGTCTCGATTACCAAATTCACAAAATTAAATGGCGGCAGCGTGCCTACATACTTAAATATTATTTTGTCGCCATATTTTGCATCGAGTTGTTGGACCTTTTTGTCAAACTCGGCTTCTTCATCTTTGGCTACCAAAAAAGCCGCATTAATAATCATCATTTCGCCATAGGTACTGTTTATCTTTTTATCCTCTGCCAAAGGTGAAAGCGCATTTAAAATCTCCTCTTTATAGAAATCCCTCTCTTTTTGCAAGG
>Ga0268280_1000369_pt1 | contig 40154 bp, 30 predicted proteins | sample saktaG_9_FD_190139 | JGI IMG/M metagenome (GOLD analysis project Ga0268280, IMG submission 190139) | Saline water microbial communities from Sakinaw Lake, British Columbia, Canada - sak_2011_5_24_40m | ecosystem: Environmental > Aquatic > Non-marine Saline and Alkaline > Saline ...
CTATTTCTTCTCGACGGGCAGGAAAATGGTCAGAAGGGAGTGTGAAGATTCTGTCAAGAGATGGAACAGAGGGACGGCCGGTGATAAGATAATTTCCAACCTTGCCCGGGCTCGTGCGTTTAAGTGAGTGAGGGCATAGGAAAGGCCCCGATGACCATATGGCGGACGGACGAGGAACTCATGCTCAGGTACCGTGACGGAGACACGGCCGCTTTCGAAACGCTTTACCGGCGTTACGAGAGGCCCCTGTTCGACTTCATCTATCGCCTGGTCCCGGACTCTACCGACACCGAAAGCCTGTTCCAGGAGACATTTTTCCGGGTCGTGCGAGCGAAGAGAAAATATCGGGCGACGGCGCTGTTCAAAACATGGCTCTTTCAGATCGCCGTGAATCTCTGCCGGGACAGGACGAGGCGGATGAAGCACCGCTCTCATCTCTCCCTCAGTTCTCCTCTCGCTGCGCGGGGAGAATCTCGTGCCGAGCTTCAGGATTTCGTTCCCGATCCATCTCCGGCCGTCGACAAAGCCGCCGAGGCCGGCGAGCTCGAGACTGCCGTCAGAGGAGCCGTCGCGGCTCTTCCCGAAGACGAACATCTTGTCGTGGTCCTGAGAGAATACCAAGGGATGAATTACTCGGAAATCGCCGAGATCACGAACCGGCCGATCGGGACCCTGAAATCCATCAATCACCGGGCCCACGAGAGGCTCCGGAGCGCTCTCGCGCCTTATCTGGGAGAATAGACGATGGAATGCGAAAACATCCGGAGGCGACTCAAAGCCTTCCTGGACGGCGAGCTCGAGGAGGCCGACAGGACAGCGATCCAGGACCATTTAGAGCATTGCCCGGGTTGCGCCGGAGTCGCCCGGCAGCTGAAACAACTATCAGGCGTGCTCCAAACTTGGAAGGCCGAAGAACCCCCTGGGAATTTATACGAACGCCTGCAAGCGGGATTGGAATCCCGGGAATCGTGGTGGAAGAAGCTGTTGACGCCCGCGTTTGCCGGTAGAGCCGCCCTTCGGTTCGCCGAGGTCGCCGCGGTCGTCTTCATCACCCTCGCCGTCAGCCATTATTTCCAGAAGACCGCGCCGGTGCGTCCGGACGACGACCTCGCCACGATCAATTTCTACGTGACGGAACACCAGGAGGCCGTCCTGCAGGCCGCGTCTATGGAGTCCGCTGAGCGGCCGGCTGCCCGGGTGACCTTGAGCCGCGATGATATCATGTATTATGAATTCATCGACGATTATCGCCGGATATCACGCCCGGGAGTAATTTTGAGGGGATCTGCGTCCCTGCGGGACTCGGGGCAGGCCGCGCCGGGTTCTGGTCTTTCGAGTGCCAAAGCCCTCACGCTTCCTCAGGCCCGGAAGGAAGTGAGTTTCAACCCCGTGGCGCCCTCCCGGATCCATCCCGGTTATATCCTCGACACGATCACCAAGGTCGCCGGACGGGAGAGCCTTCATCTTCTCTACACGAATGGGATCGAGAACTTCTCCGTATTCGAGCAGCCCCTCGACGGCGATCAGGGCCTTGCCGCAAAAGACTTCAGGGAATACGCCGTTTATAAAAGCTCCTCGCCGGCTGAAATTGCGGGGAATCAAGCGGGGACGACGATCCTAGCCTGGAAAAACACGTACGTCTCTTTTGTCTTGATAGGCCGGGCGGATATGTCCCGCTTGATGGAGATCGCCCAGGTTTTTACGGCCGCAAGTAAGAGCACAAATATAATCGGCGAGTGACCCCGAAAAGAGGTCGCTCGCCGGGACTTTTTAAGAAACCCGACTTCGGGGGAGGAGAGAACTATGAAAAAGAAGGGACTGGTCTTTCTCGCCGCGGCCTTGGGCCTGCTCTTTATCTCGGAGTTCGGCATGATAAACGCCGGGCCAATACGCCAGGCTACCGCCGGACCGTCCGCCGAGGCGAATATTCTGGCGGAGAGGCAATTTGCCGATGCGGTCGCGCTTCTCAAGCGGGATAACTTCTCCGAAGCGATCGTTGCCTACGAAAAAGTCATTCGGCTGCTTCCCGAGAGCCCGATCGCCCAGGACGCCCGTTACTGGATCGGTCAGACCTATTTCCGGATGGGTGATTACGATGAGGCGTTGTCCGTCTTTAAAAAGCTCCTCAAAGACTATCCGGGAAGTCCGATCGTGCCGATCACGCAGCTGATGGTCTCTCGGGCTGAGCGGGAGAAGGAAGCGCAGAAAGCTGCCGCGAAGAGCTCTGCGGCGGCAGATCAAAAGATCATTATCGAGCCGAAAACCGGCGCGGAATACAGGAAGATCCATATTCTTTCCGGCAAGAATGATGTGGACTTTGGTCCAGGCGTTTTTTTATCGCCAAACGGAAAATTTCTCCTCAGCGGAATGACCGTTGTCCCCCTGGATGGCCAGGAACCTTTTGCCCTCGAGGCGAGAAAGGGGGGTCGCGGGACCTGGTCGGCTGACGGGAAAATGGCTGCCTATTACTCGGAGAACGCCATTTGGATCGTTCCCGTTTCTCCGGAGAGCGGACGCCCGACGGGACCATCAAAAAGGGTGTTGGACGGAAAATACGCGTATCAATTTCCCGTGAGCTGGGCTCCCGATTCGACGAAAATCGTTCTTCCGAGAAGGGACGAAAAGACGGAGGGAGACCTCTGGATACTCTCCATAAAAGACGGCGCGCTGACTCGGCTTACGGATGATCCGGGGTATGAGCCGAATGCTTGTTGGTTTCCCGACGGCAAGACCCTCGCGTATTTGACGAGAGGAAAAACATTTGAGATCCGTTCAGTGCCCGCCGCGGGAGGGGAGTCAAAGAAGATCATCGGGATGGAAGTCGGCGAGCTTCATTCCGTGTCGCCCGACGGGAAGTGGATCGCCTACAAAGATCGACAAATCCTCCATCTCTACAGAGTGGCTGATGAGCGCGACTTTCCAATAGCTCCACCTGAAGACGTCGGAGAATTTTTCTCCTGGTCCAAAGATGGGGGAAAGATGCTCTTTCGCCGTTCATCATATGAATGGAGGACCTTTCTCGGGATCGGTTCGACTTCCGGGGGACCATCCTTCCATCTAGCCAGGAACTTCGAGCTATGGCCCTTTAGACAATTCTGGGCTGCTGACAGCGATAAGATCATCACCTTGAGAGCTGGAGACTCTCAGTTCGTGACGATCTCCCTATCGGGAGGAGAGCCCATCCCCCTTGAGTTGAACGTCGCGTTTAAAGAAAAACCTAAGCCTCTCTTATTGTCCCCCGACCAGAAATACCTTCTTTTCTCCATCGATTTGGAAAACGGGAACGAGAACCTCTACACGGTTCCCGTCTCGCTGGAGGAGCCAGGCACAACGGGTCCTCCGGTGATGGTCTTCAAGGATTGGGACAGGCGTCAAGTCCTGTCTCAATCGTCCTGGTCTCCCGACGGCAAAAAGATCGCCTTGATCCACAAGGGCAATCTTTGGGTGACATCTTCCAAAGAAGTAAAACCGGTCCAGCTCACGATGACTTCTACAACAGGAGGGGATCCTCTTTGGTCGCCAAGAGGGGATAAGATCGGATTTGTCTCAGCAATCAAAGAGGACGACAGGAAGCTCATGGTCATTCCGGCGTCGGGCGGTGAGCCAACGGCACCCTTTAGCCAGCTTAAGACGTTTCAGACCTGGTGTTGGTCTCCGGATGGGAAGGCTCTTACCGTCATCTCCGACAAAAAAATGTTGGATATTCCACTCGACGGTGGCAAGCCGAAGGAGATTCTCAATCTTGAAGGCAAGGGATTCACGGGGCGGTATTGGGATCTTACGTGGCTCCCGGACGGGAAACAAGTTGCTTTTATTGGAGAGCAAGAAAAGGACAAAGGAAATTCTTCGCATATCTATATCGTCTCCACCAAGACGGGAAAGATCACCGAACTTGCCGCCGACGACAAAAGCTGGAAAGATGGACTTTTTCTGTCCCCGGATGGGAAATGGGTTTCCTACTACACTGATGAATTCCTCAAAACCCGCCCGACGTCGAGCATCTGGGAGGTCCAGGTGGATGACCTCATCAAGGGAAAGAAATAGGCTCTTTTATTTCCAGAAAGGGGCTCCTACTTTTTCGCCTTGTCCGCGGGCAGGAAATTCTCCGCCGGCCAGAATTCAGTACGAGACTCTGTCTTTCTATAGAAAGCGAGCTTCTTCCCGTCAGGAGATAGGTCGGGCGCTCCGCCCTTGATGTTCAATTTCTCCGCCTTTCCCCCTTCGACCGGGACCTTGTGGAGCTCCCATCCGGAGTGTGTCCAGATTCCGTCAAAATACCGCTCTGCCGATGAGGTCCTTTAGCGTTTGGCGCGTCTTTTCGTAGATATCTTTCTATTGACAGAGGGATCAAAATATGACTATAGTAAGACATAGTAAGACATAGTAAGACCCAACAGGAGCTTATTATGGCTAGGACGACCAAGACGCTGACTGTCTCTCTGCCGCCCCAGATCTATGAGGAGATCGAAAGGTTGGCCAGGCTGGAAAGAAAAACCAAAAGCGAGCTTTTTCGCGATATGGTCTCGGTCTATGAAGACCATCTCGACGAAGAGCGCTGGGAAAAGCTCCGCCGCCTCGGCAGGGCGACGGCGAGGAAGTATCGGCTGTCTTCCGAGCGGGATATCGAAGAGTTGATCCATGAAGCTCGTGGAATTCGAGATTGAACGGCCGGCGCGTTGTCTTTGATACGAATATCTTCCTTTCGGCGTTCACCTTTGGCGGGAAACCCGTGGCCGTTTTCGAAATGGCCCGGGCAGGCAACATTCAACTTATCGTTTCCGCTTCTATCCTGGCCGAGCTGGCATTGATCCTGAAAGGCAAATTCGCGTGGGATGACAAGGACATCCGCGAGGCCCTGATGGTCGTCGGCCGGCATGCTGACCTTGTCAAGCCGGGGACGCGGCTGCGAGTCCTCGAGGATGACGCTGAGAACCGGGTTCTGGAGTGCGCTGTCGAAGGCCGCGCGGAGTGGATCATCTCAGGCGATCACCATCTCCTGAGCCTGAAAGAATATCGGGGGGTTCAGATCGTCCGGGTTTCTGACTTTCTCTCGTCATTGGCGGAAGACGATACGTAGTTCTTGATTTCCTCCTCGTGGATCAAGCGAACGGTTTTCTTGTCCTCCTATTTGCCGCAGCATCCCGCTCAATTTAGCCTGACGGCGCGGGCAAAAATAAAATAAAAAGAAATTTGACTTGACAAACTTCTACATGCGTCGTATATTTACTACAGATGTAGAAGAAAGGAGGCCCGATGAGACTCACCGACGCGGAATGGCAGATCATGAACGCCCTCTGGAAACAGTACCCGGCGACGGCCCGGGAGATCGCCGAGAACCTGGCCGATGAAACCCAGTGGGCTTATACGACCATCAAGACGCTTCTGGCCAGGCTCGCTGCGAAGAACGCCGTGAGCGAGCAAAAACGCGGGAACACGAGCGTCTACGAGCCGCTCGTCAGCCTGAAGAAAGCCCGGCGGACTGCCCTCAGGACTTTCCTCAACCAGGCCTTCGGCGGGACCGTCGAGCCCCTCCTCAACTTCCTGGCCGAGGAACGCAAGCTCTCGGACAGGCAGCGCAGGGAACTCCTCAAAATCCTCCAAAACGAGGAAGCCAGGAAAGGGGAGAAGCCATGATCGCCGCAGTCAATCAAATCGCCCAATCCTGGTGGAGTTGGATGGGCCCCATGCTCTGGCAGGTCAGCCTTTTGATCCTGATCGTCACGGCCCTGGACTTTGTCCTCCGTCGCTGGGCCTGGCCCCAGGTCCGCTATGCTCTTTGGCTCCTTATCCTTGTCAAGCTCATCATTCCGCCGACGTGGACTCTGCCGAGCAGCCTGATCTCGAAGTGGCAGCCCATGGTCCAGGCCAGGATCGAGGAGCGCCTTGGCATCAATCTCCGGGGACCGGCCGCCGTCGAAGCGCTCCAAATGCCCCTCTCTAGCCCTGCTTCCATGACAGCTTCAGGTAGTGTCGGAGAGCCCATCAAACAAACCGTGCCGGCGCAGCCAGCCGAATCCTCTTCGCTTCGCGCGAGCCACACGCTCGGATGGAAATCATACACCCTGATCGTCTGGATCCTGGGCATGGGATTCTTCGTCGCCCTGCTGGCGCTCCGGATCTCGAGACTCCGCCGCTGGCACAAGAAGCAGATCGAGAAAAAGATCATCCCCGTCTGGTATTACGAGCTTCTGATCGAGACGACGAAACGCCTGAAGCTGGGGCGGCTGCCGGCCATCGTCTTTTCCAAGGACGCGAAAGCCCCGGCCGTTTACGGCATGTTCAGGCCGGTGCTACTCCTCCCGGCCAGCTACCTCGACTCCCTTTCCCGTGAAGACGCCGAACACGTCCTCCTTCATGAGCTGGCCCATCTCAAGCGCGGCGACCTCTGGCTTCATGGGCTCTGCCTTCTTCTCCAGATCGTCTACTGGTTCAACCCCCTTCTCATTTGGACGCGTAGGCAGATGAAGCATGTCAGGGAGATCTGCTGCGACCTGACGATCGCCAACGTCCTCAAGGAGAAAACCATGAAATACCGCGAAACCCTTCTCAACACGGCCAGGGAGCTCCTGACCGAAACAGCCGAGCCCGGAATGGGCCTCCTGGGCGTCTTCGAGGACCCCTTCCGGCTGGTGGCTCGCCTCAGATGGCTGGAAAAAAAGACCTGGCGCACGCGGAAGCTCATGACGGCGGCCGTCGCCGTTGTAGCGATCGTCATGACCGCGGCCGTCCTGCCGATGGGAAGCGCCGGCCAGGTAGGCGCGGCGGGCGATAAGGCGAACAACGCATTCACCCTCAAAAAGCTCGGCCAGGTCCAGGGTCAATTGCTGGGGGCTGTTTCGCCGGACGGAAAATACGTTTCCTTTGTGGATTGGAATACGGGGGACCTGGCCGTACGCGACCTTGCTACCGGGGAGGAAAAGCGGCTCACGGATAAAGGCCCGTGGACTCAGTCCGGAGCCGAGGCCTTCCAATCCCGCTGGTCGCCCGACGGGCAGAAGATCGTCTATGACTGGTGGGATTGGGACAAAGAGCCCGGATTCGTCGGGATCCGGGTTGTCGGATTGGACGGACAGGCGCCCCGGACGATCTATCAGGTGCCCGATAATGAGCTCACCATTACCTATGGCTGGTCTTCTGACGGGAAGCGGATTCTGGTGCTTCATCGAGTCGTGGTGCCTCCCGGGAAAACAATTCCAGACCCGAGAGATAGGGTCGCAAAGATTTCTCTGGTCGACATTGAAGACGGCTCGGTCCAAGTCCTCAAAGAATTGGACCTTAGGAGCTTCGCCTACAACCAGTACATTGACATGGACCTATCGCCGGACGGACGCTTTATCGCCTACAGTATTCCCGTCGGCGGAAATGCCTTCAACAAGGACATCATGCTGCTCTCCGTCGGAGATCTGCGGGAGATCCCGCTCGTCGAACACCCGGCCAATGAAGGTCTGCTCGGATTCACGCCGGATGGCAGGCACGTATTGTTCACCAGCAACCGGCGGGGAAGCCCGGACATCTGGATGATCCCTGTATCCAACGGGCGGGCCGACGGCGCCGCCGAGCTGCTGGTCATGGGAGCCGGTGAAATCGAGCCTCTGGGCTTCACCACTGGGGGAGCTTTCTACTATGCCACGGGGAGACCTGAAGAAAACGTCTACCTCGCCGAGCTCAACCCAAAAACGGGACAGGTGGTCAAGGCCCCTCAGGAACCGATCCCGCATCTCGGGAACGAATCCCATTCTCCAGCCTATTCGCCGGATGGCCGGCTGCTGGCTTATGTTTCCAATCGAGGCGGGCGTGGGCTAGCCAGCCGCTTCGTCATTTGTATCCGCTCGCTGGATTCGGGCAAGGAGAGGGAAATCTTGCCGGAGTACAATTTCATGTGCCTCAAATGGTCACCGGACGGCCGACGGCTTCTTGGCCGGGCGTTCGACGGCAGCGACCGGAGCGCGCGCAGTCTCCTGGCCACGATCGACGCGGAGACAAGCGAAGTCCACGTGATTAAAAAATGTGAGGCGGCGCGTCTTGATCAGACAATCATGGAGTTTGATTGGACAAAGAATGGGCGTGCGGTGTTCTACGTGCTGAACACAAAATCGAAAAACCTCAGTCAACTCTTGGTCCGGGACCTTGAAAGCGGGAGCGAAAAGGAGCTGTACCGCGCTCCGACCTGGGCTGAGAGGTTCAACATTTCGCGGTCCCCTGACGGGGAGTGGCTGGCCCTAATGAACTACAGGGGAATGGAGGAAAAAAGAAGGACGCTGCGGATCATCTCGGCCGACGGCAAGGAAGTGCACGACCTGACGACTTTTGAAGATACCTATAACGGCCCGGCCTGGACGACATGGACGCCGGATGGGAAGTACGTGCTGTTTCCCAAGCACAACCCCGAAGAGCAGGGAAAGAGCCAGCTCTGGCGCATTCCGGTTCAGGGAGGAGAGCCAGAAAAGCTCGACATCGAAATGACGCATTTCTACAACCTGACTATCCATCCCGACGGGACCCAACTCGCCTTCAGCTCGAACGGCCCTTCATGGAAAGAACCGGAACTCTGGGTGATGGAGAATTTCCTTCCGGAGAGAAGCAGTAAGAAATAGTCGACAAAATTATCGGCCGGCAGGGGAAATCAGCCCTTACTTATTGCCGGCAGCTTTCGGCAAAAAGTTCTCCATGACCCAGACATCAGCCTCGATACGCCAGGAGGTGAGCGCGAGTTTTCTGCCATCGGGATGAAAACTCAGTTTCCCAAAGGCGTCCATGGTCAAATCGAATTTCTCAGGCCTCCCGCCTTCCGCGGGAATCCGCCAGAGGCTGCAGGCGTCGCTCTTGCTGCTTCCCTCTTCCCACTTGGAATAATAGATGTACCGGCCATCGGGGGACCAGACAAGGCCGTTTATGCCCTCTCCCTTATCGAGTTTCATAAGGGTTCTTTTCTCTCCGCCCCCCAACGGAATGGTCCTCAGGCAGGCAAATCCTTCCTCTCCATCTTTAAAGGCCAGCCACTTACCGTCAGGCGATTGACCATAATGGATCATTTGCTTCGAACTCCGGACGAGTTCTTTTTTCTGTTTCGTCTCGAGGTCGTAGCTCATGATCCGGAATGTGTCATTCTTCCAATCATCGAGGTCATAAAAGATCGTCCGACCGTCGCGGGAGAGAACCGGGCCATGGAAACCTCCCATATCGTCCAAAATCAATAGAGCCTCAGCTTGCCCCGTTGCAATATCCACACGGAACAATCCCAATCGATGTCCCTTAGCCACCCCACGCACAAGTATGAATTTTCCATCGGGAAACCAAGCGACGGTGTCAAAATCCTTTATTGAGGGATGGACCTCCCGTTCCTCTCCGGAGACCATGGATTTGATGCATAAGACTCCTGGCTCTGATCGGCCTTGGCTTCGAACCGAGGTGTAAGCCATGTAATTCCCGTCCGGGGACCAGCAGGGACATGAATTGGACCCTTCGAAAAGGAGAGCGGCTTTTTCCGCTCGAGCCGCGGGGCCTCCTGTTGCGGGATCTAATGAAAGGATATAAATGTCATCCAGAGAAATACTAATCCCATAATAAAAAGAGCCATCTCTCGTGAATCCCATCGGCATGATCTTGGGGTCGCCGAAATCCCTCCGAATGAGCCGGGGATCCCCGCCGGCATCTCCATTCTCGACAGGTTGGATCCAGGCGTCCCATGAGCCGGATCGGTCGCTCGAGAAGAGAATCGATTTGCCGTCGGGAGTCCATCCCAGCAAGCTGTCGTCCGCGGGATGAGCCACCACAGGCACTTCGCGGCTGCCGTCAACAGACAAGAGATAAATATCGCTCTTCTCGGAGGACGTTCTCCAGGGAACCTCATTAGGATAAGCGAAGGCGATCCATTGACCGTCGGGTGATAGGCTGAGCTTGCCCGGCGCTCCGGATTTGAATTCCTTGATGGTCCGGGCCGTCCCGTCGGAGGCCGAGATCAAGGCTATCCGGCTGAGCTTTTCATTGTTCGTCACGATCGCCAAAATGTGTTTTCCATTAGGAATCCAGCCACAAGGCCAGATGTAATTAACATCTTTGCCGCCATAGAGTACTTTCTGTCCGGTTCCGTCTATGTTGATGGTGCGCAGATCATAACGGTCATCCTTCAAGTTGTACCAATTATAGGCGATGGATTTTCCGTCGGGCGAAAAACTCGATTCCTCAGCCCAATCGCCTGAAACCGCCCACGAGCCCTTTGCCGTGACCCGGCGCTTCGTTCCCGAGGCCGCCTCATAAAGGGCCAGATCTCCGGTGTTCCAATCGACACACGAAATCAAACTTCCGTCCGGAGAGGGACCGCCCAAGACCTCGAGCGGGCCAATCTTCCTGATCCGGAATTCACCTTCGCCCGGCTCAGTCGCTCCCCGGGTTTTCTGAAAGGCAACAAGCTTGTTTTTGGCCATATTGACCGAATCCGTTTGGTCTGGATAATCCTTGACGATCCTCTGGAACGTTGCTTGAGCCTGTTGGGCTTGTCTTTCTCCCAACCGCTCATAGCAAGTCCCCATGAGATACAAGGATCTTGCGGCGTATTCCCGCTCGTTTGGGTATTTCCTGATGATCTCCTCGAAGAGGTCGATGGCACCCTTGAGGTCGCCCGTCGTCTCCATGGTGAACTTGGCCTTCTCGAAGAGGACCTTGTGTTGGGAGGAGTTCTGTAGGGCGGAGGCCGCGCAGACGGCGGCCGACATCCCCATGACCAAGGCTAATAAGGCCAAGGATCTTGTTGACTTCCTCGAAAGTCTTTTGAGTCTCATGATGCTACCTCCGTCGGGTGGATCTTTCGTTCATCCGGAATGTAGCTCTGTCCGCGTTCCCTGGTGTCAAATGAAAGTAAAAGAATGTCAAAGATTGTCATCAGTCCATGAACCGGTATCCTTCGCCGTAGATGGAGAAGATATGCCGAGGCCGGGAGGGATCCTCCTCGATCTTCTTTCTCAGTTTCAGGATGTGGTTATCGATCGTCCGGGTCGTAGGGAATTTTTCGTATCCCCAGATCTTGTCAAGAAGCGCCTCCCGGGAAACTACTTCGCCTTTGTGGGCGATGAGATATTTCAGGATATCGACTTCGAGAGACGTCAGGTCGGATTCCTTCCCGGCGTGCCTCACTTTGAAATGGACGAAATCGACCTCAACATCGCCGAACACACAGATCTTGAGGATGCTCCGTGGTTCCCGCTTTTCGCGCCGCAAATGGGCCTTGATCCTGGCCAGGAGCTCCCGGACGCTGAACGGCTTGGTCATGTAGTCGTCGGCCCCGATCTCGAGCCCTACGACCTTGTCCACTTCTTCGCCCTTGGCCGTGAGCATGATGACGGGGACATTCGCTTTTTTCTGGCGGAGCTCCCGGCAGACCTCCAGCCCGTTCATCCCGGGCAGCATGAGGTCGAGGATGACGATGTCGGGCGCCTCTTCCAGGGCCCGGCGCAGGCCTTCCCGCCCGTCGGCCGCCCAATCCACCTCGTATCCCTCGTCGGCCAGGTTGAGCTTCAAGCCCTTGACCAGGTCGGCCTCGTCCTCGATGATCAATATTTTTTCTTTCGTTTTTTCGTTCATTTCAATTCGCCCGCTTCTGGACCTGAGATCGGCAAAATGACGGAGAAAACGCTGCCCTTTCCCGGTTCGCTCTCGACTTCGACCGTCCCACCGTGGGCCTCGGCGGTGTGTTTGACCAGGGTCAAGCCCAGGCCGCTCCCTGGCGTTTCGGAGACAACGCTGTTTTTCGCCCGGTAAAATCTCTTGAAGATCCCCGCGAGATCCTGGGGGGAGATACCGATCCCTTTATCCTCGACCTGAATGATGGCCAGGTCGTTCTTCCTGAACAGCCTCACGGTAACTTCTTTCCGATCGGGAGAAAACTTCATGGCATTGCTCAGGAGGTTGATGAGGGCGCTGGCCACGGCCTCGCCGTCGAAGTTCATCTCCGGCAGGTCCGGCGCAATGTCCTCGAGGACTTGAAAGCCCTTTTTCTCGAGGTGATACCGGTAGGAATCGAGCGTTTCCTTGACGACCTGCGAAAGCGAGCCCTTGGTGAAGGTGAATTCCTTCCGCCCCATGTCGATCCTGGAGAAATCGAGCACATTGTTGATGAGGTGCGAAAGGCGCTCGCTTTCCTTGGTGATGATCTCGTAGCTCTCGCGGCGCTCGTTCTCCGTGAGGTTCTCCTTACGCTGGAGGGTCTCCCCGTAGAGGCGGATGAGGGTCAGGGGTGTTTTCAGCTCGTGGGAGATGTTGTGGACGAATTCTGTCTTGAGGCGTGTCGTTTCCGCCTCGCGGGAGATGTCCCGGCCCAAGAGAAACGCTCCGAGCAGCATGAGGATGACGATGAACGCCAAGAGCGCCCCATAGAGGAAATTCTCGCGGCGAGCCGTCCGCTCGAGCTCGTCGAGCGCGGGCTGGGTCACGAGGAGCTTCCAGGGAAGAGGAAATTGACGGTAAGAAAGGAGGAAGGAATCCTTCGACCCCAGCTCTCCGGCGGCCGGCGACCCCGGGCGGTTCTCCTCGATGTTTTCGAGCTCAAGGCCGGTCTTTTTCGATATCTCCCCGAGGATTTCCGGAAGGAGTCCTTTTTTCAGGGACTCGAGGTCCCAGCAAAAGCCGCCGTAATACGTCCGGCCCTTGTCGAAATTCGGGAACGGAGAGTACGAGACGAGGCCGTAACCCTCGCTTCGATTTACCAGCAGGCGGTCGGGTTGAAGCTGAGGGCCGCCGCGGAACGATGAAACGCCCATTCTCTCCTTGATTTCCGGCACGACGTCTTTGTTAAGGAATTCCGTGAATAGCAAAGCCTCGAGATAGGGAGAAGGGCGGTCCTTGATGGCTTGATAGGCCTTATCGATCTCGGTGACTCCGCCCGCTTGGAGACCGGTCTCGATCAGGGATTGGATTTCTGACGCGAAGAAATCATACTCGGGAAAGCTGACCGGCCAGTTCCCGTCTTTGAGGCCTTGATAGAGGTCGAGCAAGACCCGCAAGCCGGCTTCTACTTGTTGCCGGCGTTTTTCGATCTCATGGATTTGAAAGGCGGCCGTCAGGCCGAAAAAATGCCCCGCCCGGTCCTGGAGCCGGCCGTACTTATCGCCCAGTTCGCCGTAGACTTTAAAGGCCTCATTCAGGCTGCCGGCGGATATCAGGCAGCGACCCATCGCCTCCAGGGCCATCGCCTTCTCCCGGTCTAATGGAGCGTGGACGACTGATTCCCGATAGACCTGGGCGGCTCGGGCGAAGTCCTTCCGGGAAAACTCGTAGATTTCCCCCCTTCGGAAGGCCTTGGAAAATTCGCTTTCCGGGGCGATTTCCTCGCTGGATGAAATGGACGGCCTCTCGCTCCCTGTCCTGGGGAAGACGGTCTGATATTCACTGTCGAGTAGGAAAGGCGTGCCGGGTATATTCGCCGAGTAGCCCGCGCTGCCTTCATCCGGTTGGGTACCCGGGAGACCAGAGCTTTTCCGCCGGCTCAGACCGATAAAATTTTCGATCTGCAGCGCTTCCTTTTCACGCTCGATAAGCGCCGCCTCGACAGACCGCAGGGCGGATTCACCGGAGATCCAGAGGTTCGACTCGAGGATCCTTTTGACGGCTTCCCGCCGCTTGGCGAAGGCGCCGAGGCTCATGTACCCGACGACGAGCGCGGGAAGGAGGATGGCCAGGAAAAAAATGAGGACGATTTTCTTCCTGGCAAGTATCCCCTCGGCAAAAAGCTTCATTGCTGACCCCGCGATCGAGGCTCGATACGGGTGATTTCATTTTCATTGTAACAAATCGCTTTGTCGAATTGTCAAAGAATTGTAAAAATCGCCTATTTCTTAGTCTTATCCACGGGCAGGAAGTTCTCCATGACCCAGACTTGGGATTGTTCGGGATTCGCGCCCATGGATGAAAAGGCGAAATGCTGTCCGTCTGGATGGACGCTCATATAGCGGAATCGAGCCATCGACAGGTCGATCTTTTGGGCTTCTCCTCCGTCCGCGGAGAGACGATAGAGATCACACATATCTTCGGTGGATTTCTGCAGCTTGGAGAAATAGATAAAGCGTCCATCGGCGCTCCAGGTCGGCGTTATAACGGGACCGCCTTCTTGTTCGAAGCTGTATATTTCTCGAAGATCTCCGCCCGACGTCGGCATGATTCTTATCACGATTTTGTTTCCTCTGTTGGTGAGGGCCAGCCATTTCCCGTCCGGGGAGATATCGAAGAACTGCGCATCAGAAGGGGAACCGGAAATCCGCTCTTCCTGGCCGGATTCAAAAATATGGACGAAAATAGAGCCTGTTTTTCCGGCCCGATCGCCGGTCGAATAGAACATGACTTTCCCGTCCGTGGACCACAGGTGTGAGTATATCTCCGTTCCTTTATCGATCAGCACGATCGGGGCAATGTCGCCTGTTTGGACATCGACCCTGTAGATACCCTTACGGCCATCCTTGCCGGTTCCTTCAACAGAAACGGCGCGGCCATCGGGCGCCCAGCGGGGATATCCAAACCCATCTAGATCAGGCTTTAACTCACGAACTCGGCCTGTTTCCAGAGATAGAATACGCAGGATCTGCTTAGGCTGAATTGCCGGGATGCTCGGAGTGTAGATATACACAAGGAACTTCCCGTCAGGAGAGTACTCAGGGAACGCGTTGTGCCCCTCATAAAGCAAAACTGCCTTTTTTGCGGGGCTAGAGATCTTTCCCGTACGGGGCTCTATTCCGACCTCGTACACATCAGTGCCGCCGCCTTGAAGCCCGTAAAATAATGCTCCCGTCGAGGTGATTCCCATCGGCCAGACAGAACCCACGGCGGACTTGACCAATTGGGGGCTTCCGAGAAGGTTGCCTTCGCTGATACGCATGAACCACACGTCCTGTGTCCCTGTCCGGTTGCTAAGGAACAGAAGGCCCTCGCCGCCCGGCGTCCAGTCGATGACCGTATCGACGGCGGGATGGTTGATCAAGGGAGTCTCTATTCTTCCATCGGCCGACAGCAAGAAAATATCCCGTTTATCATCCAGCCCGTCTCCCACCCAGGCGTCATAGGCGACATATCTTCCGTTCGGAGAGAACACGAACCCCCAGGCTTTGCGGTTTATCGAATGTTGTCCTAAAAAGGTTTTCAGGACCTTTTCTGAACCATCGACAACGGATATCAAGCCTAGTTGGGTTATCTCTTCGACGGCCGAGTTCTCCACCCTAAAGAAACCTGCCAAAACGGATTTTCCGTCGGGAGACCAGTCAAACGGGTGGACATACTCCATTTTTTCGAGAGTTCGATAGAGGACACGCGGAGTCGCCTCTTTGATATCGATGATGCGCAACTCAAAGATCTCATCCTTGTTGTACCATTGATAGACGATCCGCCGGCTGTCGGGGGACCATTTCGAAAACAGGGCAAATTCCGGGGACTGCATCCATGAGCCCTTGTTCGTCAGACGGCGGTTTGTCCCTTCGGCGATGTCCCTGATCGCCAAGTCGCCCGTCTCCCAATCCACAAAAGAGAGATATCGGCCGTCCGGAGAGACGCTCCCCATGGTGTCCGTTCCGGGACCCGACCAAATCTGGCGGAGGCTGAATTCGGCGGTGCCCGTCTTCATGAGAGCGCGGGACTTAATGAGGAGGGAGAGTTTTGATTGGGCTTCCCTGACTGGCCCCGACTGCTCCGGGTAATTGTCGATTACTTGCTGAAAGGCCTTTTCCGCTTCTTTTGTGCCCAGTTTCTCGTAACAAAGTCCGATATGGAGCTGGGCCATTGCGGCGATTTGGCGGTTCTCCGGAAACCGCTTGACGAGGTCCTGGTAGATCCCTATGGCCTTCTGCAGGTCTCCGCCTACTTCTTCTTCATAAAGGCCGGACTTGTAGAGCTGTTGGGCGGTCTGTTGGCCGGCGCCCGAAAGGGCCAAGGCCAAGATCGCGGCCATTAGGGCAGACAAGATCAATTTTGGTTTCATGATTCGAGCCTCCTCATGGTTTATCTCCATGAGGAATGATAGGCCTGCGCCCAGTCGCGCGCTTGATGCTATCGCGACCCTTCCATGAAGATTCCATGAATATCGGTTACCCCGTGAACTTGTATCCGACACCCCTCACGCCCAAGATGTATTTTGGGGCCTGCGGATCGTCCTCAAATTTTTTTCTTAGAAGCGAGATGTGCTTGTCGACGGTCCGGGCATCGACATAGACGTCCTTGCCCCAGACGCTGTCCAGGACTTCATTCCGATGGACCACGCGCCCCTTGTTTTGGACGAGGAAATGGAGCAGGCTGAACTCGAGAGCGGTCAGGGGGACCGGCCGGCCCTTTTTACGAGCCTCGTACTTTGAGAAATCGATCTCGATCGCGTCGAAGCGGTAAAAATCGATGCCCTGGTCATGCTCGCTCATCCTTCGGAGAATGGCCTTGATACGGGCCAGAAGCTCCCGGGAGCTGAACGGCTTGGTGACATAGTCGTCGGCCCCAAGCTCGAGGCCGAGGACCTTGTCGACCTCCTGGCTCTTGGCGGTCAACATCAGGATCGGCGTCATCACCCGGTCCTGACGCAGCCGCTTGCAGACCTCGAAACCGTCCAACTTCGGCAGCATGATGTCGAGGACGATGAGGTCGAAGGGATGCTCAGCGGCCATGGACAGGCCTTCGAGGCCGTCTCTCGCGCACGAGACCTCGTACCCTTCGAGCCGGAGGTTATCCTCGAGCGGCATAAGGATGCTTTCTTCGTCTTCGACGATCAGGATCTTGGTCATCTCAGCCCCCTTTTCTTTGCGGAAGCGGCAGCCGGATCGAGAATAGGCTGCCCTTCCCGGGTTCGCTTTCGACATGGACCTTACCCCGGTGGGCTGCGACGATTTCCTTGACCAGCGTCAGCCCCAGGCCGCTGCCTTTGACAGTCCGGGTCAATTCGTCGCCGCCGCGGTAAAAGCGCTCGAAGACCCTGTCGATGTCCTCTTTTATGATGCCGACGCCGAAGTCCCGTACGGCGATGACGACGGCTTGTTCCTCAAGACGAGCGCTGACCGATATTTTTCGCGAATCCCCGGAATACTTGATGGCGTTGTCGACGAGGTTGGTCACAGCCTGCGATAGGGCCGTCCGGTCCACCGCGAGAAGAGGAAGCGCTCCTTCGACGTCCAGGCCGATATCGAAGCCTTCGTGACGCACCCGTTCGCGAATGGATGTGACGACCTCGGTCAAGAGGACGCTGATATCCGTCGTCTCGAACGCGAATTCCGCGCGGCCCGCCTCGATCTTGGCCAGGCTGAGGATGTTGTCCGTGAGCAGCGCCAGCCGCTCGCTCTGTTCGAGCAGGACATCGTAATATTTCTGCCGGCGCTCCTCGGAGGGCACCCGGCCCGATTGGAGCATCTCGGCCAGCTGCCGGATCGAGGTCAGGGGGCTCTTGAACTCATGGGAGACCGTCGAGACGAAATCCGATTTCATCCGGGCCAGCTCCAGCTCGTGGGAGACGGAGCGGATGGTCAGGACCAGGCCGAAGATGAGGATGCCCGCGATGAGCAGAAACACAAAGAAATAGAGGCCCCGTCTCGACAGCAGAAACGTTTTGATTAGATGTGGAGGCGCCTGATGGAATTCAAGGGTCCAGTCCGGGAAATTCGAGGCGAAATTCGTCCGGATTGTCACAGGGCCCGTCGACGGATTCTCCGATGCCAATATAACCGAGCCGTCCCTTGCTTTGACGGCCCATGTCGTCTCTCCCGAAGGGAAATGATCGTGCAGGGCTGGCCGGAGGACATCCTCCTTGAGCCGATCGGCATCAATGAGTATCCCCCAAGCCGTATCCGAGGCGTTGCCCGCTCGCTCCGCTGACCTTTGTATCGAGACGAGATAGGGGAGATTGCCGATATCCAAAGCCAGCCTGGCGAAGGGAGGATTCGCCGCTTCCGTGCCGCCGGCGGTCTTCGCCTCCAGGACCGGGGCCGCGCCCTGCTCGAAGGCGATCATCCTCTCCGTTTCCTTTCTTTGTTCCGCCTCTTCCGCCCCGAGTGTCTGGAATTTCCCTCGCAATTTTGCGAGATCGAGGCCGGGCGGCGGATCTGAAAAGAATGCCTCGATATGGTTCTTAGCGCGGTTGACGAAAAATTCGAACTCGGCCCTCTCAAGGATCCATTCTCGCCGGAGAAGTGAACGATAGAGCCCTAAGGATGCCTGGAGGGATTTTGCGAAGTCTCCGAGCTCCCGGGATAATACGCAGATTTCCAGGCTGGCTGACGGCCCCAGCGGCATCCCTCCCGGAATGGCAACCCCGCCGTAGTCTCGAACGATGTGTTCATAGGTCGAGACGGCTTCCTGGAGAAGTCCGGATTTCTTTTGGACTCTGGCTACAGCGTTGAGGATCATCCCTGCGAGGCGTGGATCGTTAGAGTGTCCCAAAACCTGCCTGTAGGCAGCCAGAGCCCTGGGATAGTCCTTCCCCTGGAACTCCAGCCGCTGGGCGGCTTGGAATTCCACGGAATCGCTTGGATTGCCTGGAGGGGAGGGGACGGCTTCTCGATGGCCGTCCGGAATATACGACAACCTGGCGATGGGGAAATGGATATTTTTGAGATCCTGTAGATAAAAGAACTGCTCGACAAGCGGGTTTGCAGCCGCCAGTTTTTTCAGGGCGGCCGCCGATTCCGGCGACGGCGTCCCGGAATGGCCCGCTACGATTTTCTCGAGAGCCGTTTCGACGGCCGTTATCTCGTCATCGACCGTGCCGATGACCTGATTGGCGGTCCGCCGAATATCCTCGAGCCGTTCCTTTTCGAGAAGTGCCCGGTCATTTTGAATTCCGCGGAAGGCCAGATAGCCCAAGAGAAGGCTGGGCAGGACGATCCCGAGCCCGAAAAGCAGGACGATTCTCCGGCGTTGATGCATCGGGCCTTTCACCCCAGGGCCATGGGGTCTCTTGCCCCAGCCTGATGATTTGCCCTTATCTTAGACTATGAGTGCAACCAAGACAAGAAGGACTTACCGTCATCGGCCTCCTTCGGTTGGAAGCATAGCATCGATTATGCCCTCCGCCTTGACGCTTTTTGGATTCTTTGGTGAAGATTATGTGAAAAGATTAAGGCTTCTCGCGAAAGCACAATCAACGCGTTCTATGTCTGATGAGGCTCCTGTTGCAGCTCGCGCGGCTCGAGAACAAGGCGGAGGCCCGCGACAATCTCCATGACTCTCTGCTGCGATAAAGTCCCAATCTTTTCCTTGAGGATGGATTTGTCAACGGTGACGATCTGAGACACGTTGACCACGCTCGGGCGGGGCAAGTTCGCTTCGCCTTTCCGAAGCAGGAGGTTGCCGGGGGCTTTGGCCCGGGACAGGTTCGATGTAACGGCGCATAGTACGGTCGTTTGGATGCGGCTGGCGTTGAAAACGTCGTTCTGTACGACGACGTGGGGCCGCCGAAAACCGGGGCCGGAGCCTCGAGGTGCTCCCGTGTCGAGCCAAAAAAGATCGCCCTGGGCGATCACCAATCTTCCTTCTCGAGAACGGTGCGCTTGTAGAGGTCGAGCGCCGCTGTCCGGGAGTCCTTCTCCTCTCCCGTTTCCGGCGCGGTATAAACCTCGTTCAGGGAGTCGAAAATGCGACGGGATTCGAGCTTCGTCAGATATTCCCTGACCGCCTCGACAACTATTTCGCTTCGCGAGCGATTCTGCTCTTCCGCGAGCTTCTTGACGTCAAGGAACACACTGTCGGGAATGGAGATAGCAATCTTCATACCACTAGTATGAATGAAAGTATTCCATTTGTCAAATTGTCGAACTGAACCGTTTTCTGTCATCCCAGAGTGTTAGACGTCGCTGCATGCCCCGTTGTCTTACGAGACGCCCCCGTCAGATGAAGAGCAGAGCCGCAAGGGAAAGGACCATGAGGGCGAACGAGAGCTTGTAAATCGCGCGCCAGGCGGCGTTGGCCTCCCGGAGGATCTCGAATTCCGTGACGTAGACGACCTCACAGGCGCCGTTTCCCCGGTCGTTCCGGACCGTGCTCGAGCCGCGGGCGTAGGGCGCGCCCGTCTGGCCGTAAGACACGAGCCAGCCCTTGAATCGGACCTGGTCGCCCTTACGAGCCTTCCGGACGGCCGCGTCGACGAACAGGTCGGCCGGGAGCAGGTGGTTGTTGGATAAGCAATCCTCGGTGAAAAGTTCGCCCGTTTCCCGGTCGGGGTAGCGGTAGAAGCAGGTGAAATCGCGGTTGTGGAAGGACATCCGCTCGTAGACGCCGGTCTCGACGTTCTTCCCCCAGATGACACAGACGTCCTTGACGTTGATATAATCGTTCCACAGTTTGTGGGAGAGGTCGATGAAAGAAGCGGAGTCGTGATAGGAAACGATCATCCCCCAGAGCTCATAACGGAAGAGCGGAGTCACCGTGTAGGTGACGTCCTTGCGCGTGACCTCGAACGGTTCGGGAACGTCGTCTTTGGTCTGAATGGGATCCTGGAGGAGGGGTTCCAGGATGAGGCTCTTGTCCGGGAGCCGGTTTCGCATGAAGAAGGAGACGGCGAAGACGAGTGCCGCGATCGGGAGGATGACTTTGGCCAGCCGTCGAAGTCCCGGCATCTTGTCTCTCATCCGACGCGTATCCTAGTAAAAAAAGAAGAAGGGGTCAAACTTGTTTGACCCCTTCTTGCCTCCTCTTGTTGACTTCGCCCGGGGCCGGAGCTATATTCCGGGACTCATGGAGGAGCGATGAATCCCAATCCCTTTCTCGGAGTTTTTCTTCATGCCCTGGGAGGGTTCGCCGCCGGGAGCTTTTACATTCCGTATAAAAAAGTCCGCGGCTGGGCTTGGGAGACCTACTGGCTGACGGGCGGATTCTTCAGCTGGATCATCGCGCCCTGGGTCGTTGGGCTTCTGACTTGCCCGGACCTCATCGGAGTCCTCAGGTGGGCATCCGCCCGGACACTCCTTTGGACGTACCTTTTCGGTGTGATGTGGGGGATCGGCGGCCTGACATTCGGCCTGAGCATGCGTTATCTCGGGCTGTCGCTCGGCATGGCCCTCTCGCTCGGGTTCTGCGCCGTTTTTGGCACTCTCGTCCCGCCCGTTTTCGAGGGACGCATCGCCGGGCTTGTCGCGACGACCTCCGGCCGCATCGTCATTCTCGGCATTATCGTGTGTCTTACGGGCATCGCCATGTGCGGCCGGGCTGGAATGAAGAAAGAACGGGAGCTCTCCGATGCCGAGAAAAAAGTCTCCATCGCCGAGTTCAGCTTCGTTAAGGGCGCCTGGGTCGCCGTTTTCGCCGGGATCATGAGTTCTTGCATGGCCTTCGCCTTCGCTGCCGGCAAGCCCATCGCCGAAGCCGCCGTCCGGAGCGGGACCCAGCCGCTTTTCCAGAATTTCCCGGTGTTGATCGTCGCCCTATTCGGCGGATTCACCACGAATTTCATCTGGTGCGCGGCCCTGAGCGTCAGGAACAAGTCGGGCCGCGACTATCTCCGGGTTAAAATGGCCGAACCGGCCGGGGGCCCGAACACCTCGGCTCCGCCGAAGCCGTCGCTCCTTTCCAATTACATCTTCTCGGCCCTGGCCGGGACGACCTGGTATTTCCAGTTCTTCTTTTACGGTATGGGCACGACGAAAATGGGGAAATACGATTTCTCCAGCTGGACGATCCATATGGCCTTCATCATCATTTTCAGCAGCCTCTGGGGGATTTACTTCCGCGAATGGAAGGGGACGGGCCGGCCGACGCGTCGCCTGGTCGTTGCCGGCATCGCCGTCCTCATCCTGTCGACGATCGTCGTCGGCGTCGGGAACTACCTAGCGACGCTCAAATAGATGTTACGGAGGCCGCGAAAGGAGGACCGCACATGCTTTCTCGCCGCCGATTTCTGGGATCAGCCGGCATTTTCGCCGGAGCCGTGGTCTTTGACCGGGCGCTTTTCAGGGCCGGCCGGCCGGCACTCCAAGCGGCGTCGCAGCTTTGGGCGACAGACGCCGGAAGGGTCCGCGTTTCCCCCGGGCCATGGATGGTGCTCCCGGCCACGGACCCCGGCGTTCATCTCGAAAACCTCTACCTGCGCATGCCCGACGGCGTGCGGCTGAACGCCTTTCTCTACCTGCCCGATAAGCTTTCGTCGGGCGTGAAGGTCCCCGGCATCCTCGAAACGATGCCCTACCGCTATGGCCCGCTCGCGGATTCCTATCCCGCGCGGCACGGCTACGCCTCGATCTTCGTCGATGTCCGGGGCACGGGCGGATCGGAAGGGATCCCGACGATCGAATATTCCGTCGAAGAGTACGAGGACATCGCCCACATCATCGACTGGCTATCGAGACAGCCCTGGTCGAACGGCAACGTCGGCATGTATGGCGGTTCCTACGGCGCGTTCAACAGCGTCTGGACAGCGGCCGCCGTCAAACCGCCGGCGCTGAAGGCCGTCTTCGCCATGTGCGGCACGGATGACCGCTATACCGACGACATCCATCATCCGGGCGGCGCGATGCTCATGGTGGACAACTCCTGGGCCCTAGCCATGGTGACCAGCAACGGCATGCCGGGCGCGCCCGGCTACGACCTCGACAGCAAGGCCTCTCTCGACCGCTGGGAGACGCCGCCGTGGCTCCAGGAATTCCTTCATCACCAGATCGACGGTCCCTATTACCGCCGCGGCTCGCTCGCCCCCGGCTATGACCGGCTGACGGTCCCCACGTTCCTCATCGGCGGGTACCTCGACGTCTACCAGAACTTCGTCCCCCGGATCATGAAGCACTCGAAAAACGCCGTGACCAAGGGCATCCTCGGGCCCTGGCATCACAGCCTGACGGAGCCCGGACCGAAGATCGACATCGAGAACGCCTTGATGGTGCGCTGGTTCGACCATTGGCTCAAAGGGAAAGACACGGGCATGCTCGAAGAACCCCGCGTCTCGTTCTACATGCCGGGCTGGCGACGGCAGACGTTCCGTTACACCGGGGACATCCCCGGGGAATGGCGCCATCTCGACGCCTGGCCGGAAACGGTGTTCGAATCCGGGGAGCGCCTCTTTCTGCGGCCGGAGCCCGAGATCCCGGCGGGGCGCGCGCTGTCCATGGAGCCATCTCCCGGGCAGGGCGGCCGGCTCGGCGGTGAATCCGGTCCGGCATCCGCGCTCAAGCTCCGCTATTATCCGGGGACGGGCGGAAACGCCCAGTCATTCGGGCCGACCACCGGCGAGGGCTACTACGGCCTGGACCATCGGGCGGAGGATGTCTGGGGGCTCTCGTTCGATACGCCACCGCTCAAGGAAGCGGTCGAAATCCTGGGTTTCGCCAAGGCGCGGCTTTTCGTGTCGACCACGGCCCGGGTTGCCAATTGGATCGTCCGGCTGTGCGACGTGGCCCCGGACGGGACCTCCTATCTTATCAGCCGGGGCTTTCTCAACGGCACCCACCGGCGCTCCCACACGAACCCCGAAGCCCTGGTCCCGGGAGAAGTCTACGAGATCGCCGTGGAGCTGATGTGCGTCGGATACAGGTTCGACCCCGGCCACCGCATTCGAGCCGTCTTGACGAACGCCGATTTTCCGGTCCTCTGGCCGTCGCCGTATCCCATGACGACAACGCTCTACACGGGAGGCGACCGCCCGTCCCATATCGCTTTGCCCGTCTTGCCCAAGCTATCCTACCGCGCCGCCGAACTTCCGGCGCTGCCGGAAGAGCCGGCCGGGGGAGAGGCCACACAGCCGCCGGGACTGGCCGGCGAAGAAAAGAGCTGGCTTCGAGTCATCCGCGACGCCGAGAACGGTGAACAGACGACGGTCGTCAACCTTCCCTGGGGAGGGGAGATCACGTGCCGGGTCAAGGACGATGATCCAGCCGCGGCCTCCTTGAGAACGGTCTGCTCCAACCCGGAAAAAGCCGGCGACCGGCGGGTCGAGGTCCGTTCCGACGGGGAACTCCGCAGCACGGCGGACGAATTCATCCTGGACATCACCTGCACCCTGCTCGAAAACGACCGGGTCGTGCGCACTCGCCAATGGAAGGACAAGGTCCGCCGGGAGCTTATTTGAGATCGACCTCATGAGCACGTTCCGCCGTTGGCTGGTGATGGCCTGCCTGTGCCTTTCGGGCGGGATCATCTTTCTACTGCCCTTTTTACGGGAGGTCTACTATATCCCCCTGCAGAAGGCCCTCGGTTTGACCAACACCCAGCTCGGCGTCCTGATGAGCGTCTTCGGCGCGGTTTCCCTGCTCACCTATTTCCCGGGAGGCTGGCTGGCCGACCGCGTTTCGTCCCGGAAACTGATCTCGTTCTCCATGCTGGCCACGGGGCTGGCCGGCTTCGCTTTCGCCACCTTCCCCTCGTATCCTTTGTCCATCGCCATCCACGGTTTCTGGGGCGTCACCTGCTCCCTGACATTCTGGGGGGCTATGATCAAGGCCACCCGGAACTGGGCTCCGGCCGCCGAGCAGGGCCGGGCGTTCGGCATCTTGGAAAGCGGCCGGGGGATCGCGGAACTCGCCGGCTCGACGGCCCTCTTGGCCGTATTCGCCGGGATGGGCGGCGGCAAGCCCGGGTTGGCGCGCGTCGTCGTTCTGTTTTCGGTTATCGACATCCTTCTTGCCGTGATGGCCTGGTTCATGCTCGTCGACGCTCCACGAAACGGAAGGAGGCCGGGGGAGGGCGCTCAGAAAATCGAGTTGAGACAGATGATCATCGTTTTGAAAATGCCGGTAGTCTGGCTGATGTCCATCGTGATCATGGCCGCGTACGCCGCCTATTGGGGGGCCTACTATTTCACGCCGTACGCCACGGACGTCTTTCTCATGAGCGTCGTATTCGGCGGCGCGATCGGGGTCGGCAAGATGTGGGTCAAACCGTTCGCGGCCCTCGGAGCGGGCTTCCTGGCCGACAAAGCCGGGGTCGCCAAGACCATAGCCTGGTCTTTCGGCGTCCTCGTCCCCAGTTTCGTCGTTTTCACCCTGACGCCGGGAAATCCGAACTTGGTCGGGATTCTCATCGTGAACACCGCGGTCGCTTCACTCGCTATCTTCGCGCTGCGAGGCATCTACTTCGCCCTGCTCGAGGAAGTCGGCATTCCGCTGGCCATAACCGGGACGGTGGCCGGTCTGATGTCGGCCATCGGCTTCACCCCCGATGTCTTCATGCCCCTGCTGGGAGGCGTCCTCATGGACCGTTATCCCGGGGCCCGGGGCTACCGGTATTTCTTCGCGTTCGTTGTTGTTCTATGCCTATTGGGGTTCCTTGCGAGCCTCGTCATCCTCAAGAAAAATGGACCGAAACGGCGCGGGGCCGCGTCCGATGGATCATAACGGAACAAGGAGAGCGACCATGAACGATTCCCCGAATAGGGCCCCGGGCGGCGGACGCTCCAATTTTCCCGTCCTTACGGACGCCCAGGGCCGCAGGATGCATGCGGCTTGCCTCGAGATCCTGGAGCGGGTCGGTGTCCGGCTGTATCTCGACGAAGCCGTCGAGCTGATGAGGAAAGCCGGCGCCCGCGTCTCCGACGGAAATCTCGTCCGCATCTCCGCGAAGCTCGTGGAGCAGGCCCTCGAAACCGTTCCCAGGCAGGTGGTCCTCTACGACCGCGGCGGCCGGGCCGTCATGCCCGTGGGCGGATATCGCTCGTTTTACGGACCGGGTTCCGACTGCCTGAACATCGTCGACCACCGGACAGGCGAACGGCGGAAGGCCGTCGTCAAGGACGTCGAGGAGGGCAGCTCGATCTGCGACGCCCTGCCCCATGTCGATTATGTCATGTCCATGGTCCTTCCCTCCGATGTCGACGGGACCGTCGCCGACCGCTTCCAGATGGAAGCGATGCTGTCGTCCACGATCAAACCCATCATCTATGTGACCTACGACGCGTCGGGCTGCCGGGACGCCGTCGAAATGGCCGAAGCCGTCATGGGCGGGGCGGAAGCCCTGCGGAAAACTCCCCTCGTCGCCTGCTACATCAACGCGATTTCGGGTCTCCGGCACAATAAAGAGGCCTTGGAGAAACTCCTCTTCCTGGCCGGGAAAAACCTGCCTTCGCTGTATATCCCGTCCTCCACGGCCGCGGCCACCAGCCCGGTGACTCCGGCCGGCTCCGTCGCCCTGGATTTCGCCGGCGTCCTGGCCGGGCTCGTGCTCGCCCAGTTGAAGAGGGAAGGGGCGCCCGTCATCGTGCCGGGAATGCCGGCCGGCGGCACCCTGGACATGAAGTCGTTCGTCAGTTCCTACGCCGAGCCGGAGCGCACGCTGACCACGGCCCTGGCCCATTTTTACGGGCTGCCCATGTTCGCCATTGCCGGGGCGTCGGAATCCAAAGTCGTCGATGAGCAGGCCGCCGCTGAAGCCGCCCTTACCCTGGCCGTGGAAACGTTCGCCGGAAGCAACATCATCCACGACCTCGGTTATTTGGAGTCGGGGCTAACGTTCTCTTTTGCCCAGCTCGTCATCTGCCACGAGATCGTCGGCTGGCTCAAAGCCTTCAGCAAGGGATACGAAGTGGACGACGAAACCCTGGCCCTGGACGTCATCGCCGAACTCGGCCCGGACGGCGATTTCTTGAACACCGACCACACTCTCGAGCATTTCCGCGAGCGCTGGTACCCCACGGTCTTCGAGCGGGTGAATTTCGAGACCTGGCGGAAGAAGGGCGGCAAGATGTGCGCCGAGCGGGCGTCGGAGACGGTCGGCCGGATCCTCTCCGAACATCGCCCGGAACCCTTGCCGGCGGAGATCCGGGATAAGCTCCGGGATATCGTCCGAAGAGCCAAGGCCGAGTAACGCTCCCCGGCGACATCAACGGATCGTTGACATCGGCCCGCGCGCGACGCTATAGTCGTCTCACCATGAAACACAACGCCCTCGCCGTCTTGGCTGTTCTCGGCATCGGTGCGCTCGTCGCCTTCGCCCGGCAACCCCGGCCGCAGGGACAAGCGGCCACGCCCGGGAAGGCCGAAGTCTGCGTCATGACCACGAGCTTGGGGACGATGGTCTTCGCGTTTTTCGAGGCCGATGCGCCCAAGACCGTCGCCCAATTCAAAGACCTTGTCCGAAAAGGATTTTATGACGGCAAGGACTTCTACAGGGTCGTCCGCGGCCACGTGATACAGGCCGGAGGCGGCGATGCGCCCAATCTGCCGCCCGAATTCAACACCCGGCCGCACGTCGTCGGCACACTGGGATTGGGCCGGACGGGAGACGAGTGGAGCGGCGATTCCGAGATCTACATCTGTGTCGCGCCGCGGCCCCACCTTGACGGCAGGTATACGGTGTTCGGCCAGCTGGTCGAGGGCTCCGATGTCCTCGAAAAGATCGCCGCCGTCCCCGTCGAAGAGCGATGGGAGGGGCCTGACAAGAAGATGGCCATGCACAAGCCGCTCGAACCGGTCGTCATCCGCAGCGCCCTGATTAAATAGGGGGACACAATACCAATTTCCGAATTTAAATTCGGAAATTGGTATTGTGTCCCCGAATTAGCGGGCGGACTTGAGGCGGTCCCAGACCTTGACGTAGAGGGCGTTGGCCGGGCCGATGTCGGCGATCATCTCGCTCCGGGCCCGGATTTCCGGTTCGAGAAAAATGCCCGGGTTGTCGCGGATCTCGGCCGAGAGCAGGGGGTAGGAATCCTTGTTCGGGCAGAGGTAGCAAATGAACTCCGTGTTCTCGGCGGCGACCGCCGGGTCGTGGAGGAAATTGATGAAAGCGTGGGCCAGGGCGACTTTGCGGGCGTCGGCCGGGATGACCAGGTCGTCGCAGGAGATGATCGTCCCTTCCTCGGGGACGAAAAAACGGACGTCCGGGTTTTCTTTTTGGACCTGGAAAACATCGCCGTTCCAAGCGTGGACGAGGAGGAACTCGCCCGAGGCCAAGCCGATCTTGTACTGCTCGTTCTCGAACTTGGCCAGGTTCTTCTTCCACTCGAGGAGGAGCGTCTCCGCTTCGGCCAGCTCGGCCTGGCTCGTCGTGTTGATGCTGTGGCCCAGGCACTTGAGGGCAGCGCCGATCGTTTCACGCATGTCGTTGAACATCGTCATCCGGCCGCGGAGATCGGCCCGGCCGAACATCCGCCAGGAGGGGACGACGTTCTCCACCCGTCCCTCGAGATAGGCGATGCCGGTGTTGGTGATCATGTAGGGGACGGAATGGTCCATCGCCTTGTCCGCGGCGATGGACAGGTAATCGGGATCGACGTGGACGAGGTTGGGAAGGAGGCTCCGGTCGAGCTTCCGGAGCATGTTTTGGCCGTGCATGAGGCTGACCATGTAGCTCGATGGCGTGAGCAGATCGTAGCCCGACGCCCCGGCTTTGAGCTTGGCGTACATGGCCTCGTTTGACTCGAAGGTGTCCAGGACGACGCGGCAAACGTGCTCGCGCTCGAACCGCCGGATGAGCTCGGGCTTGATGTAGTCGGACCAGGTGTAGAGGCTGAGGACGGGCCTGGATTTCCCGCAGCCTGCCGTCGTCAAGCAAATGGCGAGGGCGCAGACGGCGGCCGCAAGATAGATCCCGCTTCGGTGGCTCATACACTTTTCCTGGGACCCTCTATATAACAAGCGGGTCATCTTTTCAACCTGACGCGCCCGGCGAATCGGCTTCACGATATCCGGAAAATTTACAGGACACGATCCCTTTTCAAGAGAAAAGAGGACTGTCCCAAATTTTTCCTCATGTCTCGGGATTCCCGGCGCTATTTCGACGATTAGTGAGCCGTTGGCTCACAAGGACGGCGGTCAGCGTCACGGCGAGGAGGAGCGTCGATAGGGCGTTGATCATCGGCGGCGCGCCGTACTTGATCATGCTGTAGATGCGCAGCGGCAGGGTCGTCGAGCCCGGCCCGGCGACGAAGAAGGTGATGACGAAGTCGTCGACCGACAGAGTGAAGGCGAGCAGGGCGCCGGCGACGATCCCCGGCAAGAGCATGGGGATCAGGACCTTTCGGGCGCTCTGCCAGGGGCTTGCGCCGAGGTCCCGGGCCGCCTCGATCACCGAGAAATCGAAATCCTGAAGCCGGCCGAGCACGGTCATGGCCACGTAGCTGACGCAAAAAGTGACGTGGGCCAGGAAGATCGTGAACAGCCCCAACGGGACGCCGGCCGCGACGAAAAACATCAGGAGGCTGATGCCCATCAGGATCTCAGGCACGACGAGGGGCGTGTAGATCAGGGTGTAGTGGACGCGCTGGAGGCGGCTCGAAGCGTAGCGATGAAGGGCGAATGCCGCCGCCGTCCCCAGGACGACCGACATGGCCGTGACGGAAACGGCGATGATGAGCGTATTCTTCAACGCCTGCCAGACCTCGGGGGACTCGAAGAGCCGGGCGTACCAGACGAGCGAGAAACCCTGCCAGCGGCTGGAGAACCGGGCCAGGTTGAAGGAGTTGACGACGAGAATGAGGATCGGCAGGTAGAAAAAGGCCAGGACGAGGGCCGTCGCGACGAGTGGAAAGCGGCTTCTCCTCACGGCGCTTCGCCCATGATGATATCGGACTTCTTGGCCTTGCGCTGGAGGGCGAGGACGGCGATGAGGGGCGCGAGCACGGCCAGGACGAGGACGGCCGACAGGGCGCTCGCGTGGGGCAGGTTGCGGTCCGTGAAGACCCGCTGGGCGATCTTGTTCCCCAGCATCTCACCGGACGGGCCGCCGACGAGGTCGGGGATGATGTAGGACCCGAGGGCGGGGATGAAGACGACGAGGAACGCGGTCAGGAGTCCGCGGCGGATCCCCGGGAGGAAAACCAGGCGGAAGGCTTGGAAGGGGCGAGCCCCCAGGTCGCGGGCCGCCTCGACCAACCGGAAATCGAATTTTTCGGCGGCCGCGTAGATGGGCAGGATAGTGAACGGCGGAACGTATAGACCATGACCAGGACGACGGCCGTCGGATTATATAGGAGTGTCGACTCCGCCCCGACGAGCCCCAGCGCTTCAAGGGCTTTCTTGATCAATCCCTCGGGGTGGAGGAGGGATTTCCAGGCGAAGACGCGCACGAGAAAGCTCGTCCAGAAGGGGATGATGACCAGCATGAGCAGCCGGTTCCTCCACCTCTTCGAGGCCCGGGCGATGGAGTAGGCCGTGGGCAGGGCCAGGACGAGGCAGATAACCGTGGTCAGGAGGCTGATCCAGAGCGTCCGCCAGGCAATGGCCAGATAGCTCGGGGTCCAGAGGGAACGGATGTTGTCCAGGGTCCATCCGCCGCCGATCCCGCCGTAGGGATTGGCCGGCCGGAAGGCGATGACGAAAACGAGGACGGTCGGGACGACGATGAACAGCCCGAGCCAAACCAAGGTGGGCAGGGAGGTCAGCCATTCGGTCCAGCGGCGATGTTTGCTATCCATCTTAATCGCCGACGCTCTGCGGTGGCACGGCCAGCAAGCCCTCGTCCGCTTTCCGGAAGTGGTCGAGCATGAAGCCGTCGTCGGCGTGCCACCAGATCCATGCTTCGTCCTTCCAGCGGAGCGGTTTCTCGTCGAGGAAATAGCGGGCGTGCTGGCGGAAGACCTGGATCCTGTAACCGCCGGCCCGGACCCAGTATCTCGTATTTGAGCCGAGGTAGATGACGTCCTCGATGACGGCGGGGAGGTAATTCCGCTGGGGTTTCTCCTCGGGCCTTTCCAGGGAGATGTGGATCTTCTCCGGCCGGATACTGAGAAAAATGGGCTGTCCGGGCTGGAGCGACTTGTCGTTGAAGCAGAGGATCTCCGGGAGCCCGGAGATGGCCAGGCGGCAGTACTCGCGATCCGGGCAGGCCTCGACCCGGCCTTCGAGGAAGTTCGTGTCGCCGATAAAAGCCGCGACGAAGCTCGTCCGCGGGGACTCGTAGATCTCGGCCGGCGCGCCGACTTGCTCGATGCGGCCGCCGTCCATGACTGCGATGCGGTCGCTCAGGCTCATGGCCTCGGCTTGGTCATGAGTGACGTAGAGAAAAGTGATGCCGACTTGATCGTGGATGAGGTCGAGCTCGATGAGCATTTTTTGGCGGAGCTTGAGGTCGAGCGCGGCCAAGGGCTCGTCGAGGAGGAGGACGTCGGGCTTGTTGATAAGGGCCCGGGCCACCGCAACGCGCTGCTTCTGTCCACCGGAGAGCTGATCGGGCTTCTTGTCCGCTTGGTGGGTCATCTGAATGAGTTCGAGCATCTTGTCGACCTCGACTCGGATCTCCGCCTTGGGGCGTTTGGCGATGGCCAAGCCGAAGCCGATGTTGTCGCGGACGGTCATGTGGGGGAAGAGGGCGTAGCTCTGGAAGATCGTGTTGACTTTGCGCTTGTCGGGGGGAAGGTCGGTGATGTCCCGGCTGTCGAGGAAGACGCGGCCCGCATCCGGCTCCTCGAAGCCGGCGGCCAGGCGCAGCATGGTCGTCTTGCCGCAGCCGCTCGGACCGAGCAGGGAGAAAAATTCTCCCTTCTTGATCTCGAGGGAAACGCCGTCGACTGCTTGGACGGCCCCGAACCGTTTGGAGACTCCCCGGAATTCGAGGAACTCAGCCAACGAAGGGACGCTCCTTTGGCGGTAAGCAAAAGGAGCGACGGGGCGTTGGCGTGTTCAAGTCCGCTTCATTATGGGAAAAACGGACTGAGAATTCAAGCCTTTCGCTCTCCGTTTCCGTCCCGGGCTTAAAACTTATCGGCGTTGAACCCGAACCGGGTCTTGACCCGCCGTACCACGGAATCCGAGATGGAATAGAACGTCGGCAGGAAAATGAGCGTGAAGAAGGTCGACGTCGTCAGCCCGCCGACGATGGCCACCGAGATCGGCGCCCACATCTGGGCCCGCTGCCCGACGCCCTTGAAAAGGCTCGGGAACATGTAGGGCAGGGCGAGCGGCAGGACGCCGAGGATGGTCGTGATGGCCGTCATCAGGATGGGCCGGATACGGTCCTTTCCTCCCTGGACGATGGCCTCGTCCTTGCTCAAGCCGGAGAAGCGCAGGGTCCGGATGTGGTGGATGAGGATGATGCCGTTGTTGACGACGATACCGAAGAGGGTCAGTATGCCCAGGTAGGAGGTCGTGTTCAGGGTGATGTGGGTCAGCGTGAACATGACGGCGACGCCGAAGATCGCCGGCGGCACGATGAGCAGGATGGTGAAGGGGTGGACGAACGATTCGAAGAGCGAGGCCATGATGATGTAGATGAACAACAGGGCCAGGATGATGGCCAGGGTCGTTTCCCCCTGGGACTCCTGGAAGCGGCGGAAGCCCTCGCCCAAGCCCCAGGTGTAGCCCTCCGGGAAGGCCACGGAGTTCATAACTTTGGTGATATCCGCTGAGAGGGCCATCATCCCCTGGGTTTTCGTGTTGACCTGGATGCTGAGTTTGGACTTTTTGTTCTCCTTGCGGATGGACGATGAGCCGAGGCGATAGGACAGGTTCGAGATGGCCGAGATGGGGACGGACTTGGCCTGCGTCCGAAGGCTGATGTTCTTGAGGTCCTCCTCGCTGAAGCCGTCCTCCGACTGGATCTTCATGATGATGTCGATCTCGCGGTTCTCGGTCTTGAACTTGCCGATAGCCCTGTCCGACAGCGACGAGGACACGGTTTGGGCGATGAGACGGCTGTTGACACCCAGGTTTTCGGCCTTGGCCCTGTCGACTTGCACGAGGAGTTGGGTATCGCCGCCCTCGAGGTCGCTGGTGACGTCCTCGACGTTGGGGACGGCCTTGAGGCGGTCGATGATCCCCGGAACGAGCTCGGTCAGCTTGGTGAAGTCCATGCCGATGAGGTCTACGGACAGGCCGCGGCCGAAGCCGCCGCGGCCGAAGCGCTGGCCGTACTCGTAGAGGATGCCGGCCTTGACGGGCAGGAGCGCCTTGAGCCTATCCCGGACTTCCGCGACCTGAGGGCCCTTGTCCGTGAGGGACAAGTTGATCGACCCCCGGTAGCGTCCCTGACGCATATTCCGGACCCCGAATTCGACGGTCAGGTGTTTGAGGGCAAGATCGTCCTTGTGGCCGACCACGATCTTTTCGTATTCGGCGAACAGGGTGTTCATCTCTTCGAGCGAGAAGGTCCGGGGCATGTAGACCGACAGGCTGACCTCGCGCTCGTCGCTCGAGAACATGAGCTCTTTCTCGATGCTGTTGAGGAGGAGGTAGGAGGCGGCGAAGATCAGGACGGCCAGGCCGGCGACGAGGAGCTTCGTTTTCCAGGTGCTTATGGTGAAACGGATGACGCGCTCGTAGACCCTCGTGAGCTTGACCAGCCAGCGCGCCTTCTCCTTCATCTTTCCGGAGAGGAAGCGGCTGCCGGAAAGGGGGATGAAGGACAGCGAGACGAGGAGCGAGGCGATGAGAGCCAGCGAGATGGTCAGGGCGAAATCCCCCATGTAACGGCCGAAACCCGACTGGGACATGAACCCCAGCGAGACGAAGACGACGAGGGTCGAAAACGTCGCCGCCGTCACGGCTCCGGAAACCTCGCTCGCTCCCTGGAGGGACGCCTGGAGCGGGCTCAGGCCTTTTTCCTGCCTCAGCCGGAAGATGTTCTCCAGGACGACGACGCTGTTGTCGACGAGCATGCCGACCGCCATCATCAGGCCGGAGAGCGAGATGATGTTGATGGAGATATTGGCCCGGAAGATGGCCCGGTAGAGATACATGAAGCTGAAGGTAAAGACCATGGCGATGGGGATGGCCGTGGCGATGATGAAAGTCGTTCGAACCTTGCGGAGGAAGAAGAGGAGGACGATGACGGCCAGGATTCCCCCGATGATCCCCGACCAGCTCAGGTCCTTCAGGCTCTTGAGGATGTCCTCGGACTGGTCCCGGTAGTAGACGACCGACATGTCGCTGAGGTTCGGTTCAGTCGCCTTGATCCGGGTCATCGCCTCCTTGACCTTCCGGCAGACGTCGACGATGTTGGCGTTCGAGGCTCGGTAGATCTCGAAGCGGACGGTCTCCCGGCCGTCCATGCGATTGTAATCCTCTTTGACGGGGTAGTCGTAGGTCACGCGGGCGACGTCGCCGACGGTCAGCCCTTGCTCGTTGACCGGGAGCGTCTTGACCTCGTCGAGGATCTTCAGTTCGCCGGGGATGCGGGCGGCGTAGCGCATCGAGCCCTCTTCTACGTAGCCCGCGGAGACATTGACGTTGTTGTTCAGGATCGTGTCGATGAGGTCGTTGATGCGGATGGACGAGGAGTAGAAGATCTCGGGTTTGAGGTAGACGTTGAGGACTTTGGCCCGGATGCCGCGGATGTCGACGTTGGCGACACCCTCGATCCGCTCGAGCTGCTGGGTGATGTAGTATTCTGACCAATAGTAGAGGTCGTCGAGGTCGCCGGGCATGGAGATGCTGAAGTTGATGACCGGCCGGTCGTTCATGGAGAAGCGGCGGATGCGGATCTGTTCGACGTCCCGGGGCAGGTTGCCGCGGATCTGGTCGATCTTGTCGCGGATCTGCATCGAGGCCAGGTCCATGTTCGTTCCGGTCTTGAACTGAAGGTTGATCGAGGCGCTCGAGGCCGAGGATGTGGAACTCAGGGTGTCCAGGTTGTTGACGGTGGACAGAATATCCTCGATGGGCCGGGTGATGACCCGCTCGACCTCCTCGGGAGACGAGGAGGGATAAGGGACCTGGACCATGAGGCCGGGGAAGGAGATGTCAGGCATCATCTCGAGGGGGAGCTTGAGGAGGGAGATCACCCCGATGGTCAGGAAGACCAGCATGATGACAATGACAGAGACGGGCTTTTTGATGGAGAATTCGGAGAGATTCATGGCGTTTCCGCTCTCGGTTTCCCCACGGGGGACGACCTTTTCGCTTTCTTCAGCAGGGCCATTAGACGGCTCCCCGCGCCCTCCGTGTTCCCGGTTTCGGGGATGACCTTGTCGTAGACGAGCGGGATGAAGACCAGCGTCAGGAAAGTCCCGAAGGTCAGGCCGCCGATGAGGGTCAGGGCCAGCGGGATGCGGATCTCGAATCCTTCTTTATGGTCGAGGGCCATCGGCAAGAGCCCCAGGACGGTGGTGATGGTCGTCATCAGGATCGGCCGCCAGCGGACCTGGCCGGCCTTGTGGATGGCCTCCCTCTTGGGCAGGCCTTCTTTTTGGAGCTGGCCGATGTAGTCGACGAGGACGATGGCGTTGTTGACGATAACGCCCGCCAGGATGATGATGCCGATGAGGACGATGACGTTGATAGACATCCCGGCCGTAATACCGACGAGGACGACTCCGATGATGGCCAGGGGAATTGTGAACATGATGATCAGGGGCTTGATGAACGACTCGAACTCCGAGGCCATGACCAGGTAGACCAGGAAAACGGCCAGAACGATGGCGAAGATCATCGAGGAAAAGGCGACGTCCTGCTCCAGGCTCTGCCCGGCCATGGTGATCGAGTAGTCGGGCGACATGCGGATCGTGGCCGCGGCGGTCATGATCTTGTTCCGGGCTCCGTCGAGGGAGATCCCCTGGAGGTCCCCGGTCAGAACGGCCGACTTCTGCTGGAGGATACGGCGGATCTCGGCCGGTCCCTCCTTGATCACGATCGCGGCCAGGGACTTGAGGGGGACGATCGCCCCCAGGCCGTTGCGGATGGTGATCCGGCTGATCTTGTCGACCCTGTCGCGGGAGTCCTCGGAAAGGCGGACACGGATATCGACCTCCCGATCGCTTTCGATGAACCGGGTGGCAACCTCGCCCTGGATCTTGTTCCGGAGCTGGGCGCCGACCTGGTTGATGGTCATGTTCTGGGAGGCCAGGACGGCCCGGTCGAAGATGATCTGGATCTCCGGATAGCCCTCTTCCATGCTGGATTTCAGGTCGATGAGGCCGGGGATGGCCCTGATTTTGGCCAGGAGCTCGTCCGAGATGGACTTGATCCGGTCGAGGTCGGTGCCCGAAACGACGACTTCAAGCGGGGCCTTGAAGGAAAAGAGGCGCGGTTTGTAGACCTTGATCGTCGTCGTCGAAAACTTTTCCAGGTCGACCCGGACACGTTCCATGATCCGGTCTTCACTCTTTCCCAGGATGCCGGGCTTCAGGCGGAGGGTGAACTCGGACAGGTTTTCCATCTCCTCCTGAAAGGAGATGCCGCCCCGCGAGCCCTTGCCGATGAGCTCGTAGATGCTGTCGATCTCCGGGTATTTCTTCAACAGGTCCGAAATGTCCGAGACGACGGCGGCGTTTTCCTTGAGCGAGGTTCCCGGCGTGAATTCGACGTTAACCAGGAATTCGCCCTGGGAGATGACCGGGATGAGCTCCTTGCCCATAAAGCGGGTCAGGAATAGCGAGCCGAGGAAGAGGACGAGGACGACGAAGAAGATGAGTTTCCGGTGCTTGAATGACACGCCCTGGAATTTCTTGTAGCCGTTGAACACGGTATTGTAGACCTTGTCGGCGGGCTTGAAGACGTACTTCAGAGCGGCGGATAACGGGTCGCGCGAGCTCTGCCGCTGCATGGCCCCGGCCAGCATGGGCACCAGGGTCAGCGAGACGAGGAGGGAGGCTATAAGGGAGAAGGTCACGGTCAGGGCCATATCCTTGAAGAGCTGGCCGGCGATGCCCTCGACGAAGACGATGGGGAAGAAGACGGCCACCGTCGTCAGGGTCGAGGCGGTGACGGCGCCGGCGACCTCCGTCGTCCCCTTATAGGCGGCATCGGCGGCATTGAGCCCAGCGTCTCGGTAGCGTTGGACGGCTTCCAAGACAACGATGGAGTTGTCGACAAGCATCCCGATGCCCAAGGCCAGGCCTCCGAGCGAGATGATGTTGAGCGAGATGTTGGACGAGAACATCAGGAAAAAGGTGACAATGACGGAAATGGGGATGGCTGCCCCGATGATCAGAGTGCTGCGGAAGTTCTTCAGGAAGTAAAGCAGGACGAAGACGGCCAGGATGCCGCCGATGACGGCGGTCGACTTGACCTCTTCGATCGTGCTCTTGATGAACTTCGACTGGTTGGTAATGAGGAGGTAGTCCATGCCCCGGGGCTTGAGGATGTTCTGCCGGACGGTCTTCAGCCGTTCCGTGACGGCCTCAACGACGGAGACGGTGTTGGCGTCGGCCGCCCGATAGATGGCCGCCTCGATGCACTCCCGGCCGTTGATCCGGGAAATGACCTTCCGCTCCTTGAACCCGCGGAAGACCTCGGCGATGCTGCCCAGGGTGATCTGGACGTCGCCGCGCTTCTCGATGATGATGCCCTTGATCTCCTCGACGTCCTTGAACTGGTTGACCGTCCGGACGAGGAACTGGGTGTCCTTCTGCTTGAGGATGCCGGCCGAGAGGTCGACATTCTCCTGGCTCAAACGGCTGGCCACCGTCGTGATGGGGATGTTGAGGAGGCTGAGCTTCTGCTCGTCGATGTCGATGTGGATCTCGTCCTCGAGGCCTCCCGAAATGGAGCAGGCGGCGACGCCCTCGATGCTCTCCAGGGCCTGCTTGACTTCTTTCTCCGCGACGTAGCGGATCCGGGCGAGGTCGGTGTCCCCGGTCAGGCCCAGCTTCATGACCGGGTCCTGGTTGGGGTCGTAGCGGAGGATGACCGGTTTGGTCGCCCCGGTCGGGAAGCGGAGGAGGTCGAGTTTCTCCCGGACCTTGAGCGTGGCGAAGTCCATGTTGGTGTGCCAGGCGAACTCGATTGTGACCTCGGACAGCTCGGCCCGCGAGACCGAGGAGATGCGCATGACGTTGTCGACGACGCCGCAGGTTTCCTCGATGGGCTTGGAGATGATGTTCTCGATCTCCGCGGGCGCCGTTCCCGGATACTCGGTTTTAATCGTCAGGGTAGGGTAGGAGATCTTGGGCAGGAGGTTAAGGTTCAGCCGCGAATAGGAGATCATGCCGAAGATGACCGCGGCCACGGTGAACATGAACACCGTGACCGGACGATGGATGGAGAACTTGACGAGCTTCATTTGAGCACGGTGACGGGCTGGCCGTCCTTGAGGTTCTCGACGCCGACTGAGATGATGACGTCGCCCTCGGCGATGCCCGCCGCGACCTCGGCCAGGTCTTCCTCGGTCAGGCCGAGGGTGATCTCCTGCTGACTGGCCAGGTTGCCCTTGAGGAGGAAGACGTAGGTCTTGCCCTGCTTGTAGAGGATGGCCTTGCGGGGGATGACCAGAACGTTGTCCTTCTTGCCGGTGGCGATGCGGACCTCGACGAACATGCCCGGCTTCAGCCGGAGCGTGTCGTCATACGCTTCGACCGTGACCTTGATCGTTCCCGTCTGGACATCGATCCGCGGGTTGATCAGGGTCACGGTGCCCTTGAAAACCTCGCCTTTGAGGATCTCGGTCGCGACGTTGGCGGACAGGCCCGTCTTGAGCCGGAGGGCGTCGCTCGTGGGCACGAAAACGCGGATGAGCAGGGGCTTGAAGTCCTCGATCGTATAGACTTTCTGGTTGCTGGTGACCCGGCTGCCGACCTCGATGAGGCGTTCGGTGACGAAGCCTTCGGCGAGGGACCGGATCTTCGTCCAATTCAGCTGGAGTTCGAGGTCCTTGGAGACCTCCTCCCGGTTCCGGAAATCGAGGAGGCGCTGCTTGTTAGCGGCCTCCGCGGTCTGGTATTCCTGTTCCGAAATGAGCTCCTTCTTGAAAAGCTCCTGGCTGCGGGCCAGGTTCTTTTCCGATTCATCCATGCTGAGCTTGGCCTGCTCCAGGGCGATCCGGGCCTGCTCGTGGCTGATCCCGATCTCCGTGTCGTCGAGGATGGCCAGCACGTCGTTCTCCTTGACGTAGGCGCCTTCCTCCTTGACGATCTCCTTGACGTAGGCCGACAGGCGCGAGAAGATCTCGACTTTCCGCTCCGGCTCGACGATGCCGTTGAGGACGAGATAGGCGTTCAAGCTCTGGCGGCTGACGGTCTCGACGTTGACGGGCAGGGCGTCGAGCTGAGGCTGGCCGCCCGGTCCCTTTGCGCCGGGGGAGGCCTTGCCGGCCGGGTTCACCGGCTTGGATTTCGTGGCGGCGGTCTGTCCGTTGGCCGCGGCATTAGCCGTGAGATCCCCGTTGCCCGACTTGCCGCAGGCCCAAGTCAGGGCGAGTATCAGGGTCAGCAATAGAACCGTTCTTTTTCTCATATTCGTTCACCTTTTAAAAAAAGTCCCTCACGCTCGTTCGTGGAGGGCGTCTGTCTTGAGCACAATGAGAAAACCATTATACCTCACCGACATTTTTTTGACGCCGGAGGGCCGATTTTCTTCCCAAATCCTGCCCACCGGAACTCAAGAAGGGGTCAAACCTAATAGCTGGGTCAAAGATAAGAGGGGGTCAAACCTATTTTTTACGCATTTCTGCGTAAAAAATAGGTTTGACCCCTTCCGGAACCCGCTCTTATTGACGGACGGACGGGAGCGGCCTAAAATAGATAAAGGGTAAGAGACGATGATATCCCGAAGCGCTGTCCCCTTTCTGGCCCTGGCTGTTCTTTTCCTGCCTCTGCCCTTCATCCTCGGTTTTTTCTTTTTCGGCGTCCTCCTCTCGGTCCGGCCGCGCGGGGAGCCCGACCATGCCTTCGCCGTCATCTCCCGCTTTTCCGGGCCGATCCTCCTCCGAAGCCCGCCTCTTTAACCTCCTCTTTTTCCGCAACTCGGTCCGCGGATCCATTCAAGGCAACGAGAGGAGGAATGGCTTGATCGAAACATCTCATCGCTTTTTTTCCAAAGGGCGTCGCCCGGACGAAGATCCTCGACGCGGCGCGGCGGCGGGCTTACAAACCGGGTTCCGCGCAAGGGCACTGACGGCCTTCAACCGGTTCCGCGGAATTCCCGTGGAAACCGACCTGGCGAGGCTTGCGCGGACCGTCGGAAAGATCCGCGCTATCCATGAAGCGGAAGGGCTCGCCCGGAAAACCGACGAGGAACTCGGACGTTTGGCGGCATCCCTGCGCGGGCGTCTCAAGGGCGAGGTATCAACCGAGGACCCGGAGATGGCGAAGGTCGAGGCCTTTGCCCTCGTCGACGAGGCCGCCTGGCGGGCGACAGGCCTCGCCGCCCACGACGTCCAGATGGTCGCCGGCCTGGCCATGGCCGCGGGCAAGGTCGCCGAGCTGCCGACGGGGGAGGGCAAGACCCTGGCCGCCGTTTTTACGGCGTCGCTCTTCGCCCTCACCGGCCGGACGGTCCATGTTCTGACATTCAACGATTACCTGGCCCGACGCGACGCGGCCTGGATGGGGCCGATCTATCACCTGCTGGGTCTTTCCGTCGGCGTCGTCCAGGAGGGCATGGACAAACAGGCCAAGAAATGCGCCTACGCCCGCGCCGTCGTTT
>Ga0268280_1000370_pt1 | contig 40102 bp, 37 predicted proteins | sample saktaG_9_FD_190139 | JGI IMG/M metagenome (GOLD analysis project Ga0268280, IMG submission 190139) | Saline water microbial communities from Sakinaw Lake, British Columbia, Canada - sak_2011_5_24_40m | ecosystem: Environmental > Aquatic > Non-marine Saline and Alkaline > Saline ...
TTCGTGACGATATTCCGGCATTCAACGACAAACTTATCACATGGCTTCTCTGGTACAACACAGAGCGCCCGCATGAGAGTTTAGGAATGGTCAGTCCGTTGAGGTATATTGTTAGTACATTATCAGCCAAGGAGTGCCAAATGTGGTGGACGCGTACAGTTTGTTGCTAAAAATTTCACCTCGAGTATAGTGTAACCAGAAGTACTTTAAACACAACCAAAGGGAGTTTACAATGTCTCAGCCATCCACTGAAACACCGGCCATTGTGGCCGAGGAAGTGCATACCGGCATCTGTGAATTGCCGGTTGATTTTTTTCAAAAGCACCAAGTTCTAAAGACTTGGTCAGTTGGGGGCAACACGTTAATGCGTGTTAAAGGTTCTTTGTGCCCGAGTTTTGCTGTAAATACTGGTCTGCATTTTACGCAAAGCAACGGCCAACAATTCCTTGCTTCCGTAGAAGAAGTTGCTGGAGGTAGCGATGTGGTGGTGTTGCGTCTAGTCCCAAACTACATGGACAGTTTATTCCAGATATCTGGGATTACCGCTAGGAACGTCGAGCAATGCTTTTTACTTGACGCTATTCTCAATCCAAAGATTGACCTAGTTATTGCCCGCGGTGTTGCCGGTTCAGGTAAGACTCTTGTATCTATGGCAGGCGCAACATATTTGGTCAGGAGTCCGAGCTCTACTATTTCCGGTGTGACCATCGTCAGGACATTCGTGTCCATTAGCAACGAAATTGGTTTTCTACCTGGAACTAAGCAGGATAAGATTTCTCCATGGATGAGGGCGGTTAGCGATAATATGCCCCTCTTGAGGAGCAATAAACCTGCTAACGGTAAGGGTCGTAAATCCTTGGATCCACACGCAGGAGTTTTCGAGTTTGAGGATATGGGTGTTATGCAGGGAAGTTCTCTGCATAACAGGATAGTTTTTATCGATGAAGCGCAGAACCTCACGAAGAAGCAGATGGCAATCATGCTCACTCGTGCCGGTGAGGGCTCCAAGGTGATCTTGTTGGGTAACAAGTATTGCGTCGATACCAAGACGAGTTATGAGTTCACAGGACTCGCTCACGCATGGAATTCGGCGAAGGGGTGGGAGCACGCTACGCGACTTGAGTTGCGTAACTGCGAGCGCTCGCGCCTCGCTCGTTGGGCTAACATGCACTTCTAGTAGTGCAAGTATTTATCTTTCTCACCACGGCATTGGTATGCTGTGGTGATTTTTTGCCAAACATTTTTATAAAAAAGCCGCCCATTTGGAATGGACGGCGTTACGATTTCAAAAAACTTAATCATTATGCAATCTCGTCTATAAGTCCGAACTCCAACGCCTCCGTGGAATTCATAGACTTGTCTTTTTGACATGTTGCCCGCACTTGGCGTAATTTCTTACCTGTACGTGCTGATATGATTTCCTCCATTGAGCGTTGTGTTTCCAGCATGTGCTTTTTAAACTCTTTAAGCTTCTTGCCGTAGAGTTGGTCCATGCTGACGTGTGTGCTGGCTACCAGGTGTATCAAAAGCGTCGCATGCTTCGCTGCCACTCTCTTGGTGCAACTTTGTAAAATAATAGCAGCTGCCGATGAAGCCTGCTCTATTACAAGACCAGTCTTGTCTCCTTTATATAATCTCAAAATGTCGTATATTGCTAATCCGCAGTGTGCATCTCCTCCGCCACTGCTGATCTGCACGGTTATGGTTGGATTTCCGTTTACCTGCAACCATGATGTTGCATGGCGCAAGTACAGCATCATCTCTTCGTCTACCACCCCGACGAGGTCGATGATCCCGATTTGTAGTTGTTCTAGCTGCAACTCAGTCATCTCTGCATGACCGCCGTTGTTTTCTTGCGATTGATTTTTCATGCAACCCTCCCAGTGACTTAATTTTGAACTGTAAAGTACAACTGGTTTAGTTATGTCACTAAACATGATATCTAGCAATGTTGCAATGTAATAAAATACGTTGTGTGGTTTATAGCTGTTTTTAATCAATACTGGTTGAAAAATTCAATGCTACGATATACACATGTCTGAAGTAGAAAAGAAAACTGCAACAACGGGAGAAGTCTTTAAGGTTTATTGGAGCGAGGCGCGCAAGCACCCAATGTTGCTTCTCGCTGTCTTTGTCGGAATGGCTGGCGCGCAAATTGCAGATTTGGTAGCGCCATTATACATGCGTGATTTTTTAATCTACTTTCATCTCCAGGTTCCGACTCGCTTCTTTTCATACAATTATCAACACCAATTTTTTTAGCTGCAATATGGTGGTTCGTAAGCTGGGCGATGTTTAGAATTGGCATGTTTGGTGTAATGCGTCTTGAATCAAATGTTATGCACAGGATTGGTGTGCGAGTGTTTGAGTATTTAATCAGGCACTCCAATCAATTTTTTAGCACTAATTTTTCTGGTGCACTCACAAGTCGTCTTAATAATTTTGTAGGTTCCTTTGAGTCTCTTTTTGATACTGTATCCATGCAATTTTTTCCCAGCGCACTGTTTGTCGGCGGTGTTGTGATCGTGCTTTCTATGCGAAATATCACACTCGGCATAGTTTTTGCTTTGTGGGTTATGTGTTTTCTGGCATTTCAGTTGTTTATGATGAGACGCAATCAGCCGTTCCGTTTCGCGCGAGCGAAATCAAGAACAGATTTGAATGCTGCCTTATCTGATGCAATATCTAATCAAACTACCGTTCAGCTTTTTGGAGGGGAGCCCTACGAGAGTTCTTTGTTTGCCCGAGCGAGTGAGAGTTGGCGCGCTCTTACTATGCGTTCATGGAGCGCAGATGATTTAGTTTGGGGAGGGCAAGGTCTGCTAATGATTATAATACAAATTGTTTTATTTATGAGCTCCATCTCTCTTTGGCAAAAAGGTATCCTTGGTGTCGGAGATTTTGTGTTTATACAGGCGTACCTCGTAGGTACATTCAGCAGGTTACTAGGGCTTGGGAGAAACTTGCGCTCATACTATAACGCTATTGCTGATGCGTCCGAGATGGTTGCAATTTTAAATGAGCCGCACGGTATTCGTGACGCTGTGACAGCAAAACCTTTGGTCGTTACTGAAGGAAAGATAGTTTTCAAGGATGTAGATTTCTTTTTTAATGAGACTCGTCCTGTTCTGCAACATTTCAATTTGACCATACGTGCTGGCGAGCGTGTCGCACTGGTAGGGCAGTCGGGTGCTGGTAAGTCGACAATAACCAAACTACTTCTTCGGCTCTACGATGTTGCCGATGGTGCGATTGAAGTAGATGGACAAAATATAGCGCACGTTACGCAGGAAAGTCTGCGTAAAGCTATTGCTTTTGTTCCGCAGGAACCCGTGTTATTCCACCGCACGTTGATTGATAATATTCGTTATGGAAGGCGCGATGCGACAGATGAAGAAGTAATTGACGCGGCGAAAAAAGCACATTGTCATGAGTTTATTTCTGAATTACAGGAAGGATACAAGACACTCGTTGGTGAACGCGGGATAAAACTTTCAGGTGGAGAACGTCAGCGTGTCGCAATTGCTCGCGCAATTCTAAAAAACGCGCGTATTCTTGTGCTTGATGAAGCTACGTCAAGTCTCGATTCAGAGTCAGAGGCGCTTATTCAAGACGCGCTTAAAACCTTAATGCAGGGTAAAACTGTTGTTGTTATTGCGCATAGACTTTCCACCATCATGAATATGGACAGGATTGTTGTTATAGAAGGTGGCACGGTTGTCGCTGAAGGGACACACGATGAATTACTAACTCAGGGAGGTTTGTATCAAAAACTCTGGAGCATACAAGCTGGTGGTTTCTTACAGGATGTAGACGAAGATGCTTAATATTTATTCCGATTTTTCTTGTTTGAGGAAAGTTAGTATATGTTCTAGGTGTGTTGCGTCGGCGCCTGAGATCGCTGTTCTGTATGTTTTATTTTCTTGCAATGTGTGGAGTTCGTCGCTGACCCATAATCGAGTGATTTCTTTTGAAACAAAACCGCGCTCCGCGTGATCAACCAGCGAGGATAGAACAGCAAGCTGTGATTCCTGTGTTTTGTAGTAACGTTTACTGCCCATTGCTTGCTCAACGTCTGCAAGATGGATTATGTCGGACAGGTTAACGGTCATCGGCGGGCTACCGACTTTTATGGTGTTGGTTGAATTACGATTGCGAGAATGATGTGAGCCGGCTAGCTCAGCTTCTTTCGCAAAGCCCATAGAGGTAAGAATCTGGAACGACGCACCTTCATGCATACTCATAATTTCAAGAAGGGTATTGTCGGCGGTGAGTCCGTAAGGTTTTATTTTTTTATTTACTGTATCAATTTTATCGCTTGGTATCAGCATGTTCAGAGGAATGATTGACTGCGGTCGCAGGTTTTTTGTATGAAGCGCTTGTAGAATTTTTTTGATAAAACCGTGAGAGGTAAGGTCGGAAAATATATCCTCAACTATTCCTTTCTTGTGTAAAAGCTCACGTGCCTGTTCTTTATTTTCATACAAAATCCACGCGCATTCGATGTCGCTTAAATGGTTTGTAAGGACTTCCTTTGGCACTGTGAGTTTGCCAATGTCGTGGAACAGGCAAGCGCGGAGGAAACAATCGCGTGATATTCCGCTGTCGCTTGGGAAGCCTTCCGATAAAATAATCCAACTAGCTATTTCCTTGTCTATCTTCTCACGAGTAAGGTGGAACACTTCTACGGAGTGTTGAGCAGTCTCTTTATCGTAGTCATAAAGTATCGCAAGCATTTCCCAATCGTGCCCAGTGGGGAACTGCGATTCGCGCTCAATCTCTTGAGTCGACGACAGAATACATGCGTATTCGTTTTTTACCTTTTCAATAAGTTGAACTAGTCCGCCTGATTGCTCCAATTCTGTTTTTATATTTTCATGGTCGTGCAAAGTTTGAGGTTGCGACGCTTTTCCCCGCGTATGTTGTGGCATATGTGTCGATATTGTATCATGTGTGTATATTCGCGTTAAAATAATCATTTATGCAACATCCGAGAGAAGAACGCACCTTTGTTATTGTAAAGCCGGACGGCGTAAGAAAGGGTTTGGTTGGCGAGATTATTCATCGTTTTGAACAGCGCGATTTGAAAATCGTGGCGTTGGAGATGTTCAGGTCAACACGCGAAGAAATGGATAATCATTACCCAAAGACAGAGGCGTGGCTTAAGCGTTTAGGCACGAAAACCGAAGACACTTACAAGCGCTATGGTCGTGATATGGTTGCTGATTTCGGAACTACAGACCACTTGAAAATTGGTGAAGAAGTACGCACTTGGCTTATTGAGTATATGGTATCCGCACCGATGGTACGCATGGTTGTTGAAGGTGTGCATTCTGTTGATATGGTTCGTAAAATTACCGGTCCAACTATGCCGTACCTTGCTGAGATGGGTACAATACGTGGAGACTATTCCGCAGACTCTCCAATTGTTGCGAACGTAGAGAAACGCGCTGTAATGAACCTTATTCACGCATCGGAAACTCCAGAGGAAGCTTCCCATGAAATAGAGCACTGGTTCGGAGGTAAAGAAATATTCAAGTACAAGCGTTTCGGCATAGATGCGTAGTGGTGTATAGTGAAAACATGTATACAGCGTTGTACAAAAAAGTGCGTGGAGGATATATTGCTTGGCTGGAGGAAATTTCTGGTGTCTTAACGCAAGGCGCATCGCTGTCAGAAGCGAAAGAAAATCTGAAAGACGCGTTGCGTGAAATGCTCCTTGCGCGCCGTGCACTTACTCGTCGGCAATTGCGGGGGTTGTGCGCGAGCGTTTTGCTTTCTCACAATGAAGCGTGTTGAGTCTGAGTGTTATTTGCGTTTGAATAATTGTATTCTGTTGTGTGAAGGCGCGAAGCATTCTGTGTGGAGTAATACCAGCAGTGAAAAACAGGCGACCCTACCACGATATACTGAATTGCTCACTTTTTTTGTATATAAAATATGTAAAGAGCTTGGAATACTAAAGCCAAAAAGGTAAATGATTATGCAAAAGTACTTCATAAATAATCGATACGGACTCAAAATTGCTATCGTAGTTGATAGGCCGTGGTTTCCTCGTGGCACTGCGCTCATAATGCACGGCTTGGATTCTGAGAAGGAACAAAAACAGGTGGCAATGTGCGCTGCGGTGTTCCGCTCCTATCGCTATATTGCCGTTCGATTTGACGCCACGCACTCTTTCGGTGAAAGCGGTGGTGACTTCAAGAAAGCTACTGTAGACACATACTCAGAAGATTTGGAAGACGTGCTTGCGTGGTTGCATATACAACCGTGGTTTATGCGACCGCTTATACTGGCGGGACATAGTCTTGGTGCTTCATGTGCAACTATGTATGCGGAACGTAATCCTGATCATATTGCGGCACTTATGCCAATGTCTCCTGCTGTATCTGGTTCTTTACTGCTTGATGCGGTTGAAAAGCGTTATCCTGATGAGGTGAAGCGGTGGCGGGAAACTGGTGAAGTTGTACTCGGAGAAAGTGTACCACTGTTTATTAGAATCTGTTTGCCTGATGATGTTGCAAGTTTTCTTGCGTATGACCTCATTCCTAAAGCGCCTCAGCTTTCCATGCCGAGCTTATTTATAGTAGGCGAAAGCGACTGGCTCACACCTCCAAGCGGAACACAAACGCTCTTTGAAGGCGCATCTGGCAGAAAAGAAATACATGTAATCTCAGGTGCTCCTCATTCTTTATCTCAAGAAGTTCATCTGAATGAAGCCGAGAAAATTATGTCCGAGTGGATTAAGACATTGCAGTAGGGAAGTATGATTTTGTTGTTGCAAGTATTTTTTTAGGAGTATAATAAAGGCGGACAGCGGAAGTAAATGTCCTTAAACTTATGTTTTGGGAGCCTCATATTGTTTTGCGTCGACAGCAATGCGCGTAAATACTGCGGGCACCCACCTGCTTAAACGCAGGCATTGCTTCCGTTGCCCGCCAAGTTCGCCATCATATAGATGGCGATTTTTGCGTATTGCATGAGAGCGGTGGTATTATTATTGTATGACGCAAGATAAAAAAGAGGATAAACAGAACAAGGTAAAGTTATGTGTGTCTGGCGCGGCGGAGACGGCTTTCTGTGGCGTAGACGCTTTTGAAAAAGGTAAAGCTCTAGGCGTGGAAATCGCAAAACACGGTGCGGTGTTGCTGACCGGCGCTACGACCGGCTTCCCGATGTGGTCTGCTATGGGCGCGATTGAAGCTGGCGGATTTTCGTTTGGTTTTTCACCAGCGTCATCAGAGAGAGAGCATGTTGAAACTTACAACCTACCGACTGATTTTATGGACGTAATTGTGTACACTGGTTTTGGATACCCCGGTCGGGACCTTATTTTAACGCGTTCTTCTGACGCTGTGTTGTTTGGGTGCGGACGCATCGGCACTATTCACGAATTCACTATCGCTTTCGAAGATGAAAAACCAATCGGCATTTTAGAGTCTCAATGGAAGACCGATGTGGTGATTAAAACTATTTTAGAAAACGCGCACCGTGGAGGCGAGGAACGCATTGTATTTGATTCAGACCCAAAGGCGCTTGTTGAACAGGTTATAGAAAGAGTCCGAAAAGACCAAATGCATAGAGCGCAATCTTACATGAAGGGCGGAGATGTTGGTGCAACAGTCCCTCCGCGCAAGGATATTATAGGGTAGTGTAGATATTGGGTGAGTGAGTACTGAAGTCTTTTAGCCACGCACTTTATGTACGTGGCTAAAATGAAATTTGTAGCTAAAGCTATTTAATTTTTGGGCGACGTAGGAATGATGGTACTGCACCCCAATCATCATCATCTAGTTCGATTTTCTTAATTCGGTCTGATGTATCTGCGGATCTTACTATAACGTCATTTGAACTTTCTTTAGTGTTTGAATAAGACTGTATGGCCTGTGAAGCAATTGGAGTGGGTGTAGATATTGTGGTCGGTGTTTCAGGTGAGATTGGTGTATTGTAAATTTTTCCTTGTGCGAGTTCAGGTTCTTGGTCATGCTCTCTTGTTGCGCTACTAAAAAGAGAAGGACCTCTTGGAGCTGGGCCTGTGGCGGTCGGGAATCCTGTTGCTATAACTGTCACGCGCACCTCGCCTTTTTTGAGCTTATCATCTTTACTGGTGCCGAAAATAATTTTAGCGTTAGGATCAACAGAGTCTGTGATGATTTTAGCGGCTTCGTGTACTTCTAGCATACCAAGATCATCTCCGCCTGCTATTGCAAACAGTACGCCTTTTGCGCCGTTGATGGATATTTCAAGAAGCGGGGAAGACACGGCCATGCGAGCAGCGACTTGCGCTCGATTTTCACCACTGGCGGTTCCTATTCCCATAAGCGCGGAACCGGCGTTTTCCATAACTGCCCGCACATCGTTGAAGTCAACATTTATTTCTCCAGGATTAGTTATTATGTCAGACAAACCTTCAACCGCCTGTTTGAGTACGTCGTTGCAAATCGCAAACGCCTGCTTTAGTGTCGTGCCTTTTTCTACGGTCGCTAGTATTCGGTCGTTCGGTATAACTATAAGCGCATCCACCTCTTTGCGTAGTTCATCAATACCTTGTTCGGCGAGGCGAGCGCGCTGCGCACCTTCAAATGAAAATGGCTTTGTAACAACAGCAACAGTGAGTGCTCCAATCTCTTTCGCGGCTTTTGCTACCACAGGTGAAGCTCCTGTTCCTGTTCCGCCACCCATACCGCAAGCGACAAAAACCATATCAGAACCCTTTATTGCTTGCTGTAATTCTTCTTTTGTTTCATCGGCGGCGCGCTTGCCAAGTTCTGGATTCATACCTGTACCGCGTCCGTGCGTAAGGTTTTTGCCGATGTGAATTTTCTTTTTGGCAAGAGATTGGAGTAAAGCCTGACCATCAGTGTTGATTGCGATAAAATCTACACCACGCACTTTAGTGTCAACCATGTGGTTGACAGCGTTGCCGCCAGAACCGCCAACTCCAATTACTCGGATTCTGGCGAATGATTCTATTTCTGGTTGTACTTGTGCCATGGTATTTATTTTGGTGGGTTTAATAAAAGCCGACCGCTCCTTAATCTACATAGCGAAAGTATAGCACTGCGAGCGGTTTTGCAACATTTGACAGTATTTTTTTGTATAGCGTGCATTTTTTGCTAAATATTCGTTACAGATTATATTAGCAAAATGCTAATATGAAAATGTGTCTATAAATAAATTTGTAATACGTTGTAGAGCAATAATCTTACATAACAGAAAATTGCTAGCGGTTCGTTATGTTGAAGATTCGAGTTTCGCGGCGCTTCCCGGAGGCCGTTTAGAATTTGGGGAAGATATAAAGGAATGTATGGACAGGAAGATAATTGAGGAACTTGGTGTTAAGCCAGATATAGGAAGGCTTTTGTATGTTTATACTTTTATGAGTAGTGAGAATATCCAGTCCGTTGAATTTTTTCGAGGTATTAAATGGTGGGGATTATATCGGTTGTGAAAATCTTGTTCGCACGCACGCACACACATGAGCTTTCTGAAATATATTGGGCGAGCGCGACTGAAGACATAAAGATTTTACCTCAAACTGTTGCGAAAGATTTTAGTGAAGGAAAGATTTTGTCTGATCAAACCCGATGTATCAATGGTGGTAGTGAGCGATAGGGTATAGAAAAGTTTTGCGCTAGCAGTTAAATTTCTACTCAATACGTTATACTGGCAGGTATGGAGCCATTTTTGCGTCGTAGGAGGATACATAGGAAAGCGCAGGATATCGCGCCAGATGAAATTTTTGCCGACTCATCAAATGTTTCTAAATTTGATACCGACCGTTTTGAGGGGCGCATGGAACTTCCTCTTACGCGCCGTAGGCTTTTTGGCGTCGGCGCGGTCTTGCTCGCATTTGCTGTATTTTATTTAGCCAGAGCATGGGATCTTCAAATTAAAAACGGCGCTTCTTACGCCGACCGCTCACAGAGAAATCAAATCTCACGCACTGTGCTTTTTGCAGATCGCGGTGTAATTGTAGACCGCATAGGTCGTCAGCTTGCGTGGAATGTACCGTTTATCGCGCGGTCAGTTGTGTCCGATAATGTGTCTGCATCGTCAACTTACGGCAACACAGACACGAACGAGACAGAAGATATTATATTATCTGAACGCAAATACACAGACTATCGCGGTATCGCAAATGTGGTTGGTTACGCGAAACCGCCGGCTCAGGATTCCCGAGGCACTTTCTTCCGCGAGGAAAGTGTTGGTGTTGATGGTGTAGAGGCGGCCTATAACGAAAGGTTATCTGGAACAAACGGCGCGACCCTTGCTGAGACAGATGCGCGTGGAAAGATTGTATCGCAAGGGGTGCAAGAACCTGCAAATTCTGGCGCAACAATGATGCTCTCAATTGACGCGAGCGTGTCACAGGGTTTGTATGACGCCATAGCCAAACGCGCGGACGGCTCACATTTTATTGGAGGTGCTGGGGTGGTGATGGATGTGCAGACGGGGGAAGTTATCGCGATGGTTAGTTATCCAGAATTTCCACTGCAAGTAATGGCTGATGGAACAAATACGCGTGTCATTAATAATTTGCTTGCAGACAAACGGCAACTTTTCCTTGATCGCGCGAGCTCTGGTTTGTATACACCCGGCTCAATTGTAAAACCGATTGTGGCATTGGGCGCGCTGACAGAAGGCGTTGTAAATGAAAATACACAGATATTGAGTACTGGTTCTATTTCCGTAAAAAATCCGTACGATCCTGCGCATCCTTCTGTGTTCAAAGACTGGCGTGCGCATGGTTGGGTTGATGTGCGCGACGCAATCCGCGTTTCTTCAGATGTATATTTTTATGAAGTAGGCGGTGGCTATGGAGCGCAGAAGGGAATCGGAATAGATAATATAGATAAATATCTTCGAATGTTTGGACTCGGTTCCACTACTGGCCTTGAAGGTTTCAGTGAAGCTGTTGGTACAATTCCAACACCTGAATGGAAAGAAAAAGTTTTTAAGGGTGATCAGTGGCGTGTTGGCGATACTTATCATACGGCGATAGGGCAGTATGGTGTGCAAGTAACACCGCTTCAGATGGCGCGCTCTATCGCGGCGATAGCAAATGGCGGAACATTATTGACGCCAACACTTTTTGCTTCATCAACACCGTCAGGAACGCCCGTGCCAATTTCTCAAAGAAATCTGCAGATTGTGCGTGAGGGTATGCGCATGTGCGTGGATAACGCTGGAACTGCGGCAGCGTTGAATGTCGGCTTCGTCGATGTTGCTGGTAAGACTGGTACCGCGCAACTTGGTTCGCATAATCAATTTATGAATTCTTGGGTTGTCGGTTTCTTTCCATACGAACATCCGCGTTACTCTTTTGCGTTAGTGTTGGAGAAGGCGCCTGCTGGAACTTTGCTCGGCTCACCTATGGCAATGCTTGATTTTTTGTCGTGGATGAGGGATAATGCACCTGAGTATCTAAAGTAGTCAACCCCGCATTTTTTACTACGCTTGGTAGAGAAATGAGGTTAGGTGTCTTATTCTAATAACTAACTGTTAATACACTCTCTGTTATGTCTGAACTTATATCGCAAGAGAAATTTGATTCACTGTCTGGCGAACTTGAAGAGTTGCGCACTAAACGCCGTCGCGAAGTTGCAGAGCAGTTGGAATATGCCCGTTCTCTAGGCGACCTTTCTGAAAATGCAGAGTATCAGCAGGCAAGAGAACTTCAGGCGTCAGTTGAGGAGCGTATTGCTAAACTCGAGGCTGTTCTTAAAGACGCTAAAATCGTTACTGAAGAAAATACCGGCGATACTGTTGGTATGGGTGCGCGCGTTACAGTACAAAAAAATGGTTCGGACGAAAAGAATACCTATATTATTGTTGGTGCTGAAGAAGCGGAAATAGTTTCCGGCAAAGTATCCTACCATTCTCCTATCGGCGCAGCACTCATGGGTAAAAAGAAAAACGACGAATTCTCTTTCCGTACACCAAAAGGTGTCGCTAAGTACAAGATTTTAAAGGTTGAGTAGATGTTTTTGGTTTGCACACTCTTCTTGTGAAGGAGAGGGTTGTGGAGAGGTGAATTGAATTTGGCTCTGTCATAACGTGTTCATGTTATACTGCCAACATGAAATCACTGCGCGAGACTATAGAACTGGCGCGCGCCGAGAAGCGCGCTATTGGGCATTTTAATGTATCTGATTCTAATCAGTTGAAGGCGTTTGCTGATGCGGTGCGCGAGACTGGCTTGCCGGCTATTGTTGGGCTGTCGGAAGGTGAACGCGAATTTTTTCCTTTGGCGCATGCTCGCGCTATTGTAGACTCTTATCGCGCGGAAGGTTTGCCGATGTTTCTAAATGCCGATCATACATATTCTCTCGAAAAAGCAAAACTTGCGATTGATGCTGGGGTAGATTCTATCGTTATTGATGGCGCAGCACTTCCTCTTGCCGAAAATATTTCACTCGTGCAGTCCGTGGTCGCATACGCGCGAGCGGGTGGAATGGAAGTGTTAGTAGAAGGTGAGATTGGTTATATTGGTCGCGCTTCGCAAGTGATGGATAAGTTGCCGGAAGGCGTCGCTGTTACAGAAGATATGATGACGAAACCAGAAGAGATAAAAGCCTTCGTGGAGGCGACGGGTGTTGATTTAATGGCGCCGGCGGTCGGCAATGTACATGGTATAATAACTGGAGGAAATCCGAAGCTTTCTATCGAGCGTATAACTGCACTTACAGAAGCGTCCAGTGCGCCTTTGGTACTGCATGGCGGTTCTGGCTCTTCGGACCGTGAGTTTGTTGCAGCAGTACACGCCGGTATTTCAATTATCCACATAAATACCGAACTGCGCCTTACATACCGCAACGGCATAGAACGTGGCCTACGCGACCTACCCCACGAAGTCGCCCCCTACAAATTCCTAGCCCCCGCCCTCACCGACATGACCAAATACCTCTCCCAAAAAATCCGTTTGTTTGCCGGCGTTGTGTAAAGCAAAGTATATGGGTTATACAACCCCTTGCGGGGTTCAAAAATTTATGATACAGTTGGAGCTGAGTTCCATTCGACATGGACGCCTCCAAAATATATCCTTATTGAGACTCATTTAACAGTCTGTTCGTAAAGGTTTTAGATTTTGGTCGCCAAGATTAGGGTACTCCTACAGCAATCATCTACCAGAGGTAGAGGAGAGTAGGTAGTCCGAAGTCTTTACGCACGAAACTTAAAACTTTTTGCGAGAACCTTCTTTGCTTTAAGACTGGTTTAATTGAATTTGTCGGACAGAACCAATTATTAGCAGTACTTCAATGAAGTTCTGATTAGCTATTACAGTATGAATACAGGATTTAACAGAAATGCCGGCCATGGCAATCGTGGTTATGCGGGTGCTGCTAGCTCGCGTCAGGACCGTCCACGTTCAGGTGGAGGTTCTTCAACAATCCGTTTCGGTCAGTCAAATCGCTTTGGTGGAAGTGGTGGAGGTTCAGGCCGTCCACAATTTGGTGGAGGCAACTCTCGCTTTGGTGGTGGCGCTCGCCGTGGAGCTCCGAAATCGTTTTCGGATATATCTCGCTTTGTAAACAAGGCGGCTCCAGATACTGCGCCAGCAGAAAAATTTGTGCCGACGCATCGCTTTGTAGACTTTGGTTTTGATGCTCGTATTACAAATAATCTAACCGCAAAGGGATATATAAACCCGACGCCTATCCAAGACCGCTCTATCCCGTTTGTTATGGAAGGGAAGGATGTAGTCGGAATTGCAAACACTGGAACCGGTAAAACCGCTGCGTTTCTTCTTCCGCTTATCAATAAAGCGATAACGGATAAAAACATGCGCGCAATTATTATGGTTCCAACACGTGAGTTGGCACAGCAGATTGCTGTAGAACTCGCAGACTTCTCAAGAGGTCTTGGTATCTATTCCGCAGTTTGTGTCGGTGGCGCCAGTATAGTTCCACAGATGCGCGACCTTCGCCGTCGTCCTCAGTTCGTTATCGGTACGCCGGGTCGTCTAAAGGACTTGCTTGATCGTCGAGCGTTGGTGCTTTCTGATTTCCGCATTGCGGTGTTGGACGAGGCTGACCGTATGCTGGACATGGGTTTCATTCATGATATGAAAACCATTCTTGCGCTTTTGCCGTCTCCACGTATAACGCTGTTTTTCTCAGCAACGCTTTCGCCTGATATTGAAAAACTTATAGGACAATTCTTGCGCGAGCCTGTGCGAGTGAGTGTTAAGACTCGCGACACATCTTCGTCAATTGATCAGGACATTGTGCGTGTGCCAGCAGGTAAAAGCAAACTGGATGTACTTCATGACCTTTTGACGCAGCCTGATTTCGAGAAAGTTCTCATTTTCGGTCGTACAAAACACGGTGTTGAAAAACTTTCTCAGGTGTTGAACGACCGTGGTTTCAAGTCTGACTCAATTCATGGCAACAAGACGCAGGTACGCCGCCAGAGAGCTCTCGACCTCTTTAAACGCGGTCATGTGCAGGTTCTAGCCGCTACTGATGTTGCGGCGCGTGGTCTCGACATCGCTGATGTGTCGCATGTTATCAACTACGACCTTCCGTCATCCCACGACGACTACGTCCACCGCATTGGTCGAACCGGCCGTGCAGGTAAAAAAGGAAAAGCGCTTACGTTCATTGAGTAGTTTTTGGGTTTTTGGTTTGCCCCCCTACTAGTTTAGGAGAGGATTGGGGAGAGGTGAATTATGTCTTTGTGTTATGTGCTAGACCTATTCCTATAAAATTACAAAATAGAACCCTTCTTTTTAAGATGGGGTCTATTTTTGTATACACACAGAGTCGTGTTTTAATAAGTGTATGAAATTAAATAATATTCGAGTCGGAATTATCAGTCTTGGTGCGGTTATTTTGGCGATTGGTGCAATGATTCCTGTGTCGGCAAATGCCTCATCGGTGTCGGAATTGCACATTCTGGCTGACGGGAAGTTTTCTGCGAAGAATGTGATTGTGATGCAGAAAGCTGGCACGGCAAACTTTTTCACTCGCGTTAACTGGCCAAATTCTTTTGTGCGCATTACTGTGTTGGCGCACGGTGACACCTTGGTTACAAAAGAGTACGGCGAAGTGGCAACGAGCAATATAATAAAAGAGGGCGATACTCTTGATGTGGAGGGTACACTTTCCTCCGGCGACGGAACTTTTGTAGTTAATGCGCTGAAAATTGTGGATCATGCGCTTTTGCAACAGTCGCAGACTTTGTCGGGCTCTGTCGTCAGTGTAGATACCAACACTTCATCTTTTGTTCTTTCGAATAACGTCTTCGGCTCAACGAATGTTGTTCTGCCAGGTGGCGTGTCTATACAAAAAGGCGCACGTGTCATAAGTATTGGAGAATTACAAAAAGGTGACCGAATTTTGTCGGCGTCTGGCATCTATGATTATGCGTCAAAGACTTTTACAGCGTCTTCCATCTCTGTTTATCAAGAGACAAGTATTTTTATAAAGAAAAATTTTGAAGGCGTGTTGAAAAGTGTTTCCGGCACCACGCTTCCTACAACGCTTACCGTCGCCGTCGGCTCTGTAACTTACACTGTATATCTTCCGGCAGACGCTTCCGTAATGAAAGCAAATCGCGCCACGACTAGTCTCGCACGTTATCAAATAGGGGACACAGTGCGCTTTTTCGGAGCGATAAGAAAGACAGATTTAAATGCCGTTGACGCCGTATTGGTGAGAGATATAAATTTTTAAGAGCTGTGGTTGGTCCACTCTACCTCCGAGAGAGGGTTGTGGTGAGGTGGGAAATGTAAATTCACATCTCCTGACTCTCTCATAAAGTAGGAGAGCGGGCAGACCAAGCCAAGCAGTTAACGTTTACCGCGCTCTTGTTGTAATTTCTTTCTTTAATTTCTCAACTATTTCGTCTATAGGAAGGGCGCCGATTTTACCGTGGTCGCGGCTTTCGAGTGTTGCGGTGTTTGCTGTGACTTCGGCATCGCCGATAACGAGCGTGTACGGGATTTTCCACTGCTTTGCCGAGCGGATTTTTTTGCCGAGCGATTCGTTGGAGTCGTCTAGTTCAGCGCGCACTCCAGCATCTTTTAATTTCTCAAAAACTTCTCGCGCGAAAGCAACGTGCGCCTCGCCGATTGGTAATACTTTAGCCTGCAATGGCGCGAGCCAAGTGGGGAAGTTGCCGGCAGTGTGTTCTATATAAACTCCAAGAAAACGGTCAATCGTGCCGAGCAATGCTTTATGGATCATTATAGGAGTTTTTTTGGTTCCATCTGCATCTGTATATTCAAGTTCAAAACGCGTTGGTTGAACGAAATCGAGTTGCTGTGTCGCACATTGCCACTCGCGCCCGAGCGCATCCACTACCATAATATCTATTTTTGGACCATAGAATGCGGCCTCACCTTTAGCGATAAAATAATCAAGCTCAAGTTTTTTTGCTATCTTCTCAATACTTGCTTCGGCTTTATCCCAATTCTCGCGGTCTCCAAGATACTTTTCAGGCGTTGCTGGATCAGAGAACGAGAGTCTGGCGTGGAATTGCATGCCAAGTGTGTCATACACTGTTTTAATCATGGACATGATGTTTTCAAATTCAAGTTCAACTTGATCCATTCGGCAGAATACATGCGCATCGTCTTGCGTGAGGGAGCGTACGCGTGTGAGTCCAGATAATTCACCTGTCTTTTCATCGCGATAGCAAGTTGTTGTCTCCATAAGACGAACAGGGAGATCGCGGTAACTTCGCGGTTTGGAAGCGTAAATCTGTGTATGGTGCGGGCAGTTCATTGGCTTGAGCGCGAATTCGTCACTAGACTCCTGGCTTTTTACAAGCATCAGTTCGTGTCCAAATTTATCCCAATGTCCGGATTTCTTATACAGATCAATTTTTGTGATATGTGGTATCCATACTTTTTGAAACCCATACCTTTTTTGCAGACTTTCTGAAAAAAAGGATAGTTCGTCTCGTAGAATGGTGCCATTTGGTGTGTATAATGGAAGACCAGATCCTACGAGTTCAGAGAATGTGAATAGGTCAAGTTCGCGTCCTATTTTGCGATGATCGCGCAATTTTGCTTCTTCGCGCAGGCGGAGGTATTCGTCCATGGCGGCTTTATCATCAAAGGCAATTCCGTAGATACGGGTGAGCATGGCGTTTTTCTCGCTTCCGCGCCAGTAGGCGCCGGCGATGCGGTCAAGTTTGTAAGAACCTTGCACAATATCATGTGATGGGTGCTCGCAGTGTCCGCCTCGGCACAGGTCTGTAAAACCTCCGCAGGTATAAAAAGTGATTGGCTCGAGTCTTTGCGCGAGCTCGTCGATAAGTTCGCATTTATATTTATTTTTAGCGAAGTGTTCGCGCGCTTGTGATGGAATCTTCTCTTCATGAGAAAATGCATCCCAGCGTGGTAGCAGTCCGCGCATCTTTTTTTCAATAGCCGGAAAATCTTTTTCGTTTGGCACCGCGCCACCGCTAAAATCAAAATCGTAATAAAAACCATTATCAATGGTTGGACCTATGGTAGGTTTCGCGTGCGGATATAGTTCTAAAACTGCCGCTGCAAGCAAGTGGGCAAGGGTGTGGCGTTTGAGTTCAATAGCGTCCGCTTTTTCTTCCGTCGCTTCTTTCTTATTCATACTTTTATGGTAGCACACGAGGGAGATGGTGCAATTGTTTATCTTTGCTCAAGTTGCCGAAATATACAGACGAAAGCGAAACCGCAGGGAGCTTTTAAGCAGATCCTGCGGTTTTTTGTTATTTGACTGCCCGTTTCATTTCTCGGATTGCTTGCGCAATCCAAGCAGCTTTACCAGATGCGACTGCGCACTCCAGCTCTTTTATTATAATAGCCAAAAGCGCGATGCGGTTAGGCGGTTTAATAGACATTTCTTATCTCCAGTGTCTTCAGTTAGAAAAATGAAAGGAACAATATCTATTGGTTATGTTAGCATATTAAAGAAATTTATCAACAACTTCCTTGATTACAGCGCCGTTCGCTTTTCCTTTGAGGTCGCGCATGAGTGCGCCGATGATGATGCCGGAAGTTGGTTTTGCGTCGCCGTAACTCGCAATCTTCTCGCGTACAAGGCGTTCAACATCTGCACGTGGCATTTCCGCAGGTAAGAGTTTTTCCAAAATAGCGAGCTCTTCTGTTTCGCGTGCTACCAAATCGGAGCGGTTTCCGATTGTAAATTGTTCTATAGATTCTTTGCGCTGTTTTGCACCACGCCGTATCAATGCGAGCACTTCGTCCTCGGTCAATTTTTCGCTTGGCTTGCGACCTTTTGCGACTAATTCATTTGTGCATGCGGTGAGAAGTCCACGCATTACAGCGAGACGAACTTCTTCGTGATTTTTTAACGATTTCATTATTTCGGCACGAATGTCTTCTTGTGTCATTGGTTTAGTATAACATTAAAGTTAAGAGGGTTCGCACAAACACAAAGTTCAATACACCTCACCCCAGCCCTCTCCTATATTAGGAGAGGGGGCAGGGAAAGACAAAGATTCGAAGACTAAAGACTAAGAGATGCGATATACTATCATTATGAAAATAATTTATTTTGGACAGGAAGAGTGGGAGAGGGAATACATTACGGGTAAGTTGGTTGGGCATGAGGTTGTTTTTTGTCTCGGTTCTTTGCAGGATAATACTACGGTAGATACGACCGACGTTGAGGCTGTGTCGATTTTTGTAAATAGTCCGATGCACGCTGATGAAATGAACCGTTTTCCAAAATTACGCTTAATTGCAACACGCTCGACAGGTTTTGACCACGTTGATGTTGTGGAAGCAAAGAAGCGGGGAATTACTGTTACGAGCGTTCCGTCTTACGGAGTAAATACTGTGGCGGAATTCGCTTTTGCTCTTTTGCTGGCACTCTCTCGCCGTATTTGTGAGGCGCATAAGCGCGTTGAGCATGGATCATTTTCTCAAAAAAATCTTGAGGGGTTTGATTTGGCGGGTAAGACAATCGGTGTTGTTGGGCTTGGGCGCATTGGAGTGCATACTGCGCGCATAGCAAAAGGTTTTGATATGAACCTATTGGCTTTCGATATGCATCAGGATGAATCGTTGGCGCAAAGCATTGGTTTTAAGTACGCGCAATTACCAGAATTGTTTGGATCATCAGATATAATCTCAATCCATGTGCCATATTTGCCGAGTACGCACCATCTCATAAACATGGATACTATAAAAACAATAAAGCGAGGTGCGTATCTTATTAACACAGCGCGTGGAGCGGTTGTAGAAACTGTCGCTCTTGTGCAGGCCCTCAAAGACGGTATCATTGCGGGTGCTGGATTGGACGTTCTGGAAGAAGAAGGCGATATGGCGGACGAAATGAAGTTGCTTGTTGCTCCGCATCCGTCTGAAGATGAATTACGCACGGTGTTGGCTAATCATTACCTCATGTCGCATCCGCGTGTGATTGTTACACCGCATGTTGCATTCGATACTCGCGAAGCAATTATGCGCATTCTCGATACAACCGCAGTCAATATTTTATCGTTCTCAATAGGAAAATCGGAAAACGTGGTGGTGTAGTGGTATTATTCACCACAACTAGTCCATGTGCACTACTTTTTTGGAATTGAAGGAAGGCTCTTTGCCGTAGACTGCGATACCATGACCAACTAAATGTAATCCGTTCTCCTCAGCGTGCCACCGCAGAATAAGTTCGTCGTCGGCAAGGAAAGTGCGTACAAAAGTGTATGGGTCTTCGAAATAAAGCTTCTTGTTATCGTATCCAATAACTACAACCCAATGCCCATCATTGGTATCATCGGTGTACGCGGAAGTCTGGTCGTTCCAAGCTTGAAGTAGAACAAACACTGGAATCTTTTTTTCGACGTATTGTCGCAAATCTTTTGGCGACATGCTTTTTGAATCAAATTTCAAATTGTAAGACCGTAATACTTTTTCTATATCTATTGTTGCTGTACCATGTTCTTTGTTAGTCTTTGCGGCTATCATCAGAACGTCTTCGTGTTTTTCTATTCCATAGTATGCCAACACAGCCTGCAGTGCTTTTGCTCCACAATCATAATCATACGTTTGTACAAGTTCTGGAAAATCTAGAATCTTCATAATATATATTCTACATACTTGTTTAGTAAAGCACTAGTGATGTGTTTTTATTTCCATCTGCAAACAATTCTTGGAAGAGTTTTTATGGCGATAGTTTGTTGTGAATTGTCGTGAAGTTGTCGAACTATTACTGTGCCGTCGCGCGCTTCACGTTCACCCATAATCATAATGTAACGAACATCGGCTTTTCTTGCAGCTTCTAATTGCATTGAAACACGGCTGGCATCAAAAACATGCGTGGCTGGGACGCCAGCCTTGCGGAGTATATCTACTACAGTAAGACCGTGTAGTTTTGCTCTCCAGCCAAGATGCACCATATATACATATGGAAGTCTATCGGCGGTTTTCGTGGGCAATGGAAGACGTTTTTGTGCGAAGGTGATTGCGGCGTGTACTGTGGCATTTTCGCGGCGACCTGTTATACGCGTAACGTATTCGTCGCATCTTCCGCCATACGCTCCAGTCACAAGTCCGTCGTAACCCGCAATATCAAAGCGAAAAGCTAGGCGTGGTTCACGCGCGCGGTCAAAAATTGAACCGTCTATTTCGTATGGAATGTTTAGAAATTCAAGATTTTCAAGCACTCCACGCAAATGTGTACGCGCGCGTTCCGATAGACAGTGTATGGGTTGTGGAGCCTCTCTTATGGATTCTGCCATTTCTGGGTTATTTGCATGGTCAAACAGGTGTATTGGATTTTCTAGTATAGCGGCACGCAAATTTTCTGGGACGTTGCAACCTGCGCATGTAAATCGGCGTTTTACAAAAACCGATAATTCACGCTGGAAACGTTCGCGGCTATCTCGGTCGCCAACAGTGTTTATGCGGACGCGCTCCACCTTAATTCCTCGCTCGGTAAGAATGGCTGTGATTGTTCTCATTATAATAATTTCACTCATTCCGTTTGGCGACCCGCTAACTTGCAGGCAAAAAGATGGTGAAGTGTCAGTTGCAATTTGTGTATTTTTGCATTCTTCTGTAAATGGCGTTGTGTTGCGCGAACATTCTGGTGCCTTTAATATTTTTGGCGCTCCAAATGGGATAACGTATTGCGCTAGCACAGGCTCCGCTTCAAATGTGCTGGTGTTATGCGCGCAGATAATAGAAGCTGTGTCAAAAGTAACTGGTTTGCGTCCAATTGTTGTGCGGTATAAATCAGCGTCTATATTGCGTAGTGGACGAAAGCCATACGATGATGCGACCTTTGACGCATGTTCGAGAAAAGAAGATGTAGTTTCAGGCATGTTATTGCGTGTTCGTTGATGGTGTACTATCGGCGGAAGAAAGCATGTTATTGGAAACGCCCGGCCACACAGATATGGCTGTAAAAGGTAGAAGGCGAACGAACGCACGACCAACGACGTCTGTTCGTGGGACAGGCCCCCATACGCGACTGTCGGAAGAGTCTGGGCGATTGTCACCCATTACGAAATATTGGTCGGCTCCGAGCGTTACAGAACGATTAGCGCCATTGCCCAGATTGATGATGTACGGCTCTTGTAGTGCGTGTTCGATTTTGTCGGCTCCAGTTATGTATACCTTCCCGTTTTCTATTGTTACAGTTTCACCCGGCAAACCAATAACTCGTTTAATAAAAAATTCTGATGTGTTGAGTGGGTATCGGAAGATAACAACTTCACCGCGCTGCGGATTTGAGAAATGATATGAGAGTTCGTCGATAATAAGATATTGTCCTGTGCCGAATGTTGGGTTCATTGATGCTCCCGATACAATGAATGGTTGTGCAATCCAGAAACGAATTGGTATCACGATGACGACAGCGATGATGAAAAATTTTAGGAGTTCAACGAAAAAATTTTCTTGTTTTTCTCCCTGCATACCAACATTGTATGTGTTTGTGCGCGACGCGCAAGTTTTAGTCTGTTATTGTTGTGCGAGTTATGCATCTCTGTGCTTTTTTTGTTATCATACTGCTATGAATTGGATACTTGTAGGCTTGGGAAATCCTGATGCGGAGTATGAAGGAACGCGACATAGTGTTGGACGTGATTTTTTGCGTTCTGTTGCAAAGAATGTCGGGGTTGCGGAATTTAGATTGGATAAAAAAACACGCGCTTTGATTGCGAAAGGGGAATTGTTCGGGAAAAAAGCAACACTAGTATTGCCAGAAACTTTTATGAATGAATCAGGCAGTGCGGTCAAGTCTATGGTTGGTTCTGTTAAGCATGCAGAAAAACTCGCTGTGCTTCACGATGATTTAGATTTGCCGATTGGAATGGTGAAGGTTTCTTTTGGTGCTGGAGCGGGCGGACATAAAGGTGTTGAGTCGGTACAAAAAGTACTAAAGACTAAAGATTTTGTCCGTATACGAATTGGTGTTTCTCCAACTACTGTTGGTGGGAAATTGCGCAAGCCAGAAAGTGAAAAGGTTGTTGATTTTGTTCTTGGAAAATTTCGTAATACGGAAGTTGAGCAGACAAAGCTGAAGACGGCGCGCAAACTAGCAGAGCGTGCAATTGAATTATTACTTACCGCTGGTAAGCAAGCTGCGATGATGGAAGTAAATACTGCGCGGTAGCTTGCAAAATCGCATACGAAAATTAAAGCTAAAGAAAGTGGTTACCGCAGTGTGTTTACTGCCCAAAAAAGACGGAAAACGAAGTCGATTGACATAATTTTTACTTTGTATAGAGTATAGGGCATCCATCATGTGCGCCGTGTTGGTGTTTAATTGTAGGGTGCTAGCGACCTAAAAATCACAGAGGAGTTTTGTGATGGGTAACATATTGTCGAATCAGTTGTCGTTTTGGTTCTTTAACAAAAAGCATAGAGTTACAGATCTTGCTGTTGTCTTGGTAGACATGCAACCGGAGTTTACAGATAATTTACAGGAGGATGTGTTTGATTCTATCATTTCGGCACAGCTGGAGATTGTTGAATCTTGCACAAAGTTTGATGTGCCGGTTATTGTCCTTGAATTTAAGGGCTGTAGCTGTACGGTTCCTGAGCTGTCTAAACCCTTGCGTTCTGTGCCACGATTGAGTGTCATAGAGAAGAAAGATGATGATGGTTTTACAAACCGTTTGTTAAGTAGAACCCTTTGCTCTTACGGGAGTAAAAGGATTCTTCTTACAGGGATTAACGCGAGCGTTTGTGTGTTGAAAACTGCGAAGTCCGCTTTACGTCTCGGTTTCTCAGTTCATACATCTGAGGATTTAATTGCAGATGAATCAGACCTTTGGGTCAATGAGCAGATTGTTGATTGGTATGCGAACAACTGCGTTTTACATGAAGGAGCGCCCCAAATCCAAAAGCTTATAGGAAAGTAAACCAAAACCCCACAAGTATATGAAATGCTTGTGGGTTTTTTATGTATTGACTTAATTATTTTATTGTGTAACATGAATGTTGGTGTTCTAACAACTAGAAGGGTTGCGTGATGCGATGCAAAAAGAGTGATTTGTCCTTTGGCAAAGATGAAGAAGTAAATCGTCGTGGCGTTACGGGTCTTGCTGTTATTCTGGTAGACATGCAACCAGAGTTTACGCGCAATATTTTCCGAGGCGTGTTCGCGCGTATACTGAAAGCGCAATCGCGTGTCATAAAGGAGTGTGCCGAGTTAGATGTTCCCATTGCAGTGCTTGAGTTTGAGGATTGCGCTCGTACGATCCCAGAATTGCGCGGTCTGCTATGTTTGGTTCAACGAAAGCGCGTCATTAAAAAGGATAATAACGACGGGTTCACGAATGACGCACTGAAAGGATTCTTAGATCTTTACGAGATTGAGACCGTCCTATTAATGGGTTTGTACTCTAATGCATGTGTATTGAGTACGGCAAAGTCAGCTGTGTTATCAGGATTTTCTGTCCTTACTTCTGAGGATTTGATAGCACAAGAAAAAAGTTATATAATTTCCGATTTTGTTGTCGGCTGGTTCGCTAACAACGGTATTATATATAAAAAAATACCGCCAATCACAGAAATCCTGATTCAGTTGTAGCGAGGTGCAACAAAAAACCGACAAGCGCGTAATGCTTGTCGGTTTTTCTTTTTGTCGAATTACTTTCTTGCTCCGTCAAAAGTGAGTGCCATGCGCATCTCTTTTGGGTCAAAAAGAGTAATCTTAAACGGATACCTTTTACCGAGCTCTAGATGTGCGTGTAGTTTTTCTTCTGAACCGAAATCAGATACATGCGCAAGTCCTGCGATGCCTTCTTCAATGCTTGCGAGAGCGCCATGCTTGTTGAATTTTATAACAACACCCTCAACTGAGTCTCCTTTGTGATATTTGTTAGAAGCCTCAACCCACGGATTTGATTTGAGTTGCTTGAGCGACAACGACACTTTGCCATCTTTTATGTCTATAATTTTTACTTTGATTCGGTCGCCAACTGAGAAGAAGTGGCGAGGATTGTCCACGAGTCCCCAGTCTATTTCAGATAGGTGTACTAGCCCCTCTAGTCCTTCCTCAATACGCACGAATGCTCCGAAATCAACCATGCCTGTAACTTCGCCTTCGACAACGTCTCCAACTTGGTAGTGTTCCATGAGCACTTTTTTCTCTTTAACATCAACACCTTTTTCGGAGAAGATAAGTTTTCCTTCTTTAGGTAAAGCGGCGATAATGTTGACGAAAATCTTGGTGCCGACGAGTTTGCGCAACTCTTCGAGAATGCGGTCTTTGTCGCCATCCTCAACGCGAGGGTAGTGCTCTGTTTTGAGTTGAGACGCAGGAAGAAAGCCTTGTATACCTTGCCACTCAACAATAAGCCCACCTTTGTTGGCTTCTTTGATTGGAAGTTCGAATGCTTTTTTCTGCTTGACTGCTTCTTCGGCTTCAGTCCATATAATAGCCTGCCGTGCTTCTTTGAGTGAAAGAGTAAGGTATCCTTCTTTGGAATCGGTGGCAACGACTTTCGCCTGCACCATGTCGCCGATATTTACTCGCTTGATTATTTCGCGTGCGTTCTGATATTCACGACCAAAAATACGGCCTGTACCCCACGGTGGAAGGTCGATAAAAACTTGTGCTCGGTCAAGGGAGATGACAGGCCCTTCTACGATGTCTCCTGCGCGCGGACGTTCTTTGGATTGCACAGATAGTGCTGTCATTATTTCGCTTACTGTTGGCGCATCCTCGTCAATTATCGGCTGTTTAGCTGGTTTCACAGCGTCTGTCTTTTTTATACTCATAAATAATTTCTCAACATTGGAGGGGCTCTGATTTTACTGCCACGCATACTGCGCAAAGTTCTATCTCAAAGTTTAACCCTCCAATGGGTTAAATAAATTAGCACACACCACAAATCCCCGAAGGGGAACTGCAAATCAATATACCATATCAACAACAAACAATCAATTTTTTGTTATACTTCGTTGCGCCCTTATACTATATATACATGCACGAAATACAATCATTATTCCACGCACCGAAGCGGTCTTATTTAATTATTATTGTGGCTTTGTTGGCGTTGGTTTTGGTTGAGGCTCTGAGTGCTCCAGTGTGGGTGGAACTTCTTGCGGTACTGCTTGGTGGATTGCCAGTTTTCGTTGCGTCTGTCCGCTCCGCAATAAGACGTCGCATTTCCATAGAGACGTTTAATTTGTTTGCTATTTGCGCGGCGCTTTTAATGAGTGAGTACACTTCTGCTCTTTTTATTGTAATGATGTTGGCGTGTGCAGATATTCTTGAAGCTTACACGGAGGCGCGTGCTCATCGTGCGATTGAAGAATTAATAAAACTAAAACCACAGAAAGCAACTGTTGATACGGGTGGCGGTATGTTGCGCGAGTGTGTGGTTGGCGAAGTGTTACTTGATGACATTGTACTAATCCGACAAGGCGAGCAAGTGCCTGTGGACGGTATAGTAATTTCCGGCGAAGCTTCCTGTAATGAGTCTTCTGTAACAGGTGAGTCAGTGCCAGTTGAAAAACGCGAAGGTGATAAGGTCATGAGTGGGACTTTGAACGAGAATGGCATGATGCGCGTGCGCGCAACGGCGGTTGGTAAGGATTCAACAATTGAGCGTATGGCATCGCTCATTGAGGAAGCTGCAAAAAACAAATCTCAGGTGGAGAGAGTTGCGGATAAGTTCGCAGGAATTTTCTTGCCGGTGGTGGCACTGCTTGGTATTGGCACATATCTCGTAACTAAAAATGTTTCTATGGTCACTGCGCTTTTTTTGGTGGCATGCGCCGATGATATGGCTGTAGCAATCCCATTGGCGATGACTGCTGCGTTGGGGCAAGCGGCGAAGCGCGGTGTAATTGTGAAGGGCGGATCTCGTTTATATTCGGCAGCTGATATTACTACTGTGTTGCTAGATAAAACAGGCACGCTTACTTATGGAAAACTCGATGTTGAAAAAATAGAAGTATTAGATGGTTTTAATGAGCAAACTCTTTTGCAATTAGCTGGAAGTGCAGAGAAGTTTTCGGCACAACCAATGGGTCGCGCCATATTTGCGCGCGCATTACAGGATTTTACGATAATTGCGGATCCTGTTGATTTTAAGGAAATAAAAGGCGGCGGCGTTTCGGCTTTGTGTGATGGAAGGAAAGTGCTGTTGGGGACTAAAGTATTTTTGGAGGAGAATGGGGTGGAGTTACTTCTACCTAACCCTAGACTCGGGCAAGGGAGGTGGCAGGAGGCGACTCTTGTTCATATAGCAATTGATGGCGCACAGGCTGGTTCTTTTCGTATGGCGGATTCGGCGCGACCTGAAGCGGCGGAAAGTATTGGCGCAATGCTTCGTGTTGGTGTGCGTCGCATTGTTATGTTAACTGGTGATACTGAAGCGGTTGCTGGTAAGATAGCGTCTCAACTTGGGATTGAAGAATATCGCGCGCACGTAAAGCCTGAAGAAAAATTGCGCGAAGTCGAGCGACTTATGTTATCTGGTAAAAAAGAAAAGCTTGCAGTTGTTGGTGATGGTATTAACGATGCGCCGGCACTTGCGCGCGCAGATGTAGGTGTGGCGATGGGTGGTGGAATGGCTGTTTCTCTGGAAGCTGCTGACATAATTATTCTTACGGATAATTTAATGCGCTTGCCTGAAATTATTTTACTAGGACGTCGTACGAAATCAGTTATTCGCGGAGATGTTGTTATTTGGGTTGTCTCTAATTTGCTCGGTTTCGCTCTTGTCTTTGCAGGAGTGATGGGACCAGCTGCCGCTGCGTTTTATAATTTTGCAACGGATTTTTTCCCGCTGTTTAATTCTGCACGATTGTTTCGCAGGAATTAATATGCAAAACAAAAGACAAGCACAACTAACGGTATCGGTTCGTGTTAAAGCGGGTTCGCGCAAAGAACTTATTGTAAAAAAAGAAAAACGCTGGGATATTTCAGTGCGTGAACCAGCGGAAGAAAATCGCGCTAACCACCGTGTGCGCGAAATACTTGCAAACGAATATAAAATCTCGCTCACGTCGGTGCGAATAATAAAAGGACATCATTCACCGTCAAAACTTTTTGCGATTTCTTTCTGAAAAAAGAAATAATGATGTTTGTGACTACTGTCAAATATTTTAGAGACGAAAAACGTTTGACAGTTTACCATAAAGGTATAATGTGAGATTAGAAGGTCTTTAAATTATTTTACAGGATTGTTAGAGGCCTGATCGTTGAGTCTAACTATGTGCGATTCGCACAAAAGGTGAAAGTTATGAACACGGGTTCGCTATTCGAGCGTTACACTAAGTCGCTTCGCGGTCGACAGACTGAGGAGTTGACGCTGATGCAATATTTGGAGTTGTGCAAGAATGACCCTCTCGCGTATGCGATGGCACACGAGCGTTTGCTCACTGCTATCGGAGAACCGCAGATGGTCGACACTTCAAAGGATCAGCGAATGGGTCGGATTTTCCTTAACAGGACTATTCGAGTGTTTCCTGCATTTGCAGACTTTTATGGAATGGAGGAGACTATTGAGCGTATCGTCGGTTTCTTGCGCCATGCGGCACAGGGACTCGAGGAGCGTAAACAAATTCTCTATCTGCTTGGGCCAGTCGGCGGAGGGAAGTCATCGCTTGCTGAGCGCTTGAAGACGTTGATGGAAAAGTATCCCATCTACACAATCAAGGCTGATAACGATGTTAGCCCGATGTTTGAATCGCCACTTGGACTATTTTCTCCAGAAGAAATGGGAGAGGAGTTGGAGGCGCAGTTCGGTATTCCGCGGCGCCGTCTTTCTGGGCTATTGAGCCCATGGGCGGTAAAACGTTTAGACGAGTTCGGAGGCGACATCACGCAATTCAAGGTGGTGAAGCTCTATCCATCCAAGCTTCGTCAGGTATGTATTACCAAAACGGAGCCTGGCGACGAGAATAATCAGGATATTTCCTGCCTCGTCGGCAAAGTCGACATCCGCAAGCTCGAGATGTTTAGTCAGAATGATCCAGACGCTTACAACTTTTCCGGCGGGCTCAACCGAGCTACGCAGGGGATGATGGAATTCGTCGAGATGTTTAAGGCGCCTATCAAGATGCTCCATCCGTTGCTTACTGCAACACAGGAGGGTAACTACACAGGTTCCGAGAACATTGGCGGAATGCCGTTTGAAGGGATTGTTCTTGCTCACTCGAATGAAGCGGAGTGGAATACGTTCAAAGGCAACAAAAAGAACGAAGCTTTCATCGACCGCACATGCGTTGTAAAGGTGCCGTACTGCCTTCGGGTAACCGAAGAGGAACGCATCTACGCAAAGTTGTTGCGTGACAGTGCTTTGTCTCGTGCGCCATGCGCGCCGGGGACACTCACAATGTTGGCTCGTTTTGCTGTGCTGAGCCGTTTGCGCGTGCCGGGTAATTCCAGCTTGTATTCGAAGATGCGAGTATACGACGGCGAAGGCCTGAAGGATACTGACGCAAAAGCGAAGTCAATGCAGGAGTATCGCGATACTGCAGGAGTTGATGAAGGAATGGACGGAGTGTCCACTCGCTTCAACTTCAAGGTGCTTGCGGCTACTTTCAACCATGACACGGAAGAGGTTGCTGTCGATCCAGTACATTTGATGTACGTGCTTGAGCAGTCGATTAAACGCGAACAGTTCCCTGAAGAGGTTGAAAAGCGCTTCCTTGAGTTTATCAAGGCGGAGCTTGGGGTGCGATACGCCGAGTTTATCGGCAAAGAAGTCCAGAAAGCTTATCTGGAGTCGTACAGCGACTACGGACAAAACTTACTGGATCGCTATATCGCATTGGCGGACATGTGGATCGAGGAACAGGACTATAAGGATCCTGATACCGGTCAAATGTTGAACCGTACTGCTATCGACAGCGAGCTTTCAAAAATCGAGAAGCCAGCCGGTATCGTCAATCCTAAGGACTTCAGGAATGAAGTCGTCAAGTTCGCTTTGCGAGCTCGTGCTCAAAACGGCGGAAAGAATCCGGCGTGGACGGCTTACGAGAAGATTCGCGAAGTGATTGAGAAGAGGATGTTCTCTCAGGTGGAAGAGTTACTGCCTGTAATTTCTTTTGGCACCAAAAAGGACGGTGAGACTGGCAAGAAGCACCACGCATTCCTTCAGCGTATGATTGAGCGTGGCTACACCGAACGACAGGTTCGCCGTTTGGTTGAGTGGTATATGCGAGTGAAACAAGCAGGATAGCAAGTGGTGGCCTGCACAACACAAGGGGGCCGGATTTTTATTTCCGCGCCCCCATTTTCTTTCTATAGGAGTACTTGAAATGAACATTGTCGACCGGCGGTCTAATCCGGGCGGTAGAAGTCTGCCAAATCGGCAGCGATTCCTGGGACGCACAAGAAAGCAATTACAGGAAGCTGTGCGAGATGCGGCAACAAAGGGCCGTGTGGAAGAAATTGGCAAGGATGGCTCAGTTTCTATCCCAACGGGTGGCATTCAAGAACCGACATTCCATCATGGCACAGGCGGTGCACATGAACGCGTATTGCCCGGTAACAAGGAATTCGAAGAGGGAGATACTATTGCTCGCCCAGAGAAAAACAAAGGGAAGGGTTCCGCAGGTAGTTCTGGCGGCGGAAAGGATGAATTTCAATTTGTACTTTCGCAAGAAGAGTTCCTTAACATATTTTTTGAGGACCTTGAATTGCCTGATCTTGTTAAACGCACGATTAAGCAGACAAGCGCTACTCAGTCGGTGCGCGCTGGTTTTTCAACTAGCGGTTCGCCGAGTAATTTGAACCTGTCGCGCACGATGCGCAACAGTTGGATGCGTAGGATTGCATTGCATCGTCCGAAACTTGGCGAAGTCGCTGAGTTAGAGCAATGCATTGCAGACATGGAAGCGCAGGGCTGCGCCGAAGATGTGATTGAGGCCTTGCGAGCGGAGCTGGAGATTGCACGTAGGCGCATGTTGCGCATTCCGTACATTGATCCTGTTGACGTACGCTACAATCGGTTTCAGCAGATTCCTAAGCCAGCAGCGCAAGCGGTAATGTTTTGCATCATGGACGTGTCTGGTTCTATGGACGAAAACCTGAAAGATCTTGCAAAACGCTTTTTCATTCTTCTTCACCTGTTTCTTGTTCGTCAATACAAGGAGGTGGACATCGTATTCATACGACACACCGAAGAAGCAAAAGAAGTTGGTGAAAAGGAGTTTTTCTACAGCAAGGAATCGGGTGGCACAGTAGTTTCCACGGCATTGGAGCTGATGCGCGACATCATTAAAGAGCGCTATCCTGTTGAGGATTGGAACATCTACGTGGCGCAGGCGTCTGATGGTGATAACGATAGTAGTGACAGGAAAAAGATAGCGCCTCTGCTTGAGGATAGTATCTTGCCGACTTGTCAGTACTTCGTGTATGTCGAAGTAAGTAAGGATCCTGGTCGTAGCCTTCCTCGTACTACTGAGTTGTGGCAGAAATACTATGAAGTGTCTCAGCGCAACAATTTGTTAGTGATGCGTCGAGCGCATGCGGCCCGTGAGATATTCACGGTGTTTCGTGATTTGTTTTCACCAAAAGTTTCAAGGAGATAGATATGTCCACTCTACTTTTTGAGGGGGCTGATTGGGATTATGAAAAGATTCAACACGCATATGAAGCTATCGAAGAGATTGCTTTGAACGAGTTGGGACTAGACGTATACCCCAATCAGATCGAGACAATTACTGCCGAGCAGATGCTCGACGCCTATGCATCCAATGGATTGCCGTTGATGTACAAGCATTGGTCGTTTGGTAAGCACTTCGCTTACCACGACCTTCAGTACCGTAAGGGTGCGCAAGGGCTTGCGTATGAGATTGTAATAAACTCGAGTCCTTGCATAGTGCATATCATGGAAGAGAACACTATGACCATGCAGGCGCTAGTAATGGCGCACGCAGGGTTTGGACACAACCACTTCTTTAAGAACAACAGTCTCTTCAGACAGTGGACCGACGCTTCAAGCATTCTCAGTTATCTTGAGTATGCAAAGAATTACATTGCAACATGTGAGGAGCGTTATGGTGCAGATTCTGTAGAGCGTTTGCTTGACGCAGCTCACGCGTTGATGCCTCACGGTGTCGATCAATATACGCGTAAAGCGCCCCTCGATCTTGCAAAAGATGCGGAGCGTGAACAGGAGCGACGCGAGTACCAGAGACGGACCTACAACGATCTGTGGAGGACGGTGCCACAAAGCAAAAGCACGAAGAGTGAGCAGAGTGTAGAAAGTCGTCGCAAGAGCATGTTGCGTCTGCCAGAGGAAAACCTTCTCTATTTTATAGAGAAAAGAGCACCAATGCTTAAGCCATGGCAGAGAGAAGTATTACGTATTGTGCGTAATATTGCACAGTATTTCTATCCGCAACAGCAGACTCAGGTGATGAATGAGGGATGTGCCACGATGGTCCATTACACTATTATGAACCGACTCCATGAGAGGGGAATGATTAGTGACGGATCCTTGCTGGAGTTCATCGAGGGTCACACAGGTGTTGTGTATCAGCCTGGTTTCGACAGCAATCACTTTAGTGGTATCAATCCTTATTACCTTGGATTCAGCATGATGCAGGATATTAAACGTATCTGCGAAGGTCCAACAGATGAGGACCGTGAGTGGTTTCCAAATTTTGCCGGTAACGGTGATCCTTGGAAGACGTTGCGGGAAGCGTGGGTGGAATATCGCGACGAGAGTTTCATTTTGCAATTTCTCTCGCCATATCTCATTCGCAAAATGCGCCTTTTTCATTTGGTTGATGTGCCTACAGACCCAGCTTATGTGGTAGGACACATTCATGATGAACGTGGCTATCGCGGGATAAGGAGCGCTTTGGCTCATCAGTACAATCTCGGGTATAGGAAACCCGACATACAGGTTGTAGACGTTGATTTGAATGGGGACCGTGAGCTGTATCTGCAACACAACGTTGTGAACGGCAGGTTACTTGATTCCGATGACGCCAAGGCTGTGCTACAGCATATTGCGACGTTATGGGGTTACGGTGTTACGTTGTTTGAGATGACTGGTGCTAGTACGTTGCTGAATAAACATTCAGTAACAGCACCGAAGTAGTTCAGTGAACCCGCCGTGTAGTACAAAAAAGCCGTTTTTATGCAAACGCTCCGACTACCTTATGGTAACGGAGCGTTTTTTTATCTATCTTTTATATAGTAAATCGCTTATTTCGGTAATTATTTTTGTATCTGCACACAATGATTCTATTAGGGATAGGAAATGTTGTATTTCTATGTCTGTTAGTTTTGCATTGATATTATTGGTAGTTGAGTCTGTTGTGGTGGATGTTGGAATTATTCCCAGATTGAGTAAAGAAAGAGTCCTTTGTCCAACTGCGCCGGTTGGAGTAATACCGTTATTTTTTTGTAGAGCCTTTACGGAATTGAGAGTGTACGTGTCGAAATGTCCTGTTATTTTTGCTGAATATAATTTTGCTCTTGTGAGGAATATTTGTAACTCTGCGACTTCATTATTGTTGTTGCCGTAGGAAATCATATAATCGAATTTATACGCAGTTGAACCTAGCGCTTTCATTTCTTTGGGTGTTGTGGCTTTTTGTTTTAATGCTGGTGCGGTTGCAGTATATCCGAATGAATTCGGGCCTGAAATAACACCTCCATCTCCACTTCTTGGAGCGTATTGTTTTATGGGAGTTTCTGTATATGTCACGAATGTTGTGAAGTGCTTTGTCCAAACTATTAAATCGTACCCATCATCTGAGTTGATTTTACAATCAGAACCGTCTGGCAACGCGTCGCCCATAGATTGGCTGTCCCCCGAACAGTTTTCAGTTATTTGAGTGAATGAGTTATTTCGCGACCAACCCACAAGCTTATTTGCTTGTCCTGTGAACACTAGCCGCACACCTCTATCGAAAGTAAGTGATGTTTCTCCTGCTCCAATCGAGATAGCTGAGATCATGTCTGCTGTGTTACCAGAGCTGGCATTGAGTACGTAAGTTGTGGTTGCTGTTGGAAGCTCAAGTATTCCGTTCCATGTTGAGGATCCTGTTATTGTCATATCTGGAGGAATATTTACAGTTAAAGTTAGTTTGGTTTCTTCGCTAGGGGAGGATGTTGCAGTAACTTCAGGAAAGACTGCGGAGGTTGTGTCGTTAGGATTTATTTCTGTAGTAAGCGGAATTGCAACGTTGTCAACAATAATAGTGCGTGTTTTTTGAATCGCGTGATTTCCAGCTGTGTCTACTGCGTCATAGACAATATGGTAAGTGCCTGCGACAGAAGTATCGATAGCACCCCCTCCGATAGAAACCGCATCTTCTCCGTCTATATTATCATTAGCTACAGCTCCAGTATCTGTAAATGGAGTGTTTATTGGTATGTGTATTAGCTCGGCGCCATTGATTGTTAATAATGGCGGTGTTTCATCTTCTATTGCTATACTTTCATTTGGTGTTCCTGTTGTCGTATCCAACGCTTTCGCGGCGATTTGAGCACTTAATACTGTGGAGCGTACGAAAGCAATAGTGTACTGAATGTTATTCTCCTTTGCGTAGTTTATGGCACATGCAAAATCTGTTAAAGGGTCACTTGTGTAGACCGGTGTACATATACCGTCTATTTGTCCGGGTGATTCCATTATTTCCAACACCTCGCCAGTTGTCGTACGAAAAAAATCAACAAAAGGTTCATCTGTCGCTCCTGATATGCCAGTTCCGTCGCTCGAGAGCGCAAAAAAGTGTATATATTTTGACGGTCGTGCATCAGGAACGGAAAATTGCCAATGGTCACCCAAGGCTGAAATGATTGGTGTTGCGAGCGGCGGTAGTGGTAATACTGTTATTGTTGCTGATGTTGTTGCGTTGCTTCCATTCTTTGTTGTCGCTGTAATTATTGCTGTTCCTGTTGCGATAGCTGTAATAATGCCTGAATCTGTACCAATTGAAGCAATGCTCTCGCTATCGGAAGACCATGTAACATCTACGTTCGCTGTTAGGGTGTCTGTAGATTTTACTATAATACTAATCGCTGACTTATTGAGAATTATGTCTATTGGCAAAATATCAATTACTGGCTCAGGTTCAATACCCGCTGGTCCATCATCACTAGTCACGTCTGGTGTGTAGGCGGTTGTTGCCGCTGTTACAATGTCTGTTGTCGTCGCGCTGGAATCAGAAGATCCAATCTGTTCGTCGTCTGCTAGTGTGCTTACCGGCGTAAACACAAAAAAAGATATCAAAAACAATAAAACTACGGTAAAAAAGCAAGATGTGCCTTTATTTGCACGGCTATAGGACAGAACTTTGTGTTCCATAAATTTATTTCATAAAAATTTAGTAAAGAGCTGACTTCCTAAATGTTCCAGAACTACTTAAAAACTAGCATGCTTTATGCAACAAACACCTATCAAAAGTGTGGACAATCCAATTCTTTGGATGAAGAAAACGCAAAGATAGTCAAAAGTCAAGTGGTTGCGAATTGAGGTTATATATGTTATATTTGTGGGAGCCCAAAAGGGCTTTTTATGTTAGTCCGTTTAGCGACTAAATAACAGTCGCTAAGAAACTATAAATTTATGGATATACGAAACATTGCAATTATCGCTCACGTTGACCACGGCAAGACGACTCTTACCGACGCTATTATGCGCCAAACTGGGGCGGAGGAGGCTGGTGTGTCTATGGATTCCAATGACTTGGAACTTGAGCGTGGAATTACTATTTACGCTAAAAATGCTGCGGTTGTATATAAGGGAACGAAAATAAATATCGTAGATACGCCGGGCCACTCCGACTTCGGCTCTGAAGTTGAGCGCGTTCTGCGTTCAATTGACTGTGTTTTGCTAGTGGTGGACGCGCAGGAAGGACCAATGCCTCAGACGCGTTTTGTACTTAAAAAGTCACTGGAACTTGGACTCAAACCTATTGTTATTCTAAATAAAATAGACAAACCTGCTGCTGACCCTGCGCGCGCCGCGGACGAAGTGCTGGAACTCTTTATGGAACTGGGCGCGAGCGACGAGCAGTGCAATTTCCCGATTGTTTATGCTATTGGGCGTCAGGGCGTGGCAAAACTAAAAATGGAAGACGAAGCAAAAGACCTTTCGCCGATTTTAGACCTTATACTTTCGCACGTTCCGCCAGCGGCATCTGTAGGAAATCTCGAAGCACCTTTGCGTTTGCAATCTTTTAACCTGGCATATGACAATTTCCTAGGACGTATGGCAGTATGTCGTATTTATGACGGTATGGTTAAGGTTGGTATGTCGGTATTTGTAAAAAAGCCAGACGGCACTACGCGACCTGGAAAAATAACAGCGCTTTTTACTTTTAATGGTCTGCGTCGTGTAGAAGCTACGGAAGCTGGTGCTGGTGATATTTGTATGATTGCGGGTGTTGGTGATATAGATATTGGCGAGACGGTTGCAGGCTCCGCTGATTCAGAGCCATTGCCGGGCATTGCTGTTGATGAGCCAACAATTACGCTTGATTTTTTGGTAAATAATTCACCTTTTGCAGGGCGCGATGGAAAATTTGTGACAACACGCCAGTTGCGCGAGCGCCTCGAACGCGAACTTGAAATTAACGTAGGGCTTCGTATTGAGTTTGGTACTGGCGACGTGTTCAAGGTTTCAGGTCGTGGCGAATTGCATATTGCAATTTTACTCGAGAACATGCGCCGAGAAGGCTATGAAATGCAGGTTTCTCAACCGCAGGTTATTTTCCACGAAGAAGACGGCAAAAAGACCGAACCGTTTGAGGAAGTGATTATCGACACACCGTCGGAATTTCAAGGTCCTATTATTGAAAAATTAGGCAATCGTGCTTTTGTTATGATGGGTTTGGTTCCTCATGAAAATACAGTGCGCCTTACTTTTGAAGGGCCTACTCGCGGATTGCTTGGTTATCGTAGTCAGTTTGTTATAGATACGAGAGGTGAGGGGATTTTGTCGTCACGTTTTGTAGGTTACCGACCGTACGCAGGTGAGATTCGAAAACGAGCAGTTGGTTCTATGATTTCGATGACGTCAGGTAAAGCGCTAGGATTTTCTTTGGCGAACCTTCAGGATCGCGGTGTTCTTTATATTAACCCAGCTGTTGAGGTCTACGAGGGAATGGTTATCGGCAACACCTCCAAAGGCGAGGAAATGACAGTTAATCCCACAAAAGGAAAACAACTAACAAACATGCGTGCGTCAGGCTCCGACGAGGCACTTATGCTTGTGCCACCTTACATGCTTACCATTGAGCGCGGTCTTGAAATTATGTCTGAAGATGAATATCTCGAGATAACACCACACTTTGTACGTTTGCGAAAACAAGGTCTCACCGAAATGGATCGGACTAAGTCAAAGAGGTAGACAACTCATGCATGTGTTTACGATAGGTTGTTTGTATGAGTAGGTCGTCTCGTAGTGTTACAATAAACGTGTAACTACATGCATGACTTTATTCTAATACGGGGTATTATTGTTGGGTTTCTAGTGGCGGCGCCTGTGGGGCCACTTGGTTTGTTGTGTATCAGGCGAACTCTATCGAGCGGTTGGCGCACCGGTTTTGTTGCTATGATAGGCGGTGCTGTTGCTGACGGTATGTACGGCGCAATTACAGCCCTCGGTTTAACCACCGTCTCTGGATTTTTTATAGGTAATGAAATGTGGATACGCACTATTGGTGGTATTTTTCTTATGCTTATAGGTTTGCGGTTGATGCGCACGCCTGTTGCGAAAACAATTGAGCAGAGTGGCGCGGTCAATGTTTGGAGTGATATGGCGGAATCATTTGTTGCAGCAGCAACTAATCCAATGACGCTTCCAGCTCTTGTTGTTATATTTGCAGCCACAGGTTTAGCGACTGGTAGTGAGTTGGGTGTCTTTCGTGCTATTACAATTGCGGTAGGTGTCTTTATTGGGTTTCTGCTTTGGTGGCTGGCACTAAGTGTTTTTGTTGACGCGATGAGAGGAAAGTTTACACCGACTCTTATACGCAATATAAACCGTGTCGCAGGAATTATTATAATCATCTGCGGACTCGTGACTTTTTGGCTGTAGTGAATAATGTTGGTGCGTTGTGTTGATGTACGGAAAGAAAAACTGCGGAAATACACCACGGTTTTTCTTGTTTCTTGGTACAATGTATTTATGCGATTAAAATCTATCGAGCTTTCTGGTTTTAAATCTTTTGCGAAAAAGACGGAATTGAAGTTTGATACCGCGGTTACGGCTGTGGTTGGTCCTAACGGTTCTGGTAAAAGTAATGTTGCCGAAAGCTTTCGCTTTGTGCTGGGTGAACAGTCAATTAAAAGTCTTCGTGGAAAGCGTGGAGAGGATTTAATTTGGAACGGTTCTCATGCTGTGCCACGTGCAGGCAGAGCGTCGGTTCGTCTTGTTCTCGATAATACAGATAGGGCGCTTGCCCTTGATTTTGACGAGGTGGTGCTTGAGCGTGTTGTTCATCGAGATGGCGCTAATGAATATAGGCTTAACAACGCGTCCGTGCGCCTGAAGGATATTTCTGAATTGCTTGCGAAGGCTGGTATTGGAGCGGGTGGGCATCACAGTATTTCGCAAGGTGAGGCGGACCGGGCTTTATCCGCATCGCCAAAAGAACGCCGTTCAATGCTTGAAGATGCACTTGGTCTAACTCCTTTTTTGTATCGACGCGAAGAGGCGGAGAAAAAATTACAGAAAACAGCCGAACATGTGCGAGAGGTGGAATCATTGCGTCGCGAGCTAGCGCCACATTTACACTTCCTTCAAAAACAAGCGAAAAGGATTGAAGATACAGAAAGGACTCGCGAGGAATTGCAGTCGGCGTGTTTAGAATACTTTTCCCGCGAACATAGATATCTTTCTTTTGCAGGCACACGGCTTTCGCGGGAACGCGCAGAGCCTGTACGCGAGAAGATGGAAATTGACGCGTTGGTTATGCGCCTGCGTCTGGAGGTTCAAGCTGTACAGAGCCGTGGCGCGAGCGGTATTGCTTCTGATTTGGCTCGTATTGAGCGTGAATATACCGTTGCATGCAATGAACGTGAGGAATTAGTTCGAAATGTTGGGCGCTTGGAAGGAGAGAAAAACGCTTTTGATGTGATTGATAGTGGCGAACAAAGTTGTATGGTGCCGGCGTCTGATATTCTGGCGCTCGGCGGGCGTATGGCGACACTTATTGAAAGTGCGTTGCATGCGGTTGATGTACAAAGTGTGCGCGTCTTGCTTGAAAAATTATCGCGTGCGGTGCGCGATATTATTAACCGCTCGTCGCGCGAGAAAACCGTCGTGCAAGGTGGCACGTTGGATATTTCACGACATAACGACTTGGTTTCGAGAATGTCTCTTGCAGAAGCGTCTTTGCGTGCGGCGCAAGAGCGCGAGAGTTTGTTGCATGAAAGTCTGTTAAACATACGTAAGCGTGCAGAAAGCGAAAAAGACGCGGGAAGAGATGTAGAAAAACGCCTGTTTGAGGCACTTTCGCGTAGAAGTGAGTTGGAAGCCATCGTGTCGCGCACACAGTCTTTGGCGGAAGAATTGGATCGAGATGCGCGCAATTTACAGGAAGACGTTCGAGGAGTTTCTATACTTTTAGGTAGTGCAGCGTTTGCATATGAGTTGCATCAGCTCACTGATGCTCAAGGCGTAAGAGTGTCCGACGATAATATATTATGCGAGCCAAGACACATACAACATGACCGCCGACGTAAAGTTGAACGGCTCAAAATACGTACTGAGGAAAGCGGTGTTGCGAATGCGGCGGAAATTATTAGAGAATACAATGATGCGTGTGAGCGCGATGCGTTCCTTGAACGCGAATCGCAGGATGTTCGCGCGTCTGTAGAGTCTCTGCGTTCTCTAATAGAAGACCTAACGCGCACGTTACATGAGCGTTTTGACGCTGGCTTGGCGTCTGTTTCGGCAGAGTTTAATGTTTTTTTCAAGGAAGTTTTTGGTGGTGGGGAAGCGTCGTTGGAAGTTGTTGTGGAGGAGGAATATGGCGGGGAAGAAGAAATTCAATTCACCTCACCTCGACCCCCTACTTCCAAAGGAGAGGGGGCAGGAGTCGAAGTTTTAGTTTCCTTGCCACACAAGCGAGTTAAAAGTCTCGCCATGCTTTCGGGTGGTGAGCGCGCACTGACTTCGATTGCGCTTATCTTTGCGTTATCTCACATAAATCCGCCGCCTTTTCTTATTCTGGACGAGACAGACGCCGCCCTTGATGAAGCAAATGCGCGTCGCTACGGTGTTGTAATAGAACGACTTTCACAGCGTTCCCAGCTTATTGTTGTAACTCATAATCGCGAAACAATGAGTCATGCTGGCGTGCTTTATGGTGTTACCGTGGGTACAGATGGTTCGTCTAAAATCCTGTCGGTGCGTTTTGATGATGTGACTGGTTCTAATAACTAAAGACCCTCGCAGTATTTGCTACAGTATGAGCAGGGATTATCCGCAGACTGCAAAAGTGGGTTGGGTTATACATGTTCTTGTATAAAGTTCTTTTTGATGGTATTAGTGTTCTAACTGCTACTCTTTGAGTGGCAGAACAACAAGGGGTATCTAATGAAGATAGCCATTTATATGAGTGGTTTTGGTGTTGATTCCCCATACCTCGATGCTCTGCATCGGTCCGTCAGTGAGTTATAGTAAAACGGATGGCAGACCACATATACAAACGTCACAACAAAACATTACTCATCTACCACATTGTCTGCCCCGTAAA
>Ga0268280_1000372_pt1 | contig 40087 bp, 44 predicted proteins | sample saktaG_9_FD_190139 | JGI IMG/M metagenome (GOLD analysis project Ga0268280, IMG submission 190139) | Saline water microbial communities from Sakinaw Lake, British Columbia, Canada - sak_2011_5_24_40m | ecosystem: Environmental > Aquatic > Non-marine Saline and Alkaline > Saline ...
CATAACCTAGCCCTATAACACCTATCTTTGCTTTTTTATTAAGGATCTTTGATTTTAGGGTTTCAAACATATTCTTTCAGTGCCTCCTGCCAGTTTCGCATCTTGTGGCCTGTAAACTTAATAAATTTTGAGTTGTCCAACACCGACATCTTGGGACGCTTGGCCGGCCTGTCGAGTTCTTTCGACGAGATCGGCACAACTTTCGTTTGAGATTTTACCAGCTTTAATATCTCTTTAGCGTAATCGTACCACGAAACACTGCCGCTATTCGAGATGTGATACGTTCCGTAGGTCACCTTTAAAGGTGACCTACAACTGATTCTGTCTATTAACGCTCGAATAGCTTTTGCTAAATCTCTTGTATTCGTCGGTGAACCGACCTGGTCATCGACTATTTTCAAGATCTCTTCTTCTTTCGCCTTCGCAATAATAGTATCTACAAAATTCTTGCCGTGCTTGCCGTAAAGCCAGCTGGTGCGCAATATGAAATAATTTTTTAAGGCTCTCTTTATAGCCGACTCCCCTTTTAACTTTGAATCGGCGTATATGCTTAAAGGATCAGTTTTATCGGTCTCTTTATACGGCGTCTTTCTATTACCCTTGAATACGAAATCAGTGCTTATATAAATTAACGTTGCGCCTATGGCCTTGCAGGCTAAAGCTACATTCTTTGTGCCTTCGCTATTGATCCTGTAGGCTTTTTTTGGGTCATGCTCGCATCCGTCAACATCGGCCCATGCCGCTGCGTGGATAACTATATCGGGATTTAGGTTTTTGATAACGGCCAGTACATTTTGCTTTTTGATTATATCAAGTTTATAGAATCCGCATATCGCCGAAGGTGACCGACGGAGGATATCCGCACCGAATACCTTATGGTCATGGTACAGCTCATGAGAAAGATCGACCCCGAGCATTCCGCTCGAGCCTACTATTAATATTTTATGTTTTTGCGGCATTTAATGAGTTTCGTCCACCAGGGCTTGTTTGCCCGATACCAGTCTATTGTAGTCTCAAGAGCTTCTTTAAAGTCATGTCTGGGACTCCAGCCAAGGGCCTTAAGCTTTGTTATATCGAGCGAATATCTCTTGTCATGGCCCGGTCTATCCTTGACATACTCTATGGAGCTTTTGTCTTTGCCAAGCATTTCAAGGATGGTATAGGTCAACTCAAGATTAGTGATCTCTGTGGTGCCGCCTATATTGTAGATCTCTCCGGCCCTACCCTTGTGCATGATAAGATCGATGGCTTCGCAATTATCTACGACATATAGCCAGTCCCGTACATTCATGCCGTCTGCATATAGTGGGACTTTCTTATCCTGCAGTAGGTTCGTAATAAATAGCGGTATAACTTTCTCGGGATACTGATACGGCCCGAAGTTATTGGAGCTCCTTGTAATGATAACAGGCAATTTATAAGTGATGAAGTACGACCTTGCCAGTAGATCGCTGCCGGCCTTGGTGGATGAATAAGGGCTATTGGGAAATAGCGGATCAGTCTCCTTAAAAGAACCTTTATCTATGCTGCCATAAACTTCATCTGTTGAGATCTGTATGAATAACTTGACCTTGAGCTTCTTTGCCGCCTGAAGCAGGGTATGGGTTCCGAATACATTCGTCCTTACAAACTCCGCAGCGCCGTGTATGGACCTGTCGACATGGGTCTCGGCGGCAAATGATACGATAGTATCGCAGTCCCTCATGGACTTCTCAACCACTTTGGCATCGGCGATATCACCTTTGATGAATTTATAGCGCTTGTTCTTTGAGATATCTTTGAGATTATCGAGATTGCCGGCGTAGGTGAGCTTGTCGAGATTTACGACTTGGTAGTCGTCGTATTTATTCAATATGTGGCGGATAAAATTGGAGCCTATGAATCCGGCGCCGCCGGTAACTAGGATGCGTTTCATGTATTGGATCCCCGCTTTCGCGGGGATGACACTAAAACAGATTTCTTTGCTACAAGAATATTGGCATGCAGCAGTGATTCGAAGGTGCCGGAATCGGTCCACCAGCCTTCGAGCATGCTGTATTCGAGCTCACCACGCTTTAGATATGCATTATTTACATCAGTGATCTCGAGCTCCCCTCTTCCTGAAGGCTTCAATGTCTTTATTATGTCAAAAACTTTAGAGTCATACATGTATATGCCGGTTACGGCATAGTCTGATTTTGGTTTTTTAGGTTTTTCTTCAATGGATACTATCTTTTTGCCTTTAAACTCGGCAACTCCGAAACGCTGTGGATCCTCGACCTTCTTGAGCAATATCCTGGCGCCTTTAGATTGTCTAAGAAAATCCCGAACCGGTTTTTTGATATCTTTCTCAATTATGTTATCGCCGAGAATAACTACCACCTTGTCATTGTCTGCAAAATACTGGGCAAGTTTCAACGCATCCGCTATACCGCCCTCACCTTCCTGATAAGTATAATTTATGTGTCTTAGCCCGAAATCCTTACCATTACCAAGAAGCCGCAGGAACTCTCCGGCGTTATTTCCTCCGGTGACGATCAATATGTCCTTTATACCAGCATCGACCAACGTCTGGATCGGGTAATAGATCATCGGTTTGTTATAGACGGGCAAGAGATGCTTATTGTTAATTTTTGTGAGCGGGTATAGACGCTTACCTAGACCACCTGCCAAAATAATACCCTTTAGTGACATATATTATTTTCTCCAGTCATACTTGATATCGTTATCGTATGCATCAATGCGATATTCATCCGGTTTTTTGTAATTGTACGGCAGGGTTACCGTGTTGATTACTATCGCTTCACAATCGCTGACACACTTAAAGCCGTGGTAGACCATCTTAGGTATAGTTACAAGCATCGGATCTTCCGGGCTTATTAAAAAATCGTTCACTTCTCCGTAAGTGGGAGAGTTTTTTCTGCCGTCATATAGCGCCAGGCGCATCTTGCCCTGAACGCAGGTAAAGTTATCTGTCTGGCGCGCATGCCAGTGCCATGCTTTTACTACGCCCGGAAACGCTGTGGTCATATATACTTGGCCGAATTTTTTGAAGACCTTGTCGTCTGAGCGCAATATCTCCATGAGACGGCCGCGGTCGTCGGGAATGATCTTTAATTTTTTTACGTTGACGCCTTTAATCATAAGTACCTATAGATTCCCGCTTTCGCGGGAATGACACGAGACGGGAATGACATTCACCCTCTTCCAATACCTACGTATTTAAAGCCGAGCTTCTTCATCTCTTTAGGATCGTAGATGTTCCTGCCGTCGACGATTATGGGCTGTCTCATCAGCTTCTTTATTCTTTTAAAATCCAGTTCTTTAAATTCATTCCATTCGGTTACTACTAGAAGACAGTCACTGTCCTTCGCAACCTCATAAGCATCCTTACAGAATTTTACACCCTCGCCCAACGTATCCTTGGCCTTACTCATGGCCACGGGATCGAACACTTTTACATGAACTCCCTCATTTCGGAGCATCCCGATGATCTCTATGGATGGCGCTTCTCTCAAGTCATCTGTCCCGGGCTTAAAGGAAAGCCCCAGAACTCCTACGGTCTTTTTAGGAAGGTTCCACAGAAGTTCTTCTATCCTTTTTATAACGGATCTCTTCTGCGCCCTATTAACTTTCTGGACTTCTTTCAATATCCCAAAATCATAACCATTCTTTTCCGCTATATGGACAAAAGCAGCCAGGTCTTTGGGAAAACATGACCCTCCGAAACCAATGCCGGCGCTTAAGAAGTCTTTCGATATCCTCTTATCAAGCCCCATCCCCCTGGCAACATCGACGACATCTGCGCCAACCCTGTCGCATATATTGGCAACCGAATTTATAAACGATATCTTTGTTGCAAGGAATGAATTTGAGGCGTGCTTTATTATTTCGGCTGACTTTATATCGGTAACGACGATCGGAGCCTTCAAAGGCTTATATAATTCCGTGAGGATATCGGCCGCTCGCCTACTCTTCACGCCGACGACTACCCTATCAGGATTCATGAAATCCTCGATAGCGGAGCCTTCCTTTAAGAATTCGGGATTTGACGCGACGTCGAACTTTATCTTACGCTTATTGTACACATTTATGGTGTGCTCGACCCATTCACCGGTATTCACGGGGACGGTGGATTTTTCTACTATAAGACGATAGGAAGGCATTGAAAGAGCGATCTCTTTGGAGACTGCCTCTACATACGATAGGTCCGCGTCGCCGTTGTCTTTAGGAGGCGTAGGTACGCAAACGAAGATTACTTCGGACTTCTTAACTCCATCTTTTAAATTATTGGTGAATGATAGCCTGCCTTCTTTAACATTGCGCTTAACGAGCTCTTCGAGGCCGGGCTCATAGATGGGTATTAAGCCTTTCTTTAATGCGGCAACCTTGCTTTTGTTGTTATCAACGCAGATAACATTATTGCCGAGGTCCGCAAAACAGGAACCGGTGACAAGGCCTACATATCCTGAGCCTATAACACATATATTCATGGTTTATCCTTATATTGATGAGGGATTATTATAGCAAAGATGACTTAAGAGGTCTATAGAAAAAGGGTTATCGTGAGACGCCGACAGACTGGCGCTCCACGAAGCCGGGATCGCCGGGACGTCCTGCCCTGGTCCTGGAGTAGGACCTTCGCAAGCCTAGAGGCTGATCGGGGAATGCCTTAAGGCGCAGAGCGACCCAGAATATCTGGTCAGCTATGGTGCCATTATTCTGGTATGGCCTTATATCGTATGTAAATTCCAGTATCCAGCAGTGGAGATCCCGGGATATCGTATACTCCTGCTCGTCTAGATAGCCTTTATTCATGTTAAACCGCCAGTAAACGCGCGCCTTCCAGAATTCATTAAGTCTGTATATAAGGTCGCTCGTGAAATAGTTAACTATATTACCGTTCGTGGTTGGATCGGCGGCGATATTAGGATCGAAAGAACGCTCATATCTATACCCGAAGGCGAGTGATCTGTCGACCTCTTTACCTCCGACAAAATCTATGCTTGCCCACTCCGGCAGCGCATATTTCGTGTTGATCCTCATCTTCGCAAGCGAGTAGATCCAGGGATATGGGGTCAACTCCAGCTGCATGTCTACAGATTTGAATCTTTCCTTATTATAATCGGCATTCGCATATGCCAGCGGCGTATCCTGCTGTACTTTAAATTGATAATCGGTACTTAAGATAAAATCTACCAGATCTACGGAGGCCCCGCCTCTCTTTGTCTGCAATTTGTTTTCAATATAAAATAAGACTCCGGTCTGCCCCCTGATCGCATCCACTTCATCGAACTGCATCAATGTGCTGGAGCTGACGGTCGGCGGATTGATGAAATAAAAATTCACCATCGGAGTGATTATGTGCCTCAATTTGTTAATATCAAGATCGAGAGCATTTGTATTGATGTCATAGATCTTGTAGAACTTTATGGAGTTATCCACTCCGGCGCTGAAGACGCCTCTCTGTATATTTGTGCGCCCCAACGCATTCCGGGAATAGTAAGTTTGGCGTACAGCCGCATACGGCGTGGTGTTCAGCGCTTTGAACAATCTCATCGGATAGTTCAATCTGTTATAAGTATCGAGCCTTATAACATCCTGGTCTTTTTGCATCGGGCCTATAGTTGAATTATCGCGGAATGTCTTTTGCAGGTAAACGCCGGAGCTATGCATATTATAGTAAAGCGGTGAACTTTCGCCGTTATACTTGATGTTATACTGCGGTACGTCTATAGAATATTCCGGAAGACGCTGAACGACATCGTAATACTTATCGAGCCTTACCCTGGCCAAGAATGTAGTGGTGTAATCCGGTTTGGTAGTGATGATAGAGAGATAATTGTCCGGCTGCCTCTGCTCCTCCCACTCCTTTTCGAAATAGTACTTCATGAAATTGTCGTCTTTTACTTTATTCATTTCGAGCGTGAAGAGAGTGTCTTCATCCATCTGCCACTTGTGCCGAACTTGAGCCCTATATTTACCCTCGTGTCTGCCTGTAGGTTGGTAAGAAAGCCAGGGATTATCTTCATCGGCATAATAGAATCTCACGGCACCTTCACCAAGACCCGGTAATTTATAGCTATCGTCGACGCCCGCGGCTATGCCGTTCTTCGTCCTGTAATCGAGTCTCCAGCGTCCTTTGAACAGTTCGCCATAATCGAACTTAAGCGAATTCAACGCATAATAGCCCCAGTCAGAGTCATGGCCCGCCATGGTGGTGATGCCTGTTGACTTCTCCTGAAGCGGCTGGACCCAATAAGGCAGATATAAGATGGGAACGCTGCCGACAAAGAAGAGAATATGTTTGGCGACGACCTTATCCTCCTCGTATATCCTGACCTGCTTGGCCTGTACCCTGTAATGCGGCTTCTCAAGATCGCAGGTGGTAATATATCCGCGCTCTATATTCGTCTGCTTTTCGCTGACCTTCTGGACGTCCTGGCTCTTACCGTAGAAAGGAACGTAATTGACATAGGCATCGATCGCTCTGCCGGTCCTCTTGTCAAAATTATAATTCATCCTGTCGCCGGTAACATACATGTCTTTTTGCGCGATCTTGACATCGCCTTCGGCAATGGCCTCGCGAGTATCGAGATATACCGTGACCTTTTTACAGGTGAGTTTGACGTCTTCATAATCGATGGAGATATTGCCTGTACCTATGACCTTCTTCTCTTCGTGGAAGTATTCGACCTTGTCGCCGTTAACGACTATCGGTGCCTTCGGCTTCATCTCTTCGGCGGGTGCAGCGTAGACTGTCGTGGATAGCAGAATTAAGCTGTAGACTATAAAATAGGGACAGCGCCCTATTTTCCTGCGTAAAAAGATAGAAAATGGGGCGCTGTCCCTGATTTTATACATTCTCTCTTCCCAATTCGTATAATACGAGCGTTGCGGCACCAATGAGACCTGAGTCATAACCGAGCTTTGCTTTAACGACCTTCACGGTCTTCGCCGGCAGCTCCATTGCTCTCTCACTAATGGTCTTCTTTATCGAGTCGAATAGTATCTTGCCGGCCTCGGCGACCCCGCCACCGATGACTATCTTCTCCACATTCAATAGATTTACTACCCCGGCAAGGCCGACGCCAATCTTTTCTCCGACATCTATCCATACCTTTTTAGCGAACTTATCTCCCTTGCGGTCGGCCTCGCTTATTATCTCAGGCGTGATCTTATGAAGATCTCCAGCGACAAGTTTCGTTATTAATGTCTTTTGTCCTGCCCTGATCCGCCGAATAACATCTTTTACGATGTAACTATTCCCGGCATAGGCTTCGACACAAGCCCATGAGCCGCATTTGCATTTCGGGCCGTCCATATTTATGGGAACGTGACCAAACTCGCCCGCCGCGTAGCTTGAGCCTCTGTATAATTTCCCATCAAGGATAAGCCCTCCTCCGACTCCGGTGCCGAGCGTGATACAGAGCATATTAACTGCACCCTTGCCTGCTCCAAAGTAGACCTCCCCGAGCGCCATGACATTAACATCGTTATCGACAAACACGGGGATACCTAACCTTTTCTTTAGAATACTACCTAAGTGGACTTCGCGCCAGTCGGGGATATTGACAAGATAGTGTACCGTGCCCGTCCTTATATCGACGGCTCCGGGCGCTCCTATGCCAACACCTATTATGTCTCTCTTCTTGAGGCCGGCGCCTGAAACGAGCTCTTCGATCTGCCTTACTATGCCATCTATGAGGGCCTTCTTACCTTTAAAGCTGGTGGTCGAAAAAGTCCTCTTGCCTTTTAAATGGCCTTTTTTGTCGCAAAGAGCCAATTTTATATTTGTGCCGCCTATGTCTACGCCTATAAGGTATTGCATGGAGCCCAAGGCTCCTTTCTTATTTTGCGACATCCCGCCGTCTGCATCTATTACGTTTCACAGGCGGGGCAAATTTATGTAGTATTATACTATCTAACCTTTGTACTCACAAACAATATTTTTCCCGGAGCTCTTCGCGGTATATAGCGCTTTATCGGCCCTGTCTATCAGGTCAAAGGCCTCCTCTGAATCGCTCGGGTAGGCCGCCAGTCCGACACTTATGGTGATATTAAGCTTCTCGTCGTAGGCCTTGAATATATTCTCCTCCACCCTCTTTCGTATTCTTTCCGCCACGAGCATAGCCCCGGCCTTATCCGTTTCCGGCAATATGACGCAGAACTCCTCACCGCCGTAACGCGCCACCAGATCTATCTCTCTGACGCCTGCCTTCGCTATATGCGCGACCTCTTTAAGTACCGCATCGCCCACAAGATGGCCGTATGTATCGTTGCATTTTTTAAAATCATCTATATCCAGCATAAGAAAGGAGAATTTAAAGCCGTGGCGCTTGGACCTCTCAAATTCCTCGCCGAGCCTTTCGAAGAAATATCTCCGGGTATATAGGCCCGTCAGGCCGTCCGTGATCGCCAGCGCTTCGACCGTTTCGTAAAGAAGCACCTTCTTTATCGCTAGAGCGAACTGCATGGCGACTATCAGGAGCCTGTCAAAGTCCTTTTTTTGCAGATCATCAACGGTCAATATGCCGACGAACTTGTTTTCGCTTAGCAGAGGTATCGCCGCACATGTCGATTTGTCATCTCTGGGCGTATAGATAGCTGTCTTGTCTTTTAAAAAGGTCTTGACTATATCATCATAATTGCACTCTTTGCCCTCTTCCTTATCCTTGTCCTGATCAACTTTAAAGACTTCATATATCTTGTCTACTTTCAGGCAATCCCCTTCTTTTTTTAAGGTTACAAGAGAGCTCTTCCTGAATATAAAATTCTCTTTAAGAAAATCACTTAAGGCTTTGAATATTTCATTGAACGTAAGTTCCCGGGACATGCGCCTGGTGATCTCGTAAAGGCTCACTATGACCGCCTCTTTATTCTTTAATTCGGAAATATAATCGTCTGAGCCTTTTACTTCGACGGTCAATCTCTTCTTTTCGCTATCGACCTTTTCGGTCTGAGACTTGAGGTCGGCTTTAAGATCTGCTATATCTTTTCTATATTCGATCAAGCCCACCGCGATGCCCACCAACAGAAATAGAGAGATCGCAATAAGCAATCCATTCACAGGCATAATATGAAATAACGCTGCCAAGAGGATGGCGTAGGCTAATAGACAGGTCGTCATTCGGCGCATGTCTTATTCCTCCCTCCGGACTTGGCTTTATAAAGCCTCTCATCCGCAGCCTTCACAAGTTCTTCTTCGTGAATGCCGTCCTTTGGATATGTGGAGACACCTATAGAGACAGTGACATTATGCTTTTCCCTGCGCACTATGATGGGCTCGTCCCCTATCTTCTTCCTTATAGCCTCCGCCAGAAGAGCTGCCTTCTTCAGGTCCGAGTCCGGAAGCAGTATAGCTATCTCCTCGCCACCGTATCTGGCAGCCATATCTCCCACATGAAGCATGCCATTTATCGTCGAGGCGATATGTTTCAATACTATATCTCCCGTAGCATGGCCGTATTTATCGTTATACCATTTGAATTTATCTATATCGAGCATCAACAACGATAGCTCGACACTCTTGCGTTCGGATCGGCGCACCTCTTCCTGAAAACGTTTCATAAAATGGCGACGGACGAAGAGGCCGGTGAGTGAATCGCGTATAGCAAGCTCCTCGACCCAGGAGTATAGAAGTGCGTTCTGTATAGCTACGGCGCCTAAGTTACCTATGATATCTAGCAGCCTCAAGTCATCCTGCGTAAATGTCTTCTCAGAAATATCGTCCATCCTCAATACGCCTATGATCTTATTTCCGCTCAAGAGAGGGGTGGCGATGAGCGATTTAAAGTTGGCTTTTGGATCCTCGTTATCGGAGCCCGGGAACCGGAAGTCGCTTGAGGCATCGTCGACTATCAGCGGGATGCCGTGCTTCACTACCCACCGGTCGAAGATATCGCCCTTCTTGCCCTTTACCTTCACAGCACCATGCGACGCCGAAAGCATGAGCTCCTGTTTATCCGCATCCGCCAGGAAGAGAAGGACGCGGCCTTGTTTCTTGATGGTGCCGGCCGTCCTCTCTATGATGAGTTTTGCTATATCTTCTAATAGAAGTGTCGTGGTGAATGCTTCAGTAACGTCTTTCAGTACCAGATAACGCAGAAGCTTCCCGTCCAGATATCTTATCTCTGTCTTCTGTTTATTGTGGGTATCTGAAAGTATATTGATATCTTCTTCGAGTTTTTCCGAGGTGAGGCCGGAGGAGCTCTCCATCAACTTCGTGAGGCGCCAGTGGCTATATCCTAATAGACTTGAGACGACGAAGCTCCATGCGTAGTAACCCGCTTCATAACATCCGATCTTTAAGACTCCGATGAGAGATACGATGAAGGAGAGTATTGTGAGCATTATTCCGAAGGCAAGTCCGAAACCTATCCACGAAAGCAATATGGCTATATTGTAACTAAGAACTATCCCCGCGAGTAAAAAGCATGCGGGACTTGTATGGGGACTTATCTTTTGAGGAGATGCGAATAGAAGGTACGAGACGGCGAGGAATAACGCCATCGAAATGATACCCAGGCGAAGGCGATTCTTAAACGATCGTATTGTCAGTGTCCTTACTTAAAAGTAAGTTAATATCTTTGAAAGGGTCTCTTTCATCGTCTTTCTATGAACTATCATATCTATGAGGCCGTGGTCGAGCAGGAACTCGGACTTCTGGAATCCCGGAGGAAGCTTCTGCCGGATGGTCTGCTCTATTACGCGCGGGCCTGTAAATCCTATCAATGCTTTAGGCTCGGCTATTATGAGATCTCCTAGTGACGCGAAGCTCGCCATGATACCGGCCATAGTGGGGTTAGTTAATATTGACAGGAAAAGGCATCCCGCCTTATTGTGTTTGCTCAATGCCGCCGAGGTCTTCGCCATCTGCATCAGCGAATATAACCCCTCATACATGCGCGCACCTCCGCCCGAACCTGAAATTATTATCAAGGGATTCTTCGTCTCTATCGAACGCTCTATAGCGCGCGTAAGCTTCTCTCCCACGACGGAGCCCATCGAGCCCATGATGAAACGCGAATCGGTGACGCCTATAACCACTTTGCGCCCGTTTATGGCGCCTTCGCCAGTGATCACGGCATCTTTAAGCCCTGTAAGATCCTGGTCCTGCTTCAGCTTCTCTTTATATGTCTTTGGCCCGGAGAACGATATGGGGTCGAGCGACACCATATCCGGGTCCATCTCTTTAAAAGTCCCTTCATCAATAGTCGCCTTCACCCTCTCCCTGGCATCGAGCGTAAAATGATAACTGCATTTAGGGCAGACGCGCATATTCTCATCGAGTTTCTTATTATAGATGAGCTCTTTGCACTCTTCGCAGCGCGTCCAGAGGTCGCTCGGTATATCTTGGCGCCTCTTGGCGACCTTTACTATGGTATATTTGGGTTTTTTATGGAATAGGGGCATAGCGTGCTTACTTTTTCAAAAGCTCCTTAGCTTTGTCGACTGCCGTTGCGGCATCTTTGGCGTAACTATCTGCGCCGATGGAATCGGCAAAGACCTGAGTGATCGGCGCTCCGCCTACGATTATCTTAACTTTATCACGAAGGCCCGATTCTTTCAATACTTTAATGGTCTCCCTCATGGCGCCCATGGAGGTAGTTAATAACGACGACATCGCTATTATATCTGGTGTCTTTGTCTGCACTATCTCCAGGAATTTACCTGGCGGGACATCGATGCCTAGATCCACCACTTCGAAGCAGGCCCCTTTTAGCATCATGCTCACTATATTCTTACCTATGTCATGGAGGTCACCCTTAACGGTACCTATAACTACCCTACCGGCCGGCTTTATTCCGGATGCGGCGAATAGGGGCTCGAGTACAGCGATACCCGCATGCATGGCTTTAGCGGCTATCAGGACCTCGGGTATGAATATCTCGTTGGCCTTGAACTTTTCGCCGATAGCGTTCATGCTCTTTATAAGACCGTCTTCGAGGATCGATTTTACGCTCAAGCCCTTATCGAGAGCTTCCTTGGTCAGTTTAGCTACGCCGACCCTGTCACCCTTAGCGAGTGTGGCCTGAATATTATTTAAGATATCATCCGACATCGATACAACCTTTCTGACTTATAGTAGGGCACCTTTAAAGGTGCCCTACTGCTACATCTTCCTGATCACAAGCCCCGAAAGCGGCTTGGGATAAAAATATGTCGCCTTCCTTGGCATCTTCTCGCCGTGTTCGGCAACTTTCTTGACTTGAGTAACTTTTGTAGGATTCAATAATATTGCCATTTTGAAACCGTCTTTGTCTATACCCTTAAAGGCGTCGTCCGGATCTTTGACGAACTCTATATTATCATCTTCATCGCTTATCCCCAATACATATTTAAGTATGAATAGATGTAGTATTGAGACGTCGAGGCTCTTCCAGTCCGCGGAACCCTCGCCCATAAAAGTCTTGGCCTTTTCGAAATCTTTGAGCTTTAGCGCATAGTGTCCCGCCTCACCCAGATACATCCCGAACGCGTGGCTGGCCTTTAGTGCACCCAATCTCGACAATAACTTCTTGGCGTTGGGTAATTTTTCTATTGTAAAATATTTACCCAATTTTTCCAATATATCTTCTTTGTTCAATCCACCCACGTCTTTTATGAGCCTATGCGTAGGCATGATCAGGAGCGACTTCTCTTCAAGCTCCACAAAATATGCCATGAAGGACTTGGAATTATCTATTAAGCTTTGCGGTGCGCCCTTCTCAATCAGTTCACGCGCGTAATTCTTTGATGTCTCATAACGGTGGTGGCCGTCCGCAATGAAGATATCCTTTTTGCCCATCAGGCCTTCAATCTTACTTATTGCGGCCTTGTCTGTAAGGGCCCACACCCTATGTCTGACGCTATCGATAGTCACGTCGATAAAAGGTTCTGTCTTTTTGGAGAATGTTTTTAATATGCTGCTCACCTTATGCTTGGCGTCTTCGTAAAGCATAAATATCGGGCTTAAGTTAGCCTTGATCTCCCGCACTAAACGAAGCCTGTCCTCTTTCGGCGCCTTCAATGTCTTTTCATGAGGCAATACTTTCTTATCCTCGAGATCGAGCTCCATAAGACTTATGAATCCTATCCTGTCTATCGATTTACCGTCATACGTGTAGGTTTGAGTATAGATATATATGGCTGGGGCGCTATCTTCTATCAGGATCTTCTCTTTTAACCAGTGCCTGAAATCCGATGCGGCGCGCGTATAACGGTTATTGGTATCGGTATCGTTATCACGCAACTTACCAAGGATCAGCCTTACGACGTTATTATCATGCATCCTGTACAACTCATCCTGCATAGATGGCGGGATGATGTCATATGGAGGCGCGACAACTTTAGAGATATTCTTTATCTTCTTATTATTATAGACTACGGCTTTAAACGGTATTATCGATGGCACGGCTACCCTTCTCCTTATGTAATGATACGAGGGCCCCAAACAAAGAGCCTATTATATCAGAAATTATATCAAAAATCTCCGGAGATCTTCCCGAAACGAAACGCTGATGGAATTCATCCAAGGCGCCGTATGCGGCCGCTATCAGTATGGATAATAGAAGGATCATCTTGAAATTGGCTTTATCGGAGGAGTTGGCGAACGCTCTGACTAAAAGAGCGCCGAGAATGAAATATTCTACAAAATGGGCCAACTTATCTATATAGGGAATATCGATCTTTGGCATGTCCTCTCCATGGATAGAGGAGGAGAAGTAAATTAGCCCCATCCAGAGAACTACCGGCGTCCAGAACCATAGAATTAAAGCTGTCTTTTTAAACAATTTTATCTTTCTAAAAAGGTGTCAGGCGCCTTTTTTCTTTGACGGGCAGTGTTTGCAATCGGATGGGCAGGATGGTTTAGGACTGGAGTCGGAGCCTTTTTTCTTCTTATAATCGGTCTCGTAAAAACCGGTGCCCTTGAATATTACGCCGCTTCCTCCGCCGATCAGGCGATGGGTCTTGCCGCCGCATTTAGGGCACTTCTGCACTTTGGTGTCGGTCATGCTGTGAAATAGATCGAAATGTTTTTTGCATTTATCGCATTCGTATTCGTATGTCGGCATCTCTTTAAACTCCTATTTGAATAATCTCTTCATCTTTTCCATAAATGTCTGCGCCAACGGCCCGGGGTTACGCTCGGAAGCCCGGGCGAGCTCTTTCAATATCTTCTTCTGATCCGAAGTAGGATTGGACGGCACATCTATCTGGACCTTTACTAATTGATCTCCCCTGCCATAGTCGTGCAGATGCGCGATACCCTTATTTCTTAATCTGAACGACTTGCCGCCTTGAGTGCCGGCGGGTATCTTCAGCTTTATCTTGCCTTCGAGGGTTGGTGCTTCTACTTCTCCGCCCAATGTGGCAGTCACAAAATCTACGGGAACTTCACAGTATATGTCAGCTCCGTGTCGTTCAAATATCTCATGCGGATGGACATGTATGACGAGATAAAGGTCACCGCGCTTGGCACCTCTTTCTCCCGCCTCACCTTCGCCGTGAACTCTGAGACGGGCACCCGTATCCACTCCGGCCGGTATCTTTACTTTTATATTTCTCTTTGCTTTGACCCTGCCGCGGCCGCCGCAAGCAGAACACGGGGTCTTGATAACGCTACCTTCACCGCCGCATCTGTCGCAAGTCCTTACTACATTGAAGAATCCGCTAGATGAGCTTACCTGCCCTCGTCCTCCGCAGGATGAGCAACGCTCCTTCTTTGAGCCGGGCTTGGCGCCCGTGCCGCCGCAAACTTCGCACGCTTCGTGGCGCGGGATAGTAATAGTCTTCTCAGCGCCGAATGCCGCTTCGTCAAAACTTATCTCTATCTGGAATTCCAGATCCGAGCCGCGTCTGGCTCCGCCTCGTCGGCCTCCACCGCCGCCGAACTGACCGCCGTATACGTCACCGCCGATTCCAAACGACCTGAAAAGGTCGCTGATATCCACTTCGCCAAATATATCTTTGAGATCATCGACATGGTGGAAGTCCTGCCTGAAGTCGAACCCTCCCGGCCCGAACGAACTGTCTACGGCCTCGTGACCGTATTGATCGTACTTCGACTTTTTCTGGGGATCGATGAGAACTTCATAGGCCTCGGACATCTCCTTGAATTTCTCTTCCGCCACTTTCTTATTGTCTGGGGTGACCCTGTCCGGATGATATTTAAGCGCTAGATTCCGGTATGCCTTCTTTATCTCATCAGCCGTAGCGTTCTTTGAGATACCGAGTATCTCGTAATAATCTCTCTTAGTTGTCATTAATGATCTCTCCTGGCAGCATAGTTAAAATGTAAGAAGTACTGCCGCCACGAGGCCTCCGTAGAACCAAACTGATTTGTCCCGGCAAAATAATCTACCATCGCTTCCCGCATGCGCGCGATCTCTTTTAGCCGCGCAAAACCCGAAACATTTTCCAATGTCAGATCCACCAACTCAAGAGCACGCTCAAAAGCGTTTTGGCTATACGCAGCGTTATTTTTTGCATGCCAAGTCAACGCCCGCTCGATCTCACTACCTATGTTTGCCAACTGCTCACAAAACGATAAACTCTTCCATCGTCCGGCCGCAAGCTCTTTATGCTGATAAGCCATCACTTTACCTTTTTTGCAACTATTCCGATAATCTTCGAGCGTAGCGCTTTATCTTCAACACCGCGGCTCCTATTGCCCTGGCTTGGCCGCAGATTGATCATTGAATCGAATTCAACAAACTCATCCTGCCCCTTCTCTGGATAAATATTTATCCCCCACAGGTCCTTCTGTTTTGACCCGTTGTCGAGAAGAAGCGCTTCTATGTCGGAATGCAATTCGGCATCGACAGCAATTATTCCCTTCTCAACATCGACAACCGCCTTCACCATGTCTCCGAACAAGTTCGTGGCCATCTTCTTTATCTCATCAATCGTTATCGTTTCAGTCACTATTTTCATATAATTAATCCCACTGTCCCTCTATAATTAGAAACAGTTTCTTAACATCACTTCACCTTATCTGGTGAAAGACGTAAAACCTTGCCGTTTCTCCATACAGAAAGCGGTCGACCGTCACGCTTATGATCCTCCACAACGCCCCGAATGGCCTCTTTGAAAGCCTTAAAAGCTTTTTGCTGTAATTCCTTCTTATTCATATCTATTATCCTCCACCATGCGCTGTTATCATGCTAAATAATTCTTTATCAAAAACCTCAGACATGCCATTCTTTTCCCTGGCAATGAGTCGCGGTACGACATCCGAATTATTAAATAAAAGCCACGTATCTGCCAAAGGCTTGTAATATTTAAAGAAATTATTAAGCCCTCTGTCGAACCTTCTCCTCACATCTACAGCGGGAACATTGTGCCCGCCGGTCGCTACTCTATCTTTTATACGAGTAAGCGCAAGATCGGTATTTTGAATCCAAAGAAAAAATATGCTTATATTATACTCGTGCTCTTTAAGCTTTTTTAAGAATCTTATATACGATTTCCCGGATAAGGTTGTTTCGAAGGCAAAGTCAGCGCCTTTATCGGATAAACCCTTGATCTCTTCCAGAACCAATTTTCCGGCTTTTATGGCAGCTGCTGCGGGAGAAAATGGTGAAAGTCCCGAAGCAATAAGATCAGCATTAATAAAATTTGAGCACTTTGCATAATCAGGCAAAAACTTTCTTGCGAATGTTGTTTTTCCCGACCCATTGGGCCCGGCTATAATGTAAACATTTTTATTTTTCATATTAATATCTTCTCATGCAGGTGCCAAGCCGACCCCAAAAAGCGCCTGACCCCTTTTATTTCTTCTTCTTGTCGTCGTCTTCGGTTGTGTATTCGGCGTCGATGACGTCGTCGTTCTTCTTGGGCTCTGCGTCACCATCTGTCTGGCCGCCTTCGGAACCTTCCTGCCCCGCGCCCGCGCTTTGAGGCCCGGCTCCGGGACCGCCCTTTTGAGTATTGGCAGTCTTCTTATAGATCTCTTCAGCCAATTTATGCGAAACTTTAGTAAGCTCTTCGGTGCCGCGCTTAATGCTGTCTATATTCTTATCTTTCATCGCCTGCTTAAGATCATTGATCCTGCTCTCGATATCGGCCCTCTCTTGACCGCCAACTTTGTCACCGAACTCCTTTAACGACTTTTCGGTAGCATATACTAAAGTATCGGCCTGGTTCAGGACATCCACCTCTTCTCTCTTCTTGTCATCTTCCTGGGCGAACTTTTCGGCCTCTTTTACGAACTTATCTATCTCTTCTTTGGAGAGTTTTTTGGGCGCGGATATCTTTATCGACTGTTCCTTGCCGGTGCCGAGGTCCTTAGCATTGACATGGACTATACCGTTGGCGTCTATATCAAATGTGACCTCAACCTGCGGTACTCCGCGGGGAGCCGGAGGTATCCCTATGAGATCGAACCTTCCGAGCTCGACATTGCCGTCCGCCATCTTGCGCTCACCCTGCAGCACTCGTATGGTAACAGCGGTCTGGTTATCCGCAGCGGTCGAGAATATCTGGCTCTTCTTCGTAGGCACGGTCGTATTCCTCTCGATGAGACGCGTACATACTCCGCCGAGGGTCTCGATCCCTAAAGATAGCGGAGTGACATCAAGAAGCAGGACGTCTTTCGTCTCGCCTCTCATGATGGAAGCCTGTATGGCGGCTCCCAAAGCCACGCACTCCATCGGATCTACGCCGCGCTCGATCTTCTTGCCAACGTAATCCTCAACGAACTTCTGCACTATCGGCATCCTTGTGGGCCCGCCGACTAAGATTATCTTATCTATATTCTTGGCCGTCAATTTGGCGTCCGAGAGCGCCCGCTCTATCGGGCCGCGGCACTTCTCAATTATAGGAGAGACCAGCTCTTCGAGCTTTGCTCTATTCAACGTCATCGTGAGATGCTTGGGACCCGTCTGGTCCGCGGTGATGAACGGCAGGTTTATATCCGTGGTGATCGTGCTCGAAAGCTCGACCTTTGCTTTTTCGGCGGCTTCTCTGACGCGCTGCGAGGCCATCTTGTCGTTCTTTAAGTCTATCCCGGTCTCTTTCTTGAACTCCTTCATTATATAATCGACCATGGCGTTATCCATATCCGTGCCGCCAAGCTGCGTATCACCGCTCGTAGATATTACCTCGAACGTCGCGGCCTTATGCTCATCGTCCCAGCCCATCTCTAAGGTCGTTACGTCAAGCGTTCCGCCGCCAAGATCGAATACCATTATCTTCTGCTCTTTACCGGCCTTATCAAGTCCGTACGCAAGGCACGCGGCAGTGGGCTCATTGATTATTCTTAATACCTTCAATCCGGCTATCTCACCGGCATCTTTGGTCGCCTGCCTTTGGTTATCATTAAAGTACGCGGGGCAAGTGATGACGGCTTCGTTGATCGTATCGCCGAGATAATTCTCCGCGTCCTGCTTTATCTTTGCCAGTATGAAGGCCGATATCTGTTGGGGGGTATACTCTTTTCCATATATTTTGTACTTAAAGTCCGTCCCCATCTTGCGTTTTGCGGCGTAGACGGTGCCCTCAGGGTTCATCGAAGCCTGCCTCTTTGCCGGTTCTCCGACTAACTTCTGTCCGTCCTTCGTAAAAGCGACGAACGATGGGAACGCCTTGCCGCTCGCCACTCCGGCCCCTTCCGCCGAGGGTATTATGACGGGCCTGCCCGCCTCCATGTAGGCTGCCGCTGAATTCGATGTACCCAGATCTATTCCTATAACCTTTGCCATCTTTAACCTCCGTGTTTTACTGTTTTTACCGAGGCCGGCCTTAACAGCTTTCCATTGAAAGTGTAGCCCGGCTTCAATTCTTCGACTATCGTACCTTCCTCTTTATCCTTTAGATCCACCGTCTCCACCGCTTCGTGAAAATGCGGATCGAACTTTTCTCCTACGGTCTTTATCTTCTCTACACCTATATCCTTCAGGAACTTCTGTATCAGGACGTGTATCATGTCGACACCTTCCTGCACGGCCTTAAAATCCTTTGCTTCCTTTATATGTTTCTCCGACATCTCCAGTGAATCGATTATCGGCAGGAAATCCAGAACGAAATTTTCGTTGGCATATTTAAGTGAATCGTATTTATCCTTCTCTATCCTCTTCCTGGCATTCTCAAACTCCGCATGGGCCCGGAGATACTTATCCTGGAAATCATCTTTTTCGTCGCACTTGGCCTTAAGCGCCTCATACTCGGTCTTCAAGATAGTGATCGTCTCTTTTGTCTCGGGTATCTCGTTATTTTTTTTGTCGTTATTCTTGTCTTTCATCATCATTCATCCATATCGTAAAGTATATTGCTGACCGTATCGGCAAGGTATTCCACCATGGGTATGACCCTCTCATAGACCATGCGCTTCGGGCCGATAACGCCGAGCTTTCCGGACGCCTTGCCTTTTATCTTATATCCGCGGGTCACTATACTGCATTCACTTAGGCTGCTCGATTTGTTCTCTTTACCTATATGTATGGTCAATCTGTCATCGTCCGGTGAATCGCAAAGGACCTTCAAGATGCTGACCCTGTCCTCAAGGCATTTGAATAGATTGTGAAGTTTTGATATGTCCTGGAATTCCGGCTGTTCCATGAGGTGGCTCGTGCCGTCAAAGTACAGCTTTTCAACTCCGGGCCTGCCCGACTGCTTGCTATGGCCATCGAGGCAGGCGGGCATCATCGTGACGCCTACGTAGTTCGTAAGGCTTGAGATCAGGTGCGATGTCTTTTCAAGGACATCTCCCAGGTTCTGCACCTTTTGATGGTACTGCGCCTCCACCATCTTTACCACTTTTTCGTTAAGGTTCTTTCTGTGCATCAGGGTGGTTATGTAATAACGGTATCCTTTATCGGTGGGGATCCTGCCGGCGGATGTATGGGGATGTGTTATATAACCTTCATCTTCGAGGTCGCTCATGACATTGCGTATGGTGGCGCTCGAAAGGCCGAGTTTCCTCGAGATGGCCCTCGAGCCTACCGGCTCGGCCGACTCGATATACCGGTCGATGATCATCTCCAGTATCTCTTCTCTTCGTCTGCTTGGATTAGTTGGCATAGTCAGTCCTAAAAATTAGCACTCTTTAATTTAGAGTGCTAATGAAGAGTTTACCCGAAAATGCTCTTTTTGTCAAGCGATTTGAGGGCCTGTTTTGAGATTGATCAGGCTTGCTATAAGCCCATCAAGCCCTTCTCTCTTTAAAGCGGATATCGGGACCGGATTGGTAAATGATTTGAGCGCCTTGTCGATAATAGACCTATCCGCGATCTTATCTATCTTATTGAGCGCCGTTATTACCTGTTTGCCCTTAGCGCCTATCTCATCCAGCACCCTATATACCGCGTCCGATTGCTCCTTCGCCTTTGGATGGCTTATATCAACCACGTGTAAAAGCATATCGGCCTGCGATACTTCCTCCAGTGTAGCCTTGAAGGCTTCTACCAAGTTATGAGGCAATCTGTCGATAAAACCTACTGTATCAATAAATAGTATCTCGCGCTTGCCCGGCAGCACAAATCTGCGCACTGTAGGGTCTAGCGTCGAAAATAGCTTATCCTGCACTATAACATTTGAAGAGGTCAACGCGTTGATAAGGGTCGATTTGCCTGCATTTGTATATCCCACTATCGCTATGGACGGCAGAGAGTTCCTCGTCCTCTTCTTGCGCATCATGCCGCGCCGCTTGCTTAAGCCATCGAGCTCTTTCTTTAAGCGCGACATACGGGAGTTGATCCTGCGCCTATCCACCTCAAGCTTCTGTTCGCCGGGACCGCTCGTACCTATGCCGCCTCCGGGGCGTGACATCTCGACACCTTTACCGGTAAGTCTCGGAAGCATATATAACAACCTGGCTAGTTCGACCTGCAGCTTGCCTTCATTAGAATGCGCTCGGCGGGCGAATATGTCGAGTATCAGCCGCGTCCTGTCTACGATCTTGGCCTTTATGATCTTTTCGAGGTTCTTCTCCTGGCTTCCCGTGAGGTCATTATTGAAGATAACGGCGCTTATCTTTTTTTCAGCGCAGATCATAGCTATCTCCTCTACTTTGCCTGAACCTATATAATGGCCTGAGTCTATCCTATCCCTATTGACTATCAACTCCTCGATGACCGAGACGCCGCAAGACGCGGCAAGCTCTCTCAATTCATGAGAACGCTCTTCTGCCGTCCAGTCTTCGCGCCTGCCCGACTGCGTGCTATGTCCATCGCGGCAGGCGGGTTTGCCCAGGTCCACCGTTACCGTAATAGCTCGTTCCATCTTATTTTTTCTCCGTCTTTGACCCATTTGATACGTTTGTCGGCCCGGAACCATGTCAGCTGTCTCTTGGCGTATCTTCGGGTATTACGTTTCATAAGCTCTTTCGCTTCATCGAGAGAGTATTCTTTTTTCAAATACCCCAGGATCTCTTTAAGCCCTAAAGCGGCCCTCGCGGTTCTGCTCAATCTTTTACCGGAGAGCTTCTTCACTTCTTTGACAACGCCTAGAGCGAACATCTTCTCCACTCTTGCATTAACATTTGCATAGACCTCTTCCCTAGGCGCATTGAGACCGAAGATCTTTATCCTGTACTTATCGGCTATGCCCTTCGTGCCGTTCTTTAATTCCGTCATGGTGCGTCCGGTAGAATGGCATATCTCAAGCGCCCTCACGACGCGCCTGACATTATTCGGATGTATAGCGTTTGCCGCGTCCTGGTCTATCTTTTCCAATTTCTTATATAGGCGCATATTTCCATAACGGGAAGCGTAGCCATACATCTCTTTACGGAACTTCAAGTCAGCCTTTGGCGTGGGGAAAAGCCCGTCTACGAGGCCTTTAACATACAGACCTGTGCCCCCTACGATAATGGGGATCTTTTTGCGCTCGATAATATCTTCGATAAGAGAAGCGGCTATTCTTTTGAAGGAACCGACAGAGTACTCTTTTGTGGGGCTTAAAAATCTTACGAGATGGTAGCGGATTTTTTTTGTTTCGGACTTCTTGGGGGATTGGCTTAATATATTCATCCCCTTGTACACCTGCATCGAATCACAGGAGATGATCTCACCGTTGATCTTGCGCGCCAGCTTCAATGCAAAAGCTGTCTTGCCGATAGCTGTGGGCCCGACTATGAATAGAACGGTGCTTTTGTCTAGTGGCATACCCTGGTCTTATACCCATCGGACTTAAGCTTGCCGGCCATTGCTTCGGCTTCGCCCTTGGTCTTGAACCGCCCTACTTTTACCTTATAGAAGGTGTAGCCGCCCTTTATCTGAGTGGCCAGATAGCTCTCATATCCTTTACGCTTCAATTTTTCGGTAAAACCTTCGGCGTTACTCCTGCTCTTAAAATATCCTGCCTGGACGTAGAAATAGCCGCCAGGATCAGATCCTTCCGAAGGAGCGGGTTTAAAGAAAGACTTCACGGCGGCGATTGGGCCCGTTGACGCTCCGAGGTCCTTAGGTATCATCTTGGACTCGAAACTAAGCGGTGAACCGTTCTTTACCTTATCAAAATATTCTCTGGCCTTATCTTCGGATCCCAGCTTGTGATATGCATTACCGATCTTATATTGAACTATTGCCGCGTTCTTGTGATCCGGAAAATTAGTCATGGCATCGTTATAGCTTGAGATCGATTCGGAGTATTTTCCTTCTAAAAAATAGGCATCGCCAATACCTATATAACCGTCAAAGGCCCTCTTGCCTTTCTGGTATCTCTCCACCATGTACTCGAATGTCTGGCGCGCCTCGCTGAATCTGGCAAGCTGCGTCTGGCTCAAGCCTTTAAGATAGAAGAGCTCCTCTCTCCCGTAAGCCCCCGCATCGATCAATTTACTCGATTCCGAGACCACTCTGTCGTATTTTCCCTGGAGAAAGGACTTCTCTACTTGAGACAGGTTTTCGACGGTTGCTCTGGCATATGATCTGCCGGTGAAAGCTACAGAAAGCATTATAACAATCACTGCAATGTAAAACACGCGACGACTCATACAATTCTCCCTCTTAATGCATGCGGTGTTGCCGACTCTATTTTAACACTGACTATCCTGCCTATCATATCTTTTGATCCATCAAAGACGGCCACCTTATTCGTGCCTGTCCTGCCGGTGAACTTGGAAGGATCTTTTTTATTCTGTCCATCTACTAAAACATCAAAAGTCTTACCTGTCAATAGTTGATTTTTATTTAATGAGATCTGACACTGAAGATCGATGAGCATATCGAGCCTCTCCTCCTTTACCCTTTGAAGGACATCGTCTTTCAGTTTGGAGGATTTGGCGGGCGGCCTGGGTGAATATTTGAACATATATGCTCCGTCGAAACTGATATCTTTCATTATCTTTACGGTCTTCTCGAAATCCTTCTTTGTTTCGGATGGGAAGCCCACTATTATATCTGTCGTGATACTGCCTTCCGGCACATGCTTTTTGTATTCTTTTACCATCTCCAGATACTTCTTAGCGGTATAACCGCGGTTCATAAGCTTCAATATACTGTCGGAACCTGCCTGCAGAGGAAGGTGTAGATGACCGCAGACTTTCTCGAGGTCCCGCATGGCCTTAAATAGTTCGACCGACGCATCTTTCGGATGGCTCGTCATAAAACGTATGCGTTCGATACCTTTGATACCATTAAGTTCTTTCAAAAGGTTAACGAACCCTATATCTTTATACGAATTTACGTTCTGCCCCAGAAGCATGATCTCTTTAAAGCCGCGCTTAGCCAAGTCCTTTACTTCCTTGGTTATATCTTTTGCATCCCTTGATCTCTCTTTGCCGCGCACATAAGGAACGATACAGTATGAGCAGAAGTTATTACAGCCCTCACCTATGGAAACGTATGCCTTATATTTATCTTCCCTATGCGCGGGAAATAGCTCAGGCCGTTTCTTATCTATCTTATCTGTAGCGACTATCGTGCCCTTATGCTCCAGGATATCCTTTATGATACCGGGGATATCACTTTCATTTCCGGGGCCGCATGAAAAATCGAGTATAGGCACTCTATCCAGGATCTTACTCTTATAACTCTGGGCGGTACAACCCATGAGACCTATGATGAGTCCCGGCCTCTTCTTCTTTAATAACTTCAGGTCCGAGATATTGCTTATGAGCCTGTCCTCGGCATGTTTTCTCACGGAACAGGAGTTGAATATTATTATGTCAGCGCCGTCGATCGAGTCCGCGAGGGCAAATCCGCTCTCAAGCAGTTGCCCCGCGACAAACTCCGAATCCCGAAAGCTCATCTGGCATCCGAAGGTTTTCACGTATACACTGGGCTTATTTTTACTCATAATTTCCTATCGTATAGGTATCGTATAGTAAATTGTCTATGGGGTACCGGATCTATTTAATTTGGTGATGCGGTATGCTGCGGCGATCGAGAATGCGCCGACGCACGATATGATGATCCATACATATATGGGGTCTATTTTGAGAGAGAGTACTTTGTGTATCCCGATCAACCCGAAGAGCACAAATATGCTGGCAGAGACCCATTTTATCGACTTCTCAGGGATATGCTTCCTCATCACTATCCCTATGATTATTCCTATCGCGTCCGCCACCACCATCCCGAGAGTGGTGCCCATAAGAACATTCAGCATATTATTATATTCAATGGCAAGGCTTATGGTGGCTAGCTGTGTCTTATCGCCCATCTCCGCAAGAAAGAACGCTATTGCCACTGTGAGAACGGGCCCGAACTTTGACGCTCCCTTCTCCTCACCATCCAGCTTATCGCCGCGGATCGTCCATAGGCCGAATATCACAAAGGATAGGGCCGCGATAAAAGATATCACATCTAAAGGTATTATAGTGGTCAGGGCGCGGCCGGCAACTACCGCAAGAGCGTGATTAAGGAGAGTTGCTATGAATACCGCGAGGAGGACCTGATATGCTTTGTACTTTGCGGCGAAAGCCATCGCCAGGAGCTGGGTCTTGTCTCCCATCTCGGCTAAGACTACGAAGATAAAAGATGCGGCGAACGCTACCAAATGGTCCTCTCTACTTGTATTTTTTCCAGAGGCGGACCAGTTTCTCTTTGTCGTCCTGCGCCAGGTCCCTGAAATGAACGCCGATTATGAAGTATTTTTTGTATTTGCCCTTGACCTGTTTAAACCATTTTATGGTGCCGTTGGCCCGGATAAGGTTCAGGTTATCCTCGTCGGGTATAAGCATCTTCATCTGTATCTTTGATTCTTCGGGCAGTGGCTTGGAGCACATTATCCTTACGCCTTCGGGAGTAAAATCCAACCCCGACTCATCGCAATATTTAGGGTTTGCCTTTATCTTATCAAAACGCATATGCTTGTCATCCGAGTCGCAAGCCACTATGTTTATAGCAAAATACTTCTTTACCCTGACGCACTTCCTTCTCTCTTTCATATAGCTACCCCTCATTCACCTATAAGGTATTTTAGTGAATTCAATACCGCCTGCAGGCTTATCGGCTTCTCTATAAAGCCCTCTATATCCAGATCCGCCAAGTGTATCTCGGAGACATCCTGCGGGTTGCCCGTAATGATTATCACCGGGACATTGCTCACTTTACGTATTATCTTCAATACCTCCAGGCCGTCGATATCGGGCATCTTGAGGTCCAATAGCACTATGTCGGGCCTGATCTCCTCGAAGTATTCGAGCCCCATCTGTCCGTTGAAAGCTAAGAATACCTTATAGTTATGCGGGACGAGGAACGTATAGAGCATCTCGCATATCTCCTGCTCGTCATCTATGATGAGGATCTTCTTGGCCTGGGGACTCATCTGTGGCGGCGGGGTCTGCGGGATCACGCCCTTCTTCTTCTTGACGGCATTGATATACTCCACCACGCCATCCACATCCGTGGCATCGAGATCGCTTATCTTTTCACCGTCAACATAGATCTCGTTACTGATAAGCTCCACCTTGCGTTCTTTAGATTGTCCGATGAGACGATTGACGGTTATTTTTAGGACCCTGGCGAGCCTGTTAAGCTCGTCGAGTTTTGGGGTGCGCTTTCCCGATTCCCACATCCCTACGGTGGACTGGGCGACATTCAGCTTCTTGGCGAGCTCTTCCTGCGAGAAACCCTTCTCTTCGCGTATCTTCTTTATGCTGTCGCCGAAATTCATCCAATAAGTATATCACACTATGTTGAAAAATCAACACGCAAAGTGATTATACCTTGACATTATCACATTCTGTGATATACTCTTTATAGAAAGAAGGTGATCTATCTTGAGGCTACTGGTAGATATAGCGGCAAACCCCAGGCAGAGATTTCTGGTGAAGCTTCATAAGAAAGAGCTTGTCAGGTATGTAAAGAGGCTGATCAATAAGAGGAGTTATTCACAGGCTATCGTGTGGGCCCTTTTTAACGGAGTGATCGAGGGTGAACTGGCGCATGATGAAGTGCCGGGAGCAGGCGCCGATCTCATCATAACGGAAGAGTCCGCCAGGTGGGACCTGACCGGCAAATAGACGGCTTCGCCCCCCTAAACCTCATTCGTCCAGATGAGAATTGACGTATGAAGAGAACATGTTCTTTATGCCGGCCGGCAGTATGACTCCTATATCCTGGTCCACTATGACTCGTGCCATCTCCTGGACTATCAGGGAGTCGGTCAGGTCGGATTCGCAGACATATATCGTCTTGTTCTTGTTCACGTAAAAAGAGGCCGTATCCTTACCCTTCTTATATATCTTATAGTATTCATCATCCAGCTCCTGCCTCGTCTTAAATATCCTGAGGTTGACATGTACATCCGGGTACGTATCCAGTAGCTCTCTCGTCCTGATAAATAGCATATCAAGCCTGTAGGCTATCTTCTCGGCTGAGCTTCTCACATTGTCCGGATAAGTATTCCTTCCAAAAGAGGGCAGGGTCCTCGTCCTCAACTTTCTTTCTATAGATTTAAGGTCGTTCTGCGGGAGATAGTAAACGGTGAAGTAGGCGCTCTTGAATGTATTCCAGCTTTGCGGCGCTGACAGGCCTGCATATTGATCGGGTATGGCATCGCTCATCTCGAGAGATGTCGTCACGCTGTTTATATACTCCGCCGGAAGCAGCATATAATTAAACGACGCCAGGAGCACCATAGACATTGTCAGGTAACGTTTCTTCATAGCCTTGCTTAAGTCTTGAATTTACCCACAATACCGTTCAGTTCTTTCGACTTCTCTTTGGCCAGATCGATATTATTCGCATTCAGCGCGGCCTCCAACTCTGAAATGGCTTTTGAGGCATTCAATATATTCCTTCTGAAGAGTCCGGTCATATCATTAAGGGTATCCGCCAGGACTTTTATCTCATCATTCTTACGGAGATTGAAATGCACATTGAGATTGCCGCGCGCCAGCTCCTCCAGATCTTTCTCGATACGGTAGAGAGGGCCCGCTATCCTGTGAGAGGTAAATAGCGTGATAGCTATGGCGGCTATTCCTATGGCTATCACAACAAATGCGCTGCTCAGCAACACGCTGGGCAGTATAAAATCTGCCGTGCTCTTTATGACGAGCCTGGAGTTCTCAAAAGTCGACGTGACGGTCGACCTGGACATCCAGTAGACGACCCCGCCCGATATGGCGGTACCCATTATGACAAGGACGCAGAACTTTATTATAAAGCCGGCCTGGAACTTCCTGTTTATGAAATAATTCTTTCTTCTATCTGACATTGTCCACCTCTATTTCGTCGAGCACTTTTTCGTTTATCTTTATTGAAGCGTTCTTCCTGAGGCTGGCGATCCACTTCTCGAATACCGCCTCCTTGGTCTTGTTCAGGATATTCTCTACTATCTCGGGCTCCACTTTTTCTAAAGGGCCCACTTCCACGGGTTCCTCATTTATTAATTTCACCACAGCCATATTCTCTTCGTAGGGGATGCTCCTCTTCTCCTGGCCGACCTTCATCGAGAATACAATATCCTCCAGGCGTCTGGGCAGATCGCCATAGGCGATCCACTCCGTCTTTGTGGCGGAAACTACATCGCCTTTACCGTTCAGTATGGTGATCTCGATCTGTAGTCGTCTCTTCATCCTATCATACTCGGCGGCGATCTCGCCCTTGTCGGCCCTTATCATTCCTATCAGCATCTGCGACTTTTGCTTAAGGAAAAATTTTATCAGGGCCTGCTCCCAATACCGCTCGATCTCCTTCATGAAGTTCGGCTGTTTATCAAAGTTCTCTCTCTGCGCTTCCTGGACGAGGATCTTTCTGGTTATGAGCTCTTCCAGGATATCTCTCTTCGCTTTGGCCGGATCTTCGGCCAGGTACTTTTGCGCCACAGCGGTCTTCAGGTCTTCCTTAAAATCCTCCACGGTCAATTTATAATCATTTATCGTCGCGACGAATCCAGAGTTCGGCGAGGGCAGTTCTTTCGCTTTGCCGCAGCCCACCGTGAATAAGAGAAGCAATAATACGGCGATCCTTTTGCTAAAATACATAGACACCCGCCTTCTTTAATATTTTCGCTAACTTTGCCATGGGAAGCCCCACCACATTATAAAAACAGCCTTCTATGCGGTCTATGAAGACGCTCCCGAACCCCTGTATATCGAAACTTCCCGCCTTATCCAAAGGCGACACTCTCTTAAAATAGTTCTTTATCTCCCTGTCGGTAAGGCGATACATGTAGACTTTTGTCTTGTCGAACGATCTGTACCTTTTACCTTTATCTATATCGATGACGGCGATGCCGGTGTATACCCACTGAGGTTTGCGTGAAAGGAGTCTCAATGTGCGCAAGGCCTCTTTGATGCTTTTAGGCTTGCCGATTATCCTTTTACCGACTAAGACCACGGTGTCGGCCGCTATGACTATCCCTGTCTTTGTCTTTCCGGCGACGTCGAGGGCCTTCGCCATGGCATTATTCATCACGAGCTCGCCGCAACCGCTCTTTATAATGCGCTTCTCTTTTGCGTTTGAAGTGCGGACGGTGAACTTAAGGCCTACATCATTTAATAATTTCCTGCGCGCCTTGGATCTCGAAGCTAATATTATATTACGCATTTGCCGCGCTCTCTCCCGCGAGATATCCTGTTGAAAAAGCCTGCTGTAGATTATAGCCGCCGCTGGGCGCGCCGCCCTCTATGACCTCTCCGGCGAAGTACAGTCCTGGGATGATCCTCGACCCCATGGTGCGCGGATCGATCTCTTTAATGGATACGCCGCCCACGGTCACCATAGCTTCTTCTAAAGCCAGCGACCCGGCTATGGTCAGGGGCAGCTCTTTTAATATCTTGGCGAGTTTGCGTCTGTCGTCCTTATTCATCTGATGCACTTTCTTATGCAGGTCTATCTCCACGAGCCTCAATATCAGGGGGGCCAGTTTTAAAGGAAGAGCTTCGGCAAGCATCGTCTTGATCTCCCTGCCGCCGTGCTCCTTTATCTCGCGTAATAACTTATCGTCCATTTCTGTCTTATCTATCCCGGGCTTAAGGTCTATCAGTAAGTTCATCTGGCCCTCTTCAGATAATAGCTGAACTATATCGGCGCTCAAGTCCAAAACAAGAGGCCCGGATACTCCGAAATGCGTAAATAGGAGCTCGCCTACATCCGACGTTATCTTCTTCTTGCCCGCGACAAATATGAGCCTTATATTCTTTAGTGTCAGGCCCTGGACCTCTTTCACCCACGTCTCTTTTGTCTTCAACGGCACAAGTCCGGGCTTTAGCGGCAATATCGCGTGTCCCAGGGCCTGCGCTATCTGAAAACCATCCCCGGTAGAGCCCGTATCTTTATAAGAAGCCCCACCGGTGGCCAGTATTACCATTTTGGCCGTGACAGGCCCGCCGTCGGTATCCAATATGAAATCTTCACCGTCTTTTCTGATCTCTCTTATGCGGACCTTGTACCTGACATCGACCTTAATCTCTTCAAGACATTTTTCGAGGACCTGTGTAACGCTCCGAGCGTTGTCACAGAGCGGAAAGACGCGCCCCTGCCTCTCCGACTTCAATTCCAATCCTTTAGACTTGAAAAAATCCATGACATCTTCATTGGAAAATTTGTAGAACGCGTTCCTTAAGAACTGTCCGGGTCGCTTCCCGAACTTCTCTATGAACGTATCGAGCTTTCCGCTGTTGGTGATATTGCACCTGCCCCTGCCGGTCATGAGTATCTTCTTGCCAAGTATCTCATTTCTTTCGAGGAGGATCACGCTCTTACCCGATTGTCCGGCCCTGATGGCTGCCATGCTGCCCGCCGCGCCCGCTCCTATCACCGCTATATCGTATGAATTCATATTTACGCTGTTTGACCTGCCGTAAAACCCGAGGCCCAGGCCCAGGCCAGGTTATATCCGCCTCGCTTGCCGCAGACATCTATTATCTCTCCTGCGAAGTAAAGCCCTTTTACTACCGTAGACTCAAGTGTGCACGGCTTGACATACTTCACGTCGATGCCTCCGGCCGTAAAATCGGCTTCGTTCCATCTCTTCGTCTCCACGACCTTGAAGATCCTGCTCTTTACGGCATCTGTGATCTTTCCGGCATCGAAAGCCATATCCTTGCCTTCGAACGCAAAATGGAACTTATTGGGAAGTATGCCGGCGAGCAGGTCCTCCGCCTTCCAACGATCCTTTATTCTCTTCGATATCTCCGATCTTAACGCATCCTTATTCATGAACGGCACCATATCTACCGACACCAGGACGTCTTTTACCTTCTGCCTGTTTATGGCTATGGATATCTCTTCACTTACATCGAGGATCGCAGTGCCAGAGAGGCCGTAATTCGTAAATAGAAGATCTCCAAAGGATTCACACACCGTCCTCTGGTTTATAATGGATTTTACTGACGCCGCTATCTTCTGCCCCTGAAGCACATGGCAGAGTCTCTCCTTTAATACTAATGGCACCGCCGCCGGGACCGGCTCTACTATCTTGTGCCCCAAATTCTCGACCATCTTATAACAACTTCCGTCTGAGCCAAGCGCCGGATAAGACCTGCCTCCGGCGGCCACTATAAGTTTTTCACATTCTATCGATTTGCCGCCCTTAGATGTTATTGTGAATTTTCCATTCAAATGCGAGATACCCTTGACCTCAAAATTGAGCTCTCTGGGCACTGATAATCTATCCAACTCCATCTCCAGCACCTTCATGACCGAAGACGATTGGTTCGTCCGGGGGAATATCCGCCCGTCTTCGGAATATGTCTGGAGCCCGAGCTCTTTGAAGAAGCCCTGCATCTCTCCCAGGCCAAATTTTTCAAATATTGATCTTACGAGCGGGCGAGCCGGAGGATTATAGAACGATTCGTCCAATTTCTCATTCAGGAGGTTGCATCTGCCGTTGCCGGAGGCGAGTATCTTCTTGCCGAGCTTTGGCATCCTGTCGCAGATCGCGACGGACTGACCACGGCGCTTGGCGCTTATAGCCGCCGCTATCCCGCCGGCGCCCCCTCCGATAATTACTGTGCTGAATTTTTCCATATTATTTTGCCGCGGCCATCTCCTTCAGGCGCATCTTATCTTTTTTTACTTTTGAAGCGACCGGCTTGGCCTTGCCGGGACATTCTCCAGTCCAGCAATATGTACAGAGCTTCTCTTTAGGCAGCCCGATCGAATCGACCATCTCCTCGATGGTCTGATACCTCAAAGTGGTCACTTCCAGGTCCTTGCGTATCCATTCGATCATCTTCTTGTATTTGGCGGACTTAGGGTCAAGATATTCCGAGACATCATCTATATCCTTACCCTCTATAGCGCGTATGGCGCGCCTTGCGGCTAGCTCATCTATGCTGCGTGTCGAGAAGTTAAAATTACACGGGAACATCAGAGGCGGACATGCGGGCCTGACATGGATCTCCTTGGCGCCGCCATCCCATAATTTATGTACAGTAAAGTTTTTCAGCTGCGTGCCCCGCACTATCGAGTCTTCACATACCACTATACTATTACCGTCTATGATCTCTTTTATGGGGACGAGCTTCATCTTCGCTATGAGATCTCTCGTCGCCTGCGACGGCGGGGTGTAGCTTCTGCCGTATCCGGGCGTGTACTTTACGAGCGGGCGCCTGAAAGGCTTGCCCGATTCCATGGCGTAGCCTATCGCGTGCGCTATCCCGGAATCCGGTATCCCGGCGACGACATCCACCTTTATATCCTTATCGTGCTTTGCCAGACACCTGCCGCATCTCTCCCGGACTATCTCGGTATTTATTCCTTCGTAACTTGACGCCGGGAAACCCGTATATATCCAATAGAATGAGCATATCTGGTTATCTGATCCGCCCTTCTTTCTTTGGGCGATGCCTTTATCGCCTATAAATGTTATCTCCCCCGGCTCGAGATACTTAAATATCTCAAAATTACTGTTCGGGAAGGCGCTCGTCTCCGAAGTGATAGCCCACGCATCACTGTTTTTTCCTACTACTAGAGGCGTATATCCTAATCTATCGCGGGCGGCATATATGCCGTCCTTGGTCAATAGTAGAAGCGAACATGAACCTTCTATGGCGTCGAACATCTTCTCGATGCCGTCGATAATGTCTTTGCCTTCGCTGATAAGCTTTGCGATCAATTCTGTCGCGTTAACGCCGCTTTTGCTTACCTCGCTGAACGAAAGGCCCCTGTTCATAACGTCCCTGGCGAGCTTCTCTTTATTTTCGATGAATCCGTTCGTCACTATGCAGAATGGCCCGAATTTACAATTGAGATATATCGGCTGCTCCTCAAAGGCGCTGATGACGCCGATGCCCTTATTGCCCTTCATATTCCTCGAATCTTCGAAAAATTTTGATTTGAACTGCGTCTGGCTTATATTATGTATCTGTCTTGAAAAATCTTTGCCGAATATCGCCATGCCGCCGTACTCTGTCCCCAGATGAGAATGATAATCGGTGCCGTAGAGAAGGACTTCCGCGCAATCACCCTTTGACACAACCCCAAATATACCGCTCATTACTGCTTCCTCCCATTTTTTAAAAAAGTTTCCATGTCGCCGGGCATCGGCGACGAGTAATCCAGCGTCTTCTTTGTCACCGGATGAGTGAACCTTATGTATGAAGCGTGAAGCGCCGCTCTTTTGAACTTCAGTTTGAAATCTTTCCTGAACGCGAAGACGCTCTCGCCTACCAAAGGGTGCCCGATCTCTTTAAAGTGTATACGGATCTGGTTGGTCCGCCCCGTCACGGGCTCCGCCTCTACTACAGTGAAATCTTCAAGCCTCTCGATAGTCTTATACTTTGTAGTCGCCTCATCTGACCTATTCTTATTCCTATTATAAATGCGAAGCTTAATAATATCAAAGTCTTTCGCCGTCTTACCGTTAACAAATGCTATGTAGGTCTTCTTTACAGCCCGTTTCCTGAACTCCTCCATCATCATCTGCTGGACTGACTTTCCTTTAGCATAAATGATGAGCCCGGAGGTCTCCCTGTCAAGGCGATGGCACGGATGAGCCCGCCTGACCGCATGAATTTCTCTTGCAGGCGGGCAGGCATTCGACGACACGCCGCGCAGATCCAGCTCGCGGTTCAAGAGGTCAGTTAAAGTATTGGTCTCTTTCTTAGGGGTAGGTATGACGAGCATGCCGGAGGGCTTATCGACAACGATTATCTGCTCATCCTCGTAGACTATCTTGTATCTCTTTTCATCCATAAGGAGATGTATTATACCATCTCTAGGCGCCTACGAAGAAGAGAAAACCGCCGGTGAGGGCAATGACCAGTCCCGCCAGGGCGTGCGAATAACGTTCCGCGATGTCATGCCGGATCATCTGTATGCCGTATCTAGCTAGAAGAGTCTGCCCTATCATCATGACGATGGTCACCACGGAAAATGTAGCGCTTGCCAGCGCGATCCCATTCCAACCGTAGTCGGTTGCCAGGAACATTATCGGAATAAGCGGCTCACATGGGCCCAGCACAAATACTGCGAATAGCGTCCATAGAGTGACTGTCTTTTTATTTATTTCGTGACTGTGGCTGTGTTCGTGTTTATAGTCGCGGGCCTTTTTGATCCCCCAGAGCATATATGCTATGCCAAATCCTATCAGTAGATACATCCCTACCTGAGCTCTTTGCGATTCAACGGCCTTTAAATGCGACAGGCTGAAGCCGAGAGCTATGCCGAGTGCGCCAAGCAAGATAGATGAGCCTACGTGGCCTATGCCTGAAATAAGAGTTACGAGTACGAGCTTAAGATTCGACCATCTTTTGGCCTTTCCTATCACCGCGAACGGCATCCAATGGTCCGGCGCCAATGAATGTAAAAACGCTATAGATAATGTCGACATCATCAGTATAAGATATCCTTTATTCATATGAGCTCTCCAGATTTTGTGACGCCCTAAAAAGTTATTATAACGGTCCCTGCTACCGTATCATTAGCGTTAGTATTAGTCCCGGTTAAAGTCCTTTGATAGCCGACCAAGGCCTGCCAATTTTCTTTTGAATATCCGATGCCTGTTGAAAATATCAACGAGCCCCAGCCCGTGTCCGGCGTCCTATCCCCGTTGAGCCGCCTGTTGCCTTGAGTCTGCCACAGAAGCTCACCCAGGAGATTGAAGTCCTTGTAAAAGATCCACTCAAATGCTCCGTTCACTATATAGGTGTTGCTGAAAATTGTCTTTACACCGTCTATTTTCACAGGACTCGGTACATTTGTCAATAGAAGATCTAAATGAAAAACTGTTCTTATCGGATATACGCCTTTAGTAAAGCTTAAGCCGTAAGTGTAGTCGGTAGAGCCCGTTCCGGTGATATCGGTCAGGAGCTTGCCCTCATCCGGTTTTTCGTACTTACCAGTAGGAAGCTTAACCTGAAATAATCCGGTTATTCTGGGGACCCATGTGGTCTCATCTATTCCGCAGTACCTGATATTCATCAAAAAGTCCGCAAAACCGGCGCTTTGGGCAGAGACGCCTTCATCTTTTGCATAGTTGATCTGCCATGATGGCTGGGCATTTATCTCAATACATTCCGTCAGACCGTATTGGGTATATAATTGAATGAGCTGCTGATACATATAGTCCTTAGAAGGCAGGCTTGAATAATGTCCGTCGCCGTCAAATATTCCTCTGGCTATGTTGAAGAAGTATAGCGGTTGGACCGCAAAGGCGTTCTTTTTGATCAAGGGCGCCGTATAAGTCACGAACGGCCCAGGGGTTATCGGCTCCCATATATCTTTTTTTTCCTTTGCCCACGCACTATCGATGAGAGTGATAGCGATCAGTAACGATAAGAGCGGAATATATATATTTTTCATACCATTCCAGCTACTATTTTTGCGATGGATAGAGAGGCTGTGAGGCCCGGGGACTCGATGCCGATAAGATTGATAAAGCCCGGAAAGCCGCTTACGTCTTCATGACGGATAATGAAGTCCCTGAAGCCTTCGCCCTTGCCTTGAAGCTTGGGACGGACACCCGAGGTATCCGGAGAGATATCTTCTAACTTTACGAACGGCAGAAAGGTTTTGACGCTTTCATAAAAGAGCCTTGCTTTAGAAGGATCTATTTTATAATCTATTCTTTCTACATATTCATCGTCCGGCCCCAGGCGGATAGAGCCTGTCATGTCCAATGTAAGATGAATCCCTAATCCTCCTCTATCCTCTTTAGGCACTGGGTATACGAGATGTTTTATATTGGCCTCTTTAGAATGCGATAATCTAAAGTAATCTCCCTTACAATATTTTAATTTGTATTCAGCCTTCTTCAGTCCCACAAAAGCGGCGATCCTATCAGAATTGAGTCCGGCCGCATTTATAATTATATCGCTATTTAATTTAAAGCTCTCTTTTTGGCTGTCAATGACCGTGACTTCATATCCGCTCCCCTTTTTAGCTATACCGGCCACTTCCGTATTGTAAGCGATCTGGCCGCCATTCTTTTCAAAAGAAGCGACGAGATGCTTCATAAAGCTATGAGTATCTAAAATACCCGTGGAAGGAGAGTATATGGCGCCTTCGGAGTTTATGCCGGGTTCCATTTTTTTTACATCCGCCTTCGAGATCAATGTAAGGTCGTCTACTCCGTTGGCTTTGCCGCGGGCGAAAAGTTTTTCGAGATCCTTCATCTCGTTTTTATCTATGGCTATGATGAGTTTTCCGGTCTTCTTATGAGGAATATGATTTCGCGCCGAGAATTCGTATAGGAGCGCCTTCCCTTCAAGGCAGGTCTTTAGCTTTAAAGAATCTTTCGGATAGTAGATGCCGGCATGGATGACTTCGCTGTTACGGGAACTCGTCTCCTGGCCGAAGGCGGGATTGCGTTCAACTACGACTATATCTTTATGGACACGGGAAAGCTCCGCGGCGATGCTCAAACCGATGGCACCCGCGCCCACTATGACGATCTTTACTTTTTCCATAGGTATTAAATAGGGGACAGCGCCCTATTTTATGCTATTGCGTATAGAAAATAGGGCGCTGTCCCCTATTTGTATTCGCTGGCCATGTAGGAACTACGCACATACGGGCCGCTTTCGATATGGGAAAACCCCATCGACAATCCTTTTTCCTTATAGTACGCGAATTGCCCCGGAGTAATATATTCCTTAACCGGATAATGGAGTACGCTCGGAGCAAGATACTGGCCGATACTTAGGAAGTCGCACCCCACGGCGCGTAGATCTGCCATTACGGCAATAACTTCCGCCTCTTTCTCTCCCAGGCCCAACATGATACCTGACTTTGTCTTAAGGACAGGCGATATATTCTTTATCGCTTCAAGAACTCCTAGCGAACGCTTATAGTCCGAGCCCTGACGCACACATTGATAAAGCGACGGGACGGTCTCCACATTATGCGCGATAATATCCGGCCCTGACCCGGCCACGGTCCGGAGCGGATCCAATGAAAGCTTAAAGTCCGGTATAAGTAGTTCTATGGTAACTTGAGGCGTATTTTTTCTTATATTTAAAACCGTATCGGCGAATATCCCCGCCCCGCCGTCCCTAAGATCATCCCTGGTAACGCTCGTTATCACCACATGCTTGAGCGCAAGTCTCTTCACGGCCATAGCCACTCTGGCCGGCTCATCTATATCGGGCGGCAAAGGCTTGCCTTTGATCACATTACAAAAACTGCAGGAGCGGGTACATTGCTTTCCTAGTATCAGGAAGGTCGCGTGAGAACGGGAAAAACATTCGCCTATATTGGGGCAGGATGCCGCCTCGCAGACGGTCTCAAGCTTCATGTCACGCAAGAAGCTCTTCATCTCTGAACAAGAGCCGAGTTGGATCTTTTTATTGAGCCATGATGGCTTCATGCGGGCACTCTTCCTCTATAAATTGAGCATCGAACTCTTTAGCCACTGCGGCTATCAGTATATCCTCGAGGATACGCTTATCCGGAACGAGCTTTAATTCTTCGCTTAGCGTTGTCACACCCGAAGAAATATCTTCGGGCAAAGATCTCGTGTACCGGCGCATAAAAGGCCAGTCGACGCTTATAGGTATCGAGCCATGCTGGAAAACGGCGCGTTTCTTCCTCTTCTGCGCGTTGCCGCCGATCTTCTTACCATTTATGACGATATCGTACTTTTCGCGGGAGGCGCTGCAAAGAGAGTGTGGCGCGCACCTGGTTTTAAAGTCCTCTTTCTCTAGCGCAAAAGAAGCATCGAGACCCAAAGACCTGTAAAAAGATATCAGGAAGGAGCATATCTTACGATATGAGACGAAGACCGAGTCAGGCTCTCCTATATCCTCTTTGGCGCATACAAGGCTGTAGGTTATTTCATTGTTATGAAAAAGGACGCCGCCGCCGGTCATCCTCTTGGCGATCCCAAGGCCTGTGGCCGCGCATCGCTTCATATCGATCTCGTCTTCGGGCTTCTGAGAGACGCCATACGTGAATGATGGTGACGCCCATCCATATACGCGAAATGCAGGAATGCCATCCTCCAAAAAAGCGCGGAATATCTTCTCATCCAGCGCCATATTCGACATGGCATCGGATGGATCTGAACGAATAAGTCTGAATCGCTTCATATTATTTTTTTGTGGGGAGCCACCGCAAGTTTGGTTCGCGGGCGGCCTTGGTTTCATCAAGCCTTTTTATAGGCATAGTCAACGGCGCCATGCGGACTCTCTCCGGATCTGTCTTGGCGAGTCGGGCGGCCTCGATCATAGCGTCAATAAAAGAATCTATGGTCTCTTTGCTCTCGGTCTCCGTGGGCTCGATCATCATCGCCTCTTTGACTATCATAGGAAAATATATGGTCATCGGATGGAACCCTTTATCGATAAGATATTTCGCGATATCCAGGGCGTGCACACCAACTTCGGCCTGACGGCTCGCGGATATAACGCATTCATGCATGCAGATCTTATCATAAGGCACTTCATAATATTCTTTCAGGCGCGCGAGGCAGTAGTTGGCGCTCAATACGGCGTTTTCGCTAGCCTCGATAAGCCCCGCCTTGCCGAGAGCCAGTATATACGCATAGGCTTTTAAAATAACTGCGAAGTTCCCGTAGAAAGGCGCTATATAGCCTATAGTCTTATGCTTGTGGTGATCGAGCGCAAATGTTCCATCAGTGCGCCTTATGACCCGCGGCACTGGAAGATAGTCGACTAATCTTTCAGACACTCCCACAGGTCCGGCTCCGGGTCCGCCTCCGCCGTGCGGAGTAGCGAATGTCTTGTGAAGATTAAGATGTATGACGTCAAAACCTATATCCCCTGGCCGGCATTTGCCGAGTATCGCGTTCAAGTTAGCTCCGTCATAATACATTAAAGCACCCACAGAGTGCGCAAGGTCGGAGATCTCTTTTATCCTGGGATTAAAGAGCCCGATAGTATCCGGGCATGTCAACATAACGGCCGCCGTCTCATTGTTCAAGGCTTTTTTATACGCTTCCATATCGAAGCATCCGTTTTTATCGGTAGGAATGACGACTACATCGTATCCGGCTATCGCTGCACTGGCCGGATTAGTCCCGTGAGAAGAATCCGGGATAATAATATGTTTTCTGCGTCCTCCATTATCCTTGTGATATGCGGCTATGAGCATTACACCGGCCAATTCGCCGTGAGCTCCGGCAAGCGGCTGGGTGGTAAAGGCCTTCATGCCCGTGATCTCTCCGAGCAAAGCCTCCATATGGTATAGGACTTCAAGGGCTCCCTGAGCAAGCATGCCGCCGCCCAATAACTGCGGAAGGAGTGGATGTAGGTCCGCGAAACCTCCCATGGCAGCGATCTTCTCGGTGAACTTCGGATTATATTTCATGGTGCAGGAGCCTAGCGGATAAAAATTTGTATCTACGGAATAGTTGCGGCTGGCGAGATTAGAGAAATGCCTCACCACGTCCAGCTCCGAGACCTCCGGAAGCTCGGCAGATATCTTGCGGCAATATTTTTCAGGCAGCGCCTTCGCGACCGGCACATCCGCCTCGGGCAGTTGAAACCCTTTGCGTCCTGATCGGCTCTTTTCGAATATCAGCTGCATAAAGCCGCCTCCAGACTATTCGCAAAGTTAACGATCTCTTCCTTAGTGCGCTTCTCCGTAACGGCGATCAGGAGATAATTATCCATACCTTTATAGAATCTGCCCAGAGGCAGGCCGCAGGCGAAACCTTTATTTATCATGCGGTGAACGACCTCATCGGCGTTCTTGGGTAACTCTACCGTAAACTCATTGAATGTCGGAGAGCTCCTCTTCACTTTGACGCCCGGCACCTTATCCAGGCATGCCTTGGCGAATTCGGCCTTCTGATAATTCAGCTGGGCCAGTTCTTTTATGCCATTGGGGCCGAGAAGCGATATATATATCAAGGCCCTCAAGCCGCAGAGCGCCTCATTAGAACATATATTCGAAGTCGCGCGCTCTCTGCGTATATGCTGTTCGCGCGCCTGCAGCGTAAGGACAAAGCCGCGCAAGCCATCCTTATCCACAGTGGCTCCGACGATCCTGCCCGGCATCTGCCGCATACATTCTTTCTTAACACCTATAAATCCCAGGTACGGGCCGCCGAAAGACAAAGGCAGTCCTAAGCTCTGTCCCTCCCCTGTAGCAATATCAAAACCCATCTCACCCGGGCTCTTAAGCATACCTAAAGATATCGGATAGACCGAAGCTATCGCCAGAGCGCCAGCGGCATGTACGCGCTTGACTATGTCTGAAAAATCGTCCACCGCGCCGAAGAAGTTAGGGTTCTGCACTATCACCGCCGCGGTCTTGTCATCAAGGTTTTTATAGATATCTTCCCGGCAGCTCTGCCCATGCACCACCGGCGTCTCAACAAATTC
>Ga0268280_1000378_pt1 | contig 39564 bp, 36 predicted proteins | sample saktaG_9_FD_190139 | JGI IMG/M metagenome (GOLD analysis project Ga0268280, IMG submission 190139) | Saline water microbial communities from Sakinaw Lake, British Columbia, Canada - sak_2011_5_24_40m | ecosystem: Environmental > Aquatic > Non-marine Saline and Alkaline > Saline ...
AGATTCTTTGACCGATTTGGACTTGAGTCGGTCAGCAAGCGGTTTGTCGAACATGTGATACCTCCAGCGATGTTGTGATGAAAATACTGTTTTTTCGCCTTGGTATCACCTGATACTAACTAAAAATGACGAAGTCATCCCATGCGAATAGCATCAGGAGGTGTTTAATCCGTTGAGCTGCCGTCATCTTCACTTAGGCACAAGAACGAGAGAGAAATAATGCATCTCGAATATTTTTAAGAAAATGAATTGAGAAGAAAATGAATATTGGAAAGTATATTTGTTTCGTTCTGTTCTGGTCAGGTGCTGCATTTGCTCAAAGTGAAAAATCTGCGGTACGGATGTTTGATCAAGCGGCGTCAGAATTCAATGTTCCCGCACCTATTCTGCAGGGCATTGCATTTACGGAGACACGCTGGCAGCACATCGAGTGGCAGGAGGGCGATACCGTGAATTGTGCCGGTATGCCGCATGCATACGGTATTATGGGACTTCACGATGATTCTTTCTTCGGAAGGAGTTTAAGGGAAGCCGCTGAACTGATTAGTTTTCAACCGGAGGTTCTTAAACGGGATCCCTTCCAGAATATCCGGGGCGCTGCAGCGCTGCTGCGGAAAAGATATGAGGTGCTCCCGATTCCATCGGGAACCGTGCACGGGACTCTGGAGAGCTGGCAGAATGCCGTTGCTTCGTATTCCGGAATCCCGCAGATCGATCTCTCCCAGCAATATGCGCTTCAGATGTTCGAGCGTATCGGGAAGGGATATCATGGATATGGAATCGATTTTCCCTCCACTTCTGTTGATCTGCAGAAAGTGAAGCAGACAGCACAGGGGGTGTGGAACACCTCGCGTTTCGCTGTGCAGCGTCTTTCCAAAACGACCGGCCAACCCGATTATCCGCTCGCACGGTGGATACCGGCCTATTCGGGACATTGGTACACGAGCGGGAATAAAAAAGATTTTATCGTTATCCACGATATGGAAGGAAGCTATCTTGGATCGATTGCTTTTTTCCAGCTTTCTACGACGAATGCGAGTATCCATTACGATGTCAACAGTGTACAGGATAATGCCAGCGATAGACCGGCGGGAGATATTACGCAGCAAGTCGAGGAGCAGTATTGGGCATGGCATGCGATCTGCCTGAATTCCTATTCTTTCGGCATCGAGCACGAAGGATATGCGAGCAGCCCCGCCTGGTTCACGCCCGAAATGTACATGGCTTCCAGTAAATTGGTACGATGGCTCTGCGATCGGTGGAGTATACCGAAGGATCGGAATCATATTATCGGCCATAATGAATATCAGAATGGTGCCTGGGTAACCTGGGCGACCTCGAGCGGTTATCCTGCGACATTTGGTACGTGCAATAGCCACACAGATCCGGGCTCAAATTGGGACTGGGGATTCCTTATGCAGCTGGTCAACTCGGACAGTACGCCTCCGCGAGTTGTTTCTCTTCCTCCAACCGGGCGAGTACAGGTGTACGATAAAATATCGGTGACGTTCAACCAGCGTATGGAATTAGCATCAACAGAATCAGCGTTCAAGATCACCCCCTCCGTTGCCGGAACATTTTCCTGGTCGAACATTAACCGCACCCTCAGTTTCACTCCCGCAACGAGTTTCCCGTTCGATTCGAGCTTCAATGTCGCTATCGATACAGGTGCACATAACTACCTTGGACAAAAACTTGATGTCAATGGGGACGGCATTGGCGGCGAACCGTATAGCTTTTCGTTTAAAACCGTCCTGCTCGATATCATTCCTCCTGAAATTGTCTCTACCTATCCTGCAAATAATCAGACAGACATCAGCTGTACGGTAGAGTTCATCACCGATTACAGCGAACCGCTTGACCTCGCAACGACGGGAGGAACGTTCGAATTGAGAGATGAATCCTCAAGTATTGTTCCTTTGCGGGCAGTGACTTCGTCATCCGCAGCCGGTACAACCGTCGTTCAGGTGCGCACACAAACTGAACTTCAGGCCCTGAAGAATTATACCCTCACTGTGAATCAGAATGCAAAGGATTTTGGCGGGAACTCGATTCAAGCCCCCAAAACCATCCAGTTTACGACGGAGAACATCAAGATCTTCAATGGGACGATTATCGAGGGAGTGGATGCGACCGGCAGTTGGTGGCAGCCTGGAGCGAGCGGAAGCACCGTAGGAATCAAACCCAACAGCGCGGTGTTCAGTGTTGTTTCCGATCCGAAAAAATCCGGAACGGGTGCAGGAAAGATAACCTATGAATTTTCAGGAACCTCCGGAGGCTGCGTGCGGGAGTATAACAGTTCAAAACCGTCCGTCGAAGGAGGGTCATTATTCGGTGCCTGGATCTTTGGAGATAACACCGGGAATGCGCTGGAATTCTGGTTCTATCCGACAACAGGTTATGTTCCTGTCAGCGCCGGAACTATCAACTGGACAGGGTGGAAACTTGTTACGGTTTCTTTGAGCAATGTACCAGGTACGGGACGTACATTTGCAGGAGTAGTGATCAGACAGGTATCGGGGGCAAAGACGATTGGGACGATCTATTTCGATGCACTCGCCGTTGGTAATTCTGTGAGCGATGCCGAAGGGGAGACGCCTGCAGGAATTCCATCACATTTTACACTGGCGCAGAATTATCCCAACCCATTTAATCCGACAACAGTAATCAGTTATTCCGTCCCGCCAAAGGCGGGGCGAGACCTCGCCGGAGGCGGGTCAGTGATGAGTTTTGTGAAGCTTGCTGTCTTTGATCTCCTCGGACGCGAGGTAGCGGTACTGGTGAACGACTTGAAACCGGTGGGAATCCATCATGTCACATGGAATGCTACGCAATTTCCCAGCGGTTTCTATATCTATCGATTAGAGGCCGGGAGTTTTACTGCGATCAGGAAAGCGTTGCTTGTGAAATGAACTTGAATAGTCTCTCTCTCCTTTTCATTACTCTGTTCTTTTTTTCTATTGTTTATCCGCAGACGAAAGAAGAGATCCATCTTTATTTTCAGCATAATGCAAAAGAGATGGCTGATCAGGGGAGAGGTGATTCCTCGGCTATACCCGTGAATGTGTATCCGGTCGTACGAGTTGTTCGCACAAAACATATCGAACGAGAATCTCTGCTGCTTCTTCTGAAGGGGCCAACCCTCTCTGAGAGGGAAGCCGGCTACTCAACAAATTGTTCAGGGCTGCAGTTGAAGAAATTGAAGCTGTCAAAGTCGCAAGCGATAGTCTATATGACCGGAAAATTGCGACTGCAGGGACTTCTTTCCGGTCAGCGGCTCCGTCTTCAGGTTGAAAAGACCCTGAAACAATTCCCTCTTATCAGGAGGGTAATTATCTATATCAACAACAAAAAGAATTTTGATGATTTACGATGAACTTCTGAATCACAGACTTCTATTGATTGAACCGACATGAAATTTCGAATCGCTCTCGTAACGACTGTCTTTTTTGCCTTTTTCTTCTCCAAGGTCATTGCCCAGGTTTCCCTTCGTCAAAAGATCGGCCAGATGATCATGGTAACGTTTATCGGTGATTCGCTCGAAAAGAAGATACCTAGTATCGACACACTGAAGAACGATCTGGCGCAGGGATTGATCGGCGGTGTTACCTTTTTTGCATGGAGTAATAATTTAAAAAATCCGGCACAAATTACCAGATTGTCCGCTCAGCTGCAGCAGCTGGCAGGCATTCCATTGTTGATTGCTACTGACCAGGAGGGAGGCAAAGTTGCCCGTCTGAGTTCATCAAATGGATTTACTGCAACCAGCACCGCGTATCAACTCGGAACGATAATTAATAAGGAAGACTCAACAAGGGAACAGGCATCATTGATGACCGGCTGGCTGCAGCAATCCGGCATCAATACCAATTTTGCCCCTGTCGCGGATGTCAACGTTAATCCAAAAAGTCCTGCAATCGGGGCGAGCGAACGATCATTCTCAGCCAGGCCGGACAGTGTTACAGCGCATATCGGGTGGTTCATAGAGGAAATGCATAAAAAGAACATCATTACGACGCTGAAACATTTTCCTGGACATGGCAGTGCCGTGAGTGATTCGCACCTCGGATTTACCGATATTTCGACGACATGGTCTGACCAGGAATTGATTCCTTTTCAAGCAATGATTTCCAATCATTCAGCGGATATGGTCATGATGGGACATCTCTATAATAAATTCCTGGATTCGTTGTATCCGGCCAGCTTATCGTACAGTGTTATAACGAACCTTTTAAGAAATCAAATGGGATTTGAAGGAGTGGTGATCACGGATGCGATGGGAATGGGAGCAATTACCTTAAATTATGGATTCGAAGAAAGCATCGTTCTGGCGGTAAATGCCGGAGTCAATCTCCTTCTCTATACTACCAACTTCGATTCGCTCAATCGATCCCTTGCCCGTACGATCGTTGGAATCATTGAACAAAAAGTTCAGGCCGGCACCATCCCTCTTGCACGGATCGATGAATCGTATAACCATATCCTCGCTTTGAAAGCAAAGTACCTTGGAGTAACTTTTGCTGAATTGAGACGAAGCGGCAGTCGGCCCAGGACACCGACTCTTGGGAATTACCCCAATCCCTTCAATCCGGAAACCATGCTGAAAATAGAGCTTCCCCATACTGCCAAGATACAACTGAAGATCTACGACCTCCTCGGCCGCGAAGTGATGGTGTTAAAAGATGGAGAGTTACAGCAGGGGGAACATCAAATTCGGTGGAATGCTTCCTCGTTTGCCTCCGGAGTCTATATCGCTGTTTTGACGACTCCCACAGCAGTGGTCAAACAAAAGTTACTCCTCTTGAAGTAACATAGGAACAAAACACTCGCTGAATATCAATCCGTTGATCAAATTATCCCGCGAGTAAGTGGCAACTCACGTTATTTTCCAGTGATGAATCTGGTTGCAGATGTATCATGGTTGATGATCGAGCGCTGCTAATTGCTCCCTTGCTTGTCTGAATTTCTACACAAGGTCTTTCAGAAGTGCATCCACGACATGCACCATGACTTCATGGCGCTCATAGAATCTATCGGCAATTTTTTTCTGAATCTCTGTCAATTGCCTGGACTGCTCAGTTTCAAACAACGACTGGGCTTCGCCGGACAATTCGACACGATCTTTTTTAATCGTTTCGACAGGTTTCTCATCCCTCGACTTTTTGGAACGAGCTCCCGGAATCGGCACATTGGTGCCTGCCACTTCATTGATGTTCATAGTACCATCCTGGCTTCAAACAACATCCTCGACGCCGGAATATCCGATTTTATTCTTTCTATTTGAAACGGTTTTAAACCGGCACATTAAGAACGTCCTGTTTCTTTTGCCGGTCTATCTTGATTATATCTTGGAATAATTCAACGCCTGATGAGCTTCTATATTAAATATCGACAACAAAAGATATTTCTTTAATATTGCAGGCATAGAATCGTAAATATTACCAACTTCTGACAGAATATGAAAGGAAAGGGGGATCAAATGATTGCAAACTGTCAAATTTAGTGGGAAATTCTTAGTAAACGAGGAATTTTCCTCTCGAATGTAAGCTCATTATCCCAATGTCTCCTTCTCGCGCTAGGGCAGTTTCCAGATTCCTTTCAGATTCTGATATTGAACACTTGGCAGTTGTACCAGTACAGGATTGCTTCCGGCGTCAAGCCACTGGATCAATCTCACGATTTGTGATTCTTCAAGCGCTGTACATCCGGAAGTTGCGATTGCAGGTCCATCCCACACGTGCAGGAAAATACAGGAGCCGCCCCCGGCTTCACGCGGACTGGAGTTATGATCGATGACAACACCCCATTTGTACGAATTATCGGACTGTTTCATTCGTTCACGGCGTTTCCAGTCAGCTTTTACGACCGAAAGGCTGTCGATCACCAGATTGTAGTATTCTGAATGGACATCGTACACACATTGACAGGTGGAATCTGCATGGATGTACGGCATGTTCAGGTATTGAACACTCTCTTTCGGCGCATATCCGAAAACCGCACTCAACCGGAACACCCCTGCGGGTGACTTGCCATCACCTTCCTGCTTCCTCGGCCCATCAGCGAGATTTCTCCCATGAAGTCCGCTTCCCCATGCAAGTCCTGTACGTCCGACATTGACCCCGCACGTATCGCCAACCGGCTGCCACGGTCCACCCAATCGATCCCGTTGGTAATACTTCAGAAAACCCGTCAATGAATCCCATCCTGCCGTTGCTACGACAACAATCTGCCGTGAACGTGCGGTTGGATTCTTGATCTGATCAATCCCCTTGGATCCAAAGAAAGCGCAGGAGGGGAGACACAACCCCGCAAGAGCAATCAGACAAAGAGTGATGAGGTTTCGGGTGAGTGATGTCATTCTCAGAACCTTCTTTGTAACAGAAGTGTTGTAGAGAAAAATGAACCGGCTGTAAATACCAGATTAAGCTTATGCATATTTCCTTGAAAAAGGGCGGTTTTGATTCTCGATTGTACGTCTGGAAGAATATTTTATGTCCGAATTTCTTTCCAATGTCTTTGCCGGGCATGAAATTGAGCAACAGCAGAGCACTTCCATGCTTGCCCCTATTATCTTATACTTAAATTTACCGAATTTCAAGTTATCAACAATAAAAAATGAAGCAGATATAATATCTTCTTCAGCTTTGTCGAAGACGATCGATCAAGTCTGAATTTTTCCCGGACATTTTTTAAGGATAACAGTTTTGCACTCTTGAAAACCAAAAATTTACATGTGAAAAATATGCAGGGCAACAATTCACGTCCATCCTGCATCATCTTTCATATAGAACCTTAAAAATAAGTCCTACGGGAACACAGAATATCTAATATTCCGTCCGAAAATGTAAACTTCCTTGGTATAAGCTCTTAAAAGAGCAATTGGTTTTATTATAATAAACCACTATCTTTCCTTGGCAGACACGTTGGGGACTCTCAATGCCTGCACCTGCCAAACGAACATCGTTATCGTTTTTCACATTCTCAATATAGGTCACACACATGAAACTTGACCAAATTATCAAGCGTTTCCTGCCGCGGGATGATCACTTTTTTGTTCTCTTGGAGGAATCCGCTCAAAATCTGGTGACAGCCAGCAAAGAACTTAAGATACTCCCTCTTTGCAAAACACAAAAACAGCGTGTAGAGGCTGCCCGGCGTATTAAAGATATTGAGCACGATGGAGATTCCATCACCCATAGGATTTTTTCAGAACTCAATTCAACATTTGTCACGCCTCTGGACAGGGAAGATATCCATGAACTTGCATCCGCGCTCGATGACATTCTCGACCATATCGACGGCTGTGCGAACCGATTTGCCCTTTACAAGATCACGCGTGTCCCCCAAGCTGTGCCAAACCTCATTGACGTACTGATTCTTTCGATTCAGGAATTGAAGAATGGCGTTCATCTCCTGCGTAATTTGAACAAGGCGGAAGATCTTCAGAAATCTTTCATGAAGGTGAATGAATATGAAAATGAAGCCGATGACATTTTTGATCAGGCGGTGGCGGACTTATTCGAAAAAGAAAAAAATCCGATCCAAATCATCAAACTGAAAGAAGTGCTGGTAGGATTGGAAACTGCAACCGACAAATGCGAAGACGCAGCGAATGTGCTTGAAGGGATTCTGATCAAACACAACTAAGCGGACCTTCGCCCCCATGATACCTCTTATTCTCTTTATCGTCTTTATTGCACTGATCTTTGATTTTCTTAATGGATTTCATGACGCGGCAAATTCTATTGCCACCATCGTCTCTACTCGTGTTCTGACACCGCGTAAGGCAGTGCTCTGGGCGGCATTCTTTAACTTTGCAGCTGCATTTCTCTTTACCGGCCATAGTGTGGCTAAAACAATTGGTAAAGGGCTTGTCATAGCGAACCTGGTCACAGAGTACGTCATTCTCGCGGCGCTTTTAGGTGCTATTGCGTGGAACCTTATTACATGGTACTTCGGCATTCCCTCCAGCTCTTCCCATGCTCTTATGGGAGGTCTGGGAGGCGCGGCAATCGCCCGAGCAGGATTTGGTGCAATCATTTGGAGCGGATGGACGAAGACGGTCATCTTCATTATCGTCGCGCCTGTGCTCGGCATGGTCATGGGATTCGGCATGATGACCATCTTGATGTGGCTCTTTAATAAACATCCATCGTCAAAGATCAATGGGGTGTTCAGAAAACTTCAGCTGGTGTCAGCTGCATTCTATAGTTTGGGACATGGGCTCAATGATGCACAGAAGACGATGGGAATCATCACGATCCTTCTCATCAATGCGAACATTATTCAGACGACAAGTACCAATGATTTTCCTGTCAAATGGTGGGTCATCATCCCCTGTTATACGGCGATTGCGATCGGTACCATGTTCGGCGGCTGGCGCATCGTGAAAACTATGGGTCAAAAGGTAACGAAACTCAAGCCTTCCGGCGGATTTTGTGCAGAGACAGCCGGGGCATTTACGTTACTGGTTACAGCATTTAGCGGAATCGCTGTCAGCACAACGCATACGATCACCGGAGCTATTATGGGTGTGGGAGCTACAAAACGAGTTTCTGCGGTGAAATGGGGACTTGCGGGTAAAATCGTTATTGCGTGGGTTATTACAATCCCGTCGTCAGCGCTTGTGTCGGCATCTTGTTACTGGCTGATAGAAAGATTCATGGAATAATCTTTCCGCCATCATTTTCTCAAACGTTGAGGTTCCTCTAGAGCTTAAACGCTTCTTAATTCAAACCGGAATGTGCTTCCTTCTCCAACGATGCTTTCCACGTTCACTACACTTCCGTGTGCTTCGATAATATGTTTGACAATTGCGAGGCCGAGACCGGTACCCCCAAGAGCTCGAGACCTGTCGCTGTCTACCCTATAAAATCTTTCGAAGATTCTCGGAATGTGTTCCAGCGGAATACCATAGCCAGTATCCTGAACGCTTATTCGAATCTCATTCCCGATTTTTTCCGTTGAAAGAATGACTTCACCATCAGGTTTGTTGTAGTTCATCGCATTACTGAGAAGATTATTCAGCACTTGCTGTAGCCGGTCACGGTCTCCAAAGATTTCATCTTCAACTTTTGTGTTCAAAAGGAGGCGCAGCGTAACGTTCCGATTTGCTGCAAGAGGTTCATATTCCTTCGCTACGGACTCAAGAAAATCGTTCAAGCGGAAAATTCGGAAACTCATTTTCATTTCACCTGATTCGATCTGGGAAATATTGATGAGATCTTCCAGAAGAGAATTCAGGCGGTTGAGATTCATCTGGGTCTTCTCCAAAAACGAACGATTCACCGATGCATCATTCACGGCACCGTCCAGCAGCGTTTCTAGATACCCCTGTGCAGAAAAGATCGGTGTCCGAAGCTCGTGCGAAACATTCCCAAGAAATTGACTGCGAACCTGTTCCAGTTTTTTCAGTTGAACGATGTCTGCCTTCAACTTATCAACAAGTTCATTGATCGCCTTTGCGACGAGTCCGATTTCATCATGTGACTTCACCGTCAGCCTTGCATCGAGATCTCCTGACCGGATTAGTTCCACCTCGCGGGAAATTTGTGTCATCGGATTGGTGATACGCCGAGAGACAAGAATACTGACGGCCACTATGGCCAGAAGTACACAGAATCCTGCGACAATCACAATAGAACGGATGATATCAATTTGATGCTGCACTTCCTCATATGGAACGCTCAGCCTGATAAACTGTACCGATTGGAAAGGGCCGCTTCGTGGAGAATATTTCACTTCCTTTGCCATATACAGGAAGTCATGCTTGACCGTTGTACTGCGGCGGATGTCATGACCAATCCCGGTTCGCTTTGCTTCCTGCACTTCCGGCCTATCCAGGTGATTCTGCACTCCCCCGAGTTCAGGAAGAGGTATATCGGTATCCGCCAGAACATTTCCTGATCGATCGATGAGTGTTATCCGTAAATGTTCGAGTCCGCCCACTTGCTTGACTTTATTGTCAACCTGTGCAAATGTCTGGAGTGAATCTTCCTGGAGGATGAACAGCACCAAATCTGATTGCCGGCTTAAATCACTCACGAGACGGTCCTTAAAAAAGGATTCCATCCACATGCCGGTGAAGATTCCAAGACTTGCAACGATGACTACCGCAAGTCCAACATAGGTCAAGGTAATTTTGGTCTGTATTTTCATAAGTGCTCGCTGTGAAGAATAAAAATTAATGCTTCCCTTTGATACCGGGATCTATATAAAAGCTAAACGTGTCATTTCGGAGGAGCAAAGTCCCAAAGCAGCAAGCGACTGAGAAATGACAAAGACAATTGTCCTGGTACTTATCCTGCCTCTGCGGAGGTTTTCGATCTACACTTTGAATCGATATCCCACACCGGAAACTGTTTCGATATAATCAGCATAGGTGGCCAGTTTTTCTCTGATCTTCCGAATATGCACATCCACAGTTCTGTCCACCACATGGATGTTTTCTCCCCAGACAGCATTGAGAATCGATTCGCGGGAAAGGACTCTTCCTCTATTGCGGATTAGGTAGACAAGAGTTTCAAATTCTTTCCTAGGGAGGTTGAGCTTCTGTTTTCCAAGTGTTGCCGTGTAACTTGGAACATTAATCTCGAGATCCTGGATTTTAATACGATCGACGTGAGGCACTGATTCTCTCGCGGATTGGTCTTTTCTGCGCAACGCGGCATGCACCCGTGCAACAATTTTCCCAATCTTGACAGGCTTTACAATATAATCGTCAGCCCCGATTTCCAACCCGACAATTTCGTCTGTTTCTGATCCCTTTGCCGTCAGTAACAGGACGGGAATGGTGGAAGTCTTTTTATCCCTTTTAAGTTCCTGAACAACCTGCAGACCATTCATCTCGGGCATCATCACATCGAGAATGATCAGGTCCGGTTTTTGTTTTACTTTTTCCAGAGCTTCTTTTCCGTTCCGCGCAGTGATAACGGTGAATCCCTCTTTGGAAAGATTGTAGGTAAGCAGATCGACGATATCTTTTTCGTCATCAACAACGAGGATAGTTTTTTTCATAGAATTTTAGATTTCAGAGTATGATGTATGCAATATAGAGGTCTATACTCACTGTTTCAAGGTATCAATGCGATGTTAATAATTCCTTAACAATATTGGATGACCCAGTGACAATTCGATAAAAGTACGCCGTGGTGGACCGAACTTTTCATGGAATAAACCGAAGACACTATTTGTCAATGCAGGTAGGATAAAAAAGAAAGTTGAGGTTCCGCATCGCAGGGCTTCCATGCAAGAAATCGCACTACGTCAACGTTACTTTTCGGTTCCCTCGAGGACCGACATAGCTCGTTCGAGGTCCGGTACATCGAGGATAACTGATGCGTCCTTCTGTCCTTTGCCGACGGTGCCGTAGCAGTAATCGATGTTGATGCCAGCCGTACCAAGACGCGAGACAACGATGGCAAACGAGCCCGGTTTATTATCGAGGTGAAGCCGAAGGACTTCCCGCAATTCCACCTGGTAGTTGCTTTGTGTCAGTACATTCACTGCTCGACCGGTATCTGAGACACTAAGTTTCGCTACATCCTGAAAAAGTCCAATTGCCTCGACATTGATTCTCTCCCTGCCGAGACATCCGAGAAGATCTCCCAGTGCACCTGGCCTATTCTCGACGACGACAAAAAGTTCCGTAATTTTCTCCATAATCGCATCCTCCTATATTGGAATGAGTTTGTCAATACGCTTTGTTTTTCAAGTACCTAAAAAGCATTGCAGCTCAGGTCGTCCCGTCCGCTTTCTTGAGTATCCGCGATGTTTTGGATCTGTTTGCCTTCCCGTACGGTTTACTCTCCGAAAGGGACAGACGGGGATCCCCTTAGATTCGATGAGCAGATGTTGAATGATGTGGGACAATTATCGTGTTGTATCGTTTATCAGGTTGATGAGTTGAAATTCATGCCGGATCAGGTGCATAACGGCATGTTCCAGCATTGATTCAATACAATACTTTACATCCCAGTTGGAAGTGTACGTACGGTCAAAGAAACGTTCTTCTGGAACATCGCGTAATGGTAACTGCCATTGTTTCAGCAGATGCTCGAGGAACTGTTCGGCAGATTGTTCTATGTGCTTGAGTCCCGGCACGGGATCAATCTCCGGATCAGGCAGTTCAAGTTTCTGACAAATCCAGATAATGTACCCGCGCGATGATTTCAGCGGGTGCCGTAACAGAGTCTCCATGGATTTGTAAGCAGGATCGGTTGTCCGGGGGAGGGTAACACCCGCCTTCCTTGCCCTAGTCCATGTTTTCAGAAACGAGCGCATGTGTTGTTCGTGTAAAGCAATCAATGCGCGTGCTCCGCCGTAGGAATAGTTGTTCACGGTTCTAGTCTCCGCTTGAGAATTCATTTCGTTTGGGAATTCTACTCCAGTATCTACACCGAGTTCTTCAACATTGTTTTACTATCTCATCGATACATCACCATCGCAGTATGATTATTCTTCCTCTATGAGGTCCCGCTTGCATATACAGAATGAATCGTCTTCAATGAGTAAACTGTGCAGCCAGCCCGATAATCTCCTGGGAATAATGTACTCTTTTTGCTCTGAGAGGGCAAGAATACATTCTTTGGATGGTTGGGATAATAACTGACCTTTCGAATCTGAAAGTTGGACAAGACGGGGTTACGCGGGTTGTAAATATCGGAGACGCTCCTTGCCATGCAGGAGACATTCGCTTCAGAAACCAACGATCCCTCAATGGTGAATCATTCATCCGGATCAGTACCCACCCGGAGAATAATTGGTTTTAATAAACGCTGCATGACGTGTCGGCGGGCAGGGTGAACCAGTCCCTTTGATCGCTGCCCAGAGAATTTCGTTGAACACAGCTTCAGGGGCACGATCTTCTTTCCCAAAGTCCAATTGTTCACTCTTCTGCTGCCATTCATTCATTGCCGTATTCTTTTCGAAGAGATCCACCTGTGCTGGAATTGCATCAAAAGGAGCGCTGTTGACGGTGTCACCGAAACAACGCCAGAGCGGTTCGGCGGCTGCATCATATTGACTCATCGGAGGCAGACCAAGAATCAGTTCGATGGTCCGCAGCACACTCGATGTGGAATACATCGTATGATCGATGAATTGCCTCCGAACGAATCCGCCGGCAACATAAACAGGACTTCGGTGAGCATCGACATGATCGGGACCATTTTGTGCGTCGTCTTCAAGAATAAAGACAACGCTTTCGTTCCAGATTCTGCTGTGGCTCAGATAATCAACAAAAAGACCGACGGCGAGATCATTGTCAGCTACCGCAGCGATCGGTGTCGGGCGTCCTAATTTGAGTCCCTCGGTATGATCGTTGATGAATCGGAGAGTGTTGAACTGCGGGACTGCTCCAATCACGAGGAGTGAATCAAAATCTCTTTTCCACTGCTGGAACCTGGTGGTATCCATCACCGTTTGATCCCAGCTTGTATAATAAGGGCAGAAATGGTTTTCGAGGACCGGAATATTTGGTTTATAATCATCGGCAAATTCACCATAGGTCCGGTAGCTTACACCTTTCCGGCTGCAGTAGTCCCAGATAAAACCGTTCTTATTATTCGCAATCTTGCGGGTTCCTTCAGCATCGTACGTACCGCCGCGTCCTCCGTATTGCGACGGCCAGTTCTTTTCCAGATAGTCGGTTGCATAGGCACCGAGGCTCCAGTTATGTCCATCGGCACTAACTTCTCCATCGACAAATAAATTATCGAGGAGGACAAATTCCTTTACAAGTGCGTGCTGGTTAGGTGTTATGTGTTCTCCAAACAAGACGAGGGAAGAGTCCCGATTTCCTCCGGGTACATCGCCCAGCACCTGGTCGTATGTCCGGTTTTCCTTGATAATATAGAAAACGTGTTTGATCGGCGATGCGTCGCCCACTTTCGATGGGATGGGATTTCCGGCTTTGCCGATACTGCGAATTTCTTTTTCTTTTGTGTAAGGTGTGTTTCGATACACGACTTGTGAATAAACTGACAACTGCTTTTCATCCGGTATGGGAATCATACTAAGACAACCTGTGAAGAGGCTGCCTATATATTGTTCCTTCTCAGGTGCAGAAGTTCTTTTTTGATATTCCACCTTGGTCCTTTTCTTCATCGGATTAGGGCCTCGCGGATTGGGAAGGGAAGAGAATCCTTTTCCATTGGCGACAAAGATCGTATTTCCAACAATCCTCACGCAAGTAGGATACCACCCTGTTGGAATGAATCCCTTGCTTTTACTGTTACCCGGTACTCTTACATCGAATACTGCAAGACAATTATTATCGGCGTTGGCAATAAAAAGCGTTTGTCCTTTGTTGTCGAGCGTTATACCATTCGTGGTTGATCCGCCTGGTGCATCTGGATACAATGCTGCATCCAATGTCTCGATCATCTTGTGCTGCCGTGTGTCTATGACTGATACGGAATTATCGTTTGCATTTGCGACATAGAGGAGCGAACCATCTGCGTTCAACAGCAATTCGTTCGGATGATCGCCTACCATCACTGCGTCTGTCAGGAGCATCTTCCGTGTATCTAAGGTGACAACTTTATTACAGCCCCAGCATGATACATAGAGCAGTTTTCTATCGGGTGAAAGCATGCAGGTATATCCTTCTCCGTCGAGAGGAAATCGGTTCAGAACCTTTTTCTGCTTCACATCGACGACATAAAGCGAATTATTTTCTTTGGTCACCGCATACAACAGGTGCCTGGAATCGTCGAGGGCGATGCCGGCTATTGAAATCTTTTCAGGCCATGGTTTTCCCAAAATAATGCTGTCGCGGAGCCTAAGTTTACTATTATGGACAAGGAACCGCATAATATAATTCCCGTTGCCGCCTGAGGCATACAATGTTTTTGAGTCATCGCTCCAGGCAAGTCCAAGCCAGGCAACGCGTACTTCTTTCGTGTCTGTTAACTTGCCTGTTGCAATATCGATGAGCTGTATGCTTTGCGTTCCTTCACCATTGTTTGTTACGGCCATCATTTTTTTATCAGGCGAAACAGCGAGATTCAGAGGAAGATCACCAAGCGGCGCACTCTTTCCAATGACGGTAATTCCCCATCCGTTGGGAAGGAGAATTTTGTGCTTCTCGATTTGATCGATTGTCTGTGAATCGAGATTTCCGGTCAAAAAAAATAAAAGAAAAAGATACTTCTTCATGATGCCCTCGGGTTTATCAATCGATGTCTCTTGGAATAATTTATCATCACGGAACATTCAATGGATAGCTGGCCTAATAACTTCTTGCGGATAATGTACAATTTTTACGATGGGAGGGCAAGGTTTGTATAATTATTCGCTCCAGCGCTGGAATAGAGCTTCTTTCCGAAGCTGATTTTATCTCATCGCCATGATCGGACGTTGTTTTCGTATTTTTCGCCTATTCGGCTTCCTTTCCAAAGCTTCCTTATTTCGCTGCGATTCTTACGAGGCGTCTTGAGCGATTTTAACAATTTCATAACAAATCCCTAAGCATGAGGTAATATAGATATTCTATATTTGTATCAAGTGAAAAGGGTAAAAAATGAACACATCTCCGAAACTTCATGAACCGTTCATGTTCTGGCTCGTGAGGCAATTTCTCCCTCCCGAAGAGGATCGGCAAGAAAATGTTCAGCCGATCACTGACCGTGAATTCTATAGCACCATAGCAATGATCATTGCTGCACTTCTAGTTCTTGATATCATTTTTCATGGATTGCCACTTTGATCGAAACATCGAATAGTCTCGGAATAGTATTCACGGTGATATTTTCCATATTCACATGCAGCGAAAATATCATCTTAGAGTTTAACAAATTCGTAATAAATCCTTCATCTTCCAGCAATATCTTCATGCGATATTTGTAGCGTAACAAGTGACGATAGAAATTGAAAGGTGCTACACATGAAACAATGGATTGCAGCACACATCCTCTCTCTTGAAGATCTTTCAAGAGAAGAGGGTATGCCTATGAGCGGCAAAGAGTTCTATATTTCTCTCGGTATGGTCGCCGGGGCACTCTTTCTTTTTGGCGTGTTGGTTCATTTCTTAGGTGTTTGACCTCCACAAGGATCGTCTGAAAAATATTTGCATTGTCATTTCTGATAACTCCATATTAACACACAGTTCAGTACACATCATAAAGGGATATACATCTATGAAAAAAATACTCACGCTCTGCGCGTTAGGTATTCTGCTTGGTTCAACCATGGTGGTTGCCCAGGGAAAATTCAGTGGTTATATGTTTGGCGATTATTATGATAACCTTGCTCGCGATGCAAACTTCGGAAGTTTAAAAAACGTTGCAAGCCCGTCTGGTCCGGTTGGTTACACAGCATTCCAATTCCGCCGTATCTACTTCGCTTATGACAATGATATTTCGGAGCAATTCACCACACGCTTCCGTCTTGAAGCAGATCAAGTACAAGAGACAGTCGATCAAACAAAATCATTCACAACATCCATTCCAGCAAGTTCGGCAACAATAGATACCGTCAGTTGGAAAGCTGCCGTTCCTGCCGGGACCGGAAATGTCTCCAATCAAGCATCAAAAATAAGCGTGTTTGTGAAAGATGCATATTTACGCTGGAAGAATGTTTTTTCCGGAAGCGACGTGATTTTTGGTATTCAGCCAACACCGGCATACGAAGTCTCTGAAGCAGCCTGGGGATATCGGTCACTGGAAAAGACCATCATGGATTTACGCGGCATCGTCCCTTCACGCGATCAGGGTATCTCCCTGAAGGGAGCTATCACCCGTAGTGGTACGATTCAATATTGGGTGATGGTTGCCAATGGAAGCGCTAACTCGCCCGAGACGGATCTCTTTAAACGTTACTATGCACATCTTCAAGTAAAACCGTCTACAAACTTCCAGGCAACTCTTTATGCAGATTACAAAGATGCGGCCGGTGTTGCGGCTGGCGCTAACGGTACGTGGACTACGGCATTCTTTGCCGGTTACGCTGTTCCGTTTACGTACAGTGTCAACATTGAAGCATTTATGACATCACAATCGAATAAATTTATCCCTACAGGGGGATCGTTAGGTTCGCTGAAGGGACTTGGATATTCTCTCTATGGTACCTACAACATTCTTCCGGAACTTACTGCCATTGCGCGTTATGATTATTGGGATCCGAACACAGATAGTGCCCCTAATGCAAAGGGAGATGTTCGCAATTATATTATTGCCGGAGTTTCCTGGAAGGTTGACAAAAACGTACAAATTATGCCTAATCTTCTGTACGAGACATACGAAAACCCTGTCGGCGGAGCCACACCTGATGCCTCTGTCACGGGCCGGTTGACACTCTACTATGTGTTTCTATAACTCATTCAACAAAATGGCACTTGGAACAATACTTCTCAGCAATATTTCAAATACCTAGGAGAATAACATGAAATTATTAAGATTAATGATAAGCCTGACTCTCGTACTGGTTATCTGTGGGACATTGGCAGCGCAAATGAAACTGAACGGAGCTGGTGCTACCTTCCCGTACGTTATTTATTCAAAATGGTTCGATGTGTATAGCAAACAGCATGGAGTTCAATTCAACTATCAGTCCATCGGCAGTGGCGGAGGCATGAAGCAAGTCACCGAAGGCACCGTCGATTTCGGTGCATCCGATGCGGCAATGTCGGAAGCCCAAATGGCTGCAGTGAAGGAAAAACAGGGCTCCGAGATTTTGCACATTCCTACGGTTATGGGTGCTGTTGTTGTTACCTATAATCTTCCAGCGGCAGGAAAAGGCTTGAAACTGACTCCTAATGTTTTGGCAAAGATATTTCTTGGTCAGATTACACGCTGGAATGACAATGAACTCACAAGCATCAACCCCGGAAAGAATCTTCCGAATCAAGCAATCATCGTAGCGCATCGCTCTGATGGAAGCGGCACAACAAATATCTTTACCGACTATCTGAAAAAGGTCAGTAAAACTTGGGCTGTCAATATTGGCATGGGTGCCTCTGTGAACTGGCCGGTAGGCTTAGGCGGCAAAGGAAACGAAGGCGTGGCCGGATTGGTGAAACAATCTGAAGGTGCTCTCGGATATGTGGAATTGGCATACGCTGTGCAGAATGGCTTGTCCTATGCTTCGTTGCAAAATAAGGAAGGTAATTATGTTGAACCGACATTTGAATCAGTTTCTGCTGCGGCTGCTGGAGCAGCGAAAAACATGCCAGAAGACCTGCGTGTTTCCATAACCGATGCAGCCGGAAAGGATTCTTACCCCATCTCCGGTTTCACGTGGCTTCTTATCTATAAGAATATGAAAGATAAATCTAAGGCAAAGGAAATTGCCAGCTTTTTAACCTGGGCAATGGATGAAGGTCAAGGGTACGCAAAAGACCTGTATTATGCACCGTTGCCCAAGGACGTTATTAAAATGTGCGAGAAGAAAATCGCATCTATCGTTACAGAGTGACACAAAGAGTAGAGATTCTTACACGAACACTGCACAACAGCCGGGCAGCATCAGTACAAATTATTGTTGCTGCCCGTTGTTGTCTCTTCGATAACCATGAAACAGCAGACATATCATATTGGTGACAGAGTATTTAAGACGACGACCATGGTGTTCGCCCTTTTTATTCTTGTTCTTGTCTTTCTTATGGGATACGAAATGGTGCATGGTTCGGAACTCTCTCTGAAACAATTTGGATGGAAATTCCTCTACACGGGCACCTGGGACCCCGTTGCTGATGAATACGGCGCGCGACCCTTTATTTTCGGGACACTCGTCTCCTCTTTTCTTGCCTTAATACTTGCTCTTCCTTTAAGCATCGGTGTTGCAATATTTCTCTCAGAACTGGCACCACGCTGGCTTGAACGCCCGATTTCATTTCTGGTGGAATTACTTGCTGCGATTCCGAGTATCGTCTATGGTCTCTGGGGAATATTCGTACTCGTTCCCTGGCTTCGGATTACTGTTGAACCATTCTTATTGGCCCATGCAGATTTTCTTCCGTTTTTTCGAGGAGTACCGTACGGGTATGGAATGTTAGCAGCAGGGATTATCCTTGCCATTATGATCCTTCCAATTATCTCGTCCATTTCCAGAGATATTCTTCGTGCGATACCGACTTCACAACGCGAAGCTGCCCTTGCTCTCGGCGCAACGAAATGGGAATCCACCATGATTGTTCTTGCCGACGGCAAATCGGGCTTATTAGGTGCGACCCTTCTTGGCCTTGGCCGTGCTGTGGGTGAGACAATGGCCGTAACGATGGTCATAGGCAATAGACCGGAAATATCGTTTTCGCTCCTCGATCCAGGCTATTCGATGGCCAGTGTGATTGCGAATGAATTCGCTGAAGCAACTTCCTCGATGTATACAAGCGCGCTCATTGAGATCGCCTTAATCCTTTTTGTATTGACGATCATACTGAATGGTATTGCACGTTTGATTGTCTGGAGCATCACCAGGAAATTTAAAACACCATGAAGAAGTTCACATTCAATAACTATCATTGGCGGAAAACGAAAAACACTGTTATGACCTCGCTTTCGATACTTAGTGTGGCCATTGCGGTGATTCCCCTTTTCCTTATTTTCTTTTACTCTCTGGCGCAGGGAGTCAGTTCCCTGAATGTTGATTTTTTTATCCATATGCCAAAACCAGTAGGCGAAACAGGCGGGGGCATGGCAAATGCACTTGTCGGAACGGCAATCCTCATCGGACTTGGTTGCCTCTTCGGCCTCCCCGTCAGTATTTTTGCCGGTATCTACCTTGCTGAGTACGGCAATAATACTCTCGGCCAAACAGTCAGGTTTTTCACTGATGTCCTCAGCGGTGTACCCTCGATTGTCGTTGGTGTCGTTGCATATATACTTGTCGTTATTCCGATGAAACAATTCTCTGCGCTTGCAGGTGGAGTGGCCCTTGCCATTCTTATGATCCCAACTGCTACACGCACCACAGAAGAAATGATCAGGCTTGTACCTCAATCGTTCCGCGAGGCGGCTCTGGCTCTCGGTATTCCACAATGGAAAGCGACATTGAAGGTTATTCTCCCGACAGCCCTCAAAGGAATAACTACCGGTGTACTGTTGGCTATTGCACGCGCTGCTGGAGAAACTGCTCCGTTATTATTTACCGCACTGGGGAACCGGTTTTGGTCTACCGACCTCGGTCATCCCATCGCATCGCTGACAGTCTTTATTTATGATTATGCAAAAGCTCCGTTCGAGGACTGGAACAGACAGGCCTGGGGTGCAGCATTTATTTTGATCCTGCTGATTTTCATCATCAACATCACTTTCCGGTTTGCTACACGCGGACGTTACGCAGAGAACAAGAATTGAGGAACACTTCTTATGACAGAAACAGTCCAGAGGCCATCCCATCTCAGTACATCGAGTGTCATGGACATAAAACTCGAGGCAATAAATGTGAATGCCTTTTTCGGAAAAACTCAGGCATTGCGCGACGTATCCCTGACCATCGAGAAGAATCATGTCGTTGCCATCATTGGTCCATCTGGGTGTGGAAAATCTACGTTCCTTCGGTGCATTAATAGAATGCACGAGGTCGCTGGTGGTACCATGAATGGATCCATTCTGCTTGACGGTGAAGACATTTACGAAAACGATCCCGTGAATTTAAGGCGGCGTGTCGGCATGGTATTTCAAAAACCCAATCCATTCCCCACAATGTCAATTTTCGATAATGTCGCAGCAGGGCTTCGGCTGAACGGGATGGCATCCAAGAATCATATCGCCGATAGAGTTGAACGGAGTCTTCGACAAGCGGCGCTCTGGAATGAAGTGAAAGATTCACTTTCCAAGAGTGGCATGAGTCTCTCCGGCGGGCAGCAGCAGCGTCTATGTATTGCACGTGCCCTTGCCGTCAATCCGGATGTATTGTTAATGGATGAACCGGCTAGTGCTCTCGATCCGATCTCGACAGCAAAAATTGAAGAGTTGATTTATGAATTGAAAAAGAACTATACGATCGTGATCGTGACTCACAATATGCAGCAGGCAGCACGCGTAAGCGACCGCACGGCGTTCTTTTACTTGGGCGAGCTGATCGAATACGATATAACAAAGAAAATCTTTACCATGCCGTCTATCAAGCAGACGGAAGAATATGTCACCGGCAGATTTGGTTAATCAATCTCTTCAACAAGAAAGCAGAGACTATGGAACGTCATTTTCAGCATGAATTAGAAAGCGTGAAAACGACATTGATCAAAATGGGGAGCGTTGTCGAAGAAAACATGAGCTTCGCCATTCAATCATTGTTTGAACAGAAGAGCGAACTGGCACAGCAAGTCACCGAAAGCGATATCCGGGTGAACTCTCTGGAGATCGAAATCGACAATGCCATCGTCGATTTACTTGCGCTTCAGCAGCCGGTTGCCAGCGATTTACGATTTATTATCGCAGCACAAAAAATTAACAACGACCTCGAGCGCATAGGCGATCACGCCGTGAATATTGCAGAATCATCGTTAACGTTGAATAAAGAGGGCAAGCTCGGTACACTGTTGGAAATTCCGACCATGGCACAAACGACAAGACTCATGCTTCGCCATGCGCTGGATAGTTTTATTCTTCTTGATCCGAAACTTGCCCGTTCGGTGCTGGAAAGCGACGACCAAATCGATGAATTGAATCGATTGATGACCAACGAAGTCATTGAACTCATTCGAACCGATAAGCGATCTATTGAAAGCGGATTGGAATTGATTCGCATCAGCAGGAATTTGGAACGCGTTGCCGATATGGCCACCAACATTGCCGAAGAAGTCATCTTTCATACGCAGGCAAAAGTGGTCAAACATCACGCAGAAAACCAGAAACAACAGAACACGCTTTAATTTCCCAGAGCCTGTTCCAGGTCCTCGATCAGGTCTTCCTTGTCCTCAATGCCGACTGAAAGACGGATGATTCGTTCGTTGATCCCGACCTTTTCCCGTGCTTCCGGATTCATCGAAGCGTGCGTCATCGTGCACGGATGGCAGATAAGCGATTCGATCCCCCCAAGAGATTCTGCTAGAGTGAAGATTTTCGTAGAGCGCATGATGTTGTTCGCATCCTCGAGTGTGCCCTTCACTTCGAGCGAGACCATTCCGCCAAAACCATGTTGCTGCCGCTTGGCCAATGTGTGACCCGGATGCGTCGACAGCCCCGGATAGAATACTCTTTTTACCCTCGGATGCTGCAGTAAAAATTTCGCGACGGTATGCGCATTTTCTTCATGCATTTTCATTCGGGGAACGAGTGTCTTTATCCCGCGCAGAACGAGCCAGCTGTCAAATGGTGATTCACCAACCCCGAGAGCATTCACAATAGCCTGCACACGATCCACCAGATCCGGACGATTCACGATCACCGCGCCGCCAACGACATCGCTATGTCCATTGAGGTACTTTGTAGTGGAATGAACGATGATATCCGCACCGAACTCGAATGGGCGCTGATTCACCGGTGTGAGGAATGTGTTATCGACGATGGCAAGTGCGCCGATATCGTGTGCAATGTCTGCCAGTGCTTTGATATCAATGATATTGAGTAAAGGATTGCTTGGTGTCTCGATCCACAACGCTTTGGTATTGGGCTGGATCGCGTTTCGAACGGCATCAAGGTCTGCCATATTCACATACGACGATTGAAGCCTAAAGGTATCCCGAAAGGTGCGAAGGATCCGTTCCGTCCCACCGTAACAATCATTTGTACAAAGAACATGATCGCCGGTTTTCAAGAAATGCAGCACTGTCATCGAGGCAGCCATTCCTGTTGCTACCGCTTTCGCTGTTAATCCGCCCTCTAAAGCCGCAATATTTTCTTCCAGTGCTGTGCGGGTCGGATTGGCTGTCCGCGTATAATCATAGCCTTTGGTTGTACCGATATCTTCAAACCGAAAGGTGGATGTTTGATAAATGGGAGTAATCACGCTGTTGAACGAAGTATCCTTATCGACACCCGCGTGAACCGATAGAGTTTGAAAACGCATGGTTGAAAGTATCCTTTCTTGTTAGACGATTATAAGATATCAGAGGTAAGGTGGATTGTCAAGAATTCTTTAACTCGAGTTCTCTAAGGAATCGCTTCTCCATGAATCGAGATATATTATCGCAAAAAATGAGATTGCAATGATCTCAGAAGTGACTGGTGTTCCCTGAGAATCGGCGAAAGTCTTTCACCCCGCTCATTTCTGCTAAAAAAGTGAATCATATTCATCTCGGCGACTTCTTAACAATTTCATAATATTAAGTTTACAAAATCTTTACGTATATTAGACACATCCAAAAATATTTCTACAACCATTCCAAGAAAGGTTTTAAAAGCCATGAAAAAGGCGTATATGATACTCTGGACGTTGATTCTGCTGCTTATCAGCGGCTGCGGAAGAAAAAGCGACCAATCGAACAGCCTGCAAATTAAGGGGTCCGATACGATGGTCAACCTCGGTCAGGCGTGGGCTGAGGCGTATATGAAGCTCAATCCGGGTATGTCTATTGCGGTGACGGGCGGAGGTTCTGGAACCGGAGTATCGGCGCTCATCAATAATACATGTGACATTGCTGAAGTTTCCCGGGAGATGAAAGAGAGTGAGATCAAGCTTGCCGAATCCAAAGGGATCATACCGAAGAAAATTGTCGTGGCTCTTGACGGGCTTGCTGTCGTTGTCAATCCCGCCAATACGATTTCTGAACTGACAATCGATCAACTTGCCGATATTTTCACAGGGAAGATCAAGAATTGGAAGGAACTTGGCGGCCGGGACGCAAAAATTGTTTTATTATCGCGTGAGGTCAACTCCGGAACGCACGTCTATTTCAAGGATCATGTTCTCCGCCATGGAAAATCCGATGGTCAAGAAGAGTTCACCGCTGAAGCTCTCCTGCTTTCAAGTTCTCAGGCTATCGCCGATGAGGTGTCGCAAAATCATGATGCGATTGGATACTATGGTATGGGATATATCACGGCGAAAGAAAAAGCCTTGAAAGTTGCAAAGAATAAGAATACCCCTGCCGTTGCACCGACTATGGACAATGTTCTCAGTAATGCATATCCCATTTCACGTCCGCTCCTGATGTACACGAAAGGTGATCCGCAGGGTCTGGTGAAGAATTTCATCGACTATATTCTTTCTCCCGCAGGGCAGGAAATTGTGAAGAAATTAGATTTTGTACCTGTGAAAATGTAACGGTCTGTTCGAGGGAGTCTGCCGCCGCATGGATATTCAAACCCGAACAAGGAAAGTCAGGGAATTTATCGTCGAGAGAATGATTTTCCTCAGCGGAATTCTCTCGATCGTTTTTGTGATTCTCATTTTTGCATTCCTCGTCAAAGAGGGGCTTTCCATTTTTTGGCGGGTGCCTCTTTCAGATTTTCTCTTTGCACGGAATTGGTACCCTATTTCTGAACCGCCTCAATTTGGAATTCTCCCGCTCATTCTTGGTTCGATTCTGGTCACGACAGGAGCGGGGATTATTTCCATTCCTATCGGTATTGGCAGCGCACTCTTCATTGCAGAAATTGCTCCGCGCCGGATAAAAGAAGTGATGAAAGCCGGCATCGAGCTCCTTGCCGCCATTCCTTCCGTGGTGATAGGGTTCATCGGCATGATGACACTTGGTCCGTTGATCAAGAGCATGTTCAATCTTCCGACAGGACTGACAGCACTCTCCGGTTCCATAACGCTTGCCTTTATGGCCATGCCGACGATAGTGTCGATTGCAGAAGACGCCATCACCGCCGTCCCGCGCCAGTATCGTGAAGCGGCGATTGCCATGGGTGCAACAAAATGGCAGACGACCTGGCGTATTGTGGCTTATGCCGCCCGTCCCGGAATGATCGCAGCGGTCATGCTCGGTATCGGGCGTGTTATCGGCGAAACGATGGCCGTCATGATGGTGACGGGCAATGCCGCACTGATACCTCACAGCTTCTTGCAGCCGGTCCGCACATTGACCGCAACGGTCGCCGCGGAAATGGGAGAGACCGTCCAGGGGGGCGAACACTATGCAGCGCTGTTTGCCATCGGTATTGTATTGTTCATTATCACCTTTCTGATCAACGGTGTCGCAGATATTTATTTGCATCGAACAAAAAAGTAACGAACGAATGAACGTTAAGCTCGAACAAAAAATAGCATTCAGTGCACTCTTCTTCTGCACGTTGCTGGTGGTGGTGCCAGTTCTCATTATCCTTGTGATTATTTTCATGAAGGGTGCAAGTGCGCTCAGTCTCGAGTTCCTCCTGGAACTGCCGACCAACGGGATGACGGCTGGTGGAATATTCCCGGCAATTTTAGGAACGTTATACCTTGTCCTCGGTGCCATACTGTTCGCTGTTCCTTTGGGGGTTCTCTCGGCGATTTATTTAGTTGAATATGCCCGCGAAAATACATTGAGCCGGATTGTGAAACTGGCCATCGTGAACCTCGCCGGTGTTCCTTCGGTCGTCTACGGTCTTTTCGGACTAGGCATCTTTGTCCTTTTTCTCGGGTTCGGTGCTTCCATACTTTCTGGATCTCTCACTCTAGGCATCATGATCCTCCCGGTCGTCATTACAGCATCGAGGGAGGCCCTGGAAAGTGTTCCCAGATCATTCCGCATTGTGAGCTTATCGCTCGGTGCAAGCAAGTGGCAGACGATTCGTCACTCCGTTTTACCGCATGCCTTACCCGGGATACTCACCGGAACAATTTTGGGACTCGGCCGGGCAGCGGGAGAAACGGCCCCTATTCTCTTTACCGTTGCAGCATTTTACTTGCCGAGACTTCCGCAGTCGTTGTTCGATCAGACCATGGCGCTTCCGTATCATTTGTATGTCATTTCGACTCAAGTTCCCGGTATTCCTGAAAATATTCGATATGGAACGGCGCTTGTTCTTCTTTTACTTGTGTTGCTGCTCAATCTTGCCGCCATTATTCTCCGCTATCAATTCAGAAAACGAAAAAAATGGTAGACCGCAGATGTAAAATATCTGTCCAGGATTTAACGATCCGGTTTGGAGAAACAACCGCGCTTAAGGGACTGACCGTCGATATTTTGTCGAATGAGATTTTTACCATCATCGGCCCCGCAAATTCCGGGAAATCTTCTCTCCTGCAATCCTTCAACCGGTTAAATGATATCAATCCAGTATATCATAAAAGCGGAACAATTCTGCTTGACGGAAAAAACATCGAAGATATCGACGTTGAGTCGCTGCGTAAAAGGATGGGAATTGTCTTTGCGCTTCCATTTCCGTTGCCGCTTTCCATTTTCGATAATATTGCCTATGGCCCAAGGATGCATGGTATCAAACAGAAATCACGTCTTAATGAAATCGTAGAGAAAGGATTGCGTGAAGCATATCTCTGGGATGAAGTGAAGGATCGGCTGCATACACCCGCCATGAATCTTTCGGGAGGACAGCAGCAGCGTCTATGTATAGCACGTATCCTTGCGGTCGAACCGGAAGTGATCATGTTTGATGAACCCACTTCAGGATTGGACCCTGTGTCAACGGCGCGGGTGGAAGATACCCTGCGCGAGCTCAAAGAACATTATACGATCATCTTGGTGACAAACAATGTTGCGCAAGCTGCGCGTGTAGGGGATCGGACGGCATTTCTGCTCATGGGTGAACTCGTTGAATTGAACAATACAAAACGCCTTTTCACCATGGCTCAGGACAAGCGTACGGACGACTACATCACAGGAAAATTCGGATGACCATGATGAAGCCGATCATCGAAACATTTCATCTGAATTTTTTCTACGGCAGTTTTCAAGCACTGATTGATATTAACCTGTCGATAGAAGGGGAGAAGATTACCGCCCTCATCGGTCCTTCCGGATGCGGGAAGTCCACACTCGTTCGCGTATTTAACAGGATGAACGATCTCATCGATGGAGTGCGTGTTGAAGGGAGGATTCTCGTACAGGGTGAAAATATTTATTCACGGGAAACAAATCTTATCGTGTTAAGAGAGAAAGTTGGAATGGTCTTTCAACGGCCCAATCCATTTCCTCTCTCTGTACGCGACAACCTCACCTTTGGTCTGGATATTCACCAACGGGAGCACAAGAATGATTATTCTGAGATTATCGAACAGTCTCTCAAGGATGTGCTTCTCTGGAATGATTTGAAAGACAAGCTCAATCATTCCGCGTTAAACCTTTCCCTGGAGCAGCAGCAGAGGTTGTGCATCGCTCGCGTTCTGGTCATGAAACCGCAAATCATTCTGATGGATGAGCCATGCTCAGCACTGGACCCTATTGCAACGTTAAGAATTGAAGAGTTGATGCAGGAGTTGAAAAAGAACTATACTATCGTTATCGTAACCCATAATATGCAGCAGGCAGCCCGGGCAAGTGATATGACGGCATTTCTTTATATCGGAGAACTCGTCGAATACGGAGAAACGAAACGTCTTTTTTCTGCCCCCAAAGAAAAGAGAACGGAAGATTACATTACGGGAAGATTTGGATAATACAAGGAGATGAACAACATGGAACGTCATTTTCAAAGAGAATTAGAAAGCTTGAAGACTTCCCTGGTCAAAATGGGAAGTGTCGTGGAAGAAAATTTTGATCGATCGATCCAGTCTGTGATGGAAAAAAACACAGAACTTGCTGATCAGGTGATAGAATCAGACATACGGGTTGACGCTCTGGAAATCGAGATCGATAATGCCATCGTCGATTTGCTTGCCTTGCAGCAGCCCGTCGCCAGCGATTTACGTTTTATTCTTGCCGCACTCAAGATCAATAATGATCTCGAACGGATCAGTGATCATGCTGTGAATATTGCCCAGGCGGCACAAACGTTTTGCACACTCACGAATGCTCGTGTGCCGGAGGAAATCCCCCAGATGGCTGCTATAACGAAGACCATGTTGAAAGAAGCCATCGACAGCTTCATCCTCCTGAATCCGTCGATGGCACAGAAGGTCCTGAAGACCGATGATGAGATTGATGATCTGAACCGGATTGTCACGAAAAAAGTTATTGAGGTTATCAAAAGCAATCCTGAGACCGTGGAGTGCGAACTCGAGTCGGTCCGGATCAGCAGGAACCTGGAACGCATTGCCGATCTCACCACGAATATAGCAGAAGAAGTAATCTTCCATACGCAGGCAAGAGTCGTGAAGCATCATGCGGAAGAGAAAAAGAGATCCGATGCGTAGTGCCTGAGGAATGCGTGTCTTGTGTGTCTGCTCCTTGGGGATATGATCTCTTATCACCGAAAAATCATCTGCTTTTTCACTTCCTATTTCGGATCGCGTGCAAGCAGACGATAGATCACCGGCAGCCCAAAAAAAAGGAAAAAACTGGAAACCGAAAATCCGCCTATGACAGCGATTGCAAGCGGCTGCTGCATTTGCGCACCTGCACCGATCCCGAGCGAGAGCGGAAGCAGTGCAAGCACAGCGGCAAGCATTGTCATCAAAATGGGACGTGCGCGCATTTGCCCAGCGTGTACAAGCGCATCATCAAGCGGTGCACCCTGCTTCCGCAATTCATGCACCCTGTGCATCACAAAGATGGCATTTTCTGCCACAATACCAATGATCATGATGACCCCCACAAAACTGGAAATATTGAATGATACACCGGTGATCCATAGCGCACCAAAAACACCGACCAGTGAAAGCACATTGACGATGAAAATGGAAAATGGTACAGCAAATTCGCCGAACTCGATGAGCAGTACAAGAAACACCAGCATGACTGCCGCCAGAGCGACGAGGAGCAGCCCTCGAAACGATTCCTGCTGTGTTTGGTACACACCCCCGTACTCGAGAGTCATCCCCTGAGGAAGTATAAGGTGTGACGCAAGCGCCGCCTTGATATCTTCAATGGTTCTCCCAAGGTCGCGTCCTTCAAGTCGGGCGGTCACTGCTATCATTTGCCGCAGACCTTCACGGTGTACTTCGGCCTGACCCGCAGTTCGTTCTAGGGAAGCAATACTCCGGAGCGGTATGAATGTTCCGGAAGCATTGACAATTCGTGTGTTTTCTATCTGATCAGCATTCGTTCGAATCGTTTCAGGGAAACGGATGCGGATGTTCATGAGCTTTTCGCCTCTCTGGATATTCGTCTCCGCTGATCCGTGCATCATAGTCTCTAATTGTGAGCTGACATCCTCGACGGTGAATCCCGCACGCGCAGCGCGGAATGGATCAACGTGAACGATCAAGGAAGGTCCTGCAATAACAATGCCGTCGAACACATCAACAGCGCCTGGAATGGTTTCGAGAATATCCCTGACGCGTGCTGCGGTACTTCGCAGAAGCTTTGCATCGTCGCTGAAGAGTTTGATTTCCACCGGCGATGGATTGTTTGTCAGATCGCCTATCACATCCATCATCAATTGCCCGAATTCAATACGTAGACCCGGTTCGGATGATTCCGTTCTGTGCCGCACTTCTGCAATGATTCCATTAATGTCTCGTGATCGCCGGTTCTTCAGCTTGATCAAGAAATCACCGGTGTTTGCTTCTGTGAGAAAGAATCCCAGTTGCGTTCCGGTCCGTCTGGAATAAGATTCGACTTCGGGGATATCCATCAGGATTTTTTCAACATTCTTGAGTATACGGTCGGTTTCTTCCAATGATGTTCCCGGCGGCGAGGCGTAATCTAACACGAAGGATCCTTCATCCATGTCCGGCATGAAACTGCTGCCTATATGATTGTAGAGATACCAGGTTGTAATGAAAATAAGAAGGGCAAAGAGAATCGCAATGAAGCGAGCCCTGAGAAGACGGCGCAGGACCCGTTCATACCAAGCACTGAAGACGATTGCGTGTTCTTCCCGTCTAATTTCCAGTTCGATATCTTTGTCGCGCAGAACAAACGAGGTAAGAAGGGGAACAAACGTAATCGAAAAGAGAAACGAAATGAGCATGGCGAATACCATAGTAATGGAAAGCGATGCGAAGAATGCCCCGGTGACCCCGCCAAGAAAGGCAAGTGGGATCTGAATAACGATCGTACTTGCGGTAGATCCGATAACGGCCGGCATCAAACTGTGGATGGAAGCACCAATAATTTCCGATGGAGTTTGCTGCGATCCGTGTGCATGGGCGGAGTGCTTGAAGATATTTTCGACAATGACAATGGAATCATCAATAATGAGCCCGACTGCCGCTGCGATTCCTCCCAGTGTCATGATATTGATGGTTAAGCCGACTGCCGAAAGACAAACAAAGGTTGAAGCAATGGTCGCGGGAACGACGAACATCATGACAATCGTCACGCGCCAATTTCGAAGGAACAGTGCGATAATGATCATCGCCAGGAGGATGCCGATGAGAATGCTGTCGCGAGTACTGAGAATGGAACTCCTTATAAAATCACCTTGATCGTAAAAGTTCTCGAAGGTAATGCCGGCTGGAAGTTTCAGATGGGCTACGACGTCGTTCACATCTTCAGCGATCTGGACGGTGCTGCCGGTCGGCTGCTTCAGGATGTTGATCAGCACCGCGTCGCGTCCATGCGCTGTCGTGCGGATATAACGATCAGCGACGGAGGGCGTTACTTCGGCAAGATCGGCGATGCGAATCGGTACTCCGTTTTGTACAACCACAACCACAGAACGGATTTCAGCGAAGGTATGAAGCTGGCCCGACACAAGCGACAGATAGAGTTGATAATGATTGGTGACAAGTCCGGGTGATGCAAGTAGATTTGTCCTGCGGATGGCATCCGCTACCTGACGGACGTCAAGATGATATGCTTCCAGCTTTTTGGGAGAAACTGTAATGCGGAATTCCCGGGTATCGCCGCCGACAACTTCCACTCGCGCTACGCCTTTGATCTGCAGAAGAGCCGGTCGAATTTGATATAACGCAATATCATGCAATTGCACCTGATCCAACGTCTCCGATGTGAGGCTGTATCCATGCACGGGGAAAACGGAAACCGTCATCTGTTCTGTTTGGATAGAGGCGGATACCGGAAGCTGATTGCGTGCGTTGGCAATTCGCCCCTGAAGCAATTGGAGGGTTTGCTGCACGTTGGTACCCCAGTCGAGTCCAAGGGAAATTTCCGTCGCACCGCGGCCGGTGATCGACCGGACGACTTGAATACCTGGAACAGAGCTTGCGACCTCTTCTAGCGGACGGGTAACTTCCATCATCATCCGCTCCGGCGGCTCTTCACCATTATCGGCCAGGATGACAATGCGCGGAAATGTAATATCGGGGAACAGGGAAACAGGCAGATGCAGCATCAACGCAATACCTGATGTGGTGAGCACGGCGACAGTGAAGAGCAGCGCGCGCGACTGGCGACGGACGAGATCAAACAACTTCATCGGTCGTCCTGCGATTCGATACGGACACGCGTGGAATCCGGGAGAGCATAGTTACCGCGAGTGATGACCGTCATTCCCTGTTCTACACCCCTGGTGATTTCTACGGTGGAGTCGGTGAGTACACCGATGGCGACGGGCGCGATGTGAGCCAGGGAATCAGAAGCGACGAGCACCACCGAGTAGGTTTCATTTCCGTCGTCGCGGAGCAATGCCGACCGCGGGACAATGGTCGCCTTCCGATGGATCGCTGTGAGAATTCGAACGGTCCCCATGATATCGGTTTTCAAAGGGATTCGTTCAGATGGTGTCAATGCAGTGAATTGTAACCTGACCTTCACGGTCTGGCTTTGCACGTCGGTTTGCGGATTGATCGCTTCGACCGTTGCATGATACTCTTTCTTTGCGAACGGTTCTAACTGCACTATCGCCTGCTGCTGCAAGCGAATCTCGGGGAGCAGCTGCAATGGGACATCGGCGATAAAATTCAGTGTAGAGAGATCGATGAGTGTGAACAACTCTGTATTTTCAGCGACGAACTCTCCTTCCATGACGCTGCGTGTGGCAACGATGCCGTCGAACTTTGCTCGTACTTCAATTCCTGATTGTGATGCTTGGGCGAGCGTCAAGACACGTCGTGCTTCAGCTTTCTCTTTTTCAGTTTGTGCGCTGCGCAGCAAAGCTTCGGCTCCGTCAATTGCCGCTTGTGCTTCTTTCGGACGAATGACTACCATCACTTCACCGGTTGAGAACGATGTCCCTTCCAATGCTTTCAAGGAAGAAATCCAGCCTGCGGATGGGGCAAGAACCTTTTCTTTGCGCGATGCATCGGTTCTCCCTGTAGCAGAAACACTCACAGCGACATCACCTGTCCGTACAGGGGCTGTACCGACAATAACCGTCGCTTGGGGTGATTGTTCTTCCTCGTCGTCATGCGTCGATGTCTTGCATGACGGAACGAGAAGCGCAGTAGAAATGAGAAGGAGAAGAAGAAGTGTGTTTTTCATTGGTGTGCCGATATTTGTTCTAGACGGGCAAGAAGCAAACGGATGTCCGATGCTGTTTGCAAGAACGTTGTACGGGTATCGACAAGCAGCTGTTGCGCAGAGAGCACTTCGAGCGCAAGCGATCCGCCTGAAGCGTATTTTGATTTTGTCAGGGAGAAATTCTCCTCTGCAGCTTGAACATTTTGTTTTAATATATCAAGCCTGCTCCATGCTGTATGAAGCTGCAGGATCATTTTCTGCCGTTCGGTCAGGATGGATCGTCTGAGCAGTTCTTGTTGATCCAGTTGAATATCAACGGCAAGTTTTCGCTGTTCGATACGCAGATCATTTGCCCCCCAGGTGAGGAGGGGGAATTCGATCGAAAGGCCGATGGATGCGCCGATCATCGATGAGCGTTCGCTCAGGGGGAGATGCAGATTATCGAATGAGGTGAGGAGCCCTGCGTCAGCATTAAGATTCATGGAAGGAAGAATCTCGGATTGGGCAAGCTTGATCTCCACGCGACCTTTTTCGATTTCGAGTTGAGCCATTTGGAGATCGAGATTCGTAAAACTTGAATCTGATGCGTCTGTACCAAGGGTGTCGGCAGTTGTGTTCGATAAATACTCCAGTGAACCGGCAGCGGTTAGCGCGGTGTCAGCGGGAATTCCCATAGCATGTGCGAGAGAGAGCTTTGCCATGTTCTGTGATTCCCGGGCGTGTTCAACAGCGATGTGTGCCAATGCAAGCTGCACACCTGTTTTCAAGACATCGGTATAGGAACCGCTGCCCCCGCGGTACAATTGATTGACAAGATCAAGGTATTCTGAAATCTGTTCAGCGCTGGATTGCAGCAAAGCGGTTGCCTCCTGCGAAAAGAGAAGCTCGATGTACGCCTCCTTAACACTAAAAATAATATCACGATCAGCGGCGGAGTATTCGTGGGAGAGACGCGTCAATTCCAGATCAAGCTGCGATGATTTGAGCTGTCGAACGCCTGCATCGTAAAGCGGCTGCTGAAGAATGACCTGTCCTGCAAGCTGCCCGCCGTTGCTGAGTGCCGGATCGTAGCCAAAACTGCTGCTCGATGGGGCATAGATTGCACCCGCTCCGAAGTTCAGGTGAGGCAGACTCGTTGTTTTCAACTCCTCCTGCGCAAAGTGCGCCGAACGGGCCGTTGCAGTAGAAATTCGCAGCGTGAGACTGTTCCTGCGGGCGATCGCGATGCACTCATCGAGTGTGAGTACGTGCTGTGCTTGCAGGTAAATGGTCCCGAATATCATGAATAAACAAACAAGAGCACTTCTCCCCCTGATATGAGTTTGGGCGTTCATATTCTCTACTTCCTCATCGTAGGCTGGGCAGCGATCATGATATAGTTGCCAGGAATAATTTTGGAATGCTCATTCTGTCTGCAATTACTTCGCATCCTTCTCTTCCTTTTCCCCCTCTTCTTGTTCTTCTTTCTTTTCCTTCTTCACGTTCATCCATGCTTTCTTGATGATCGTTCCATCAGCGTTGAGGTTGACCGTTCCGGTTTTTCCCCCGATTTTCACCTTGACGTCATAGGTTACAGAGGTGCCTTTCGTTGTCTTTTCTCCTCCCAAGATTTTTGCCTTAGGCATATCGGCAGTAATCGCTCTTGCAATTTCTGCCGGAATCGCGGTTGGTGCGAGCAACTCTTCAACTTCCTCAAGCGTTCCATCCGATCTGTAAAGGATATCCCGCCGTATCGTTCCTTCAACAGTTTCGAATTCGTAAAACGTGTTGTTGTCTTCCGTTTCTTTGCCATAAGAATTGATGTGTACTTTCGGAAACGCCGCTTTGAAGGCTTTCAATACCGTAGCAGGTACATCCTTCTTCGTAATCTTTTTGTCGCTGGCAGCAGCCTGTGAGGAGATACCTGCAATAAAGAGAAACGCAAGAGCATACAAGAGAGCACGATGGAGATGATTCATGGAATTGTCCTTCTAAAAATATGCTGAATATACCAGTAAATTATTTCCCGTACACAAGGATAACAAATGTGTCAGGAATGATGCTCGGCCGCGGGTGAGGTCGTTCGGGTGTCGGTTCCGGTGCCGGACCGTACTGGGCTGTAGCAAGAAACAGATTGTGGGTCTTTGCATCAATGGCCATCGTTCGTGCGCCGCGCTGCGTGGGAAGTGTCTCGATGACGCTGAAGGTCTCAGGAGAATCTTCATGTACTACGGTGAGCGTACCTTCACCGTTTGAACTAAAAGCAAGTTGTGTTTTAGGGTCAAATGCTGAAGCATCAGGTCCTTCGCCAATGGGAAGGGAAGAGACAACCTTGCCATTCTCCGCATTTAAGACCATCATTGTTTTATTTTCGCATACTGAAAATAAACGGCGATGCTGTTGATCCAGCGCGAGACCGGAGGGGCTTTCACCCGGGGCCAGAGGCCATCGAGCTGTGATTTCCAGCTTACGGGAATCAAGAGCAACGATCTCGCTTTTATCGTCCAGATTTACATAGACCATGCCGTTGCCGTCAGCCACTGCAAATTCGGGATGTCCGCCGAGTGCAATCGTTCCTGCGATACTTCCAGTCCTTGCATCGATGGCTGAAGCTGATGAACTGCCCCGATTGAAGGCGAACACGCGGCGTGTTGCAGCATCATAAATAATCGCATCAGGATTCTTTTCGACCTTCACAGAACCAATCGCTTGTAGAGTTTTGAGATCGAAAATAGTGACAGATGAATCGTGTCCGTTGCTGGTAAATCCGCGTCCGAATTCGGAAGCGACCGCGATGCCATGGACACCGTTCGTATTCGGAATATCACCAATAACTTTTCCTGAATCCACATCGACAACGGCGACATGCGTTGATCGAGAGACATATAATCGCCTTGCCTCGCTGTCGATAAAGAGATAATCCCACCCTCCCGTGCCGCCTAGATTCAATTTCTGTAGGAGATGATAGCCGCTTTTATCGGAACTCAGGTCAGTCTTTGATTGTGCATTCCCCGTTTCGAAAGATCCAAAGATGGAGAGCGCAATGAAAAAAATATGCTGTATCCACCGTTTTCGTGATGGGTGCATGGTCGTTGCTCCTTGTAGTGTAAGAAGATCATGATGAAGATGGTCTTCATTTTGTATGATGACCATCATGTATCCTATTGAAGAGTACGGAAAAAAGATGAAAAGGAGATGAAAAACAATAGCTGGAGGGGTGGTTGGCAGTTCGTCAAGAACGATCAAGACGGTTTTCTTCCAAAGAACGATGAAATTGGAAGATGAGAAAAACAAAGTGCTCTATGAAAATACTCTTTGGAACGGCAAACGAACGCAAGCAGGCTGCTGAAAAATAAGGAGCCCTCGAAGGGATGAACCAGATGTTGGGAGGCCTGAAAAAAATATCTGGCGAAAGTCTCGCCATAAGATGGCAGAACTTCGTTTCACCGCGTGAATATGTTTATAGCTTACAACTGCCTATGCTGTCGAGATGTCATCTCACCGGCAAAAAGCCAAATCCTCTGCAATGATCGCAGCTGATATGCGATTTACTGAAGCCCGTACCATGACACCGATCACATGGCACCGACCGGGGAGATGTAAAGCCAAACCCTCTGCATGAAGTGCAAATAAGATGATTCCCCATGAGGCCGGTCCCATTGCATTTCTTACATGTCATGCTGTCGTGAGTCTGACCGGAAACTTTCGTATCCGCGATGTCTTCAGCCATATTCCACTCCTTGCGAACTTTGTGTAACAGCTTTCCCCGAGCGTCTTCTTATCTTCGAGGATGTTTTACTCTGGAGCCCTGAACCTAACCATTGAAAGATAGCTTATCTGAACGAACTTAGCAATACCGATCTTTCGGTATGGGGAGTCTTGGGGGAATGAGTTGTCCCCTAACAGAATTCTTTGAAGAATTTAATTAAAAGTATTGTCTATATCAAAGGAGTGGAATCGGGAAAAGAAGCGATAAATCGTTGATAATTGCGCCGTTAATGTACCATTTCGATTGTTTGTTTCTTTTCGTTCATCGTCATGCGTACCTGAATAGAATCCTCCTCCACAAGCATTTTCCCTATCCCGATAATAACGAGTTCATCAGCGGTGGCGCTCTCTATATAATATCGGCCGTTCTCATTTTCAGAATGAGGTAAAAGCCGGGTTATTGTTAACCCAAGGAAGGAACGATCCCCCCCTGCCGCAGAGGCTGGCCGGGCATAATACGCACGCGCTTTGGTAGCGTAATACTGCAAATCCTGGACAATAGCTTTACGGTTCGCATCAGCGGCATTACCCTGGAACATCGTCACGGCAACCGCAATCGCGATACCCGCAATGATAACACCCAGCATGATATAAAAAAGATTTTGTAGTCCCATAAGATGCTAATCTCCGAAAAGATGAGAAAGACCTGGCTAGCGAATGTCCTGCTCATTTTCGTTTGTACATTCACCTGGAGAATATACTCCAACTTCCGTACCATTCTCATAGCACAGGGCTCTTAGAGGGGTAACCACATTTTTGACTGAAAATACTTCAATTACTATCTGAGGAGGCGGAAGAATTTACCTTATCGCGTTAAGATTACCTGATGCGAAATTACCTTAGGGTTTGATACGGACACTTTCCCTTAGCTTGCCTGTCCTGCTATTTTTCACGCTTTATGCGTCTCGCTGCTGTCTAGCGGGATAGCGCGGAGTGCCGGATTTGCAGCCGCGGCTATAAAATTATTTCCGGTTCCTGGAGAAACCATAGAATCTGGCTGCATTGTGTGCAAGTGAGAGTTGATGCTGTCCTATTCGCCCAATCCAAGGAAAAGAATGTCATTCCCGGGGTATTCAATAGTATTGGTTTTTGCACAAACTGGAGATTGCTGCAATGCGAGCAGGTAATTGTCCGTCCATGAATTCGGAAGGAGTGAGGAGCTGTATCTTCTTTCGTGCTGTCGAAAATCTGTTTCTTGCTGAATAAGCCCATAGAAAACCCTTTCAATATTGAATTTCGTACAGATTTCTTTCTCTTGACATTCAGTAAGCAGGATGGCAACTAACCTGCGGCACTGATAACTTGCAACATGCACCAAACGAAACAGGTTAACGCACCCGATTAAATTATTTGTATTAAAGTTATGAGGTACAATAAACAAAATTATATTACGATAACCCACCACACGCCATGAATTTCGTACCACGCTAATTCCGTCAGGTTGAGTTGCTGGATATTACCAAAAAGGAACCTCCCGATTATGTACATTAATGAGTCTCTAGTTCAACAATATTCACAACCTAAGGAGGTTCCCATGTATTACTCAGGTATCGACTTGCATTCGGACAACTGTTATATCACCACCATCGACGACTCTGGTGCTGTCGTCAAACGACAACGTATCGAGAATAATAATGATCGTGTTCTCGATTACTTTCACTCTCTGCCCGGACCTCATCAAGCAGTTGTCGAGTCTACCACGGGATGGTACTGGCTCAACGATCTTCTCACCGATCACGACATCGAGCTCATTCTTGCTCATGCCAAATATCTCAAAGCCATCAGTTATGCTAAAGTTAAGACAGATAAAATCGATTCGCAAACCCTCGCTCTCCTCTTACGGCAGGGACTCATTCCTCGTGCTCACAAAATCAGCCGGGAACTGCGCGGCTTACGTGATACCATGCGCATCCGTCTTCGTCTTGTTCAGCAGCGAACTGCTTGTCTGCTGCGCCTCTACAGCATTCACGCCAAATTTAACGGCGATGTCCCTGATCCTTATCGCTTCCAGATTGCCGTCCTTGAGCATACCAGAGATACCTTCACCGATCAGATCCTCGCTCTGGAGAAATCACTGCATCCCGTGCTCATTCCGAACGATGACATCCAGCGTCTGCTGCACATTCCGGGCATTGGCAAATTGACCGCCTTCACGATCTACCTTGAGATCGACGGTATCGAACGCTTCGACTCTGATAAGAGGTTTGTCTCTTACTGCCGTCTTGTCCCTGCGGCCGATAACTCCAACCGTTCTGTCCATCATCGCTCCAGTAAAGACGGTAATAAGTATCTCAAAATCGCTTTCTCTGATGCCGCTGTCCATGCTGTGCAGTATTATCCTGAATACAAACGCCTCTTTCAGAAACTCGCTCGGCGTGCAAACGAGCCAACTGCCTATGCTGTGATTGCGAAGGAACTCGCAAAGATTGTTTACTATGTCTTAAAAAATAAAACACCATATAAAGGTCTCAAAGGTCAACCGATCAGCCGACAGAAATCTCAGCAGTGGCCGCGCCTGGCAAGCCCGCTTTCCTAACTGATGCCGTAAGAGCATCGTGCGCTGGATTGGGAAGCCAGGTGTTGTGCCGTGGAAATATCTGGAGCGTCTCGCTTGGACGAGACACGCTTCCGCCATCGATTCCTTGATGAGTTGGAGGTGAATCCGAAAAATGGTTTGGACGTCATTGCCTGGTCGAGGCGTTCTGCTCGATAGATAATGCGGCTCTTGTCATCGCTGTGTGCCGGCCGCGTTCGGTCGTCAACACGCTTTTAGAACTCTGCACCCACTTTGTGGGATGCATCGGGAGAGTATTATTTACTTGACTCTTTCCTTTTTAAAATGGTTAGGTGCCATTGCTATTCACCAGTTTCGGGGCCAACGTGTGAAAAATTATGTTGTTGTGAATACAGTATTGTGCTGTCCTTATAAATAACAACGGTACCACTTAGATAATTTGGAAAACCTTGCATCTTTTTTGTAAACCGAGTCGTTGAGCCATCACTATTCCATTTACTGAAACTACCGCAAAACTTTAAATTTCCTATTCCTTCGATAGGGCATACAAAAACCACGGTGTCCTTTGACAGGAAGATATCCTGACAGAAATAATTATTTCCAACAGTATCAGGATTACCTGTGATATTTACCAGCATCTCATTTCTTTCTGGAAAGAATTCAAACGACCGAATATACTTAGCTGAGTAGAATATATAATGGTCTGGAAAGTAATGACCAAGGGACTCTTCAAAGGGTTGTCCCTTTGTTTGGAAGATAGTATCACGTTGATTAATCTGATGATCTATAACCAAATTAGAATTGAAGCGATCCTTCATTTCCGGATTGAACTGTTGTTGGGTTTGTTTACTGTCTTTAGATTGACAACCAAAAAACACAAATAGAAGGACGAAGATAGTCGTAATGTTATTCAAGACGATTAATCCTTTTGCAATGGCACCTAACGTTAAGGATTTTATCCGTGCTTGAGTCAAAAAAACTTACTGACGAGACATTTCGTGAACTCAAGTGCGGATAAAATTCGGTTGAACTGAGCCGCTACACAGTGTTCTATATGGGTATTGAA
>Ga0268280_1000380_pt1 | contig 39540 bp, 37 predicted proteins | sample saktaG_9_FD_190139 | JGI IMG/M metagenome (GOLD analysis project Ga0268280, IMG submission 190139) | Saline water microbial communities from Sakinaw Lake, British Columbia, Canada - sak_2011_5_24_40m | ecosystem: Environmental > Aquatic > Non-marine Saline and Alkaline > Saline ...
GTTCGCCCCGTATTTTTGATGCCTTGATGGTAAGCGCCTGGCCGTCAGGAAGCCGAAGCTTTGCTTTCTCGGTTGCGACCGGCACAAGCATTCCCGATTTAACATTCGGGGCCCCGCATACAATCTGAAGAAGTTCTTCGCGTCCGACATCAACCCTGCAAATCGTCAGTCTCTCGGCATTGGGATGGGGCAAAACCTCCTCTATTCTGCCGACAACAACAAGTTCGTCAGGAAGAGAAGACTCATGAACCTCTTCAACTTCAAGTCCGAGAAACGTCAGTTTTTCAACAAGTGATGAAGTGTCGGAAGAAAAAGAGGGCAGAAAATCTTTGAGCCAGCTGACAGATATTTTCATAAGAGAGGAAAATCTGCTTTCATGAATAAAAAAAGCCCTGAACCGGCAACGAACAGAGCTTTATAGAGAACTTCAGTGCACACTGATCTTAACAGAACTGAAATGTATTACCGTGCGTTATTAGTACCGTCTCCGGCTGAACGAATCGCTTTAACCGATCATGTAAGAGAAAAAAGTGTGACCCCAACGGGATTCGAACCCGTCCCGCCACCTTGAAAGGGTGGTGACCTAACCGCTAGTCGATGGGGCCAAAAAACACGGGTGAATGAGGGGACTCGAACCCCCGACCTCCAGGGCCACAACCTGGCGCTCTAACCAACTGAGCTACAATCACCATAGAAAACCTACGGACTTTTATTTGTGCGCCCGACTGGACTCGAACCAGTAACCCTCAGCTTAGAAGGCTGATGCTCTATCCATTGAGCTACGGGCACAGCATCAATCGTCAGAACCTCCACCTGTCGGGGCGCCGAGACTCGAACTCGGGACCTCCTGCTCCCAAAGCAGGCACGCTACCAACTGCGCCACGCCCCGATCCTTAACGGAAGGCCCAATATACCACAAGAACATTAATTACAAAAAAAATAATTCCTGAGCCCCTGGGGATGAAAAACCCTGCTCAAACAACTTCGGGAAATCAGAATAGAAATGTCTCCGCAGGTCAGTTCCACTTGAAATTTCGCGGATAAATCGACAATCAATAAAAGAACCAAAAGCTAAATGCTGCTGCGGAAATAATCCGTAATGATCCTCCGGAGTTCCTCATGACAAACCATTTCGATAGCTTCAGCCGGAGTAACGAGTGTCCGGCGGCGGTCATGCATTTCATCCCACTCATCAAGCATCGTTTCAATGAAAAGAGGATATACCGTGACTGAAAAGTATTTGCCGAACTTGCGATAACGGTACTGACCGGCTTCCTGTTGATGAACCACCCCTATCAGACCGGCTTCCTCATATGCCTCTTTGGCGGCGGAATCAGCAGGAGACAACCCTTTTTCAACATACCCTTTGGGAATAATCCAGCGCTCAGACTTTCTGGAGGTAATAAGCACCAGTCTGTTGTCAAGGATGGGAATAACCCCGGACTGCTTGAACACTCCCTTGAACCTTCCAGCCATAACACCTTTATTTATTAGTACTGATGCCTGAAATACAAACCCCGTCACCGCGACAAACCGCTACACTATAAATAATAGTAACTGATTTACTTATTTATCAGTTTTACATTGCTTTTTAGTAACATAAGAAAAGAAATACTCTCATTGATTTCAAAACCAAAACCTCAGTAAAACCATGAAAGCAATCATTCCGGTTGCAGGTGTAGGCACCCGTTTACGTCCCCATACCTTTTCATACCCAAAAGTATTACTTAACGTGGCCGGAAAGCCAATTATCGGCCATATCATGGACAAGCTTATCGCGGCGGGAATCGATGAAGCCATCGTCATCGTGGGCTATCTCGGCAATATGGTTGAAGACTGGCTCCTGAAGCATTACAGCATCAAGTTCACCTTTGTCACACAGACCGAGCTTCTCGGACTTGCGCACGCAATCTGGATGTGCAAACCTTTCGTAAGTGATGATGAACCCCTCTTCATCATTCTCGGCGACACCATTTTCGACGTTGACCTGGAGCCGGTGCTGAAAAGCCCTTTTTCAACCCTGGGAGTACAGGAGGTTCAGGATCCGAGGCGATTCGGCGTCGCCGTTACCGAAGGTGGAAAAATCGTGAAACTGGTGGAGAAGCCCGATACCCCGGTCAGCAATCTTGCCATTGTCGGACTCTATTTTCTGCAGAAGGCCGGACCGCTGTATGCCTGTATCGACCACCTGATCGATCATGATATCAAAACAAAGGGGGAGTTCCAGCTTACCGACGCTCTGCAACTCATGATAGAACGGGGGGAAATATTCACCACCTTTCCCGTTTACGGCTGGTATGACTGCGGGAAATCTGAAACCCTGCTCTCCACCAATAAAATTCTTCTTGAGAAAAACACTACAACAAAAAACTATCCCGGCTGCATTATCAATGATCCGGTCTTCATCGCTGAAAATGCCTCGGTTGAAAATGCCATTATCGGGCCGAATACCACGATAGGCGAACATACCGAGGTATCGGACGCCATTATCAGGGACTCAATTATTGGCAATGACGCCAAGGTCAGCCATATCATGCTTGACAACTCGATCATCGGAAACAATGCATCCATTACCGGAAATCCGCATGAAATAAATATCGGCGATTACTCTGAAATCAGAGTGGGATAAGAGAATTATTGCAAGAATGCGGACGAATGCTTACATTTTGACTTTATTTTTCATCGGCATCCCCATTACCTATGGACACGGTGCCGCAAGCTCTCTGCAAGGGGTTCGTCCCGGGAGCTTGCCGGAAGCTTTTCCGTGTCCAGGTCATTTCCCCGTGAAATCATCCCACCGGAATCTTCCTGGCACCTAACTCTTTTTTTAGTTGTTGTTGCTGTTATCCGTCTAACCAAAACCTTATTGAAATATGTCACAGTCAAGGTATTTCTTTACCTCAGAATCAGTATCAGAAGGACATCCGGACAAGGTTGCCGATCAGATTTCCGATGCCGTACTTGATGATTTTCTCCGTCAGGACTCCAATTCACGCGTCGCCTGTGAAACCTTTGTTACGACCGGACAGGTTATCGTCGGCGGTGAAGTTACGACCAAAGGGATTGTCGATATCCAGAAAATTGCCCGTCAGGTTGTCAGCGAAATAGGCTACACCAAAAGCGAGTACATGTTTGAAGCGAACTCATGCGGTGTGCTTTCCGCTCTCCACAGCCAGTCGCCCGATATCAACCGCGGCGTTGACCGCAAGGAAGAGATAGCAGACGAGTTTGACCGTGTCGGCGCCGGCGACCAGGGCATGATGTTCGGTTATGCCTGCACCGAAACCCCTGAGCTGATGCCTGCCGCGATCCAGTTTGCCCAGCAGCTCGTAAAGAAACTTGCCGAAATCCGCAAGGAAGGCAAAATAATGACCTACCTGCGTCCGGACGCAAAAAGTCAGGTGACCCTTGAATATGAAAACGAAACCGTAAAACGTGTCGATGCCGTTGTGGTCTCAACCCAGCACGATCCGGAACCGGAAGGCGTAAGCGAAGCAGAGTGGCAGGAAGTGATCAAAAATGACATCATTGAAAATGTCGTCAAGGTTGTTATCCCGGCCTCACTGATCGACGAAAACACCAAGTTCCACATCAACCCGACAGGACGCTTTGTTATCGGCGGACCGCATGGCGATACAGGCCTGACAGGTCGCAAGATCATTGTTGATACCTATGGCGGTGCAGCTCCTCACGGCGGCGGCGCATTCAGCGGCAAAGATCCTTCAAAGGTTGACCGCAGCGCAGCCTATGCATCACGCCACGTGGCAAAAAACATCGTTGCTGCCGGACTGGCCGACAAATGCACCGTTCAGGTCTCCTACGCCATCGGTGTTGCCCGTCCCGTGTCGATCTACATCAATACGCACGACACAGCAAAACACGGCCTCAACGATGCCCAGATCCAGGAAAAAGCCGAACTGATTTTCGACCTTCGTCCTGCAGCCATCATCAAACGTTTCAGCCTCGACAATCCGCAGGGATGGTGCTATCAGGAGACGGCAGCTTACGGTCATTTCGGCCGCGAGATCTTCCCGTGGGAAAAAACCGAAAAGCTTGCGGAACTGAAAAAAGCCTTTAACCTGGCCTGAACAATCTCAACATATTAAAACCAGAAAAGGATATGACAACAGTCGCTGAGGTTCTTGATTATAAAGTAGCAGATATCTCTCTTGCCGAATGGGGACGCAAGGAAATAGAGGTCGCTGAAAAAGAGATGCCCGGCCTTATGGCTACCAGACGCAAATATAGCGGCAAATACCCGCTGAAAGGCGCACGTATTGCCGGATCACTGCATATGACCATACAGACCGCCGTACTGATCGAGACCCTTGTGGATCTTGGTGCCGAGGTACGCTGGGCAAGCTGCAACATCTTTTCCACACAGGACCATGCTGCCGCAGCTATCGCAAAAGCCGGAGTTCCTGTTTTTGCATGGAAAGGCGAAACCCTTGATGAATACTGGTGGTGTACCCGCCAGATTCTCGAATTTGAAGGCGGAAAAGGGCCGAATCTCATCGTCGATGACGGCGGTGATGCAACCTTGATGATCATTCTGGGTTACAAAATCGAGAACAATCCGGAAATGCTTGAAAAGGCCCCCGGAAACGCAGAAGAAAAGGCTCTCTATCAGCAGCTCAGGGAGGTCTTTGAAGAGGACAGGCAGCGCTGGCATAAGGTTGCTGCAGAAATGAAGGGTGTTTCGGAAGAGACCACCACCGGAGTTCACCGCCTCTATCAGATGATGGAAAAAGGCGAACTCCTCTTCCCTGCCATCAATGTCAACGACTCGGTCACCAAATCAAAGTTCGACAACCTCTACGGGTGCCGTGAGTCTCTTGCTGACGGCATCAAGCGGGCAACCGACGTTATGGTTGCCGGCAAGGTTGTTGTCGTCCTCGGATACGGCGATGTAGGCAAAGGCTCAGCCCGTTCGATGCGCGCTTACGGTGCACGGGTGATCGTCACGGAAATCGATCCGATCTGCGCGCTTCAGGCTGCAATGGAGGGCTATGAGGTCTCCACCATGGATGAGGCTGTCAAAGAGGGGAACATTTTTGTAACCACAACCGGCAACAAGGATGTCATCACTCTTGAGCACATGAAGCAGATGAAGGACGAGGCCATTGTCTGCAACATCGGGCACTTCGACAACGAGATCCAGGTTGAGCAGCTCTATCGGTATGCCGGAGCAAAAAGGCTCAACATAAAGCCCCAGGTCGACAAGTATACCTTCGAGAACGGCAACTGCATCTATCTCCTGGCAGAAGGACGACTCGTCAATCTCGGATGCGCAACCGGACACCCTTCGTTCGTCATGAGCAACTCTTTCACCAACCAGACGCTCGCACAGATCGAACTCTGGACCAAAGAGTATGCGGTCGGCGTCTACCGGCTGCCGAAAGAGCTTGATGAAGAGGTTGCAAGACTGCACCTTGAACAACTCGGAGTAAAACTCACCCGGCTTACTGATGAGCAGGCCGAGTACATCGGCGTGCCTCTGGACGGGCCCTACAAACCCGATCATTACCGTTATTGAAACTGACGCATCTTTACTGACAAAAAAAAAGGCAACCCGGAAAGGCTGCCTTTTTTTTTGCTGGGGCGGCAGGATTCGAACCTGCGGATGTCGGCTCCAAAGGCCGATGCCTTACCACTTGGCGACGCCCCAGTTTCCCGGTTGTAAATCATAATCGGGCCTGATTATAAGCATAATATGACAAAATTCACAATAAAGGATTCGGGAAGCAGCGTAACCCTGAACAATGAAATACAAGACATTTTTCCTGATCAGTGACTCATAAAAGACCATGCCTGCCAGATTTCCTCTGTTAACTCCCGATTTCGTTCATCACATCTTTTTCAATTTTGTTCCATTCCACCACTATTTTGTTCCTTGAATCCCATGGATGCTGATCTACGACATAGAGTGAACTCAACTCCGAAACGGCAAGGTCAACCTCTCTTGTAATGAATATTTCCACCAGTCTGAAACGCGGCGCACGCTGATCCTGGAAAAGTTTTGAAAGCATGACATGATTAAAGCTGTTTATTCCCAAAGCCTTGAACAGCCTCAAAGCGACATACTCCGCCTTTGACAGGGAAACAACCTCATCTTCCGAAAGATCCGTAAAGCATCCATGGGGCTTGCATACCATTACCTGGAGTTCATCCTTGGAACTCTGGCCGTATGGGACATAGAGCATCACATAAGCATCGCGCCAGATAACATATCCGGCCTGTTCGAGGGCCTTCATGTATGCCCCCTGGTAATCAATGCCATGATTTTCATATGCCTGGCTCACCTCGATAAGCTGATCGGCAAGATTGGAGGTCCCCGGAGCCATCCCCCATACCTGCTTATGAATGTGGGGAATACTTGCTCCGGCAGAAGAGTGATTGTGATTGGCGAGAACAAGATGCCTTATGGTTGAATTGAATCCGAAACCTATGCCCGCCGCTCCGCGAATATTTTTTCCGTCTCCATCTCTTAAAAACCTGTGAGCGGTCAGATTAAGGGCTTTCATATCCATATAGGAAAGATCTTCCCAGCTGTGCACATCCCCTGATGTAATGACGAGATAATGGAAGTAGGGGCCAAACGGGAAATCATTGGCAACAATAAATGCACCATGCGGGAGTTCACCATCGGAATTGGACAAACAGCGTATTTCCCTGAACTTCGGATTACAAAACAAACATACTTTCTGCTGAATATCTGCCGGAGCGTTAGGATTTCTGGCAATCGTGTCTTTTATCTCTTTTTTCTCGTCCGAATTTAATCGGGGTTCGTTATTGACTGTTTCCCAAAGCTTTCCAAGCGTAGTCTCGTCTGAAATGATCTCTGCAAGAGTTTTACTAAGCCATGACTTGTGAAGCGGAAGATCCAGATCCCCGTCAGTAATTATGCCATCGATAATGCCCGGGTGGGCATTCGGCCTCATTGATCTCAATTCACCGACCTGAATGCTGAATGGACGAATAGGATCTTTGATCAGAGAGATGTCGTTGGAAACCATTATGTATTCTTTACCTCCATCCTCATACTCAACTTCAGGATGATCGGCATCAACTCTGGTTTTTCTTGCCTCTATATATCGCCTGTTCTCTTCATTCTTCCACCCGTGGGTGGTAATCCATCCATTCGTTGTCCTGAATCGCATGATCAGAAAAACACCGCTCTCTCCACATGGAAGGAAAGAAAGAAAGAGATCCATTCCGGGGATAAGATATCTGAACCCCGGATCCGTAAAACTTGACGATCGGCCAAGCATGGATGGCTTGATAATATGTTCCAGAGGTCCACGGATACCGATTGTCCGCTTAACCGATTCAATGACATCCTCATAATTGCCCGGCACAGCTTTAACATGCTGTGCCGAACCAAATCCGACCGGGGGGATAACATCCACACAAAACTGAACAAGCTTTTTACAATCCATCGCTCTTTGCGCTTCGTCCATAACCCAGTCTGAATCTATACTATGCTCAGTCCAGATTACAAGAACTGACTGTGCGGACTGTATTGCCTGATCAATTTCTCTTCTGTAATTCCTGGCATTATCAGGTATATCGCGTTTATCCCACCAGACAATCAATCCTTCTTTTTCAAGATTGTTAATAATTGATTCTGCAAGTTCCCTGTCCGCTCTCGCATAGGAAACAAATACTTCAATCTGCATGGAGACCTCCGTTATTTTCCCGAGATGATACTCTGATATTGCGTATATGATTTCAAAAAAAACAATCCGGGTATTTCATGCCTGCCTGAAACGGCAAAGCAATATTGAACTGAAAAAAAACATGGCACCTTGTTTGATTTGCCTTGCACGATTTCAGGAGTATTTGCAAAGAAAATAAATTATGTATTATTCCTCATATTTCTTACCTCAGAGTGTCAATTGACCGTTTAAGCAAATTAAACCCATGACCCGCATAAAAATCTGTGGAATAACCCGTCTACAGGATGCCCTTGATGCCTGTCACGCAGGCGCCGATGCCCTCGGCTTTAACTTCAGCCGCATGAGCCCGAGGTTCATTACTCCCGAAAAGGCAAAAGCAATCATCGAAAAGCTTCCTCCGTTTATCCAGTCGGCAGGCATCTTTGTCGATCAGTCACCCGACGACATCAATACAATATGCAGCTTCTGCCGGCTGCAGATCGCGCAGCTCCACAGCAGCCAATACAGCCCGGAACAGGCCCGCTCCATCAGCGAGGCCCGGGTGATCAGGGTTTTTCATCCGGAAGAGGATTTTGCGGTGGAGGAGGTTTTTGACTATGCCCGAAAAAGCGGTGTCGGAACATTCCTGTTCGATGCCTGCCGGCCGGGAATGGCCGGCGGAACGGGAGAGCGCATCGGAACATCTCTTGCCGCACGCATTTTCCGGGAAGTCGGAAGTTCCTGTTATGGCATACTGGCAGGCGGACTGAATGAAACCAATGTCAGTGAGGCAATACTCCAGACCCGTCCATACGCCGTTGATACGGCAAGCGGAGTCGAACGTGAGCCGGGCGTCAAGGATGCCGCCAGAATGATAGCCTTCATCAGGGCGGTAAGGGAGAGCGGCTCTTAGGTTCCCCCGAAGGCCATTACCTGACCGAGGATAAATTCGGAAGCTGTATCAGGCAGTTCAACCGTGATAAGATGACCGCATTTAGGCACTTCGGCATAGGTGCCCTTCCCGGTAATATCAACCAGCTTTTTTGTATTCTTGCAGGTCATGATCGCATCACCATTCCCGGCTACAAAAAGCATTGGTGCATCAGCCGCCCGTACCATGTCAGGCACTGAACCTGTAACCTCAAGGGATGTAATCTGCCGGGTTGTCTGATCGATGGCATCAGGCGCACACAGACCGAGACTGTTAAAGGCGATAAGAATATCATGATGCGGAACGGCATTCTTTGCAAGGACAAGCCTTGCATAGACATAGGCCGGAAACCACCAAGTCAGTTTTCGTAAAAGATTGTTGAAAACAAACGTAATGATATTCGTCGATAGCACCTGGATGACCACATTGTTCGGAAGCAGGCCGAAATTGAAGAAGGTCATTGAGCGGATAAAACCGGGATTGGAGCGGGCATAATCAAGCGCCACGAAAGGACCGAAAGAAAATGCGGCAATATGAAACCTGCTTAGCTGAAGCTTTCTGACAAGTTCACGCAGGTCATGTGCGAAAAAATCGATATGGTAGTGGTTCTTCGGATCGTTGTCAGACCATCCGTGACCGCGCATGTCGTAGGCTATGGTTCGTATCCCCTTCTTGTTGAGATAGAGGATGACATGATGCCACCACATCCACCAGCAGTCCCATCCATGAATGAGCACGACAGTCTCTGCGGCATCTCTCGGTCCGGAATCGTGATAATGATGAACAATGCCGTTCAGTTCGACAAAACAACTGTTTTCCATCAGGGAAAGCTCGTAAGTTGCTCGTTTTGCCTCTGCGGCATTCTGAGAGGTCTGAAGATCCAACTGCTTCTGCCGGTAGCTGTTGAATTTTTGAGTCGGAAGTGGTGATTGTTGTCCCATAAGATGAACAGCTGATGAGTAAAGATATACCGTAATATACTTGATAAATGAAGAATAAATGGGCCTCAACCGGAAAATGTTGCCGGCAGCCTCCCTTCTTTTTTTTTGTAACTCACTGTTTTCTTATCGAATACGACTGATACCGGTAATCCTTCAGCTCATGAACGGCATTCATGCAATCACCATGAATAGCTGAACTGCTGCCGAATATTCCAGCTCATACATGACGGCTGCTGCAACAATTCAGCCCTAAAACGTTTTCCGGCAAAGCACCCTGCCGGTAAGGCCTCCTGACAGGCAAAGATCGTTCTGTTGACACATCCCGGCTTGAAACAGAGTTCTCTCTGAACAGATAGATCTTCATGAAACTTATAACCGGCAGGCAATAGTTATGAAATAAAATTGAATAATTTATAACGAACAGTCAGGTTACCCCCATTATAAAACTCGTTCAATGCGGTTTTTTTGTCAGTGCTGCTTCATCCGACAGCCGGGGAATCTTTTATGAATAACATCCATCCTCCAGCGATTCACGACAATCGCAAGCATCCGTTCATAAAAAGTGCGACACTGGTCTTTTGCACTATTTTTTTTTCGTTTCGTTTCGCTCTGGCAGCTGCCTCCCTTTTGCCCGCATCCGTCGACAGCGATCCTTTCGTTCAAAACCGTTCAACAAATCCCGGACTTGAAAACCTGCTTCCATCCCTCCCTTTTGCAGTTGCAGAGGGCGCTATAACGGGTACATTCAGCCCGACGGCAACCAGTATGCGGTACAATGGCGAAAAAACCATCGGAAGAATTGGTATTGGTTTCGGCTACTTCAAACCTGCAAAAGGCCGCTCAATGTCCGGGGGACAGTTTGAGCTTGCAACCATGCTCGGAAACCGGATTGCGGCGGGAACCACTCTGGGACTCTACCCGAATCGAAAAGATCTTGTACTCAACGCCATCTGGCAGATCCCCGACTCCGGTTTCCGTATTAAAGCTTCCGGAGGTTACTTATGGGGGAATCAGAATTTCATTTTTCCTTCGGGAGAGGCGAATATCGATCTCGAACAATTCAGCGGCTCATTCTCAACACAATATATCTTCTCCGACTCCGGGGAAACCTCCATATTGCAATCGGTCGGCTTCTCAATCTGGGGAGCGCAGGCGAACCAGAAGTCAGGGAATCCTGAACCCCGAACCTTCATAGTGGATACACCTGCGGACCATCTCATCATGAGCGACCCGCTCAAACTGTCGGAAGGCAGGCTTTCGGGAGCTGCAGCTGACGTGCAGCTTGCCCTGCGCCCAAATCTGGTTGCAAAAGCCTCACTCGGATACGAAATGCTCAGATTCCCCTTTTCGGACGGCACCAGACAGATCAACGAAAGCGCATACTACTCGCTTCAGATGTTCTTTGAACCCCTGCCGGAACTGATGCTTGGCGCATCATACAAGTCGGGCGCCGGTGAAAACCGCACAAGCTTTTCTGCGGAAACGGGCAGCTGGCTGCTCAACGCCTTTCACACCGAAGGAGAGCACGGAGTTGCAGGTAATGACGGCGTCCTGCTGACCTGTCGCCTGGCAATTCCTGCGGGAGGCGGGCAAACCCCGCTTGCCCGACGCATGAAGCCGACCCGCAGCAGCGACACTGCTGCCCTGCTTGCAGACGCCCTTGAGCGCCCAGAGCAACTGCCAACATCCTTTCTTGCCAAAGTCGATCCAACAGCTGTTACTCTTGTGGCTTCCATCAGCAAGGGAAAGGCAATCACCGGATTTACCATTGAGGACCAGACAGGGGCCACAATCATCGATGAAGCCGCTCATACCATTGCTGTGAACATGCCCTTCAATACCGATATTACGGCGCTGACGCCGTTCATCACCATAAAAGGCTCATCGGTCAATCCCGCCAGCGGCGCTGCGGGGAACTTCACCGGGCCCGTCACCTATACCGTCACGGCGGATGATGGTTCAACACAGGACTATACCGTCAGAGTTACAGTTGCAGCTGCCGATGCAAAAGCCATCACCGCGTTTACCATTCCGGGCCAGACGGGACCGACAATCATTGATGAAGCTGAGCATATTATCAGTCTGACCATGCCGAACGGCACAGACGTCACTGCTCTGCAACCGGTCATCTCCATAAACGGAACATCTGTCGATCCCGGAAGCAATGTACCGCAGGACTTCACAAACCCCGTCACTTATACCGTCACGGCGGCAGATGGTTCAATCCAACCCTATACGGTCACCATTACCGTTGCGGCTGACCCTGCAGCCAAATCCATTACGGACTTTTATATTTCGGGTCAGAAAGACTCTGCAATAATCGATGAAAGCGCCCGTACCATCAGGGTAACCATGCCCTACGGAACAAATGTCACTGTTCTCTGGCCGACCATCACCATAACCGGGGTATCGGTCAATCCCGGGAGCGATGTTCCGCAGGACTTCACAAACCCAGTCGCCTATACCGTCAGGGCTGCTGATGGTTCAACCCGTAAGTACAAGGTAACCGTAACCGTTGCTACAAGCGTTGCCATGGGCGAATACTATGGCGGAGGTATCGTTGTCTTTGTTGAAGGAGCGGGTATCCACGGTCTGATTGTAACCACTGAAGACCAAAGCCGGAGTGCAACGTGGAGCCAGGCCAAATTGATATGTGACAACCTTGAATACGGTGGATTTACTGACTGGCACCTTCCGAACAGGGATGAGCTGAACAAAGTTTATCTGTTTTTCAAGGCTGGTGATATTACCATGTCCATGCCCGGCGCAAAATACTGGAGTTCGGAATCAGCCGGTTTTCCCGGCACTGCTTATTTTCTGAACTTAGCATATGGACTATACTATGGTCAATTCATTTCTACCGATACGCAGTATGCAGAAGCTTTTATTCGAGCTGTAAGGACTTTTTAACCATACAGGCACTTTAATCCTGAGTTAACTACAGCACAGCCCTTTGTCTGCTGTTTCATGGTTCTTTATCGAAGCGGCAGTAAAATCATTGTACAGGCTTAGGAGCAGGTGACTGCAAAAAAATCTTTTCGCATTCGCGCCGGATGATCGCCTGCTGTTCGAGAATGAGTTCAGGGTCAACCGTAAAGTGGTTGAGAAGCTGGGAGAAAATCTGGATGGATGTTTCAAATTTTTCAGTAACCACGACGTCTGCCCCTGCCCTGTAAAGCTCAGCAACGTCATCAAGAGTTCTTGCCCTGACGATAATGAACGCTTTCTTATTGATTTCACGGATCATCGCAATGCTTTTTCCGATGGCAGAGGCATCCGAAATACCCAGAACAACCGCACGGGCGTGATCTATTCCTGCACGAAGGAGGGATTTTTTGTCTGTACAGTCTCCGTAATAAATCGGTTCCCCCTTTCTTCTCATGGTTTTAACCGTTTCCCGGTCGACTTCAAGCACCGAATAGGAGATATTGGTTGCATGAAGGACCGCGGCCACGTTCTGACCGTTAACGCCGAAACCGATAATTGCCGCATGAATCTCACCTGCACAGATAATGGTACTGTCAGCAGGACGCATGCCTTGAACAGACGAATCCTTTGATTTGAGAGGAATAAAGCCGAGTGCCGGAGCCACCTGGTCGGCAAACTTCGGGGCCACGGCAATCATGGCCGGAGTAACGATCATGGTCACCACAATGATGGCAAGCATGGCCTGGAAAATCTCATGATTGATCACGCTGTTCTCCAATCCGGTCTCAGCCAGAATAAAGGAAAACTCCCCGATCTGGGCAAGCGCCATCCCGGCCATCATGCTGACCCTGAGAGAGTTTCCCAGAAAAAGAGAGAGCGCGGCAACGATCAGCCCTTTAACGAGAAGGACGGCAATTGCAATTGAGACAAAAAGAGGCAGATTGATCACCTTGACGTCAAGCAGCAGCCCTACAGATATAAAAAAGATACTGCTGAATGCCTCACGAAACGGATCAATCGTTACACTGATCTGATGACTTTCATCGGTACTCGCGATAACCATGCCGGCGACAAATGATCCGAGAGCAAGCGAAAGACCGGCCAGTGAGGTCAGGTAAGCCGCACCGAAACAGATGACCAGAGCCCCTATAACCAGAACCTCACGGGCATGCAGGGAGGCGATGAGGTGGACCATTTTCGGCATCAGAAGCCTGAAGCCGATAAAAATAGCCGCGGCGAAGAGCACAATGACGCCGATCTTGTTGAACAGCACGTCATAAGAGGGCGCCGACTTCGGATTTAAAAAATTAATGCCGATCATCAGCGGAACGATAGCGATATCCTGAAAAATCAGGATCCCCAAAGCAATGCGGCCATGGGGCAGGGCAAGCTCATCGCGGTCAGTGAGAATCTTAAGGCATATCGCGGTACTGCTCACAGAAAAGGCAAATCCCAGAAAAACTGCGGCAGACGGTGTAATGCCCTGACCGATAGCGAGCATGAACCAGTAGGAGAACAGACTGATGGCAATGCCGGTTACGAGAATCTGGACCGCACCGCCGACCAGAACGATTCTTTTCAGTTTTTTCAGGTCATCGAGCGAAAACTCAAGCCCTATGGTAAACAAAAGAAGAATCACGCCAAGCTCGGCCAGCGTTGAAATCAGTTTCTGGTCGTAAACAACGCCGATTCCTGACGGACCAAGCAGAATGCCTGTAAAGATCAACCCGATGACCGGCGGAATTTTCAGCCGCTGAAAAATCAGAATAATTGCGATGGCCATGGCGCCGATCAGCACCAGTTCACCGAGAAAATCAAAGTCATGCATAGATTGGAGTGCCTGATCACGAAACGCCGGCATTTACTGTGATCGCTTGAAAAAATACTGTATCACTATTTCATATAACTATTTATAGGGAATATAGAGAACATGTCATCCCGATAAATCAATTCTTTAAAAAACAGCGGGCCGGAAACGGCAGCAAAAAAAAAACACATTCGCCCCCGTCTCTCCTGATCACCCGCATTTTCTTAAAGTAAGAAAACTTAAGCACTGCCGGAATACCCGCACTCTTCAGAAAAGCATTAACCATAGAGCTTCCGGGTATTAATTGCAACCAAAGCCATGCTTTCCCGTTTCCGGTATTTAACATGCACCGGCCGGCTGAATTTTATTTTTGAAAAAAATAATTAATTACGTTAAACTTGACGCGGAATTCAGCCAATGGTTGGCTGATCACTGTTCAGGTAATTTGCGCCTTGGTTGCCTGCAGGTATCTTTTTCTATCAATGCACCTGTATACCGACATTAACAATGAACATTTACATCGGCAATTTGGCTTACACCGTAACTGAAGATGAACTTCGCGATGCCTTCTCCGAATTCGGACAGGTTGACAGCGCAAGCATCATCATCGACAAGTTTTCAGGCCGTTCCAAAGGATTCGGATTTGTAGACATGCCTGACAGCAGTGAAGCCCGTGAAGCCATCGAATCATTGAATGACAAAGATTTGAACGGCCGCACCATAAAGGTGAACGAAGCGAAGCCCCGCGAAGAGAGACCGGCAAGAAGAGAACGCTATTAAGCTTTAAAGGGGTTTTCCTGCCCTGAGCCGGACAGAATCAGCACCCTGTCCGGCTTTTTTATTGTCAGAAAAAGCCGGATAGTCCCGTTGCCTTTCATCCTGTTTGAGGACGCCTCTCTTAATTGCCGGAACGGTGCGGAATAAATTAAAGCGGGACCCCGCAGTGAGAATGCCTGCGATATGTGATTCGCTGCGTTATATTGCTAATTTCAATGCGGAATAAAACAATTGAGACTCTATGCCAGTTCTGGTCATCTACATTACGGCAGCGCTTCTTTTCGCGGCCATCTTCCCTCTCCCGGAAATATTCTATACCTATCTGAAAATTGTTGCCGGCGGCACCTTTGCCTGGGGAGCCTACACGAACTTTTTAAAAAAAACTCCGATCCTGCCCTGGATTTACGCCCTCTTCGCTGTTATTTTCAATCCGGTTATGGAAATCAGCCTTGCAAGGCCGGTATGGATCGGATTTGATCTTGTCGCAGGAACAATGCTGCTGCTGACCAGGCGTCATATTGCCGAATAGTTCTTGAAAAGCAGAGGGCCTGAAAACGGTCTGCCTTTTGCAAAAAAAAAGGCGGTTCAGTGAACCGCCCTCCTGAAAACCGGCATCAGGAGCTTTACACCTGCACATAAACCGAAGACTTCGCACCGCAAATCGGGCATTTCTCCGGAGGATTGCCGAGTTCGATATGACCGCAGATCGGACAGAGCCAGACCTCTGTTGCCGTGATATCCTGACCGTTGTGAACCGCTTCCAGCGCCTTTTTATAGAGTGCGGCATGAACCTGTTCCGCCTTGACTGCAAAGGCAAACATCCGTTTTGCCGGATGCTCCTCTGCTTCAGCCTGCTCAAGCATCGGCGGATACATTTCAGTGTGCTCATAGGTTTCACCCCCTATCGCAGCCTGCAGATTATCAGCGGTGGACCCGACTCCGCCAAGAGCGGCAAGGTGGCCTTCCGCATGGATCAGTTCTGCCTGTGCCGTTGTACGGAACAGTTTGGCTACATTGGAGAACCCCTCCCTTTCCGCCTCCTTTGCAAATGCAAGATATTTCTGGTTAGCCTGACTCTCGCCGGCAAAAGCCTCTTTCAGATTCTCTTTCGTTGTAGGCATAGCTGTTGTTTCTCCTTATTTTTTTTTATGGTATTCAACTAATCCGTCAACCGGAAAAATTGGCAGTAATCTCTCCTTTATGATACAAACCCTCCGAAAGAGTTGCTCATTTTTTTTTGTAATAGCCTTTATCCCTGATCAGCCTGACCAACTCCCTGGCTTTCTTTTCCGCAGACACTGATGGCATCCAGTGAATAAAATTAGCTAAATCCCGGACGAAAAGCCCGCCCTTGCCCGGGAGATCAACCTCACGGGGATCACCGAGCCTCCAGGTCTGAGGCTGCTTCACCCTGCCTTTTTCCGGGTGATCATACTCTATCGGCTTAAAAACTTCATCAAGAGAGCGCTCCCTCCACTCCTCTGCCGGAAAGGTTATGGATGAAGCGACTTCACCCCGGGGATTAAGCCTGGCGCATCCTGCCGCAAGAATCATCGGCCGGCCGAAAACTGAAGCGGTAAACTCTTTAGGCGTTCCGGTAAAGCCGGCCATGACGCTGCCGCTTGCTATGCCGATTCCGGGAGAAAATTTCAAGGTATCATGCTCGCCGATCCACCGGGCAGCCTGAAGAGCATCAATAAAAGGGTCATCGGAACCGAACCTGGTGGAAAAGAGGAGGACAAGGGCATTGTCCAGAAACCTTTCGATAACGCAGAACCGCTCGCTCTGCGAGGACTCGCGCACCCATGCAAGAAACATGTTCATATAAAGCAGCATTTCCGACGCAGAAAGTTCAAGGGAGAGGCTCGCAAAATCGGAAATCCCTGCATAAAGAACCGTGGCATCAAACTCAATCCCCTTTACAGGAAAACGGCCGGTATTCTCATCTTCAATTTCCACGTCTACCGTCAGCGGCTGGGCAATAAGAAAATCGGTTATGGTTTTGTAACAGTAAGGTGATTTCACAGGACCGAACAGGATTAAGGCGTTTGTCAACGGGACTTCGGTTCAGAAAAGATAAAAAAATTATGTCGTGCCCGGTAAACTGCAGGCTCTCTCCTTCCCGCTCGAATTGAACACTCCCGGGCGAAATAAAAATTATAACAAAACGGAAGTGTGAGCCTGCAAAACAAACGCCCCGGTGAACGGCCGGGGCTTTATGATTCGCTCCTCTCTATCGATGAGACGGAGGTGGCGGCTGAGGATATACAGAACCACCGTCATGATGCTCAGGTCCCCTCTCATCATGCCGCCTGTCGTACGGAGCACAACTGATTATCGACAGGAGAAATACAAAGCCAAACAGTTTTTTCATTAAGTGCTCCTTTATTGAGAAAAAACAACTCTACTACTTCAATTTGACATATACTCTCCTTACTCAGATAGAACATATATCTCTTTTTTTTCGTTCCATTTTTTCAATACCGGATCGCACCGTATTCAGGAATCCTCTCCACTTCAAGGAGCAGGGTGAAGACCGGTGAGATGAAAAGAGATTATTCCCTGAATATTTTTTTACTTTTCAGTAGAAATTAAGTCAGCTTTTAAGTAATATTAAAGGACTCATAACACGATACGATTCCCCCAAATTTCTCAGCACGAAACTATGCTCCCCCCCGATATAGTAAGTGATATACAACTCCTTACCGGATGGTTTACCTTTGTCGGCTGCCTTTTTTCCGTTGTTTACATAAAGAGACACCGGAATAAACGGGATTGATTTTCAGAATGCCATAAGCAGCTTGAGAGCCCGGTGATAAGCCGGGCATGATGCGTTCAGACAATAAGAATATTATCTGACGTGCGGTATGCAATAAACCCGGTAGCGCTACCTGGAGCTCATACAGGCGGAAAAAGCCTCGTGACCTGAGTCCTATTTTTTCAAAAAAGTGAGCAGCTCTCCCCGGAATGCATGCAATCCATCATAGTTCCTCGGACCGAAATCAAGGTGCGTATGACCCGCTTTCCATTCACAGAAAAAACTCCTGACATCGACGCCGCCGATGGGGTTGCCCTTTTCAAGAGTGATATAGCGGAACTCCCCGTTTTTTCTGACCAGGGCGGCATGATAGTGAACGGTTCAAATGCAGGTTCCGGAAACGACATCAGCACGATATCGAAATCCGCAAAATGCTCGGCAGCGATCTTTATACCTGCCGCATAGGTTGCGCCGAGGGATTCCTCAGCCATTTTCATAAAAGGTCCGGTAGTGCCGGAGAAGAGGTCGTTGAAGAATAATGTTCCATTTTCTGAAAAAAGAATACCGGGAATAACCCCGTGATGGAAAGCGTAAAGTTCTTTATCCTCCGCCGTTGAAGAGGCTGCCTGAGACTTTGCCGCCAGGAGCACTCCCGGATCACTCATCATTATTATAGCCCCCCTGTGTTCTGTAAAAAAAATCAGACATGCAGCTATCGAACAGAATTGCAATTTGAAAGCATATCGAAAATGAATGCAGGTGGATACCATTTCGCCCGTTACCTGTTGAAAACCGTCATTTTACGGCATATTTGCTTGCTAAAATATCGGAAAGTGGGTATATAGTCCGGATATTCCCTATGAAAACCCCTGCCCTGAATGGGTGGAACTGTTCATTTTCTTTTTCTGACGCCGACCATGTTCAAACCAAAACTCTTTTCTGTTTTACCCGAACTCACCCCTGACCGGATAATGAAGGATGTCATTGCCGGTATTATGGTCGGGATTGTCGCTCTGCCGCTCGCCATAGCTTTTGCCATCGCTTCGGGAGTCTCCCCTGAAAAAGGTTTGATCACAGCAGTCATCGGCGGTTTTCTTGTCTCCTTCCTCGGCGGCAGCAGGGTTCAGATCGGCGGTCCGACCGGAGCGTTTATCGTCATTCTCTACGGCATCGTTCAGCAGTTCGGAATCAACGGCTTGATGCTTGCAACGATCATGGCCGGCGTTATCCTCATGCTGATGGGTTTCGCGCCCAGTTCGGCTCCCTGATCAAGTTCATCCCCTACCCGGTTATTGTCGGTTTTACCAGCGGAATAGCCGTCATTATTTTCTCAAGCCAGATCAAGGACTTTCTCGGTCTTGAGATCGGTATGGTTCCGGCGGATTTTATCGGCAAATGGACGGCCTACGGCAGTCACCTGCCGACATTTGATCTTTCAAGTTTCATGATCGGCATGCTTGCCCTGCTGATTATCATCTTCTGGCCGAAAATCTACCGGAAAATACCCGGTTCGCTCATTGCCATTCTTCTCACCACCGTTATTGTGCAGTACTATCACCTTGATGTCGCCACCATTGAATCCCGTTTCGGAGAGATCCCTTCGATGATTCCTGCGCCATCATTCCCGATATTTGATTTCGCCACTATCCGCCAGCTCATCATGCCGGCAACCACCATCGCCCTGCTCGGAGCGATTGAGGCTCTGCTGTCGGCTGTCGTGGCAGACGGAATGATCGGCTCCCGTCATAAATCAAATATGGAACTGATAGCCCAGGGAGCGGCAAATATCATTTCCCCTCTTTTCGGGGGCATACCGGTAACCGGAGCAATCGCCCGAACGGCCACCAATGTCAAGAATGGAGGAAGAACCCCTGTAGCGGGCATCGTTCATGCCCTGACGCTGCTGCTCATCATGCTCCTGTTCGGCAGATGGGCAAAGCTCATCCCGATGCCGGCACTTGCGGCAATCCTTATTGTTGTTGCCTGGAACATGAGCGAAATCAAGGTATTCCGCGAACTGCTGAAAAGCCCGAAAAGCGATGTCATCGTCCTTCTGACCACTTTCAGTCTGACTGTCGTCTTTGATCTGACACTCGCCATAGAGATCGGCATGCTGCTCTCCGTCATTCTTTTCATGCAGCGCATGGCCCAGCTCTCCAACGTCGGCGTCATTACCCAGGAACTGCAGGACCGTGATGAAGAGGACGACCCCAATGCCATCGTAACCCGAAAGGTGCCTGAGGGAGTCGAGGTCTTTGAAATAAGCGGTCCTTTCTTCTTTGGCGCGGCATCCAAGTTCAGGGATGCCATGCATATCGTGGAAAAAGCGCCGAAAATCCGCATCATAAGAATGCGCAAGGTTCTCTCTATCGATGCGACAGGCCTGAACATGATGAAGGATCTTCTCAAAGACAGCACCAAAACAGGAACCCGTCTGATCCTCTCAGGTGTGCATGCACAGCCCCTCTTCGCCATGCAGCAATACGAACTCTACGATGAGATAGGCGAAGAGAACATTTTCGGCAATATCGATGATGCGCTCGATCGCTCAAGAGAGATCCTCGGACTGCCGAAACAGGGCAGAACACAGAACTTCGTACCGACGGTACAGCGGGAGATGCAATAACAGCCTGCCCTACTGCTCCTTACTGCTGCAGGTACGGATACTGGAAACCGCTTTCATATCATAATAGGTATTGATGCTTACACCATCAGCCTCTTCGGTAACCCTCAGGAAAAGATCGCTGATAAAAAGCACGGCATCTTCATAGACCTTCCCTTCATTGATCTGCAGCTTCACCCCTTTCCGTATTTTTCTCGACATGGTTCCATGAAGCGGAACCGATGCATATTCGAGAACCTTTTCCCATGCCTGAAAATTGCTTTCCGCCATAACGCACCTTTATAATTTAAATTATTACAGGAAATCATCGTAATATCTTATTTTTTACACGATTTAAAAATAAATACCTTATTTATTCATATAAATTAAAAACATTTCCTTAATATTAACGAGTAAGGGTAAACCAGAAACAACCACACTCTGACATCATGGCGACGATACTTTTTTATGAAAAGCCGGGCTGCCGGAACAACACCAGGCAAAAAGAGATGCTTGAGCTGTCAGGACACACAGTCGAACCGGTCAATCTGCTTGAATACCCGTGGTCGCAAGAGGAACTGGGAGAGTATCTCGGAGAAAAACCTCTTTCCGAATGCTTCAACCCGGCGGCGCCTGCCATTAAATCAGGTGAACTTAACCCGCAGGATTTCTCCAGAGAGGAGGCGCTGCTGATGATGATCAGTGACCCGATCCTGATCAGAAGACCTCTCATGCAGATAGGCGGCCATCGCGTTCAGGGGTTCGATACGACGGTACTGAGGGAGCTGATCAGCCTGACAGGAGTCCCCGGCGCAGAAAGTATTGTAAAAGCCTTACGAATGACCGATATGAATTCGTGTCCTCATATCAACAATTTTTCATGTCTAAATAAGGAGCACTGAACTATGGAAACATCATTACGTCCGCTCGGAACCGTTATACAGCTTCTCGAAGAGCTCGGCCATGAAGTAACCTATGCCTATGACGATCTTGTTTTTGTCAATCACAACGGCTTCCTGCTGCAGTTCGGCAATGCAGGCCCTGACCTGAACCTCTTCTTCAACCGGAACTACCCGAAAAAAGATGCCGACAACGTTGAGCAGAGCATCATACCCGCTGCTGATAAAAAAGGTCTTTCAATCATTAAAAAAGGGAGTTACAGCGTTACCGAACAGCCCGATGAAAACCTTCAGATCGAGTTTTTCGACAACTGAGAAGACGTGCCTTCCCCGTCATAAGAGAGGCCTCTTTCTGCCTGACCGGAGACCTCATATACCCTGTCTGCCGGCAGAATCTCCCCGCTCCTCCGGCCCTGCCGATCGACCGGCAGGGCAGGGAACCTATTCTGCCGGGAAAAGGGTTATCATATCTATCTGAAAGAAACAGGCTGGTGCGCCCCCTGCTCTCAAAAGAAATGAATGATGAACTCTTGGTATGACAATCTTAACAAGCCCCCGTTCACCCCTCCGAACAAAGTTTTCGTACCTGTATGGGCTGTAATCTATCTGCTGATTTTCGTCTCTCTGGTCTTATACATCCTTTCGCCCTACAAACCTTATCAGGCTCTGACCTTCACATTGCTCGTCATTCATTTCACGGCAAATTTCAGCTGGACCCCTCTTTTTTTCGGAAGAAAAAAAATATTGCCGGCACTGTTCGATATACTTCTCATCGACACCACCCTTGCCGCCATCATCGTGCTTTTTCTCCCGGCCAGCACTCTTGCCGCAATTCTTCTTCTCCCTTATCTCTGCTGGGGTATTTTTGCTACCTATCTCAACTGGGGCATCTACCGGCTGAACCGGTAACCTTTCATAACAACCGGGCGGCAGTTCACGGCAGTTTACTTGACGGGAAATAGAGGTTTTACTACATTTCCTTTCAGGGGTCTGCAGCCTTCCGGACAGTCCCGGGGAGTCGCCCTCAACGCGCAATTAAATCCGTTAACAATGAAATATTCCGAAGCAAAAGAGGGGCGGACCTTTGTAATCAGACTTGAAGACGGTGAAATCGTCCATGAGCAGCTTGAGAAGTTCGCCGCAGATCACGGTGTTCATCGGGCTTCACTGCTTGTCCTCGGCGGCGCTGACAAGGGCAGTCTGCTGGTTGTCGGCCCTGAAGAGAGCCGCTCAAATCCGGTAATGCCGATGACTCATGAACTCTACGATGCCCATGAAATTACGGGCACCGGAACCATTTTTCCGGATGAGAAAGGCAACCCGATACTCCATATGCATATGGCCTGCGGCAGAGAGGAGAACACGGTAACCGGCTGCATTCGAAACGGAGTGAAAGTATGGCATGTCATTGAAGTCATCATGACCGAACTGCTTGAAACACAGGCGATCCGTCAGTATGATCCCCTGACCGGCTTCAAGCTGCTTGAGCCCTGAGGAATTGAAGTCCGTTCATAACCCTGTTGATCATACAAAGGGGTTTTCATGAAAGGGCCTTCCCAGAGAGCCGGCAAGAGCTTCATGGATGATATTGCCTTTCAAGGTATTAAGCCCCATGGCAAGACCGGGCATCATGACCATGGCACTCTCAAGTCCGAAATCGGCGATTCTTCTGATGTATGGCAGAGTCACTCCCGTCAACGCTTCAGTGGAGGTTCGAGGATATGCGGCGGGCATGTTTGTAACGCAGTAATGAACAATCTCCTCTTCAAGAAAAACAGGATCTTTATGGGTTGTCGGCCTTGAGGATTCGGCACATCCTCCCTGATCGATTGCTATATCGACAAAAACTGCTCCGGGCTTCATGATCCCGAGCATCTCCCTGCTGATCAGTTTCGGTGCGGCCGAACCGGGCACAAGCACCGCGCCGATAAGCAGATCTGACGTCTTGAGCTGTTCTTCAACATGCTGTTCGGTTGAATAGAGGGTATGGACCTGAGGTGGAAGTGTGGACTCCAGAAAACGCATCTTTTCCTGGTCTATTTCAAGAACCGTCACGTCGGCTCCAAGTCCGGCGGCAACTTTTGCGGCATGCATGCCGGCAGATCCTCCCCCGAGAACGGCAACCTTTCCGGGCAGGACACCCGGAACTCCTCCCAGCAGTTTGCCTTCACCGCCATGATGCCGGCCAAGATAAAAAGCCCCCATCATAACGCTCATCTTTCCGGCGATTTCACTCATGGGAGCAAGCAGAGGAAGCCGGCCGTTCTCCTGAACCGTCTCATAAGCCAGCGCCGTCACCCCTGATGAAAGCAGTTCTGCCGTTAGTTCCGGCTCCCCTGCAAGATGAAGAAAGGTGAAAAGAATAAGCTCTTCACGAAAAAAGCGGAACTCCTTTTCGAGCGGCTCCTTGACCTTGACGACAAGGTCACTCTTCCATACCTTTTCAGCCGAAGAGGTGACGACCGCACCGGCCAGACGATACTTTTCGTCACTGAATCCGCTGCCTTTGCCCGCTCCGGCTTCGACCACAACCCTGTGACCGGCGGCAACAAGATGACGCACTCCCGAGGGAGTGCAGGAAACCCTGTTTTCTCCGGCCTTGATTTCGACTGGAATGCCTATATGCATGTCAGAATGCTTTTAAGGATAAATATTATTGCTATCTGGCTTTTCGCGGATTGTCCGCCCACCTTTTAGCGACGCTCCTGGCCGGAGGTTTCGGCCCGGGATGACCTGCGCCGCCTCTGCCCTGCTGCCGGGGAGCCTTCACCGGATTATGATCAATCAGCGGGAACGCATGGTTTTCGACAACGGGGATCTTTTTAGCTATCAGTTTTTCAATATCGCGCAGGTACTCTTTCTCTTCGGCGTCACAAAACGAATATGCCGTTCCCTTTGCTCCGGCTCTTCCCGTACGGCCGATACGATGAACGTATGTTTCGGCGATATTGGGTATTTCAAAATTGATCACATACTCCAGATCATCGACATCAATACCCCTTGCAGCAATATCTGTGGCCACCAGAACGCGGGTATCCTGCGCCTTGAAATTCGACAGGGCACGCTGACGGGCATTCTGCGCCTTGTTGCCATGAATCGCCTCCGCCCTGATATGGTGCTTCAGCAGATTCTTTGCAACCTTGTCGGCGCCATGCTTCGTACGGGTGAACACAAGCGCGGTTTTAACCGCCGGATCTTTGAGGATTTCGACCAGGAGGGCGTTCTTGTTCCCCTTGTCAACAAAATAAACATACTGATTGATAATCTCCACCGTTGACGAAACGGGGGTTACCGAAACCTTTTCAGGATGGTGCAGAATGGTCGCGGCAAGCTTTACTATTTCGGGGGGCATGGTGGCGGAAAAAAAGAGCGACTGCTTCTTTTTCGGAAGCGCGGAAAGTATCTTTTTCACATCATGAATAAAACCCATGTCAAGCATACGGTCGGCTTCATCAAGAACCAGTATTTCAACATCACGCAGACTCAGATGTCCCTGATTCAGAAGATCGAGCAGCCGGCCCGGTGTCGCGACAAGAATGTCAACACCGCGAAGCAGGGTTGATGTCTGCGGGTTTTGATTGACACCGCCGAAAATCACCGTATTGGTCAGACCGGTATGGCGGCCGTAGGAGTTGAAACTTTCTCCGATCTGAATGGCCAGTTCCCGTGTCGGGGTAACAATGAGGCTTCTTATTTTCCGTTTACGGTCATGCACTCTGTCTGCGTAGAGTAACTGCAGGATGGGAATGGCAAATGCCGCGGTCTTCCCTGTTCCTGTCTGTGCGCAGCCAAGCAGGTCGGTGCCCTGCAGGACAATTGGTATGGATTCAGCCTGGATGGGTGTCGGTGTTGTATAACCTTCTTCCTGCAGTGCTTTCAAGATCGGTTCAATAATGTTCAGCGATTCAAATAACATATGGTATTGACTTTGTTGACCTGTTAATTATCGGGAGCAGATGGACCATCCCGGGATGGTCACTTTTTTCATGCATGCTGACCTTCCGCACCCCGCATACCCGTCTAAAGGCAGGAAAGACATTATTTATAATGAGTTACAGATAAAAACGCTCGCAACGGCAATCGATGAAGCTGACGGGACACTCTGCAATGAATAATCTACTCATTTATCCGTAACGGCAAAGTCCGGAGAACAGCTTTGCAAAACCCTTTCAAAGCCTCACTCCATCCGGTTTTTCTTTCACGATCTTTTCAGCTATTTTTCCGCTGCTGTATCAGCCTCTTTTAATATTACGGAAGTTTTTCAGCTTTTCACATGATCTTTCTTTACGACACCGAATGGTGGATAGCCGTCGCTGTGGCTCTCGGAGCTGCTTCGGCTCCCGCTTTCATGAAACGCCTTAACCTTTTCTTTCTGCTGGCGGTACTCGCGGTATGGACTGCCGTCTTAATCCGTATGGCCTTCATGCAGGGGGCCCTTGCCGCCCTTGCCGGAGGCATGCTCTCTCTCTTCTGGGGTTTTCTGCTGATGCTCTTCTCTCTCTTTTATTCCGGACTCCGCCAGATGTCAAACAAGCGCTACGGCTGAACGGACACCCACTGCGGCACATATTTCCAGGCGCTTTTCATCTCCCTGTTGCTCGTTCTCCACAGAGGTTCATGGCGGCTGACCAGATCCCAGAAGGCCCGGGAGTGATTCATATGCACCGTATGGCAAAGTTCATGAACCATAATGTAACGGATCAGCTCTTCGGGCAGAAAAAGCAGCTTGGAGTTCAGGGTTATCGTTCCGCGCGTTGAACAGCTCCCCCATCGGGAGTGCTGCAGACGGACAGCAACTCTTGAACAGGTGAAATCGCGGGCCGATGACAGAGATTCAAGTGAGGGAATCAGCAGCGCTTCAGCCCGATGCTTCAGCCAGGAACAGAGCAGCCTGCGGCAAAGCGAAGCATCGGCGATATCCCCTGAAACAAGCAGAGTGTTTTCTGCCCGCTCTTCAAGTTCAGCCTTGCCGCTCCCGGTTTGGTTATATCCGACCGTCCAAACTTCGGAAAAACAGGGAAAGGCAATTGAATGGGGCAGTCCGTTCTCCTGCACGGGAACCGGTTCCTGCCGCTGGGCGTCAAGATGTGCCGCAGCCCTTTTTATCCATGCCTCATACCGGAGAAGAAGGGATGGCACCTTCTTTTTGTCATATCCTGCCGGAACCACCACCACCAGCCCTCCATGCGGCGTCATTTTCAGACGCGCCCGCTTCGCCCTCAAACTGACCTTCAGGGTATAGGGGAAAGGGGCGCTCCCGGCGCGGGCATGGTTAAACAAGGAAAGCGGCATTGTCACTTCAGATCGATTTCCGGCAGATCATGAAGAGGAGTTTCCCGAACTGCCGGAATTAAATGATTACAGCTATTAATGTACTGAACATCACCGAACAATGCGCATCAACACAAAACAAAGAGAATCAGCCAAGCGCATTTTTCAGGTCTTCAAGAAGATCGTCACAATCCTCAATACCGACCGAAAGCCTGATAACCGTTTCGGTGATGCCTGCCGCCAGCCTGTGCTCCTGATCCATTGACGCATGGCTCATGGTTGCCGGATGCTCGATCAGCGACTCAACCCCGCCGAGGCTTTCGGCAAGCGCAAACAGCTTCGTGCCCTTCAGTACCCGGTTGACATCCTCAATTGCGCCGTCAAGCTCAAAGGAGACCATGCCGCCGAAACTCTGCTGCTGCAGTTTTGCCAGCTCATGCTGGGGATGGGCCGGAAGGCCGGGATAAAATACCCGCTTCACTTTCGGGTGCGTTTGCAGATACTCCGCCACGGCAAGCGCGTTGCGCTCATGCTCCCTCATGCGGACCACAAGGGTTTTGATGCCGCGAAGCACCAGCCAGCAGTCGAAGGGCTGGGCGCAGGTACCAAGAGCATTGACGATGAACTTCAGACGTGCATCCAGATCCTCGCTGTTGGAGAGCACCGCCCCGCCGACCACATCGGAATGGCCGTTAAGGTACTTCGTGGTCGAATGAACGACAATGTCGGCTCCAAGCTCGAACGGCTTCTGACCGTAGGGAGAGAGAAAGGTGTTATCGACAATAGTCAGAAGCCCCCGGACCTTTGCAAGCAGGGCGACAGCATGAATATCGACCAGATTCAGCAGTGGATTGGAGGGAGTCTCGACCCACACGGCTTTCGTCTTCTCATTCACAAAGGGAAGAAGGTTGGCCGGCTCCTGAAGGTTCACGAAATGCACCTTGATGCCGAAATGCTCCTCGACCGTTTTCATCAGCCGTGAAGTTCCGCCATAGCAGTCGTCGGTGCAGATGATCTCGTCACCGGATTTAAAGATATTAAGGGTCGAGGTGATAGCCGCCATGCCTGTCGTTACCGCAACGGCTGATGAGCACCCTTCAAGGGCGCAGAGGCTGTCTTCAAGAGCCTTCCGTGTCGGATTGCCGCTCCGGGTGTAATCAAATCCCCGGTGCTTGCCGATATCCTCGAACACAAAGGTCGAACTCTGGTAGATCGGGGTCATGATTGCGCCGTATGCCTTGTCGGGAGCTACACCGGCGTGGATGGTGTCGGTCTGGAAACTCATGGATAGCTCGTTTAAAAGATTAACTAAACAAAATAAAAAAACCTCTTCCCTGACGTGCATGGAAGAGGTTTTTAATGGCACTCTGTTTCTCTATGGCATGGGCTGAAAAACGCCATACCCGTTTTGAAAAGAGAAGCATAAAAGCTCTTTTTCACGCATCGTTCTTCTGCTTCATCCAGGCTGAAAACCCGGATGCATAGAGCGCAAAAGTAGAATGTGGCACCGTGTTCCGCCGTTGAACGGAGTCGGTTGTCAAGGCGTCACCGGGTCTATTCCCTCAGCCTTTCTTGATGTCCAGCAATGGATAAAGAACGTAATAACTATTGTTAATGTAAGTTTTCAGGATGAATAATGCAAACTGCACCGTCACTCCGTGATATTTTTTTTATGATCATTCACCGATATTTTTGGGGCTTTCGCCGCCATTTGCTCAGCAATTTCAGAAATTGTCATTACCTTGAAAAAATAACCTGCAATGAAAAGAGTTGGCGAAATTCGGAGTTTGTTGATGCGTTAAGCCAATAAAGCTCCTACGAGTCACTCCGTATCATTTTTCTGTACCGTCATCAGAATTACCATGTCCTTATATTCCGAATTTGCAGGTTGGTATGAGCAGGTGTTTCCATTCCGTGAGGAGGTCTATCTTTTTCTCTGTGAACATGCCACTCACCCGGGAAGCGCCGTGCTCGATGCCGGATGCGGGCCGGGCCACTATTGCAGCCGGTTTCATCTCGACGGCTTTCAGGCGACAGGAATTGATCTCGACCCAAAAATGATTGCGGTGGCTGCGGCAACTTCCCCGGCGGTTGCATATCATGCCATGGATATTGCTGAACTGGCCTCGCTGAAACGATCGTTCCGTTTGATCTATTCCATCGGCAATGTTGTCGCCCATCTTTCGCCTGACCGCTTTTCAGCCTTTCTCGGCCAGGTGCATGCCGCTCTTGAACCCGGGGGGTGCTGGATCTTTCAAACCGTTAACTGGGATTATCTTCTCAAGCTTTCTGAATACCGCTTCCCTCTCAAAACCGTTGGAGACGGGTCAGTCTTTTTTAATCGCCGCTATCTCGATATTTCACCGGAACAGGTCATTTTTCAGGTCGAGCTTCTGGCTGACAACCGGGAAATTTTCAGTGACCAGGCGATTCTCTATCCGCTTACCGCCGACGACTACCTTCAATGCCATGAGACCGCGGGATTCGCTCTGGCAGGGATGTATGCCGGTTTCGATAAAACACCGTTCAACAGTGAACAAAACTCCGGCCTTGTCATGGTTTTCACGAAACATTGAGCGTGATATGCTCCCCATTAGCTTATGATTTCACTTTGAAAGATCAAGCTCATGCTTGAAGAAAATCATCAACCGTGACCTGTGCCTGTTTCAAGATAGCCCTCAAAGTTCCCTCTGGCATATCTCCCGGATGATTCGGGATAGTAGTAAAAATCTTTCTGACAGGATGATACCAGAGTTCATGGCTCCCGGCTGCCTGCCTGTAAAATTCAAAGCCGAATTTTTTCAGTTTCCTGACAATATCCCGATATGAATGATTCGCAAGCCTCCCCATTATAAACCTACGATTAACGGGTAATCAAAAGATTCCTGGACAAAGAGAAGCTTTTTTTCCGGCTCCTGACCTGCTTCAAGAAGCATTTTAGCTACATCACGAGCAATCTCAAGAGTTTCACTGATCGTTCTCCCCTGTGCTACAAGGCCCTGCAAGGTATCGGAAGTCGCCAGATAAACACCCTCCGGCAGCTTTTCAATATGAATGGTAATAATTGTTTCCATATCAGTAGAATATTCAAAATGTTGGTGTATGGTTACAATACAACAAGTTTCGCAATTTTCATCAGCGTAGAACCACCTTAGGTGGTCGGTGTTGCACACGTCCATACGTTAGCTGAAGAAAGCCTGCATTGTGGCTGATCTGTATCCCGAACCTCCTGAGGATATCAAAACGAATAATTCAGCGCAACGGTAAAACCGGATTGCCCTTCGTCACCCACTACCTGACGAGAATAGTCGGCATGGAGGAACAACTCTTTGGTAGCCGCTATTTCAACACCGACAGTACCGTTAAAAAAATGGGAGTCGCTTGGGGAAGAAGAAGTTGTGACACTCTCTTCCCAGCCATTCATGGAAGCGGTTACGGCCTGTGCATCGAGGCGTTTTGCGTAAGCCCAGTCCATTACCGCATACGGAGTTATTTTATGGCGGTTATGCAACACAAACTCTCTTTTGATCATCAGATCCGCCCGGCAGTGTAGGGTTTGACTGTGAGCCGCCCTTACCGTCAAGTCAAGACTTCCTGCTCCGGTTTCAGTAAATCCGTTTCTTGACTGACAGAGATAGCCGAGGCCAAAACCGGGGATAAGTTTCAGTGGGCCTGCAGAGAGCAAAACACCGCTTCGCAGAGCGATATCAGCATCCCATGCTTGAAGTGTTGCCCTTGCTGTTCTTGAGAGGGCTGTGAGCGGCGAAAGAACGGGGCCATGCGCCGACGGCAGGTAGAAGGTGCCGATATTGATATTCCTCCGGGTATTGCCATCCGCTGATCCGGCACTGACAGCAGCCTGCAGAAATGCATGATCAAGATAGAGCGCCGAATATGCCGCAGCGCGATAGTAGTCTGTATCGGCCGTTCCTCCTCCGTCATACCAGTCAACAGTTCCCTGCATCCATGCCAGCGAAAAGCCTGACACCCACTTTTCAGAACTTTTTTTATCGAAACCAATTAACATTCCGTTGATAGCACCATCAAACCCGGATGCCGGGTATTTTTGAACCGTCCTGGCCGCTTTTGCCCATAAGCCTGATACCGGTTCACTCGCTGCCAGACGGTCAATACGGTCGTCAATAGCCCGATTTTGTATGGCAACAACATGGTAGCCGGATACAGCAAGATGGTCAAAGCGGTGGGGAGAGATCGTGTTGAGCGCCCGGTTGAACAACTCCTGACTGACCGGATTGCAGAGTACGTCCAGAGTGTTGAAAACAGATTCCATATCAGAATAAGGCTCCGGAGTATGCGAAACAAGGTAGGTACCAAGAGCGCGACCATTAGCGGAGCTTGCCATCACCGGGTAAAAGAGTACGGCATCCGTCACAAACTGGCCGTTAAAAAAAATGGTGTATGGGGTGCCGCTTGACTGGAATTGCTGGCCGCCTCCCTCTCCCCACCCATCGATCGGAGCGGCAAGACCGGTATAGAATGATTCGCCCGGAACCGATAGCCCGAGAGTCATCATGGAGGGAGTATTCGGCAGGGCAAAAAGAGTACGGATCTGCCGGGCGTTCAATCCGCGAACGGAACTTGCCCGCATCACCCAACTGCCCTCCTGACCGGAGGCATTTGATGAGGCCGTCGGATTATAAAAGCGGATAAAAAACTGGGGGACCGTTGTTCTGGTACTGGTAACCAGAGTTGACAATTCCCACGGCCCTTTGCCAGCCAAGTACGAGGCATTCAGCACAGCCGGATCCACAAGAAAAGGGGTATTTTCACTGCCGATCGGCTGCGTAAGGCTACGCCAGTCAGCCGCGCCGACAAGTGAAGTGTGCAATCCCACAACTGCTGCAAGAAGCAATAAACGCAAGGTTAAACCTCGCCACCCGTCGCCTAATGGTTTGAGCTTCATGATCTCCTGCCGTTTGTCAATCTGCAGGCAAATACCCTGCTTCGAAAAGTCGAGTTGTTGTCCGGAAATTCCGGACAACTGGTAGCAATGGAGAAGATCGACAATAACTGAAGTCGTGCAACCTCTCCTTGGGGTTTATTTGTTTGATCAGTCACGGATATTTTTTTGGTTTTCACGCCATTCATTCCGCCATTTCAAAAATTGTCATTACCTTTGAATAAATTGTTTTCCTTTACAAACAGTTGGAGAAAAGAATGAAATTCAATGTAACAATCAACAGGGATGAAGATGGCATCTGGATTGTGGAATGCCCAAGCATACCTGGTTGTGTCAGTCAGGGAAAAACAAAGGATGAAGCCCTTGTAAACATTTCAGATGCAATCCACCAGTGCCTTCTGGTCAGGGCAGAGCAAGGCATACCGTTGACAATTGAGACCCGACAAATAGAAGTTGCTGCATAAATGCCTCCTCAACTCCCTATACTGAGTGGACTGACCCCTCTTGAATTTCTTGCATTAAAAGAAAATATGCCGGGAACTCTATTTTTGGGTTGACCGATTAAGGGGATAGCCGCAAGTTTGGTCCAACTAATATATTGAAGTGTCGTAGATTAAGGGTGAACCTCTCAAACGCCTTGAAGCGATAAAAGTCAACTTTAACAAAGTGATGTATCTCATTCATAAATGTATTCCTATAGAGTAAAGACTATTAAAGTCAAAGAGATATATGTTCTCAACTCTCATCGTTATACTTGAGCCATCACAGCATTGAGCAAGGATGTTTGTTTTTTTTCTCGCTCAGCTCGTAGCTTTTCCAGTTCATCACAACGCGCCATGAGTTGGTCGATTCTGGCGACGATGCGTTTCTGTTCGGCAAGGGGAGGAAGTGGATGAATACTTTTCACCGCATCATCGCTTCCAAGTCTTGGCATTTTCACCCCATACATCAGACTGTCTACATGAGTTAAAAATGTCGGCCGTTTCAATAGCCACCTCAAAAACTGAGAATCAATGGCACTTGATGGAACAATGGGAATAATTTCTGTTGTACAAACACCATCAGCATCAGCAACTACCACTTTGTTGAGATATGGACGCAGTTTTCCGTAAAGGACATCGCCCTTTTGAAAAGTTGACTTTGTTGATGTCGAAAGTCGCTCAGAATATTGTGCCCTGTAGATAATTCGAGACGTATCTTTTTCAATATCTTCAAGATCCAAAAGCCATGTATCAACAGCAATTTCTCCTGAAATACTATTTTTCCTGCCATTATAGTCGCTCACTTGCCCCAGCCTAACCCACGCCCATCCAACCGGCAACTCATAAGGCACTTCATCGGGCTTGATCTCGGGCAACGGTTTTGGCTCCCTGATCTTTCCCACTTTCACCAGCCTCCGTTTTTCCGCATCAATATCCTTCAACAGTTCACTTGCAGGCTGGTCATTCGGGTCTTGGGGCACAAGTTTGCCCTGCATGGCAAGGGTTAAAATCAACTCACGCAGTTTTTTGATGCCATCTGGTGCGGCAAAGGCAATATCGAAATGCTGTTCGAGCAGTGCCCTGCTCCTGACATTTTCATTCATAGCTCTCCTCCACCACTTCCCAGTAACCAAATTTGTCTGAACCTTTCCTCCTAAGCTTTCCTTCGGATTTCAGCTTTGAAAGGTTCCATTCAACTCCTCTGACTGACAATCCGGTTATTTCACTAAGAGCTTGCCGAGTAATTTCCGGGGTTCCCCTGATTGCTCCAAGAATTTCACGCTCCGTTTTCCCCACAGTCTTCACCACAGTCTTCACCACAGTCTTCACCACAGTTTCTCCCACAGTTTCTCCCACAGTTCCATCATTCTGTTTCGCAGGTAAAGAGTCAGTTTGTGCCATGACCTCTTGTTCAAGAGCTAGCGCCTCCTCTGAAACATTAAAAACCGTTCTGATAAAGTGGGATGAAAAAATATAGCTCTCCCGGGGATAAGCCTTGAGAATGCGCGGCATACCGGAACCAAGGTACTCAACCATGCCCAGATCCTTGAATACACGCATCAGGATCTTGTTGCGAGGAATTGAATAGCCCGCAAAGAAGTCATCCCGCTCTTCACCTGGATGGATATAACCGGCAGCCGTTATTTCAAGTCGATCATCAAAAATCTCGAATTTCGGAACAAGCTCGGTTGAGTAGTCATTATGGATAATCGCATTGATGACCGCTTCACGCAGGGCTACCTTGTTCCAAAGGCTGAGGTTGATACGCTCCCGTGATGTGATTTTATTGATAACACGATTCTCGACGCCCTCCAGATGGTCGAGTACAAGCTTGCAGGTTTTTATGAGGCAACAGAAACCGTAGTCCTTGCTCTGAAGAAGATTTACCCTGTCGATACCTGCATATTTTGCCACCTGCACCGAGTTGCCGTTCTGATCGGCCAGCAGGTAAGCGGCATAGTTGTAAAGGCCCTCTTCAGTGAGAAGTTCAAGATTATCCGCAAATTTTTCGCCCAGTTCAAAGCCCGACTCTTCATAATATATTCTGAGTTGTTCAAAGCTGAGATCCTGCCTTGGTGAACGAATACGGCCCAACGAGTTACGGGTACGTTTGGAAAAGAGTTCCTCAATCATCCGTGATGGCATAGGCTCAGTTGCACTACCCACCCGGATATAGCAACCCTTTTCGGTCATGCCAAATTTTTTCAGGTGGTAGGGCTTTTCCGAGCCACCTGCAAGGGTGATGCGAATAACATCCTTTCCATCACGCTCCTCATGAATAACATCAAAAAGCCCCATGACCGAGGGTTGAATGTTATTTTTAAGACGATCTTTGACCGCGAGCTGCACCGCATCACCGTTTGACACGCCATAAACGGAGCCATCCTTATCGATACCGAGATAGATCACGCCTCCGTCATGGTAGTTCAGAAATGCCACAGCCTCTTTTTCGAGAGCGTCGGTCAGTTCACGTTTGTATTCTATACGATTGGATTCCATGTGCTTCAGTTCCCTCCCAATGCCTGCATGAGTTCATGTTTCAGGGCAGCTTGAGCAGCTTCGAGTTTCCTCACAATTTCCTGGTACTCCTCCATCAGCTCTTCAGGGTCGCGATGGTTAACCTCTACTTCGTGGGGGTTTTTGCAGTCGAGGTTGTAGTTTCGTACGGCAATCTCCGATGCCGTGACCTTCCATGCGTCTTGGGTGACTTTCCGCCCTTTGCGCTCGGCTCCTCCCCACCACGCTTTTTCCCGGTCGAACTCCTGAATGGTCAGCGGTCTGGTGCGGGAATATGCCTTGTAGCCTTCAGGATAGGGGTGTTCAAAGAACCAGATATCCTTTGTCGGACCGCACTTTTCGAAAAAGAGAATGTTGGTCGAGATGCTGGTGTAGGGGCTGAACACCCCCTTCGGCAGTCGGACAATGGTGTGCAAATTGAACTCGTCAAGCAACTCATGCTTCAGGTTGGTTTTGACTCCCTCACCAAACAGGAACCCGTCAGGCAATACCACTGCAGCGCGGCCAGTGTCATGCTTGAGCCGGTGCATGATGAGGGCCATAAAGAGGTCTGCGGTTTCGCGGGTCTGGTATTTTTTGGGGAAGTTGTTTTCGATACCGTCCTCTTCCATGCCCCCGAAGGGTGGATTGGTGACAATAATATCGACACGATCCTTCGGGCCGTAGTCCTTGAGCGGTCGACTGAGAGTGTTGTCGTGCCGGATGTTGGAGGGCACATCGATGCCGTGCAGCATCATGTTGGTCAGGGCAAGCATATGCGGCAAAGGCTTCTTTTCCACTCCGTGAATGCTCTCCTGCATAATCTTCAGGTCATCGGCATTCTTCACCTGCCCATTGAGATGTTCGATAGTGTTGGTGAGAAAACCTCCTGTACCGCATGCTGGATCGAGTACGGTTTCACCAAGTTGCGGGTTGAGCGTCTCCACCATAAATTGGGTAACAGCGCGAGGAGTGTAGTATTCGCCGGCATTTCCGGCAGACTGCAAGTCAGCAAGAATCTTTTCGTAGATGTCGTTGAAGAGGTGGCGGTCGCCGGAGGAGTTGAAATCGACCTCCTCTTCAATGGTATTGATCACCTGCCGGAGCAGGGTGCCGGACTTCATGTAGTTGTAGGCATCCTCAAAGACCGAACCGATAACCCTGCCGTGTGGGGAAACCCCTGCAACGTAAGCGAGACGCTTGAGTGAGGGAAAGAGGTCATTGTTGACAAAGTCGATCAGCTCCTCTCCGGTCATGCCTTCAGGATCTTTTGCCCAACTCTGCCAGCGATACCGGCTCTGAAGCGGGGTTTTATAATCGGGAATGGTAAGCTGCCACTCCTCTTCACGATCATTGAATATTTTCAGAAAAAGAAGCCAGACGATCTGGCTGATGCGCTGGGCATCGCCATCAACGCCGACGTCCTTGCGCATGATGTCCTGAATGGTTTTGATCAGTGTTCCGATCGGCATAGTGGTTCTTTGTTATGCGCTGTAGAGCGCTTGTTCGAGTTCATGAACGGCTTGCTGGTAGCTTTCAAAGCCATTGAAAATACGAATGATCTCGACAGGTGTACCGAAACGGGTGAAAGGAGCAATAGAAAGTATCTGCGGGGCTTCAATATGCACAATGCCTTCGTCGGCATATTTGTCGAGAAGAGCTTCCAGAACCCGCCGCGCCTGCTCACCGTAGTGGGTAAAGTAGTTGCGTTTTTTAACCTGCTCCGCCCTCTCCCTGCGGGTAAGAGGCGGTTTGTCCCATGCGATATGACAGATGAGGTCGAAAGGGTCGTAATCACGGCTGATCTCTTCGGAGAGTGCATCAAAAAAAACTCCCTCCCTTGACAGCTCATCAATAATCACCTGTTTTTTCTCGGCAGTGTTCCATCGACCGAGAAAATCTTCAAGTGAAGCGAACTCCCTCGATAATGTTTTTCGTGTATAGTCCCTGAGCGATTCGGTAATCAGTTTGCCATCGGCATCGAAATACTGTACCCTTTCGGCAACAACATGTACCTCAACATTATCGACCACATAGCAGCGTATACGAGGGCCATCATCATGGTCATCGTCATCAGCAACATGTTGCCAACCACCTCCATCGTTGCCGGAGTCCGGATAGAATACATCCTCTCCGGAATGTTCATCCTCTGTGATATCCGGAGGAACCGGTGAGTCATCAGGGTGCTGCGGTGTGTAGATCTGCACGGGATCACCGTCGAAATCAGGATCGGCAAAAAGCTCTGTGGCTTTTTTGAAATCCATGATGGTGAAATAGTATTTGCCGTACTCTTCGTTGATTCGGGTTCCGCGACCGATTCGCTGCTTGAACTCCGTCATTGAGAGAATGGTCTGATCGAGCACGATAAGCTTGCAGGTCTGGGCATCGACGCCGGTTGACATCAGTTTGGAGGTTGTGGCAATCACCGGATATCTTGATTCAGGAAAAATGAAGTTATCGAGTTCTGCCTTTCCCTCATCGCTGTCGCCGGTAATGCGCACGACATAGCGAGAGTTCTGTGCAACCAGATCGCAGTTTTCATTGACCAGCGCAGAGCGCATCCTCTCGGCATGATCAATGTTTTCGCAGAAAACGATGGTTTTATCGAAGCGGTTGGTCAGGCGAAGAAATTCGCTGATCTTCTTTGCAACAAGCAGTGTCCGCTGTTCAAGAACCAGATTCTTGTCGAAATCCTTCTGGTTGAAAATCCGGTCTTCTATTTCATTGCCGAACTTGTCAACCATCCCTTTGTCAGGGCGCCAGCCCTCGAGATCCTTATCTATATCGATGCGAACCACCTTGTATGGAGCAAGAAATCCATCGTCGATGCCTTTTCTGAGTGAGTAGGTGTAGATCGGCTTGCCGAAATAGTCGATGTTGGAAATCTCTCTGGTCTCTCTTGGCGTCGCCGTCATGCCTATCTGTGTGGCTGAGGAAAAGTACTCAAGAATCTGCCGCCAGGCCGAGTCCTCTGCGGCGCTGCCGCGGTGACACTCATCGACGACAACCAGGTCAAAAAAATCAGGAGTGAACTGCCGGTAGATGTTCTGCTCTTCTTCGGTACCGGTAACTGCCTGATAGAGTGAAAGATAGATCTCGAACGACTTGTTGACCTGCCGTTTTTTGATCTTGGTCATAGCCGATCCAAATGGCTTGAAGTCATTGGTTATGGTCTGGTCAACCAGAATGTTGCGGTCGGCAAGGAAAAGAATTCGTTTTTTGGCTTTTGATTTCCAGAGACGCCAGATAATCTGAAAAGCCGTAAAGGTTTTGCCTGTTCCCGTTGCCATAACCAGCAAAATGCGGTTCTGGCCCTGAGCGATTGCCTCAATGGTTTTGTTGATGGCCAGAAACTGATAGTAACGAGGGGTCTTGTTGCTCCCGTCGCTGTAATAGTCCTGCGTGATCAGGCTCTCCTGTTTTCCGGTTATTCCCCGATGCATCGACCACCTTTTCCAGAGATCCTCAGCAGAGGGAAACTCATCCAGAGAGAGTTCTCTCTCAATGATACCGTCAGAGGCTATCTTGTTATGAAAAAGGAACCCGTCACCGTTGGAGCTGAAGACAAAGGGCACCTGAAGCATTTCCGCATACCCGAGACCCTGCTGCATACCGTCCCCCACGGAGTGGTTGTTGTCCTTGGCCTCAATGAGAGCAATGGGAATGTTTGGCTTGTAGAACAGCACATAGTCAACCCGCTTGTGCTGGGCACGGGTGTGCAGCTTGCCTCGAACAATAATGCGGCCTTTCGTCAGCGGAAACTCTTCGCGAACCTGCGTATCTATATCCCATCCCGCCCGCTCAAGTGCAGGGGTGATGTATTTGGTGCAGATATCGCGTTCGGTGAGCTGTTTCTTGTTCATGCATCAGTTCCGTTACGTCAATGTATTCAACAAAATACAACATGGATAACGCACACTGCAAAACAAAATGAAAGAAGGGTGGGCTAAAGAAAAGCGGTCTCCCTGTCAAACAATGAACCCGGAAAAGTCATGAAGCAGAGAAAACAAAAAAGCCCGTCTTTGCAAACGGGCATTTTGTGGAGATGGCGGGAGTCGAACCCGCGTCCAGAACATTGCTCAATAAAGCTCTCACACTCATCTCAGGTGTTCAGTGTTTCATGAACCGGTGCTACACCTGTAAAGTTCGGTCCACTATCCCTCTTTGTTTCACCCGTCTGCCTTTTCGGGCAAAAACATCCGGAGCTTACTTGCGCGAACCGAAGCTCAAGCGCGGGTTATGCCATCCGTTGGCTTCAGAGTAAGCGCCCCCCCCAACGGACGATGGCTGATTAATTAACTTGTGCTAATCAGGCAGCCATTGCATACGAATAATCGTCTGCATGTAATGTTGCATAGACTTCTTTAACGAGTCCATCCATGCTGAAACTCGGAGTGCAACTCCATTTCACATCTGCCCTGTCGAAAGCCTGTCATCCCCAATAGTAACAAAGAACAAAACCGCAATGAATGCAGTCTTATATATGCTTTTTCAATCAATAGAACAACAGCAATCACTGATGATTAATTCCGGGAGTGCCGAAAAAAAGAAACCGCCCAATCACTCGCCGCCGGCACCCTGCAATTCATGGAGGGTATCGAGCTTCACCATACCAAACCCCATCGAGTTTTTTTCACCGAACCCGCATTCATACCCGACCTCGATCAGCTCTTTCGGGGCCTGCAGCCTGAACGGCGCAAGGGTTCCCTTCACTTTCGTTTCATCCGAACGCCCTTCCTTCAGCGTAATCAGCTTCTGAACCTTGCCGTTAATCCGCTCCACATATGCTGAATCTATGGAAAAGTTGAACTGCTCGCTTGTTCCCCCAAAGGTTCGGCCATGCAGCGCCTGAAATTTCCGGGAGAGGTTTTCGTGGACTACCCGTTCAAAATCCTGATCTCCCGGAAAAAGATACTGCGGATACTGGTCGGCTTCCCGCTGTGTGCTGCACACGAGCGGCGAAAGCATAATAAACTGCATATCACCGTTAAGCTCAGGTTGATCAAGTTTCCGCACAGTCTCCACCCTGAACCGCTCCTTGCCGATCCAGACATACGGCTCCTGCAACA
>Ga0268280_1000381_pt1 | contig 39487 bp, 41 predicted proteins | sample saktaG_9_FD_190139 | JGI IMG/M metagenome (GOLD analysis project Ga0268280, IMG submission 190139) | Saline water microbial communities from Sakinaw Lake, British Columbia, Canada - sak_2011_5_24_40m | ecosystem: Environmental > Aquatic > Non-marine Saline and Alkaline > Saline ...
AGGTAAGGATGCTACAGAGAAATGGATTAACGATCAGCTTAATGGTACTTCTGTTACTGTAGTCTTAATTGGATCTAAAACCTCTGAAAGATACTGGGTGAATTATGAAATTGAGGAAAGCCTTAAGAGAGGCAATGCCTTATTAGGTGTTTATATACATAATATTAAAGGACTTGAACAAGCCACAGCCTTGAAAGGAAATAACCCTTTTAATCGTTTTTTAATAGAGGAAACTAAGCAAAAATTAGGTGATGTTATTTCTACATATGATTGGATCAATGATGATGGCTATAATAATTTTAGTAAATGGGTTGAATTGGCATGTACTGATTTAAAAAGATATCTTAATTTAAATATTTCTAATTTAGGATTACCAAATGTTGAAAAAAGTTTGAACAACAGCTCTAATATTGTTAGTACTGCCATTCGTGATGTTGGTGAGCAATTTATTGAAGACTCTGGTGTTAAGATAAACCTAATATATGAGGTCGAAATTGATTGTGAAGTAAAACAAGATGGTTTTAGACCTTTTTTCCTAAGGTCCACTAAATATTTTTTAAAGAAAAAAAGATCATTAGATTTTTTTATTAAATCCTGTAATGTTCCACATCCATTTTCTGTAAAATGGAAGATAAAAAATACTGGTAATGAAGCTAAATCCCTAAAAGCATTGAGAGGAGAAATAATAAACGATGCTGGTTTTGGAAGAAGGAAAGAGAACACATTATATACAGGCACACATTATGTTGAATGTTATGTAATTAAAGATAATTATTGTGTTGCTAAGGATAGAATTGACGTTCCTATCACTTCCGTTTAATATGGCAATACAAATGAAATTAAAGATATTTTAATAGGTTTTATGAAATTTCGGTCAGCTAATAGAATACTTAAAAAAGCTTTAAAAGAAAAAAAGCCCCAAACATTCAGTAGTACGTGGATTTATAAAGAAGCTCGGTCAGCCTATAACTATTTTAGGCTAAATATTAGAACTGAAAACGGTGATATTGATTGGGATAGAGTTACTAGTAAACTAGATCGGAAGTTTCAGAAACGGTGGGTTAGGTATAGAAGAAAGATAGTTAAGGAATATGAGAACCAAACGGAAATAGATTTAATCCTTTTAAGATATAGAAATAAACTTTATACCCTTATGGTCTCAACTGATTATAAGGATGAGCGTAACAGAGAAAAAATTATTATATCCTTAGTACGTATTAGTCAAAAAGGCAATATCTTAGCTCAAAGAGAGTTAGTTTTCTGGCTTATGTTTATGGTTGAGGAATGGATTGAAAAAAGATGGCAAATTCGTAAATGGAAGGGTTATACGGACGACGTGGAGGATAAAATTAAAGGATGTATCAGATGTTATAAATACACTGGAACTTTCCTTGGCTATCTTTATAAAACACTAGAATTCTCTGGTCGAGGTGTTAGGTCAATGTTTAAGTACTCCTTAGATGATACTGTTTTTGACGGGGAAGAGAGTAAAATCAATTATGTAATACACGATCAGCAGAGTCTGTAGGACAACAGGAATTACTTACTTGACATAAAAAAGTAGTGGGTATATACTCAATATAGATAGTTAATAAAGGTCGAGCTACCTATTTATAAGTTTTTAATCAACCTGCAAAAATTTTTATTTTATAAAAACTTAGGCAGGTAAAATAAAATTATGCCTAAATTAGATGGTACTGGTCCCCAAGGAAAAGGACCAAGAACAGGCCGTGGAATGGGAAATTGTCCCGGTACTGGTGGAACTAGTCAAGGATATGGTCTCGGTTTTGGCCGAGGTATGGGTCGCGGTCAAGGTAGAGGGTTTGGTCGTTTTTGTTCAGGATGTCCTTTTTGTGGTAATACAAATATAACAAAGGAAGAACAAAAAAAGATTTTAAAGGAAGAAAAGAAGTTAATTGAAGAAGAACTAAAAAATCTATAGGCCAAATAGAAAAAGGCTACGGGTTAATAACCCGTTTCTTTTTCGGGTATTTTTTGTAATAATATAAACTAATGAAAGAAAGAGTTGCTAAATTTTCAATCTGGACAAATATAGTTTTAGCTGGAGGTAAACTAACCATTGGCTTTATTTCTGGTTCAGGTGCTATTTTTGCTGATGGTCTACACTCTGGAATGGATATTTTGTCATCAATTATAAGTTTTTTTGGTATCAAAATATCAAACAAACCAGCTGATCAGAAACATCCTTATGGTCACTATAAATTTGAGGTCCAAGCCGGGCTGGCTATAACTATTATCTTGTTTCTTACTGGAGTATTTATTATCTTTGAAGCAATTAGAGAATTTGGTAATTCTTCACCTGTAAGTATTGGTTATCTGGCTTTTGGAGTAATGCTCGCTTCAGTAATAATTAATGAAATTGCGGCCCGAATTAAGATTCATTATGGTAAACAAGAAAATTCACTAGCCTTACTTTCTGATGGTTATCATACAAGAGTTGATGTTTTCTCTTCACTATCCATTTTAATTGGCTTATTTTTAATAAAATATTGGATTTCTATTGACTCAATTTTAGCTCTACTAATTGGTCTGTATATTATTAAAGAATCTTTTTCTATAGGGAAAGAAGCGATTGATTCTTTACTAGATGTTTCTGCTGGTGAAGAAATAGAGGATAAAATAAAATTACTTGCAAAAACAAAAAACGTTGAAATTTCCCTATTAAAAACTCAAAAAAGAGGGTCTGCTATAACTGCCAATCTTGATATTAATTTACCAAGTAATCTTAAAATAGAAGAGGCCACTAAAATCTCCGATAATTTAAGAAATAATTTAATAAATGAAATCAAAAATCTTTGTTATGTAACCATCCAAATTACTAGCCATGACATTGAAACTGGATTTTATAAACCAGAATTTGGTAAAAGTTTTGGTTGGCAGAGAAAGGGAAAATTTAAAGAAAGTATTGAAGTAGCTGATGGCAAAGGACCAGGAGGAAATTGTCTTTGTCCTAAATGTGATTATAAAATACCTCACACCAAAGGTTTACCATGTTCTACTCTTCAGTGTCCAAATTGTCTAATTAATTTAGAAAGAAAATAATATGGTTAAAATTATTCAAACTGGAAATAAAATTCTTCGTCAAACAGCTAAAAGCGTATCTGTATCTGATATTATAAAACCTAAAATACAAAAGGTTTTGAAAAATTTGAGCAGTATCCTTAGTAGCCAGAATGATGCCATTGCTATTGCTGCCCCACAGATAGCCGTATCGCTTAGAATTTTTGTGATTTCTGCTAAAATTTTTAATGAGGATTATGGAAATAAAGCTGATACTCCTATATTTTATCCAAATTTGTTCTTTATTAATCCAGTAATTAAAAAGAAGTCTAAGAATAATAAAATCATAGAAGAGGGGTGTCTGTCTGTCCGTGGAGTTTATGGTAATGTTAGTAGGGCAGTAGAAGTAACAATTGAGGCCTATAATGAAGCAGGTGAAAAATTTTCTATGAAGGTATCTGATTTATTAGCTGCTATTATTCAGCACGAGGACGATCATTTAAATGGAATTTTGTTTATAGATAAGGCGACAGACATTAAAAAGATTTAATAGTTTAATAATATAAATATATGCCAAGACCAAACCTTTGTTTTTGTAGGGGAATAAAATTTGAACCAAATGTTGTGTATTTTAAGCCACAAGGAGTTCCTCTGTGTAATCTTGAAGCGGTAGAAATTTCTTTGGAAGAAATAGAAGCATATCGGTTACGCCACATAGATGATTTAGAACAAATAGAAGCGGCAAGGAGGATGAAAGCCACCCCTAGTACATATCAAAGAATACTCTATTCAGCTTATAAGAAAATTGCTGATGCCTTAATAAATGGTAAAGCAATTAAAATAATTAAACATAAATAATATGAAAGTATTAAAATTTGGAGCAGTTTGGTGTTCGGGTTGTCTCGTAATGAAGCCTCGGTGGAAAGAAATTGAAAAGGAAAATCCTTGGCTTCAAACCGAATATTATGATTTTGATCAGGATAAGGAAATGGTAAACAAATATAATATTACTGACGTCCTACCAGCTTTTATTTTTCTTAATAAAAATGAAGAAGAATTTTTACGTTTAACTGGTGAAATTAATAAACTAGATCTAGTAGATCTTATTAGCAAAAATAAAGATAAATAAAGTATGTTTCAAACAATAAAAAAAATAATTTTTATTTTATTATTTATTTTCTTGGGTTTAACACAGATAGTAAGTGCTAGTAATTTTCCAGTAAATGCTTATTTTTTCTATGGTGATGGTTGTCCACATTGTGCTAAAGAAAGAAGTTATTTGGAATCAGTTGCTCAAAAGTATAGTAATTTTAAGATATATGATTTTGAAATATATCATAATAATGAAAATATTCAGATTTTAAAAAAGGTTGTTGAAACTATTGAGACTGATGTTAGTGGTGTCCCATTTTTAATAATAGGTGATAGACATTTTGTTGGTTATGCTGAAAGTGTTACATCAAATGAAATAGAGAGTCAGATTATAAATTGTACTGATAATGGTTGTGTAGATTTAGTAGCTAAAATTGCTGGTATTAATCTTATAGATAATTCTGATGAGAAAAGTAATATTAGTACAGTTACTAATTCAATCGATGAGGATATCCAAAATCTTAATGAGGACAAAATAATTAGTATTCCTTTCATAGGTAATATTGCAAGTGATAAATATTCTCTACCGATTTTAACCATTATTATGGGAATACTGGATGGCTTTAACCCCTGTGCTATGTGGACACTGCTTTTTCTAATTAGCTTACTTATAGGCATGAAAGATAGAAAAAGGATGTGGATCCTCGGAAGCGCTTTTATTATTGCTTCAGCCTCGGTTTATTTCATTTTTATGTCTGCCTGGTTAAACTTAATTTTATTTTTGGGCTTTATTGTGTGGGTCAGGATAATAATAGGAATCTTGGCTCTACTAGGAGGCGGTTATAGTCTTAAAGAAGCATTTTTTAGTAGAGATAGTGGTTGTAAGGTTACTAACAGTGAAAAGCGACAAAGAGTTTTTGAAAAAATGAAAGCTGTAGTTGGTCAAAACAGCTTTATAATTGCTCTTGGTGGAATAATTATTTTGGCATTTATGGTTAATTTAGTAGAACTGATATGTTCTGCTGGTTTACCCGCTATTTATACACAAGTCCTGGCATTAAATGAATTATCTAATTGGCAATATTATCTTTATATATTGATTTATATTTTATTTTTTATGATAGATGATTTATTTATCTTTTTTATAGCCATGTTTACTTTGGAGATGACTGGGATAACAACTAAATATGCTAGGTATTCAAGATTGTTTGGTGGCGTCATAATGTTATTAATCGGTCTATTGCTAATATTTAAACCAGAGTGGTTAATGTTTGGTTAGTTTTATGCAATAATATGAAAAAAATTACTACATTATTAATATCAATATTTTTCTTCTCTTTAATAGGGGTAGCTTTGGCCCAATCTGACAGTGGTTTCATTGCTGACGAGCAAACTACTATTAAAGCTCAAGTTATAGAGATTATCAAGCAAGAAAATATGTTACTTCCTGGATCTGATATAAAACATACAGTTCAGACTTTAGAAGTAAGAATATTAGAAGGAAACAATAAAGGTAAGGAATTAGTTTTAGAAAATGATTATCAAATTTTGAAAAATAATGAGATCTTTTACTTAAAACAAATATCAAATTCTGTAACTGGTAAAAATCAGTATTCTGTGAGTGAGCCATATCGTCTTCCTCAAATATTTTGGTTGGCGGGGCTATTTTTATTAGTCGTCCTAATTTTTGGTGGTATTCAAGGTGTCCGTGGAGTGGTTAGTCTCGTTGGTAGTTTTTTACTCATTCTATATGTTTTGATTCCTGGTATATTGCACGGTATATCTCCTTTATTTATTGCTATTGGTGTTTCCTCTCTTATAATCATAGTCGGCTCATATATAACCCACGGTTTTAATAAAATGACTTCTTCGGCGGTTATTGGAATGTTAGTTACCGTTTGTTTTACGGGATTTCTGGCTTTATGGTCTGTCTACTTTACAAGACTTAGTGGTTTTGGATCAGAAGAAGTTACCTATCTTAATATGAGTATCCCTGGTGGTATTGATGTAATAGGCCTATTACTTGGAGGAATTATGATCGGACTTTTGGGAGTTCTTTATGATGTATCAATTGGTCAAGCTACAGCGGTGGATGAACTTTTTAAATTAGCCCCTGTTGATGTTTCCAAGAGAATGATTTACAAAAAAGCAATTAGAATTGGGCGTGAACATATTGGTGCCTTAGTAAACACCCTGGCGATCGCATATGTTGGTATTTCACTTCCACTAATACTCTTATTATCTCAAATCTCGACGGATAGTATTTTAGTAACCCTAAATCGAGAGATTTTCTCTGCTGAAATTGTGCGTATTGTAATTAGTAGTATTGGTCTTATTTTAGCTGTACCAGTAACTACCCTTGTTTCCGTTTGGTTATTAGGCAGGGATAAATCATAAAGATGTTACAGTTAGCTGTAACTTTATACCTTAGGATGTGTCACTTTTGTCACTTTTTGGTCTGCACGAGATGCGTCGATGTGATATACTAAAATCTAACAAAATAGCCTTACTGGGTAATGAACAAAAAGGTTCTAACTCGAGACGGCCCGCTAATAAAATTTAAAATAAAAAATAAGGTCTCCACGGGGGAGACCTTAAACGGGTGGATATGTAGTGATTAAGAAGACCAACAAACAGCTGGCATTATAATTGGTCTTATCGACCTGCCTGGCTGGTGAGTCAGAAATCAACACTGGATTCACCCTTTTTCTATTATACCATATCTTGATTTTTACTGCAAGTGTTAATTTTTCTTTAAAAATTATGGTATAATAACAAGTATGGAAGAACAAACAGATTTTTTTGATAAATTAGAAAATAATTCGGTGAAGGAGAATGATAAGTTAGAAAAAGTTCTTGAGGGTAAACCTGTTGATGGTAAACCTGGAGTTTTTGAAGATGAAATGGGTGATGAATATACAATTCAGAATGGTATGAAATTTTATCCACCAGATGATGCTGGGGAAGAATTTCATGGGCGAGGGAAGAGAGATGTTAAAAATTAAAGATGAAACAGATTTTAATTATCATTGTGGTTATATTACTTTTTATAATTTCTGGTTTGATTTTTTGGGCTGGTTTAGCGCCGATATCTTTTAATGATTTCTTTTCTGCCTATCCGGAAATCACTGATACCGCTAATCAAATTGGTATTCTAAAAAATAAAGGTGTGGATTCATCGGATAATACGCTATCCGAACCTATTTTAGGAACTACTGGTGAAATAACTATTAAAGGTACAACTTGGAGCGTGGAAATTGCTAATAATGATGCCAGTCGAGCTCAAGGTTTGTCCAACCGTAAGACACTTTTTAATAAAAAAGGTATGCTTTTTGTTTTTGATAAGTTGGCTCAGCAATCTTTTTGGATGAAAGATATGTTAATACCGATTGATATGATATTTTTTGATGATAATTGGAAAATTGTTTTAATTGAATCAGATTTAGACTCTAATAGTTTTCCTAATACCTATGGTGGCGCAGTCAAATCGCAATACGTGCTGGAAACCAATGCCAATGAGGCCAATATCTATAATTTACAGGTTGGGGACCAGGCTATTTTCCTGAACAAATAAATTTTTTAGAATCCAAGCCCTCAATCGTCTTATAATATAGGCAATTTTTGTCAGTCCGCTTTACACTACGGCTTTTTTAGTTTTCTTTGCTGATTTTTTCGTTTTTCCTATTCTTTTGTGGACAGAATTAGTGTAAAATTAGACTAACTTAAAATAATATTTAAGATAATTTATCAGAAAAAATAATTCAAGAATAAAAATGGTCAAAAACACAGTGGGCGGTAAAAAAGATGTAAAGTTAGTTAAAAGCATACAAAAAAGAGATGGGACCATTGTCCCTTTTGATCTAGCTAAGATCGTCGGGGCTATTCATAAAGGCATGTTGGTCGTTGGTGAGGGTTCAATTGAAGAAGCAGAGCTAGTAGCCACTAAGGTTTTTGCAGATTTAGTTAGAATTTCTAAAAAATATCCGAATTTTATTCCGACAGTGGAAGGAATTCAAGATTCGGTGGAAAAAGAATTAATTTTGAGTGAATATGTGAAGACCGCCAAGGAATATATTCTTTATCGCGCTAAAAGAAATGAATTAAGAAAAGAAGTCACTATTTCTAAGGAGGTAAAAGATAAAATTGCGGAGAGTAGCAAATATTTTAAGGGTTCTTATCAAGAATTTATTTTCTATCAATTTTATTCCCGCTTTCGTGATGAACTCGGTCGGCGAGAAACTTGGGTGGAAGCCATTGATCGTTTTATGGATTTTATGAAAGAAAAATTGGTTAAGAAATTAACTGAGGTGGAGTATGCCGAAGTTCGTGAATCAATTTTAAAACAAGAAATTTGTCCATCTATGAGATTACTTTGGGCTTCCGGTAAGGCCGCGCGTAATAGTAATGTGACCGCTTACAATTGTGCTTATATTGCCCCAACCTGTTGGCAGGATTTATCAGAGATCATGTATGTTTCAATGTGTGGAGCTGGTTGTGGTTTTTCGGTGGAGCCAGAGAATGTAGAAAAATTTCCCCAGATTCAAAAACAAATTGGTAAAAAAACAAAAAAGATTGTCATTGAGGATAGTAAAGAAGGTTGGGCTAAATCTTTTGTGGAAGCCTGTACGGTTTGGGAAAATGGTGAAGATGCCGAGTTAGATTATTCCAAGATTCGACCAGCTGGTGCGCGTCTAGCGACCATGGGTGGTCGCGCTTCTGGTCCAGCTCCACTTCAGGAATTAATGCAATTTACCAAACGAAAAATATTATCACGACAAGGGCGCCGTCTGACTACCTTGGACCTTCACGATATTATTTGTCAGATTGGCTTGATTGTGGTGGCTGGTGGTGTGCGTCGTAGTGCTTTGATTTCTTTATCTAATTTGGATGATGCCGAAATGCGTGATGCCAAGAAGGGAACTTTTTGGCAGACTGAAGGTCAACGTTCCATGGCCAATAATTCCGCCGTTTATGAAGTTAAGCCTTCAGCTGATGAATTTTTAAAGGAATGGACCTCTTTGGTGGCTTCGCGAAGCGGTGAGCGAGGTATATTTAATCGGGGTGATTTGGAAAAACAAATTCCTAAGCGTCGTTGGGATAAAATCAAGGATAAAAAGCAGGTAGGAGTGAATCCGTGCGGAGAAATTTATTTGCGTTCCAAGCAATTTTGTAACTTAACCTCTATTGTGGTCCGGCCAAGTGACGATATGAAAAGTATGAAGCGAAAAATGCGTTTGGCGACAATTTTGGGAACCTATCAAGCGACTTTAACTGATTTTCCCTATCTGTCTAAAGAATGGAAAGAAAATTGTGAAGAGGAACAGCTTCTGGGGGTATCTATTACCGGTTATTACGATAATAAAATAGTTCGGGATGATAAAAATTTGGATGCTCTTCGCAATGAGGCTATTATTGTTAATAAAAAATATGCTAAGCGTTTTGGTAAGAATCCCTCAACGGCCATTACTTGTGTAAAACCTCATGGAAATTCCGGACAGCTTTTAGGTGTCGGTTCTGGTATGCATCCGTGGTATGCTAAATATTATATTCGTCGCGTTCGTATTTCGGCTAATGATCCACTTTTGAAATTAGCGCAAGATCAGGGTGTACCAGTTTTGCCGGAAGTTGGTTATTCCACTTCTAATGCTAGTACTATGGTGATGGAATTTCCTTGCCGAGCACCGGAGGGGGCAATTTTGAGTAAAGATGTTAGTGCTTTAACAATGTTGGCTGAATGGCAAAGATTGAAAAAACATTTTACTGAGCATAATCCATCAGTTACTATTTATGTTAATGATAATGAATGGTTAGCGGTGGCAAACTTTGTTTATGAAAATTGGGAGATCGTCGGCGGTCTATCATTCTTACCAAAAAATGATCATGTTTATCAATTGGCTCCTTATGAGGAAATTACCAAAGAACAATATGAGAAAAGATTAAAAGCCTTGGGTCATTTGGATTTTTCTAAATTAATGATTTATGAACAGCAAGATAAAACCACCGGCGCTAAAGAATTAGCTTGTAGTGGGGGAACATGTGAGATCTAAAGGTTTCTTGTCAAAAATTTACTTACAATTATTTCTGTAGTATTTTCTGTAGTATTTTTTTATATCCCAAATTGCAATAATAACACAGCGACCGCTTAGTTATTATTGCAATTAAAAATAGATTAATACATAATAATTTGTATGGGAGAAATGGAAAAAGAAAATAAAAGACAAATTCGGAATACAAAAATACAAGGAGCTATTTTAAAGACTATTGCTGGTGCTGGTTTATTAAGTGTAGCCTTATTAGCACCAAATGCTTTACAAATGTTGAAGGTTTTTGGTCTTGATAAAAAATATTTGAGAAATAAAATAACCACCATAAAAAATTCTAAAGAAAGGCTAATTCATGGTGGACTTGTTGAATGTACACCAGATGGCTTTTTATGTCTCACTAAAAAAGGGAAGTTTTTTCTCAATAGGATTGAGTATAATAATTATAAAATAGACAAACCAAAAAGATGGGATAAAAAATGGCGTATTCTTATTTTTGATATCAAAGAGCAAAACAAACAAATGCGAGATCTAATGAGAAGAAAATTAGGCTTTGTTGGTTTTATTAAATTACAAAATAGCGTTTGGGTATATCCGTATGATTGTGAGGATTTTATCAATCTTCTCAAGGCTGATCTTTCTATGGGAAGTGAAGTTTTGTATATTATTGCTGAGAAAATAGAGAACGAGGTAATTTTACTTAAAGAATTTAAATTGAAGAAATGATTTTTTCAAAAGCACCCATTTTTTGGGATTTTAATATGCAATAATAACTAAGCGACCGCTGTCTTATTATTGCATAAGAGTTAAGGGTAGTGAAGAAAGAAAAGGGAAAAAAGGGAGGGGAGAGAAAAAGGAAAAAATAAAAAAAAGAGGGCTGTTTTTCAAAATTAGTTTATGATATTATATCCTTATAAAGACAAATGAAAATTAAAGTAGTAAAAGACCAAATATCTACGGACGAGCTCAAGACAATAGGTCGGGAGTTTTATAATTCAATGATAAAGGGCGTGGTGGATATTGAAAGAGAGATTATTGCTTTTGGTGGCGAATATCATATTGATGCTAATTTAGTCTTGATTGAAGAAGGATCCAAACAAAATCATGTTTGGGGTTTTAACATTATCTTTGAAAGAGATAGGGATTCTTGGATTGAATATATCTCCCTCATTAATATTCGTCCTCAAGCTGGTAATATGAATATGGAAGTACAAGATAATATTATAAAAGAAAAGATGAAAAAAATAATTAATTCTAAAATAAAATGAGAGAAAGAAATTCATTATTCTTGATGGCAAATTTAGGCTCGGAAGTATCAAAAATTATTTCAGCAAAAAATCGGAATGATACAGAACTTTTGAATACTTATTTAATACAGGCTGAGAAAATTCTGGCAGAAATAATAATGATGCCGGATATGAAAGACAGGCTCCCAGAAATGAGAATTCTTTCAGATGTCATTAAAGATATTTCTAAACAAAAACCAATTCTAAATATTTCTTCTGTAAATATTACTTCATATTTTATGCCATTTGTTATTAGATTAATGTCCTCGTAATGATAGAAACTCGAAACCCCGCTTGCGTAGGGCTTCTCGAAGCCTTTCGGCACTTTGTAACATAAGTACAGCAAATGTTAAAAACAAGTCAAGGACAAAATAAAATAGAAAATAACCAGCCGAAATTTGACCAAAATCAAAAGTCAGATTTCGGCTGGTTACAAAACCAAGGTCAGACCTTAAATCGGAAAAAAGGTCTGACCTTGGTTTTGGTTGGTTTATTTTTTTACCCTCTTCTTTTTTGTTTTCTCTAATAGCGCCTCGGCCGCCGATCGTTATTGGGTGGGAAGTGCTGATGCTAGTACTAATACCACTGCTAGTTGGTCTGCTTCTTCTGGTGGGGCGTCTGGCGCCTCTATTCCTGGTACTTCTGATACGGCCATCTGGGATGGTGGTGGCAATACTAATGCTATCATTGATGGCGCTACTTTAAATGTGGCTAATATTTGGATTAAATCTACCTATACTCATACTGTTACTCAGAATATTGCGGTAATTATTGCCGGTAATTTTACTGACTCTGGATCAGATACTGCCTCTTGGGCTACCGGCACCAGTGGTACAATAACTTTTACTGGTAGTAATATAGACACAATTCTTTCTTGCACCGGCACCTTACCGGGAACGGTGGTTATAACTAAAGGAACCTGGGACAGAGCCTTTACCCTAGGCTCTGGCTGTACCATTAATCTTGGTGCAAGTCCGACTTCATCTTCAGCTGCTTATTATTATAGTAGTATTTTAACAAATAATGGAACAATAGTAATTGCTTCTGGAACCTGGACTGTTAATTTTTATTTTCTACAAAATAACGGAACCATTACACATAATGGAACTGGTCTTACTACCATTGGAGCATTTACCAATGTCGGTACCACTACTTTTTCTAGTGGAACAACTTTTACTGTTGCAAATAATTTAGTAAATTCTGGTACTATTATTTATGGTGGTTCTGCTATGACTATTGGTGGCAACCTTAATGTCACAACAGGGACTTTTGACACTACCGGGAAGACAATTACTTTTACTGGTACAAATGCTGATACTACTCTTTCTTGTACTGGAACATTACCTGGTACTGTGGTTATAAATAAAGGTACTTGGGACAGAGCCTTTACCCTAGGCTCTGGCTGTACCATTAATCTTGGTGCTAGTCCAACCTCTAATTTTGCTATATATAATGGAGGTAGTATTTTAACAAATAATGGAACAATAGTAATTGCTTCTGGAACCTGGACTGTGACAGGTGGTTCACTGACTAATAATGGGACTATTACCCACAATGGAACAGGATTAAGTATTGCTAGAAATTTTACTAATACTGGGACAACAACCGCTTCTAGTCTGACTACTTTTAGTGTCTCTTTGGCTTTTTCCAATACCAGATCGATTACTTTAGGGGCCTCCACCGCTAGTACTTTTACTACCAGCTTTAGCAATACCGGCACCATTACCGGAATCTCCACTATGACGGTTGGAACCAGTTTTTCTAATACTGGGACAATTATAAATAGTTCCAATGTATCGGTGGGAACGACTTTTGCCAATAGCGGCACATGGGATTTAACCAATAAAACAGTGACATTTAATACGGCTGGTGCCAGTACCATTACTGGAAATATGAGTGGTGCTAATTTAGTTTTAAACAAAAGTGGTGCTGCTAATACTTTAGGTTTGCCTGCCACTCTCACAGTAAATAATTTTACTCATACCTTAGGAACACTATCTAATACTGCTACCGTTCTAACCATTAACGGAAATTTGGCTGTCACTCCTGCAGCCGCCACCTATTTTGGTGGGGCCAATATGTCCTTAGTCTTTGCCAGTACCAGTGATCAAACTATTTCTATAACATCTGGTACTATTCCAGAATCCTTGGAAATAAACAAACTATCAGGCAAGGTAACTCTATCAACTAATGTAACAAATGCAGCTAGCAAAGCTTGTACTGTTACGGCTGGCACTTTATTTCTAAACGGAAAATCATTCACCTGTGGTGGGACATTTAGTGTGGCGAGTGGAGCTGAATTACAATTAATTGGTAGTGAATCAACCATTACCACGCCAACCTTAGCTACTAATTCCACAGTGACCTATGTGGGGGATGGAGATAGCGCGGCTGATACTTTTGGTATAAAAGATTTCTCATATTCAAATTTGACTATTAATTCTATTGATAGCGGTGATTCTTTTTCTTCTTCTCTTTCGGTAATTTCATTATCTAAACAAAATAATGCGAGTTATGTATTGGATAAAGGCGTCGCTGGTAAGTTTGACGTAACGCATGTAAGTTATTCAACGGTTTTAAAGGAAGAGGGAACTTATAAAATGTGGTATACCGGACATAATGGGACATCCTGGGCGGGAATTGGTTACGCGACTTCTCCTGATGGTATTAATTGGACAAAGCAAAACTCTGGTAATGCGGTTTTAACTGTGACAGCAGGGAAATTTGACTCTGGTGGTGTAATTAGTCCAACTATTATAAACGATAATGGAACATATAAAATGTGGTATGCAGGTTACAACGGTACTTATTGGGACGGTATTGGTTATGCCACTTCACCTGATGGAATAGCTTGGACTAAACAGAATTCTGGTAACGCTGTAGTTCCTCAAGGGTCAAACCCTTCTTTTGACTACCCTCATATTTATATGCCTAATGTTATAAAGGATGGAGATATTTATAAGATGTGGTATTCAGGCAATAATGGTTCTGTAGTAACAACTGGTTATGCTACTTCGCTTGATGGTATTACTTGGACAAAATATGTAAATAATCCAGTAATGACAAATAGTGCTGGTAAATTTGATTCAACAAATGTTTATACTCCAAATGTTGTTTATGATGGCACAAAATATATTATGTTTTATTCAGGTTATAATGGTACTACATGGAAATGGGACGGTATTGGTTATGCCACTTCACCTGATGGAATAACTTGGACTAAACAGAATTCTGGTAATGCTCTTATTACAAATGGTGTAAATCCAGCCTTTGATTATAATGCTATGTATTCTAATGCTACTATTATTGATAATAATCAGTATATGGTTTGGTATAGTGGACAAGATTCTACAAATATAAGAATTGGTTTAGCCACGACTAGTTCCTTAGTAACATCTTTAAATACTAATATAGCTAATAATTTTTCTATTTTAGCAGGTCTTCTAGGAGATTCTACTTCTCTAAACCTCCTCGGCACCGATCAAACCATTTCCCTAAACGCTAGCACGACAATCGGTACTCTCACCAAAATCTCTACCATCTCAGCAGACACCTTGACTTTTGGTACTACAGGAGAATTAATAATTACCGGCACGACTACTTTGCAGGGGACTACTACCTATTCATTAACTATTGAATCTAGTAGTTCTGGTACACCTTGGTACTTCAATCCCCAAGGTATCAGAGACTTTGCTGATTTTATCGTCTCCGATTCTTACTACACTGCCTATGATGCCACTACTACTATCGATACCACTCTGATGACTAATATCTTGGATGGTGGCGGTAACACTGGTTGGACCTTTGGGGCTGGAGCTTCAGCGGTGGTGACGGTGGTAAAATCTGGTACGCAAATTGCCACTACAACTATACCCACTACAACTGAAAATCTAGGCGGTGGTTTTCTTCTAACTTCTACGGAGGGTGATGCCACAGTTAATTCTATTCGACTCAAGCAGATTGGTTCACTGGCCACTACTACTTTTGATAATATTGACTTAGTTTTTAAAGATGCAGTAGAGGGGGTTTGTTCTACTACGACTCCGGATGGTACCAGTCCTTTTGGCACTGCTGGTTCCTTTGATGAAAATAATATTGCCACTACCACTGGTACCATTGAACTAACAGCTGATACACCAGTTTGTTTGTATATTAATTATGATTTACTTGGTGAATATAGTACCAGTACTCTCGGTCGCAGTATTGATTTTGAAATCACTAATCCTTCCACTGATGTCATTATTGAAGGGGGAACCGTTAGTACCAATAGTCAAGTGAATATCACTGGCCGCACTATGGTCACCACTGATGATATTCTCTCTATGCTATCTCTACATATGCCTAATGCCGACAAAGATCCCACCGTCTTCTATTTACAAAATGATGCCGTCTGGAAAACTGTAGCTGGGGGAACACCCATTCGTTTAACTAATGCTAATCTAAAAGTTCATGAATTAACCTTTACTGATTTAACCGGAGCTAATAGTGGCGGTACGGTGAAAATGTCTATTACCGTTTCTAATGTGGATCAGGGGGCTGATCCCTCATTCTTGAATGTGACTAGGACCTATAGTACCACAGCGAGTGTGAAAGCCTGGAGTGGGAATGATTAGTCTCTCCTAAATCCTCCCCAAAAGGGAGGACTTTCAGAAACCCCTTCCTTGGGAAGGGGTAGGGGTAGGCTTATTTCTTCGTATCCACAAAGGATAAACCTAATTTTTGATTTTTAACTTCAAAGAGTAAGATTTTAAAGGTATAGCCCTTACCTAATTCTAATTTCTCTTTCATAGAGCTTTCGGAACCAAATTCAGAAATATGTATTAAACCAGAGATTCCTTCTTCAATGGAAGCTAAAGCCCCATGTTTATTAAATTTAATAACTACACCCTTAACCTCATCACCCTTCTTATATTTTTTCTCAGCTTCTATCCAAGGATTTTCTTTTAAAGCTTTAATTGAGAGAGAAATTTTGCCATCTTTTACTTCAATCACTTTAACATCTACTTTATCACCAACCTTATATAGGGTACGAGGATTTTCTACTAAAGTCCAATCAATTTCCGAAATATGAACTAAACCTTCCAGGCCGTCCTCAATTTTTACAAAGATGCCAAAGTCCACAATGCCGGTAATATCACCAGAACAAATATCTCCCACTTTGTAGGTATCAACGATTTTCTGCTTACTTTTCTTTTCAATATTTTTCTCAGAGAAAATCAACTTACCTTCTTTGGGTAAAGCGGTGATAATCGCCACGGAAATTTTCTGACCAACTATTTTTTTTAATTCATCTAAAATTTTATCTTTATCACCGTCATTGATGCGCGGATAATGCTCAGTCTTTAATTGGGAAGCAGGAAGGAAACCCTTGATACCCTGCCAATTTATGATTAAACCACCTTTATTAGCTTCTTCTACTGGTAATTCCAAAATCGTTTTGTTTTTAATTGCTTCTTCAGCTTCATCCCAAATCAGAGCCTGTCTAGCTTCTTTAAGAGATAGTTCAATATAACCATCTTTATTGCCGGCATCTACCACTTTAGCCGCCACGCTGTCGCCAATATTTATTTTTTTAATGATATCTCTAGCGCCAATGAACTCCTTACCAAAAATAATACCAGTACCATATGGTTCTAAATTAATATAAACACAAGATTTTTCCACACCGATGACATTGCCTTCTACTACGTCGCCAACGGATGGTGGACTGACACTCTTATCTACAATCTTGGCCATCAAGGTGTCTTTTTTAACCTTGAGAGCCTTTTCTTCTATTGTTGTTTCGTCTACTACTTTTGCTTTTTTTGTTGCCATAATTTTGCTTGTCCCGCGTAGCTAATTTATTAGCGTAGTGGGATAAAAAATCCGCCTATAATGGCGGAACTTCGCCAAAAAGGTCCATCGGCCACAGGCGCCAAGGGTGTTACTTTTTGTCTTTCCCCGCGTAGCTCTTTTCTGAGCGAAGTGGGGCTAATTAATAACTCAAGTAATATACACTATATAAAGAAAAAATACAAGACAACCGCCCCATCAAACCACCCCCTTCATCAGAATGAATGCCCCCTCCTAAGAAAGGCGGGGGAAGCAGAAACCCCTCCTTTCTTAGGAGGGGTCGCGTTCGGACGCGGGGGTGGTTTAGGGGGTTATTTATGGTTGTTTTTATTCACAGATTTGATATAATAGTAAAGTTATGATTATCACTTATCAAGGAGTGGAATTTTTTAAAGTTCAATTCGGGGATACTATCCTCGCTTTCAATCCTATTTCCAAGGAAAGTAAGTTTAAAAATACTCGCTTTTTTGCTGATGTAGCCTTGATCTCGGCCAATTATCCTGATTTTAATGGGGCTGAAACCCTATCTTATAATGGTAAGGATCCATTGGTTATTTCCGGTCCCGGCGAATATGAAACCAAAGGTGTTTTTATAAAAGGCTTTCAATCTAAAACGCATTATAATGGAAAGGAAAAAATAAATACAGTCTATACTGTGGTATTAGAGGGCATGACGCTATGTTTTCTTGGGGCAATTTCCGATGAAAAAATGTCGCCAGAATTTTTGGAAGCCATTGAGGATATTGATATCTTATTTTTACCAGTGGGAGATGAGGGAGTTTTGGATGCCACTAAGGCTAATAAATTAGCGGTGACCTTAGAGCCTAAAATAATTATTCCAATGCATTACCCGCCTGCTCCCGGAGGGCGGGCAGGTGGTGATGTGGGCGTTCCTAATGCTTTAAAAAAATTTTTGAAAGAAGCTGGCGAGGAAGATGTTAAACCCATAGATAAATTAACAATAAAGAAAAAAGATTTGGATGGTAAGGAGGGTGAAGTGGTTATCTTAAGCCAGAGTAATTAAATAATTTAATTTTTTTATGGGTATTTTTACAAATATTAAACAACGGCCGGATGATCAAAAAAAAATCTTTTCTCTAATAATGGCTGTTATTTTGACTTTTATTATTGTGACTGTTTGGTATTCTTTAACTAAAGAAAAGATAGATTCAGAAATAGCAAATAAGCCAAATACCCTTAGTTCTCTTAGTCCATTACAAGTGATTAAAGATGAATTTTCAAAAGTTTTTTCTGATATTAAAGAGGTAGTTGGAACTAGCACCCCCCTTTACTCAGAAGCTACGGGTGGGCAAGCGGAAGAAATTATGAGTACTAGTAGTGTGTCAGTAGAAATTATAAATGAGGAAGCAATAAGTACAGCTAGTAGCACTGAAGAAAGTATTTAGTATAAGTATTAAAGATGAAAAAAGAAAATAATAAAGAAGAAGAAAGTAAAGAAGTGGTGGCTGAGAGAGGAATTTCTCAGCGCAGTATTACCACAGAGATGAAGGAATCATTTATTGATTATGCTATGACCGTGATTACTGATCGAGCTTTGCCTGATGTGCGTGATGGTTTGAAACCGGTGCATCGAAGGATTCTATATGCTATGCATGAAATGGGTCTGACATCTGGGGCTAAAACTAGAAAATCGGCTGCTGTTGTCGGAGAGGTTTTAGGAAATTTTCATCCCCATGGTGATGCTTCGGTGTATGAAGCTATGGTGAAGATGGCCCAAGATTTTTCTCATCGTTATCCTTTAGTAGTAGGTCAGGGAAACTTTGGAAATATTGATGGAGATTCCGCCGCCGCCATGAGGTATACGGAAGCCAAGATGTCCAAGATTTCCGGCGAGCTTTTGAAGGATTTGGAAAAAGAAACTGTGGAATGGCGACCGAATTATGATAATACTAGAAAGGAACCAGCAGTTTTACCAGCGGCTTTACCAAACTTACTTTTGAATGGAACTCTGGGAATTGCTGTCGGTATGGCCACAAATATTCCACCCCATAATTTGAAGGAAGTGGTGGAGGCCACAGTTCATTTGATTGATAATCCAGAAGATACCACAGAGGATTTAATGCAGTTTATCAAAGGACCAGATTTTCCAACTGGTGGTCTCGCCTATAATCAGACGGATATTAATCATGCTTATGCTACCGGTCGTGGCGGGGTGGTGGTGCGCGGAGTGGCTGAGATCGTGGAGGATAAAAAAGGCACCTATCAAATTATTATTACTTCTATTCCTTATCGGGTGAATAAAGCGGAATTGATTATCGCTATTGCCGATTTAGTGCGAGAGAAAAAAGTTGAAGGGATTAAAGGTTTACGCGATGAAAGTGCCAAGGATTTGCGTATCGTTATTGATTTAAAGGTTGGCGCTCAGCCACAAAAAGTTTTAAATTATATTTATAAACATACTCAGTTGGAGGAAGCTTTTCACTATAATATGGTGGCTTTGGTAGATGGTGTACCCCAAACCTTATCATTAAAATCTTTCTTAGATGAATTTATTGATCATCGAAAGATTGTCGTTAAGCGACGCACCGAATTTGATTTGAAAAAAGCCGAAGCGCGAGAACATATTTTATTTGGTTTGAAAAAAGCCCTAGATCATATAGATGAGATAATTAAATTAATTAAAAAATCTAAAGATATTGAAGATTCTAAGAAAAATTTAATTAAGGTTTTTAAATTTTCTGAGATTCAGGCTCAAACAATTGTAGATATGAAAATTGGTCGTTTGTCTGGTTTAGAAAGACAAAAGATTGAAGATGAATTAAAAGAAGTTCAGGCCCTGATTAAAAATTTAAAAGAGATTTTAGCTAGTGCTAAGAAAATTTTAAATATTGTTAAGACTGAATTACAGGAAACGGCTTTGAAATATGCGGATGAGCGAAAAACACGAATTGTAAAACAAGGTGTTGGTTCAATGTCTGATGAGGATTTGATTCCTGATGAGGAGAATGTTTTGGTACTGACCACTGGGGGCTATATTAAAAGGACAAATCCGGATGATTATAAAAAACAAAAACGTGGTGGCTTGGGAGTGATAGATCTGGATACCAAGGATGAAGATTTTGTGGTAAATTTTCTGACAGCTAGCACCCATAATGATATTCTTTTCTTTAGTGATAAAGGTAAGGCCTATCAGATAAAAATGCATGAATTACCGGAAGGAAAGCGCGCCACTAAGGGAAAGGCTTTGGTAAATTATTTGTCAATTTCACCGGAGGAAAAAGTGACTTCGGTTTTGGCTATGCCTAAAGCCTTGAAGAGTTCCAAATTAGCCTTGATAATGGTGACTAAGCAGGGGGTGGCTAAGAAGGTAGATGCCGCGGCTTTTCATGATGTTCGACGTAGTGGTTTGATTGCTATTGGTTTACATGATGGAGATGAATTAACCTCAGTGCAATTTGTGGCACCAACTGACGAAGTGATTTTAGCTACCGCAAAAGGACAATCAATTCGTTATAAGGAATCGGATATTCGAGAAATGGGGCGAGGAGCGGCTGGTGTGCGAGCGGTTAAGCTTGGTAAAAATGATTTTGTGGTTAGTACCGATGTAATTAAAAAAACCATGGTCAACCCAACTTTCTTTGTGATTAGTTCAAATGGTTATGGTAAGAAAACAGCTCTGAAGGAATATAAAGTGCAGAATCGTGGTGGATCTGGTATTAAGACTATGAAGGTGACAGCTAAGACTGGTGATATAATGTCAGCTAAAGTGATGACTGACGAACAGGATGAAATCGCCGCTATTTCTAAGAAAAGTCAGGTGATTCGAGTGGAAACTAAAGAGATTCCAACCCTTGGTCGTCAGACTCAAGGCGTCCGCATTATGAAATTAAGGGAAGGGGATTTCCTAGCATCCATTACTTGTTTGTAAGAGCCTCTCCTAAATCCTCCCCCAAAGGAAGGACTTTCAGAACCCTTTCTTTGGGAAGGGGCAGGGGTAGGCGGTGTTTAGTTGTGCTAATTCTATTATTTGTAGTATAATATCCTCATGTTCTCTGATCCGGAAAATAATATAAATCAATTAGCTTTGACACCAGGGATGACAGTAGCGGACTTTGGTTCTGGTTCTGGTTTTTATACTATGGCGGCGGCCAAAGCGGTGGCTCCTAATGGTCGGGTTTTTGCCGTGGATATTCAGAAAGATTTATTGCAGAAAATAAAAAATGGGGCGACGCAAAATCATTTAGGAAATGTGGAAATTATTTGGGGTGATTTAGAGCATCTAGGGGGAACTAAATTACGAGAAAGTTCTGTGGATGTAGTAATTGCTGGTAATTTATTTTTTCAAATTGAGAATAAGGACAGTTTATGTTTAGAGATAAAAAGGATTTTAAGGCCAAATGGTCGGGCTTTGGTGGTAGATTGGTCTAGTTCCTTTGGCGGTGTCGGTCCTCAGCCCCAAGATGTCGTGTCTAAAATAAAAATGACCAGCATTTTTCAAGATCATGGTTTTGTTTTAGATCGAGAAATTAATGCCGGGGCGGAGCATTATGGTTTAGTCTTTAGAAAAGTTAATTAATTTAATAATGAAGAATACTAAACTTTTTCAATATGTAGTGACTGGGATTTTTATCTTTTGTATTGTGGTGGGTGGAATTTTATTTGCCACTTATCGAAATAAGGATACTGCCCTGACTAATATTGAGATTACTCTCTGGGGGACCTTACCAAACGATTCTTTTAATGCTTTCGTCTCTCGGTATTTTAATGATCGGGATTTGAAATACACAGTTAATTATATTCAGAAGGACGCCAATATTTTTGATCAGCAATTGGTGGAAGCCTTGGCTAGTGGGGTTGGCCCAGATGCTATTCTTTTACCAGAGAATTTAATTGTTCGTTATCTTAATAAGATTTATCCTATTCCTTATACTGTTTTGCCAGAATTAACATTTAAGAATACTTTTGTAGAAGAGGGTGAACTGTATTTGAATAATAATGGAGTCATGGCCTTGCCTTTTTCAATAGATCCGTTGGTAATGTATTGGAATCGGGATATTTTTAATAATGCTGGAATAACTCAACCACCGGCTAACTGGGCAGATATTTATAATTTAGTTTTAAAAACCACGCAGAAAGATGCCGCTAAAAATATTATTAGGGGCGCTGTTGCTTTGGGAGAATTTAGAAATGTAAATAATGCTAAAGAAATATTGAGTGCTCTTTTTATTCAGGCGGGGAATCCGATTATTAGTTATGATCTTGATGGGACACTAATTAGTAATTTGAAGGATGATTCTGGCGTTGATGATTCAACGGCTGTCTTAGCTCTTAAATTTTTTACTAATTTTTCCAATCCCAGTCGGGCGGAATATACCTGGAATCGATCTCTACCTAATTCTTTAACTATGTTTACTAATGGGGATTTGGCGGTTTATCTTGGTTTTGCTTCGGAATTTATGATAATTAAAGCAAAGAATCCTAATTTGAATTTTACTGTCGCTCCATTACCACAAGTAGCCTCGGCCAAGATAAAAAGTACTTTTGGTCATATGTATGGTTTAGCTATTATGAAAAATTCTAAAAATCCCGCTGGTGCCTATACCGTATTAACGACCTTAACCAGTGCTGAGGCTGTACCCTTTTGGAAAGATATTTTTAATATTCCATCTGCCCGCCGAGATATTTTACAGCAGGTGGAACAAAGTGCGATTAAAACAGTTTTCAATAATTCAGCTATAATGGCCAAAGGTTGGTTGGATCCCAATAGTCAGGCCTCCAACGTTATTTTCCAGGATATGGTAGAATTATATACAACTGGTCGGGCTAGCGTAGAGGAAGCAGTGATCAGTGCGTCGGATAAATTAGATTTATTGTTAAAATAAAATGTCTTTTATAAATAAAAAAACATTAGCCGGTATTCTAGCTATTTTTTTATTTTTAATTTTGATTTTACCATCAGTTGGCTTAGCAATTGATTATACACCGCTTATTCAATGTGGAACAATCGCTCATCCTGATTCTTGTAAATTTAGTGATTTTATCGGCACCATAAACAGAATAATAAACTGGATTATTAGTATGGCTGGAGTTATTTTTACCGTTTCCTTTATTTATGGTGGTTTTCTTTATGTGACGTCAGCAGGGGACACTGGTAAGCAGGGTAAAGCTAAGGATGTTCTCCGGAGTACTTTGAAAGGATTTGTTATAATATTAGTGTCTTGGTTGATCGTTTATACGATATTACATACTTTAGCGCCACAGAATAGTTCAATACTTCAGTTTATTAAATAAAAAAATGAATAAAAATTATAAAAAAATATTAGCTTTTATTATTCCATTACTATTTTTTATCCCGTTCTTTATATTTGCTCAGCCGACTCCAGCTGTTACGACAATTCAGAATCCATTAGGGCCTAATAATACCAGTGTACAAGACATATTAATTAAAATTATGAATTTGGTGGCAACGGTGGGGGCGATTGTGGTGGTATTTTTTATAATCTTTTCTGGTTATAAATTTGTAGCCGCTAGAGGTAATCCGGGAGAAATAGAAGATGCTAAGAAGACTTTTTACGCGACGATTATTGGCGGAGCGATTCTTCTGGGGGCTGATATTATTGCTAATGTGGTGGTAAATACGGTCAATACAGTTAGAACGCCATAGAATTATTCATAATTAATTAATAAAAATGAAAAAAATTATATATATCTTTTCACTAATATTTCTTTCTGTGGTCGCTTTACCAGTTTTTGCCTCAGTCACCACTTTTAAACAGCTTATTGAGGATGTCCTAATTAAGGGTATTTTAAGACCAATTGTGCCACTTTTAGTCGGTCTAGCCGTGGTAGTGTTTATTTATGGAGTATTCCTTTTAATGCTATCTGAAGGTGGGGAGAAAAAGGAGGAAGGCAAGCAATATATGCTTTGGGGTATTATTGGTATTTTTGTCATGGTGTCAGTTTGGGGTATTGTGGCTATATTAGGGGATACTTTTGGTTTAGGTAATAATAATAATATTACTCCAGTGCAAATGACAATTCCACCAATAACAATTCATTAAAAAATCAAATAGTCGGAAATGTGATTTGCTTGATTTTCCTTAAAAAGTTATAATTAGATGGTAAAAACAATCAAAGGTCGTAGTTTTATTAGAAAATTTAAAATTCTGTGAAAAAAGCATTAATTAGTATAATTTCAATGGTTTCAGTCGGATTGCCAGTTTTGACCTTAGCGGCTACTTTTAACCCTGGCTATGTTACCTCCCTAATAACTGGTGGTATTATCATTACTAGAAATTTGGTAATTTTCCTAGTTAGCTTGTCTGTCGTTTGGTTCATCTGGAATGTCATTAAGTATTCAATGTCTGATGATGAGGGTGGAAAAGAAAAGGCTAAAAGCCAAATGATTAATGGGATTATTGCTATTGCTGTTACGGTATCAATTTGGGGCTTGGTATATTTATTACAGGGTATGTTTATTAGCGGATCTAACGGGCAGGCACCACCAGGTCTAAATAATATGATTCCTCTTTCGGTTTAGTAGTTTTATTTATTAATTTATTAATTAAATTTACCCTATCAAATAAAAATTAGTTTGACGGGGCAAGAAAAAAATATGAAAAAGTTAGTTAAAATCAGCGTCGGATTAGTCACCGCTTTGCCATTTTTGGCTTTAGCTCAGGTGGCAAATCCAAATTACTTAGCTTCCCTTATTGGTGGAGCAAAGTCACTTTTGGATCAATTGGTAGTCTTTCTTATTGCTTTGGCCGTTGTGTGGTTTATTTGGAATGTAGTCCGCTATACCATGTCAGATGACGAAGAGAAGAAAGGTAAGGCTAAGAGTCAGATGATTATGGGTATAATTGCCATCGCGGTGATTGTTTCTGTCTGGGGTCTAGTTGCTATTCTTCAGAGTATTTTTGGAGTAAATACTACTGGGGCTGTTGGTAATGTAAGTAATCTTCTTCCTTAATATATTATTCTGATGTTCCTAAATTTAGTTGAAAAAGCGTATGCGGCTACACTTCCGGAGCAGACCAGGACTTTAATTCAAAAGATACTAGATAATATTATAGAACCATTTATTGCTTTATTAGTTGGGGTGGCTATAATATATTTTCTTTGGGGAGTATTTCAGTTTATTCGAAATGCTGAAAGTCCGGACAAGAGAAAGGAGGGAGGTATGCATATGCTCTGGGGAGCAATTGGATTATTTCTGATGGTGACAGCTTACGGAATACTAAATTTGATTATTGGTACCATTAGGTAATAATTAGAAATATAGAAAGTAAAAAAGCCGACGGACACCACAGGGTGTACGCCGGCTTTTGCTTTTAGGTTTGGAAACCTCACTTTCTCCAGACTTTACAAAAGACTGGTATGTTAGCCGTGCCGATAATCATACCGGTAAGCTTTTGATTATCTCCATGCAACTCGCAAGACCCATGATCACCAGTGCTTTCCTGGCGCCATGTTCCGTAGTACGAACCCTCTCGATCCTTTATCAGCCTTATTGTGGTCTCGTCTGAATGCCCACTCTGGAGGTCTATCCAAAGGTCGTTTTCCTTACGTTTTTTAATCTCTGCTATCCATGGTCCAACCTTGTTGAAGCCACGAATCTGTTTGTCAGGGGATGATTCCCATTCAAACAACCACTCTTCTTTCGGCTGTACTATCGTCGTGCCCGTCGCGACTGTGACCAGAGGTACTCTGGATGGCGTGCGCCACCAATTGATACCAATGCCAATGGTGAGAGCAGTGATTATCACTCCTCCCGTTAAGGCACATGTTCGCCCAATTTTGTGGCATCTCAGGTAATCGAAAATGATAAATGGTGTGGTTATGATGAGCCCCAAAAGGATCCCAATCACAACCATACCTAGTATCACCACCAACCACATCAGAACCACCGCTAGGCATACAGCCAACGCAAACAGTAATTTCTTCATTACTACCTCACTTTCTTCTTAGACTCCGCTGTAATAGCAGTGACAGCTTTTCCACCAGAACCACCCTCCACATAGGTCGTTAGTCCTGTCTGAGTAATATAGATGGTTTTGAGAAAATCTCGTGCCATCCGCTCAGCCGTCTCCTGATCGAAACCAGCTACCTTCAGTTCAGTAACTGTTTTAAGGAAGAGTTGTTGTTGTACCCGTGCACCTTCCTGTTCAGCTGCTTTGACTTCTCGGATACCAGCCGCCTCCTGTTTCTTTTCGAAGCGCTTGGTGTTTGCTGCCTGTATCTTACTTACTTCCTCTGTACCACCAGCCAGATCATAATCAACATAGGTGATCTTCTCCTCTTCGAATGTTACTCCGAAGGTTTCAAGTTCATTCTTATTGTCAATTATCGCTTGCACTAGTTCGCAGTACCTACCACCCTCAGGAATCTTTCTGGCAATCAGCTCATCCTGACTTGTTCGTCCGAGGACTGGTTGTTCAAAGGATGAAAGTTTTGCTTCCACCCCCGCCATCCAGTTGGTTTCAACAATCGCTCGGTGAGGATTTTCGATGAAGGCCTGGAGCAGGAATTTGAGGTTGACCAGGATTCTTTGCATTTTCTGGTCATCTCCATCCGGCTTCACGCTCTTATCTCCATCGGAATCTCGTCCCAGTGCCAATTCCTTCAGGATGAACCCAAAAGTTTTGGTAATAGCGAAGGTTGATACCTTCTCCTCAGGATGAGGGCTGAAGGTTTTTCCATCATCAACCGTAATCCAGGTCAGCTTTTTTTCCAGCAGGCTGTGGATAAAGGGAATGCCGACATAACGAATTCCCAATAATTTTTCCACCGGACCGAGTTCCTGCAGTTCCTCCCCAGGATGATTTATAGGTATGAATTTGCCAAACGGATATTTGGTCCCATCAGGATCAGCTATCAGTTTGACATTACTCGAATTATAAATTATCCGTTTTGGATCTCCACCTTTCTTAACAATAGCAAATCTATTTACAGGTAGAGCTTTGTAAAATGTATTTACATCACTCCTCGAGTAAATGAGAGCTGCCACCAAGTAGGTGACTGTTAAGATCACAAAGGCTAGGCAGGTGTACACGATTCCAATAATTATGCTATCACTCATCCGACACCAACCTTTCTGCGTCACGCGGGACGCAAGACCAACATTAACTAACGTTTTTTGTTTCCAAACCTGTCAAAGACCAGGTTTCTATCTATTATTAATACTAGCATATTTTAGTCTAAAAGTCAAGAAAAAATGGAGTAAAAATAGGTATCAAAATAATGGCTATGATTAAAGCTTATTCTGATATTTTGTGGGCGAGGGGAGACTCGGTCACTAGTATTTTCCTGCTGAAAAATCTCGCGACCCCGACTCGCACCGTCGTGCTCCGTCTTTCGAGATCTCCCTCTACCACACAAAACAAAAAACCAAATGTTTCCAGTAGTCACATTTGATTTAAGTTTTGTGGGCGAGGGGAGACTCGAACTCCCAATCCTTGCGGAACTAGTTCCTAAGACTAGCGCGGCTACCAATTACGCCACTCGCCCATATTTTCATCATAACATACTTTTGTTTAAGAAAAAACTGATGAAATTATTTGTATTTAATGATTTAGTAATTTGTCTTTTTTTATTTTTCTGCTATGATAGCTAAATTCCGCCCATAGCTCAGCTGGTAGAGCAGATCCCTCTTAAGGATAAGGTCGTAGGTTCGATTCCTACTGGGCGGACAAAATTTTCTTTAAAATTACATTTTGTAATTTTGTGCTCGGAGTGGGAATCGAACCCACATCCCTTTCGAGACACGATTTTAAGTCGTGCGCGTATACCAGTTCCGCCATCCGAGCTTTTTTGTTTGTCTGATAGCTTTGGCTATCATTGAGGCCTGGGGCGGAATTGAACCGCCGTATATTCCTTTTGCAGAGGAATGCCTTACCACTTGGCTACCAGGCCGTAGTCCAAAGGATAACATAATTAGATTATCTCATCAATTCTTTGACGATGCTTTTCACCGCGGTCAATATCAAAATGGAAAAAGGGCATTCGGCCGGTTTTGACTTTCTGATTCATAAAATCACGGAAATCACTTAATTGACGGCGGGCAAATTCTAGAGCAGCCTCCGCTTTATCATCTGGCAGAACCGTAAAAAGAATTGTTGCTTCCTTTGCTTCTTTAGATAATTTTACATCAGTGACGGTAATAAGCGAAGTACCATTACTTTCTCTTTGTAAGAAGGCTGCACCCCACTTCTGAATTTGGTCTTTTAATTTTTCATCTTTAAAGGTAGTAGCCATATTATTTTTGGATTATTTTAAAGGCTTCTAATTTATCTCCCGGGGCAGGATTAATCGCGCTTTGTAATTGACAGCCGAATTCTACTCCGGAGCGCACTTCGCTAACCTTTTCTTTTTGCTGTTGTAATTCTTTAATTTTACCACGCCCGACTTCAATATCATTACGCATAATTTTAATTTCATCACCGACTCTTATTTCACCATCCTCCACTCTCGCACCAATAATATTTCTGTCTTTAATAACGCTAAAGAATTTTAATACTTTAGCTTTGCCAGTCATTTCTTCCACATCAATCTTTGGAGTTTTAGCTTCAGCCATTTCCGCTAACCATTCGGTTAATTTATAGATAATATTAAAGATTTTAATCTGAACGCCCGATTTTTCTGCACTGGCTAAGGCCTGAGAGTTTCCTTTAACATTAAAACCTAAAATAAGGGAATCAGCTTTACCACCAAGCATCTGGATATCATTTTCTGTTATATCGCCTACTCCAAAATGGACTATTTTTACCTTCATTCTTTCGCTTTTTATTTTTTCTAATTCATGCTCAATTCCTTCAATTGAACCAGTGACATCGGCTTTAATTATAACATTTATGATTCCAGTATTTTCAGTCGTTTCTTCGTAAACACATTTATTAATAACTGGCTCCTGATAATTAGTAATATAGGCTAGGGCTTCTTCCTTACTGGCAAAAGTAAAAAATTTATTTCCGACTTGTGGTAAATTATCAAAACCGATAATTCTGATAGGGGAGGAAAAAGTGGCTTCGGTAATTTTTTCACCCATAAAATCTTCCATGATTCTGGTCGGAGCGATGGTCTTACCACAGGCCACAAACATACCACTTTTGAGAACACCATCCTTGATTACCATCGTGGCGGAGATACCTTTTTTCTTATCCATATTAGCCTCAATAATTACCCCTTCAGCCGCCTTATCTTTATTACCCCTTAATTCGGCCATTTCGGCCACCAAAAGCATTAAATCAAGCAGAGCATCCACCCCTTGGCCAAGTTTAGCGGAAATTGGCACAAAAGGCACTTCACCACCAAAACCTTCCAAGTAGATTTCATTTTCTGCTAAATTAGTTTTGGTTTTTTCTATATCGGCTCCTGGTTTATCGATTTTATTTATTGCCACGATCATTGGTGTCTGACTTTCGCGGATACAATGTAGAGCTTCAATGGTTTGCTTTTTTACACCGTCTTCAGCTGAGACGACCAGGACAGCAATGTCGGCTACACTGGCACCACGCTGGCGAATTTTGGCAAAACTTTCATGCCCGGGTGTATCCAAGAAGGTAATTTTTTTGCCATTATGAATAACTTCATAAGCGGAAACTTTTTGGGTAATACCGCCAGCTTCCTTATCTACAATATTGGTTTTTCTAATATAATCTAGGAGGGTACTTTTACCATGATCAATATGCCCCATGATACAAATCACAGGTGGACGCTCTATTTGTTTTTGTGCGTTCGCTTTCTCCATATTGTTTTTTAAAACTGAAATTAAAACGTAAAACGTTCATGAAATTATTTTATTGAATCCTTAGCTTTGTTCATCGCTTCTTTTTCTTCCGCTGTTAATTCGCCTTGCTCGGAAACTAAATTTTTAATCGGTTTAGAAAAGACACTGACATGATCGCGGGAATACATACTGGAAATGATGACACCATTTTTTTCTTCATTAATAAAGGCGGTGGCAAAGCTTTGATTACCGCCCGAGCCGTCACCCTTAAAAGGATTAAAGCGAACGGTTTCCACACCGGAGACGGTTTTTTTCAAGCGAGCATCATGATTCTTAAAAGTCCCTTCAGCCTCAGTTCTGAATTTCTTTAAATCCGTAATTTCCTTATCAATGACAGACATTGATTCATCCAGATTTTTGCTTTTTCCAACTAGGAGTTTACCCAGCTTATTTTGTAGCCAAATAATCCAAATAAAGAGGATAATTATGATAAGCGCGGCCGCGCCCCAGATATATATTTCAAGATTCATACAGTTAAGGATTATACCGTAAAACGTTAACATTTGCAAAGAGCTAAGCTTTTAGCTAGTATGTTTCTATGAGAAGAATGATATATCTGGACAATGCGTCTACCACTCCGGTTAAAAAGGAGGTTATTTTGGCTATGAAGCCATATTGGAATATAAATTTTGGCAATCCTAGTTCTATCACTAAAATAGGGGTACGGGCTAGACAGGTTGTTGAGCAATCTAGAAAAAAGATTGCTGAATTATTGAAAGCTAGATCCGTGGAAATAATTTTTACTTCCGGGGGAACGGAGTCAAATAATTTGGCGATTTTTGGAGTGATGAATCGTTTATTAAATAGCCCATCAATAAAGCTCGGGATAAATCAGATTACTGATTTACATTTTATTACTACTAATATAGAACACAGTTCGATCAGTGAATGTTTTAAGGAATTGGAAAGAAGAGGAGGAAAGGTTGATTATTTGACAGTAAATGAAAAAGGATTAATAAATCCTAAAGATTTAAGAAAATTAATTAAGCCAAATACGGTTTTAATTTCAGTTGGTTATGCTAATAATGAAATTGGCACAATACAGCCAATACGAGAGATTGCGAAAGAGGTTAGACATGCCAGAAAGGTGTGTCAAGGTTCAACCTTGACATTCCACACTGATGCTAGTCAGGCGGGTTTATACTGTAATTTAAATATAAATGAATTAGGAGTTGATTTAATGACTTTAGATGCTCAAAAAATTGGTGGACCAAAAGGAGTGGGGATTTTATTTAAAAAAGCGGAGGTAGAAATATCTCCACTTATTTTCGGTGGCGGACAAGAGAGGGGATTGAGGTCGGGAACGGAAAACGTGCCGTTGATTGTTGGTATGTCTAAAGCACTAGAAGTTTGTCATCAGACAGACTACCCCTTTCCCATCCTTAGACAAGGAGGGGTGCCGAGTCCGCGAGGCGGGGCGGTTGAGAAAGTCAGAAAAGTTCGTAATTATTTTTGGCAGAAAATCCAAAAAGAAATTCCAGAGGCGGTTTTAAATGGTGATTTAGAGAATCGTCTGCCGAATAATTTAAATATTTCTATTCCTAATTTAGATTCAGAATTTGCTGTACTTTGTTTGGATGAAGCGGGAATTATCTGCTCCACTAAAAGTGCCTGTGCTCACGATGACGACAGTTCCTTTGTTGTCCGCGCTCTATACAAAGGCTTCGCCTACAAAGGCGAAGCCTTTGCAAAGTCTACTTTACGTTTTTCCTTAGGTGAAGATATTATAAAAAAGGATATAGATTATGTAGTTTTGACTCTTAAAAATATTGTTGGAAAACAAACCACCCCGGTATAAGAATACTACCCCTCCTAAGAAAGGAGGGGTTATATGATATAGTCTTCCCCCTCCTTTCTTAGGAGGGGGCTAGGGGGTGGTTTACTTGCAAATTTATAAAATGGTTCTATAATAAGGTAATGGATATGGAAAAACTCACAAAACAACAGATTGTTTTAGTCACGCTTTTAGTGAGCTTTGTGACCTCCATTGCTACGGGAATTGTGACAGTGGCTTTAATGGATCAGGCTCCCGCTGGTGTTACTCAAACAATTAATCGGGTAGTAGAGAGAACTATTGAAAAGGTAGTTACCCCGCCTGAAAATAATTCAGCTGCTGTTGTTACAAGGGAAACTATCGTGGTAAAGGAAGACGATAAGATTATTGAATCGGTGGAAAAGAATAAAAATAGTGTAGTAAGAATTTATACCAATACAGCTGATGCTGGTGATGTAGCTCAAAGGGCATTTATTGGTCTTGGTACACTTGTGTCAAAGGAAGGATTAATTGTCACCGGAGATATTTTTGCCGATCCAAACGGTAAATTTTTAGTGACTATTGATAATAATAAGTTTTATAATGTGAAAGTTCTATCCAAAAAAGCTGATAAGCAATTTTATTTCCTAAGTATAGTTCAGGACGAAAAGAATCCAGTAATTTTTACACCGGTCACATTTTCTGATTCTAGCGATCTAAAGTTAGGGCAGACTGTTATTGCTTGGGGCGGACAAATTCAAAATTCTGTTTCTACGGGTATTGTTTCCAGTTTAATAAATACTACTGGTCAGATGGTGGCTACCAGTACAACTTTGGCTACAATTGGTATTATTGCCATTAAAACTAATATCACTTTATCAGATAGTTTACCAGGTGGACCACTTCTTAATTTATCTGGTGAAATGGTGGGTTTAAGAATTAGTTCTGATTTGTCTAGTCAATATAATTTTTTACCGTCAAATTTAGTTAAACAGGAAGTGATTGCTGTTTCCGCTCTTTAATCATCATTTAACATTTTGATTTTTAATCTTTAATTTTTTACTATGCCCCCATTTAATAATTTTACAACTAAAGCCAAGGAAGTGATACGCCGAGCTCATGAGCTGGCTATTGAGCGTGGACAAAATCATGTTAATCCTACCCATCTATTAGCTGCTCTAATTATGCAGGAGGAAAGTATTGTTTCTTCTATTTTAGACCGACTGGAAATAGATGTTATATCATTAACAGATTCATTATTAGAAGTAATTGACAATATGACACCAGGCACAAATATTTCCTCGCCAGCGATGCAGATATATTTAACGCCGGATTTAGCTCAAATTATAGAATATTCTGGTAAAATAGCTCAAGAATTAAAAGATGAATTTATTTCCACCGAACATCTTTTTGTTAGTGTAATTGATACACCTAGTCCGGCCCGAGATATTTTAGCTCGTTATAAAATTGATCGCATAAAGGTCATTAAGATTTTAGAGGAATTTAAGGTTAATAATATTACCGAAGCGCCAACTATAAAAAAATTTAAGGCTATTTTAAAATATACTAGGAATTTAACCAAGATGGCCAAGGAGAATAAATTGGACCCGGTTATTGGTCGCGATGCAGAAATTAGTCGAATCATTCAGATTTTATCTCGACGGACAAAAAATAATCCTATTTTAATCGGTGAGGCTGGAGTGGGAAAGACTGCTATTGTAGAAGGGCTAGCCATAAGGATGTCTACCGGGGACGTGCCAGAATCACTTAAAGAAAAAGAATTAGTTTCTTTGGATATGGGTATGCTGATTGCCGGCACTAAATACCGTGGAGAATTTGAAGACCGCCTGAAAAATATTATCAAGGAAATAGAAAAATCCGAGGGTAAAATAATTGTTTTTATTGATGAAATTCATACCATTGTCGGGGCGGGATCAGCGGAGGGCTCTTTAGATGCTTCAAATATGCTAAAGCCCGCTTTGTCTCGAGGGGAATTTCGTACCATCGGTGCTACCACAACTAAGGAGTATCAAAAAATTGAAAAGGATCCAGCCCTTACCCGTCGTTTTCAGTCTGTTTATGTGAATGAACCATCAATTGATGACGCCGTGTCTATTATGCGTGGCTTAAAGGAAAAATATGAGCTTTATCATGGGGTGCGGATTACTGATGATGCTATTGTGGCATCGGTTAATTTGAGTTCGCGTTATATTACTGATCGCTTTCTGCCTGATAAAGCGGTGGATTTGATTGATGAGGCCGCCTCATCTCTTAAGATTTCTTTGGAAAATATGCCACCAATTTTGGAAGAAACTCATCGAAAGGTTTTACGGTTGGAAATTGAGCGTGAAGCGCTTAAAAAGGAAGCAGAGGCTGGTGTCAAAAAAGCCAAGGCTAGAGTCAGGATTATTGAAAAAGCCATTGCTGATTTGCGAGAAAAGACTTCAGAGATAGAATTAAAATGGAAAAACGAAAAGGAAACTATTACCGATATAAAAGCGATTAAAAAAAGTTTGGAACAGGCGCGGATTGAGGCCGAGGCGGCCGAGGCACGAGTAGATTTAGCCAAGGCAGCGGAAATACGTTATGGACGTATTCCACAAATGGAAAAAGATTTAGCTATTAAAGCTAAGAGATTAAAAGGTTTGCAAAGCTCCAGGCGAATGTTGAAGGAAGAGATTGGAGAAGAAGATATTGCTGATATTGTGTCCAAATGGACTGGTGTGCCGGTTAAAAGAATGTTAGAAGCCGAGGCAGAAAAATTGAGTCGAATGGAGCAAGAATTAGAAAAAAGAATTATTGGTCAGGGCGAAGCGGTGAAGAAAATCTCCGATACAGTTAAACGTTCACGAGCGGGGATTGCTGATCCTAATCGGCCCATTGGTTCCTTTATTTTCCTTGGCCCCACCGGTGTCGGAAAAACTGAATTAACCAAGGCCCTAGCGGAATTTATGTTTGACGATGAGAATGCTTTGATTAGAATTGATATGTCGGAATTGATGGAAAAACATTCGGTGTCAAAATTGATCGGTTCACCACCCGGTTATATTGGTTATGAAGAAGGTGGAAATATAACAGAAAAGATTCGTCATCGTCCCTATTCTGTTGTTCTCTTTGATGAAATAGAGAAAGCTCATCCGGAAGTGTTCAATATATTACTTCAAGTTCTGGACAGTGGCCGTTTAACTGACGCGAAGGGGCGAGTAGTGAATTTTAAGAATACTATAATTATTTTAACGTCTAATATCGGTGCCCAATATATTGATAAAATGGAAGAAATTGGTTTTAGCCAGGAAAAAAGTAAGAAGCATGAATATGAAGATGTGAAAGGCAAAGTGCTAAAAGCTTTGAAAGATAATTTCCGTCCGGAATTTATCAATCGTTTGGATGATATTATTGTCTTTGATATTTTGAGTGAAAACGCCATTGCCAAGATTGTGGATATACAATTGGAGATTGTGAGAAAAAGATTATTAGAAAAGGAAATTAAATTAGTAATTAATCGGGAAGTAATAAGTTATCTGGCTAAGGAAGGTTATAATCCGCAATATGGGGCTAGACCACTTAAACGTTTGATTCAAGATAAAATATTAAATCCCGTGGCTTCCCTTATGATTTCGCGTGGGGTAGTGGCTGGGGGAACTATTAATGTTAATTTCAAAAAGGGTGATTTTGTTTTTGACATGAAAGGGAAGAACAATCGCCCCGCCTCGCAGACTTGGCACCCAGCCTTGACTAATGTGGGGAAAGGGGAGTAACCCTTAGGGTGATAGTACGTAGAACTTTTTAGTTTGACTATTAGGTGTAGCTTTTGCTATAATTAGACAGTGAATACACCAGCAATCTCAAAAAAACAAATTACTAAACTTAAAGCACTTTATATAAAAGAAGGTAAGTGTATGTTTGATGTAGCAAAATATTTTAAGGTATCTATTGATGCTGTAACCTATGCGATGAGAAAGCATAATATTCCCAGAAGAAGTTTTAAAGAAGCAAGCAAAAAATCTTTTGAGAATAAGAAGATGACTTTTAAGAGAAGAAATCTTCATGGATCTAAAAAAAATATAGCTGAAACTATTTTAGCAATGCTTTATTGGGGCGAAGGTTTTAAGGGTAATGAGAATAGTAAAATGAGTACTGTCGATTTCGCTAATAGTGATCCTCAAATGATTAGGGTTTTTATGAAAGCATTTAGAGATACCTATGTGTTTGACAGAAAAAAACTTCGGGCTTATATTTATTGTTATTCAAATCAAAATGTTCCTAACCTGATTAATTTTTGGTCTAAATTGACAAAAATACCAAAATTGCAGTTTACCAAACCATATATTAGGACAGACCACCAAAAGAATGTAAGAACTATGAAATATGGTTTAATTCATGTTCGCTATAGCGATATGAAGCTCTTGATAAATATTAAAAATCTGATAGACTGTATTTGTCGAAAATACGCGCCGGTCGAATAGCGGCTATTTCAAGAGACTGTAAATCTCTGGCTCATTGAGCATCGTTGGTTCGAGTCCAACCCGGCGCACAAAAGATCATTCTAAATTTTTCCAAGCTACATCGAAAATACTTTTAAGAGTATTATAAATTTTTTGACTTTCAATAATAATACCAAACCCTTCACCGAAGGACATTAATGCTACTTTGTTATTACCATAAATATCTATTTCGACTTGAATATTTGAATTATTTGGATCCACTCTGGTTATTCGTAGTGATTCTTTGTCTGTTGCCCGATAAGCATCAAGTTTGTGAGTATCTGGTACTATTACATAAGCCATAACTTTAGCTCCTACTCTTTTTGGAATATAATAATCAAGAAAATTTTGATCCATATAGTCAGTAAAAACCTCATCTGTTACCCAAGCCCAAACTGGTTGCCCGGGATATTTTAGGGAATCCAAATAAATATCTTTCAGGCCTTCAACACCCTCAAAATATTTTATTTTAGGTTTTTTATCAATTACATTAGCAATAGAGAGTAATTCAGGCATTATATTTTTTAGAGCATTTTTTTGTTCCTCAAGTTTAAACTCTAATTCTCTAGGGTCAGAAGCAACATAATATTTCCTATTCTTCTTTAAAATAGTGGAGACTAAACCTTTTTCTTTAAGAGAATCAATGGTGTTATAGATAGTCGTTCTTTTGATTTTAGACTTTTTATAGACTCTTTGGATGTTAGTTTCGCCCAATTCCAATAGAGAAGTGTATATTTTAGCCTCTTTTTCATTTAACCCAATTTTTTGTAATTTCTCATAAAACATGTTTTTGTCGCCAAAAATGACGTATTTACTCATACTATACCATGGCCTAGAATAAAAGCAAATTAGGATATTCACAGTTATCTACATAAAAATATCATTTTTTCTGACAGTTTATTATTAAAATGCTATTTTTAGTTCAGATGGGTCTTTGAAAGGAGGTTGAGATGAATGACGATGAAGATAATGTGTTAGGCACTAGTTTGATTAGGAGCTCGGGAATGGGGTTGGGTTTTCCAAGCCCTATGTTTCCGATGGCTTCTAAGCCACCATTGACTGCTCTCGCAGAGGCAAGACCTGATTTGGCGTATGGTATTATGAGTCGGGCGCTTGATCTTCAAGAACAGTCTTTGGCGTATCGTCATCAGGCAGATCGGCTTGCTTGTTTGACACAAACCGCTGGCCAGCATGCGTCAATCGCTTGTACGTGGTTGCAAAGCAGGCACTTAGGCGAAAGACACATACGCATTAGAACAGCGGGCGTGGTGGATAACAACGCTTTCTTTTTTGCAAGGGGAAGTAGGGTTGGGTTGGAGACCACCGTAGACATCAGCTAAAGAAAGGAAAAAAAATGAACAAGAAAAGTCAAACTGTTGTCGATGATACAACCCGCTTGAAAATGAAAGCCGCTTGTGTTTTGGGTTCTTTACCCCTCATTGCTTTGGCGGGGCCGTTTGCTTTATTGTTTGCGCCTGCCATCTATGCGTTCACGAAGAAGATGGGTGAACACGACGCTCAGAAAGAAATAGACCAAGCGACTGGTGATGATGCAGATGAAATTGCTCAGACTTGGGAAACTAGTCGTGAACCAGGTGAGAGCAAAATTGTTATCGAACATCATCCTTTCGCGGGGCCTGGGGCCGGTTTTCGTCGCATTCACACATTTACCTCTGATGAGGAATTGTAACCTCAATTCAAAGTCTTGGATAGAATCCAGAGACGAGCCCCTTCTTGGGAAGGGGCTTTTTTTATTAAATAAAAATGATATATTTAAGTTATGAAATACATTAAACCAGCTAAATTAAAAAAAGGGGATACGGTAGCTATTATAAGCCCATCCTGGGGTGGCCCAAGTATTTTTCCTTATATTTATAAAAATGGGTTGAAAGTATTAAAAGAAAAATTTGGTCTAAAAATAAAAGAATATCCAACAGCTAGAGAATTGGCTGACAAACTTTATAATGATCCAAAATTAAGAGCTAAAGATATAAATAATGCTTTTGCTGATAAAGAAGTAAAAGCAATCATTACTTCTATCGGTGGTGATGATGGTATACGAGTATTACCTTATTTGAATAAAAATATTATTCGTAAGAACCCAAAGATCTTTATGGGCTATTCAGACACTACCACTTTTAATATGTACTTAAACATACTCGGTCTAGTTTCTTTTAATGGTCCGGCGGTTATGAGCGGATTTTCTCAAATGGAAAATTTTCCAGATTGTATTGATCATGTAAATGATATTTTGTTTAAAAATGGCACTAGTTATGAGTATAGACCATATCAAGATTGGGCAATGAAATATCCTGATTGGTCAAAAATAGAAAATGTTGGAAAAGTTGATACAAAAAGAAAAAATGAAGGTTGGCATTGGATTCAAGGTGATTCTGTGGTAACTGGTGAGTTGTTTGGTGGCTGTGTAGAAATAGTAACAATGCTTCGTGGTACCAAATTTTGGCCTAAGCCAGATTTCTTTAAAGGTAAAATATTATTTTTAGAAACCTCAGAGGATAAACCTTCTCCAGAGTTTGTTAAATATGAATTAAGAAATTGGGGAATGCAGGGGATTTTTAATCAAATAAAGGGAATTATAATTGGCCGAGCCAGAGATTATTCCACAGAGGAAACAAAGAAATTAGAAAATTATGTTTTAGACATGGTTGGTAAGGAATTTAATCACCCTGAAATACCAATAATTACTAATGTAGACTTTGGCCACACCGAACCGCAAATAATTTTACCTCTAGGGGTTAGAGTTGAAATAAATTGTAAGGATAGGAAAATTAGACTAAAAGAGTCGGCCGTTTCCTAAATCAGTAAAAGTTTTTAAGTCCATCCAGATAAGTCTATATTCAAAAGGCTTCCCCTCCGCCCCCCCCCGTCATTTAACAAATAATATATAGTGTTTAGGGGTGTGGGGTAAAATTACTTTACTAAATCTGCCCACCTCGATAAGTTTGGAACATACGGAATCACCTTGCTCTTCATCAATTCAGTTCCCTGGCCGGGCAGGCTAACATCGTCCAGTACTCCGCACAAAAATTTTAACCTTGCGAAACAAGGTTATTTTTTGACTAAGGGTTAGACACCGGAACCGAGCCGTATTCTAACCAATAGCTTGGACGTAATTCATTAATAATTGGACTGGCGTTTTGAATTGAATTCCCATGTGTAATCTTTCGTTATTATAATACTCCAAATATATTTTAATTGCACGATTAAGT